>Ga0210409_10008339_pt1 | contig 10553 bp, 7 predicted proteins | sample IncBWH17MmetaG_FD_161649 | JGI IMG/M metagenome (GOLD analysis project Ga0210409, IMG submission 161649) | Forest soil microbial communities from Barre Woods Harvard Forest LTER site, Petersham, Massachusetts, United States - Inc-BW-H-17-M | ecosystem: Environmental > Terrestrial > Soil >...
GGCGCCGGTCATCGCCAACATGGTGCGCCAGGCGCACGGCTACAAGTATCACTGGGCGGTGGCCGACTATCTGCAGCGCTCGGCGCGCCACATCGCCTCGCGGGTGGACGTGGAACAGGCCTACGCGGTCGGCAAGGCGGCGGTGGAACTGGCGGTGCGGGGCGTCAACGCGGTCATGCCCACCATCGTGCGCAAGGCGTCGCGCCCCTACCGCTGGGTGGTGGGACACGTGCCGCTCGCGGCGGTCGCCAACAAGGAAAAGAAGGTGCCGCGCGAGTACCTGCGCGAGGACGGCTTCGGCATCAGCGCGGCCTGCCGGCGCTACCTCGAGCCCCTGATCGCGGGCGAGGCCTACCCTCCCTACCGCAATGGGTTGCCGGACTACGTGCGCATCAAGGGCGTGCCGGTGCGGCGCAAACTGGCCAGCCGCTACCAGCTCAAGTAGCGCGGCCGTGGCGCACGGCGGCCGGCCGCCGGCTGCGGCCTTGCGTGTTATAGTGCGCGGCCTTTTTTGGGGGAGGTCTCTTTGATGGATGCCAACACGTGGCTGTGGGCCGCCATTGCTGCCGGCGTGCTTGCCGTGCTCTACGGCGTGTTCTCGATGAGTGCAATCCTGCGGCTGCCGGCCGGCAATGCCCGCATGCAGGAAATCGCCGCGGCGATCCAGGCCGGCGCCAAGGCTTACCTCAACCGCCAGTACCGCACCATCCTCATCGTGGGCGTCGTGCTGCTGGTGGCGATCGGCTTCTCACCGCTCGGCTGGCCGACGGCCGGCGGCTTCGCGGTCGGCGCGCTGCTCTCGGGGCTCACCGGCTACATCGGCATGAACATCTCGGTGCGCGCCAACGTGCGCACCGCGCAGGCGGCGACCAGCGGCCTGAACGCGGCGCTGAAGGTCGCCTTCCGCGGCGGCGCCATCACCGGCATGCTGGTGGTGGGACTGGCGCTCATCGGCGTCGCCGGCTACTACCTGGTGCTGCGGCGCTTCACCACCGTCGGCGCGGAAGGCGCGTTGCACGCGCTGGTGGGACTCGCCTTCGGCGGCTCTCTCATTTCCATTTTCGCCCGACTCGGCGGCGGCATTTTCACCAAGGGCGCGGACGTCGGCGCCGACCTGGTCGGCAAGGTCGAGGCCGGCATCCCCGAGGATGACCCGCGCAACCCGGCGGTGATCGCGGATAATGTCGGTGACAACGTCGGCGACTGCGCCGGCATGGCCGCGGACCTGTTTGAAACCTACGCGGTCACCCTGGTCGCGACCATGCTGCTCGGGGGCCTGTTGTTCGCGGGTCAGGGTGCAGACGCGGCGCTCGCCGCGGTGATCTATCCGCTCGCCCTCGGCGCCGCCTCGATCGTCGCCTCCATCATCGGCACGTTCTTCGTGTCCGTCGGCGCCGGCGGCAAGATCATGAACGCGCTCTACAAGGGCGTGATCGTCTCCGCGCTGGTCTCGGCGGTCGCGTTTCACTTCATCACGCACCAGCTCATGCCGCTGAACGAGGGGGCGCTGTTCGGCTGCACCCTCATCGGCCTCGGGCTCACCGCCGCGATGATCATGATCACCGAGTACTACACCGCCACCGAGTACAGCCCGGTGCGCAAGGTGGCCGCCGCCTCGCAGACCGGTCACGCCACCAACATCATCGCCGGCCTCGGCGTGTCCATGAAATCCACGGCGCTGCCGGTGATCGCGGTGTGTCTGGCGATCTGGGGCGCGTCCACGCTCGACGGCCTGTACGGCATCGCGATCGCCGCGACCGCGATGCTGTCCATGACCGGCATGATCGTGGCGCTCGATGCCTACGGTCCGATCACGGACAACGCCGGCGGCATCGCCGAGATGGCCGGCTTGCCGAAGGAAGTGCGCGCCATCACCGATCCTCTGGACGCGGTGGGCAACACCACCAAGGCGGTCACCAAGGGCTACGCCATCGGCTCGGCGGGACTTGCCGCGCTGGTGCTGTTCGCCGACTACACCCACAACCTCGAAGCGGCGGGCAAGCTCGCCGTGTTCTCGCTGTCGGATCCGGCGGTGATCATCGGCCTGTTTATCGGCGGCCTGGTGCCGTACCTGTTCGCCGCCATGGCGATGGAGGCGGTGGGCCGCGCCGCGGGCGCGGTGGTCAACGAGGTGCGCCGTCAGTTCCGTGAGATCAAGGGCATCATGGCGGGCACTGAAAAGCCCGACTATTCGCGCGCCGTGGACCTGCTGACGCGGGCCGCCATCCGCGAAATGATCGTACCCTCGCTGTTGCCGATCCTGGTGCCGGTCGTGCTGGTGTTCGTGGTCAACTCCCTCATGGGCAGCGGTGCCGGCATCCGCGCGCTCGGCGGCCTGCTCATCGGCACCATCGTCACCGGTCTGTTTGTGGCCATTTCCATGACCACCGGCGGCGGTGCCTGGGACAATGCCAAAAAGTACATCGAGGAAGGCAACTTCGGCGGCAAGGGCTCGGAGGCCCACAAGGCGGCGGTCACCGGCGACACCGTCGGGGATCCGTACAAGGACACGGCGGGACCGGCGATCAACCCGCTGATCAAGATCATCAATATCGTGGCGCTGCTGCTGGTGCCGTTGCTGTAGTGCGCGCCGGCGCTCAAGCCGCCAGCAACAGCGGCTGCGGCCGCCCGAGGGCGTAGCCCTGCAGGTAATCGACCCCGATGCGACGCGCCGCCTCGACCGCGTCCGAGTCTTCAACCTGCTCGGCGATGACCTTGAAGTTGAGGGTGCGGGCGAGCTTGATCATCGCCGTCACCATGGTCTGGTTCACCGGGTCGCGCGCCAGGTTGCGCATGAAGGAACCGTCGATCTTCAGGTAGTCGAGGGGCAGATTCTTGAGGTTCGAAAACGAACCCACGCCGGAACCGAAGTCATCGAGTGCGAACTGGCAGCCCATGCCATGCAACACGCCGATGAAGCGGCGCGCGTGATCGAGATTGGCGACCACGGCGCTCTCGCTGATCTCGAAACACACCTGCGCCGGCGTCACCCCGGTGCTGTCCAGGCAATCCACCACGAACTCCAGGAACTGCACATCGCCGAGCGTCTGGCCGGAGATGTTGATGGCGACGCTGCGATCCGCCGGCAGCGGGATCGCGCCCCGCCCCAGGGCCGCGAGTGTCGTCTGCACCACCCAGCGATCCACCAGGCCCATGAGGCGGTAGCGTTCGGCGGCGCGGATGAACTCCGCCGGCGGCAGTTCGTGCCCGGCCTCGTCGCGCAGCCGCACAAACACTTCCATGGCCGGGCCGCCGGTCACGCCCGGTGACGGCACGATCACCTGGTGATAGAGGTGAAAGCGGTTTTCCTTCAGCGCGCCCTGCAGGCGCTGCAGCCACTGGATCTCCCCGGTGTGGCGCGCCAGCGCCTCATCGCGTGCCGAGTACACGACGACGCGGCCCGAGCCCTGCTTCTTGGCAACGTAGCAGGCCGTGTCCGCGGCCGCGAGCAACTCCTCGAGCGTGCCGCTCTCGCGGGAAATCTCCACCAGGCCCACTGAAATGCCGATGTTGAAGATCCGGTCCTTCCAGGCGAACCGGTACTCGCCCACCGCGCGGCACACGTCATCGGCGATCTGGCGCGCTTTATCCAGCGGACAGCCGACGAGCAGCATGCCGAACTCATCGCCACCCAGGCGCGCGACCGTATCGCTGTCGCGGACCGCGTCGCGCAGCAGCTTTGCGACCTCGCGCAGCATGCTGTCACCTGCGAGGTGGCCGCTGGTGTCGTTGACGATCTTGAAGCGATCCAGGTCGAGATAACACAACACATGCTGACCATCACCGCGCTGGCCGCCCTCGATCGCCTCCTGCAGCCGGCGCTCGAAGTCACGGCGGTTGACGAGGCCGGTGAGCGCATCGTGCGTGGCCTGGTATGACAGGCGCGCCAGTCCGCGCAGTTCGGTCACGTCGTGCAGCATGATCACCGCTCCCGACAGCTCGTTGGGGCCGATGCGGATCGGCGAGGCCGACAGCTCGATGGAGCGTTCGGCGCCGTTGCTGCGCGACAAGAGCAGCGCGCGGCGACTCAAGTTCACCGCCGCGCCGCTGGTGAGCGCCTGGTGGACCGGATCCGAGAGCAGGCGCCGGTCAGTCTCATCCACCAGGCTGACGATGGCCTCCAGCGGCTTGCCCGCCGCCGCCGCCGCCGTGCTGCCGGTGAGCTGCTCGGCGGCCGGATTCATGAAGGTGATCTGGCCGTCCTTGTCGGTGGTGATCACCGCCTCGGCGAGCGAATTGAGTGCCTGCAGGTGCGGCAGGGCGGCGGTATCCCCGGGCAGGCGCAGCACCGGCGTGGTCTGCGTCGGGATGATCTCCACGCCCGTGATCAGCAAGGCATTGCCGTCCTCGTACTCGACCGGCGTCGAGCTGATCTCGAGGCGGCTCACCTGGCCCTGCAGGCCGACCATGTCGATCTCGTAGCGCTCGGCGCTCTGCTCGCCGGCCAGGCGTCGCCGGACGTTTTCGCTCACGAGCTCCGCGTACTCCGGCGGCACGAGGTCGGCAAGACGCCGGCCGATGAGTTCGACCCGGTCCACGCCCACCAGGCTTGCGAACTGGCGATTGGCGTACAGGATCGCTTCGCGGTGCAGCAGCACCGCCTCGTGAATGCGGTCGCCGAGGTCTGCGAACAGCTTCGGTGCCTGCACCGAATCGCCCGGCCCGGCGCGCGTCAGGAGATGGTTGACGGCCGTGACCAGCACGGCGACTTCGGGTTGGTGGGTCGGCAGATCCAGCCGCCCGGGAGGACGCCCGCCAATGGCGATGCGCTGCAGCTGCTGGGAAAGTTGCGCGACGCTCTTAAGGTCGCGGCGCTGCAACCCGTATAGGACCAGGAGCACGACGACGATGAGCGCGAGCAGCAGGCACAACAGCCCAAGGATCCACATCTAGTTTCTTTTCAAGCCCTTCCGCTTGGGTGGCGTCGGCTCCCCGGGCACTCTATTTTGAATTTTCGTGCCAGTCGGGTGGACTCAAGCTAAGCATAGCGCAGGCGCACCAACGCCCCGTCGGTATTTCACCATATCTCGTCGCACAGACGCTTGGCAGGCGTCCGGAAAACCCTTAACTTCTCCCGCCCCCTCACGCCACTGCAATAAGTCCAATCGGAGTGCTTAACTTGCGCGCCACGAGTGTCCGCGAACAGATGGTCGAGCAGCAGGTGCGCGCCTGGGACGTGTTGGATAAACGCGTACTCGACGCCTTGCGCGAGGTGCCGCGCGAGCTGTTTGTTCCGGAAGGGCAGCGCTTCCGCGCCTACGCCGACGCCGAGGTGCCCCTCGCCCACGGCCAGCACATGCTGCGTCCGAGCGTCGCGGGCCGGATCCTGCAGGCGCTGCTGCCGCAGCCCGGGGAATCGGCGCTTGAAATCGGCACCGGCTCCGGGTTCCTCACCGCCGCGTTGCGCCGCCTGGCCGGTCACGTGACGTCGCTGGAGATCTTCCCGGCGCTGGCCGCGGCCGCGCGCGCGAACCTCGCGGCGCTGCGCGTCGGGCAGGTGGAAATTCTCGAGGCCGATGCGCTGCAGGCGGCGCAGCTGCGCGCCGCGGTCACGGGGCGCTATCAGGTCATCGCCATCACCGCATCGCTGCCTGTTTATGATGAGCGCTTCGAGCAGCTTCTCGCCATCGGCGGGCGCCTCCTGGCGGTGGTCGGCGAGTGGCCGGTGATGGAGGCGCGCCTCGTACGCCGCACCGCGCAGGACCGCTTCACTTCGGTGGGCCTGTTCGAGACCGTGATCGACCCCCTGATCCACGCGGCGCGGCCGCCGCAATTCACTTTCTGACGAGTACTGCTAAAAGGACTGCCATGAACCGTGCTGCGACGCTGCTTCTCGGCCTGCTCTTCTACTGCGCGGCGGCGCAGCCGAAGGACCTGGTGGGCGTGTTCGAGGACGCGCTGCACAACGACCCGGTCATCCGCCAGGCGGATGCCAACCGGCTCGCCGCGCGCGAGGCGCGGCCGCAGGCCTGGTCCGCCGTATTGCCGCAGCTGAACGCCACCGCCGGCCTCACGCGCGACCACAACGCCGGCTTCCAGGACCAGATCAACGAGGTCGTGAACCCGGCCAATCCGGGCGGCCCGCCGCAGCTTGTGGTGCTGCCGGAGTCGGTGGTATCGGCCACCAGCACCAGGCAGTGGGCGCTGAACCTCAGGCAGAACATTTTTTCGTGGCCGAACTGGATGGCGCTCAAGGAGGCCGGCCGCGAAGTCGCGCAGGCCGAAGCCACCTACCAGGCCGCCCAGCAGCAGCTGATCCTGCGGGTGGCCCAGGCCTACTTCAACGTGCTGGCGGCCGAGGACACCCTGGAAGCGAACCAGACCTCCCTCGAGGCCATCTCGCGCCAGCACGACCAGGCGGACAAACGCTTCGAGGTCGGACTGATCGCGATCACCGACGTGCAGGAAGCCAAGGCGGCGCGCGATACCGCGGCCGCGGCGGTGATCGCCGCCAAGCGCGCGCTGGCGCTCTCGGAAGATCAGCTGCAGGAGATCACCGGGCAGAAATACGACCGGCTGGCGAAGCCCGGCACTGACATGCCGCTCACGAACCCCGCGCCGGCGGACGAGAGCCGCTGGGTGCAGGTGTCGCTCGATCAGAACCTGTCGCTCATCTCCAGCCGGCTGGCGGCCGAGATCGCGCGCGACAACGTGCGCATCGCGATTGGCGGCCACCTGCCGTCGCTCGATCTGGTGGCGGGACGCTCCTACCAGCGCCAGAACGCCGACGACGTGTTCGCGGGCTTCCCGTTCTCCAACGTCGACAGCAAGTTCAACGACCGGCAGATCGGCCTGCAGCTCAGCGTGCCGCTATTCAGCGGCGGCTTCACGCAGTCGAAAGTGCGCGAGACCCAGTACCGCTGGATCGCGGCGAAAGAAGCGGTGGTGCAAAGCTCGCGGGCCACCGAGCGCCAGGCACGCGATGCGTATCTTGGCGTGATCAGCGGCATCGCCCGCGTCAACGCACTGCGCCAGGCGCTCGAGTCGGGTGCCACGGCCCTCAAGGCGACCGAAGCCGGCTATGAGGTCGGCACGCGCACCGCGGTCGACGTGCTGAACTCGCGCAAGACGCTGGTGCAGGCGCAGACCGACTATGCGGGCAGCCGTTACGACTACATTGTCAGCGTGCTGCAGCTGCGCCTCGCGGCCGGCAATCTCGACCGCCCGCAACTCGAGGAGATCAACAACTGGCTCACCGTCGTCGCGCCCACCTCCCCGGCGGTCGCGACTCCCGAGACCCTGGCGCCGACGATTCCCGCGGGCGAACCGGCGCGCTAGGGGTTACTCCGGCGCGGCGAGCAACGGCTCGATAAGCCCCAACAGGTTCGACAGCGCGCCGCGGTTGCCGTCCACCGCGGCGCTGGCCGCCGCGCCCATGCGCGCGCGTGCACCAGGGTCCGCAAGCAGCGCACTCACGCGCGCGCCGAGTTGCGCCGCGTCGTGCACCACCTCGGCTGCCCCGCGTTCGAGCAGCAGCTGCGCGATCTCCGCGCTGTTGAAATTGTTCGGACCGGTGAGGATGGCTAAGCCGAGCGCCGCGGGCTCCAGCAGGTTGTGACCCCCCACGGGCACCAGGCTCCCGCCGACGAAGGCGAGGTCCGCGGCCGCGTAGAAATCCAGCAGCTCCCCGAGCGAGTCGAGCAGCAGGACCTCGCAGGCGTGCCCGGCGTCCTCGGCCTCCCCGGCCTGCGAGCGGCGCACAAAGCTCACCCCCGCCTGCGCGAGCGACTTCGCCACCTCCTCGAAGCGGCGCGGGTGGCGCGGCGCGAGCACCAGCAGCGCGCCCGGATGCGCGGCCCGGACAAGCTGGTGCGCCTCGAGCAGCGCCTGCTCCTCGCCGCCGCCGTGGGTACTGCCGGCCACCCACAGCGCCCGCTCGGGCGCGTACTGTGCGCGCAGCCGCGCGCCGCGCGGCGCGACATCCGGCGGCACCTCGAAGTCGAACTTAAGATTCCCGGTGACGTGGGTAGTGGTGGCAGCCGCGCCCAGGGCGCGAAAGCGCGCGGCATCGCCCTCGGCCTGCGCGCCGATCACCACCGCCTGCGCGAGGGTGTCGCGGAACAGCGCCCCCAGGCGCTGATAGCGGCCGGCCGAGCGCGCCGAGATGCGCGCGCTCGCCAGCACCAGCGGCACGCGCCGCCGGCCACATTCGCGGTACAGGTTGGGCCACAGTTCAGTCTCGAAAATCACCGCGAGCCGCGGCTGCACCCGCGTGAGGAAGCGCCGCGCCGCGCCCGGCAGGTCGAAGGGAATGTAGCGCACCTGCGCCAGGTTCCCGAACAGCGCCCGCGCCCGGGCAGCTCCGGTCGGTGTGAACGTGGTCACCGTGAGCGGCAGGCCCGGATGGCGCTGATACAGGGCGCTCACGAGCGGGGCGCAGGCCTGCACCTCCCCGACCGACACCGCGTGCAGCCACACCCCGTGCGGCGATGATCGCGCGCCGAACCCAAAGCGCTCGGAAAAATTCTGCCAGTAGCTGCGATCGCGCAGACCGCGCCACAGCAACATGACGGAGATGATCGGAGCGGCGAGATAAACGGCGAGGAGGTAGAGGAGTCGCAAGCTGACGCCGGGCCTTACGCGCGCTGCAACTCGCTGCCGCCGGAAGCCTGGCGGTAGCCGTCGAGCAGCGCGTGCCAGTCGGACTCGCCGAAGCGCTCCGCGGGCAATTCCCAGGTGATCTTGTCCAGCGAGCGCCGCAGGCGCACCAGGTTGCCGTCGCGCCACAGGCCGGGGGCGCGCAGCTGGCCGCGATCGAAATCAATGAGGTAAACGCCCTCCTCGCTCAAGAGCACATTGTGCGCATTCAGGTCGGCGTGGCACAGGCCGACGTCGTGGAACCTGCGGATGCAGCGGCCGATGGAAATCCAGGTGACGACCGACAGCGCCCCGGTGCGCAGGCACTCCGCGAGCGAGCCCACCGTCGGCAGCCGCTCGGTGATGAGATCGCCGGTGTAGGTGGAGCCGCCGCGCAGGTAGCGCGCGCCGATTGGCGCCGGCACCGGCAGTCCGGCGCGATGCAGGCGGTAAGTCAGCAGCCACTCCGCGAACGGCCGGGTGCTCTCCTCGTTGTGCCAGCCGTAGCGATCGCCGCTGATGCGCGCCATCAGCCCGCCGCGGTGGTAGTGCCGCAGCACGTAGCGCTTGCCGAGGGAGTTGATGAAGTGCGCCGGTGCGCGGCCCTGCGCGGCGCCGTCGAGTTCCCCGCGCGTGCGCCAGTACTCCGGGTCGAACCACTGCGCCGCCAAATTGCCCGCACGGGAGCTGTCATATAGCATGGCGCCGGCCGCGAGGGCGCCACGTTTCACCTCGGGGCCGAGCGCCCAGCGCCCACTCAAAGACCTGACTCCATAATGCTGTCTCTGTCTGAACCGCCGCGCAGTGTCTGCATCCTCAGGCTGTCGGCGATCGGCGATGCCTGCCACGTCGTGCCGGTGCTGCGCACCCTGCAGCAGGCGTGGCCGGCAACGCAGCTGACCTGGATCATCGGCAAGACCGAAGCGCGGCTGATGAATCTCATCGACGGCGTCGAGTTTATCACCGTGGACAAGCGCTCGGTCCTCGACAGCCGTCGTGCGCTGCGCGCGCAGCTGCGCGGCCGGCGCTTCGGGGTGCTGCTGCACATGCAACTGGCCTTGCGGGCGAGCCTGCTGGCGCAGTGCGTGGCGGCGGACGTGAAGCTCGGCTTTGATCGCGCCCGCGCCCGCGAATTGCAATGGCTGTTCACCGACGCGCGTATCCCGGCGCGCACGCGCGAGCACGTACTCGACAGCTTTTTTGGCTTCCCCGTGGCGCTCGGGATCCAGGAGCGCCTGCTGCGCTGGGACCTGCCGCTGCCGGCCACCGCGAGCGCCTACGCGCGCCAGCTCATTCCCGACGGTGAGCCCACCCTCGTCATCAGTCCCTGTTCGCGGCACCCGTTGCGCAACTGGCGCCCCGAACGCTACGCCGCGCTCGCCGGGCACGCCGCGCGCCACCACGGCATGCGCGTGATCCTCGCCGGCGGTCCCGCTGAGCTCGAACGCCGGCTGGGAGCGCAGATCGAGGCCGCGGCCGTGGTGCCGCTCATCAACCAGATCGGCAAGGACACCCTGCCGCAGTTGCTGGCGCTCCTGGCGCGCGCGACCGTGCTCGTGAGTCCGGACTCGGGTCCCGTGCACATGGCGACCATGGTGGGCACGCCGGTCGTGGGCCTGTACGCGGCCACCAATCCCGCGCGCAGCGGCCCCTATCTTTCCGGCCGCTGGTGCATCGACGCGTATCCGCGCGCGGCGCGCGCTTTTCGCGGCTGTGCGCCCGAGGATCTGCCGTGGACCCACAAGATCGAGGAGCCGGGCGTCATGGACCTCATCAGTGTTGCCGAGGTCACCGCGAAGCTCGATGAGTTGCTAGGATCACGCCCATGAAAGACCTCCTCGTGCCCGTCTCCCCGGGTGAACTGCTGGACAAGATCACGATCCTGCGGATCAAGGTGGCGCGCATCCAGGATGCCGGCAAGCTCGCCAACGTGAAGCTCGAACTCGCGCTCCTCGAACAGACCTGGCGGGACGCGG
>Ga0210409_10008340_pt1 | contig 10552 bp, 10 predicted proteins | sample IncBWH17MmetaG_FD_161649 | JGI IMG/M metagenome (GOLD analysis project Ga0210409, IMG submission 161649) | Forest soil microbial communities from Barre Woods Harvard Forest LTER site, Petersham, Massachusetts, United States - Inc-BW-H-17-M | ecosystem: Environmental > Terrestrial > Soil >...
CTCGGGGGCGAGGTGGCGGCGACCTTCCGGGACATCGGAGTGGAGGTGGCCTGGAAGCCAGGGGGACCGGGCCGCAGTTGCGCAGAGGGGCCGGTCCGCGAGATCCCCGTCATCCTCCTCCCTTCCGACCCGCGGCGGGGAAACGAGGGCGCGCACGTCATGGGCCTGGTGATCCGCGACCAGCGCCCCACCCGCGCCATCTGGGTGTTCCTGTCCAGCGTCCGCTGGACCCTCGGCGACCCCGCGCCCGAGCGTCCCCTCAACTCCCGACAAGAGCGGGAGGTCGCGCTGGCCCTGGCCCGGGTGGTCGCCCACGAGGTGGTGCACGCGATCGCCCCCGACGAGCCGCATTCCCGCGGCGGTCTCATGAACCACTCGCTGAATCGCGCCTTCCTGCTCGGACCCCGCAGCCCGCTCGCGGGGCCGTGCGCGCGCGCCTTCCTGGACCAGCTTCAGGCCCGGCCCGCCCCCCCGGGCGATACGCCGACATCGGGAAGAAGCGTCTCCTGGAATCGGGGCACGGACACGTTGACACCCGTGGACGCGCCGCCCTAGACTCGCCGCTCCATGCCCGAAGGCCGCGCGAGGCTCAGGCTGCCGCTTCTTATGGTCCTCGCGACGGCAGCGGCGTGCGGCGGCCGCGGCCCCGTCGGCCCGCGCGCCGCGCGGCCCAGCGTGCTCTTCGTCGTTTTCGACGATCTCTCCTACCACATCGGTCTTTACGGGGGTGCCGCCCGCACGCCCCAACTCGAGCGGCTGGCTCGGCGCGGCCGGCGATTCGACCGCGCCTACTGCCAATACCCGCTCTGCAGCCCCAGCCGTACGTCGTTCCTCACCGGCTGGGGGCCGGAGAAGACGCAGGTCTGGGGCAACCTCCGCCCGCCGCGGGCCTGGCTCGAGGGCGCGATCCCCCTGCAGGAGCACTTCCACGCCAACGGGTACTTCACGGCCCGGGTGGGCAAGGTGGAGCCCAGCCGCTTCGAGAGCGAGTTCCGGTGGGATTTCACGGAGGACACCTACGACGACGCCGCCGATGAGCAGGTCCAGGGCGCGATCGGATGGGGGCCCTCCCCCCGCCAGGACGCGGACGAGCCCGATGGGCGAGCGGCGCGCCGGGCGGTGCGCCTGCTGGAGGAGAAGAAGGACGTGCCTTTCTTCATCGGGGTCGGTTTCCTGAAGCCCCACGACCCCTGGGTGGTGCCCGAGCCTTACCTCCGCATGTACCCTCCCGCGGCGGTGACGCTGCCCCCCGAGGCCCCGGACCACGGGGACGACGCGATCCACGAGCCCCGGCGCGGGGCTCCCTTCGAGATCCCGCTGGAGAAGCGCCGAGAGGCCCGGGCCGCCTACCAGGCCGCGGTGACCTTTGTGGACGCCCAGCTGGGCCTGCTCCTGGACGCGCTCGATCGGCTGCACCTCTGGGACCGCACGGTGGTGGTGGTGCTGGGCGACAACGGCGTGCATGTCGGCGAGCACGGGATCTTCGGGAAGATGACTCTCTTCGAGGAATCCGCGCGGGTGCCCTTGCTCCTGGCCGCCCCCGGCCTCGAGCGGCCGGGCACGCCCACCGGGAGGCTGGTGGAGCTCCTCGACCTCTACCCCACGCTTCTCGAGTTGTGCCGGCTGCCCCCCGTGGAGGGGTTGGAGGGTACGAGCCTTCTGCCCCTCCTCCGGGATCCCGACCACCCCTGGAAAGAAGCCGCCTACACGCTCCGGAAAGTGGGGGCCACCAAGAAGGGCCAGCTGGCCAGGAGCGTGCGGACCGAACGCTACCGGTACACGGAGTGGCCGGATGGAGAGACCGAGCTCTACGACCATCAGACGGACCCCGGGGAGTTCAACAACCTGGCCGAGGACCCACGCCGCGCCGCCGATCTAAAGGAGCTCAGGAAGACGCTCCGGGCCGGCGCGAGGGCGCGCCTCCCGGCGGGAGCGAGGGCGTCCCCCGGCGGCGAGCCCTAGGCCGCCGCGCGCGGAAAGCGGGCGGGGTGTTGAGGAGCGGTCGCAGCGGGTCCCGGAGTCAGACCCGCGCCAACAAGAGCAGTAGCGTCCGCATCACGAGATAGGCCAGGACCAGGAGGGCCACCGTCCGATGCGTCCTGAAGACGCGCCCGGCCCGCTCCAGCCAGCCTTCCCGATACGCCTGGACCGGACCGCGGGCCAGGAAGCGACCGATGTCTGCCGCAAGTTCGGATACGCTCGGGTAGCGATCGGCGGGGGCCCCGCCCAGGGCCTTCAAGCAAATGGCCTCCAGCGGGCGCGGTAGGGCGGGGTCGGCTTGCCGCGGGCGCTCGATGGGCGGAGTCCCCGCCTCCCGGCCTTGGGGCCAGGTCGCGGTGGGCCCCTGGGAGGGAGGGGCGGGAGCCCGGCCGGGCGTTCGTCCCACGAGGAGGAAGTACAGGATGGCCCCCAGGGCGTACACGTCCGTCCGCTCGTCGATGCCCTCCACGTCCCCGCGCGCCTGCTCGGGGGCCATGTAACCCGGCGTGCCCAAGACGGTGCCGTGCGCGGTCTGGCCGGGGAGCCCCCCTCGATCGGGGGCGGGGCTCGGGCCCACGGGCCTAGGGGCGGAATCGGACAAGAGCTTGGCCAGGCCCCAGTCGAGGACGAGCACCTCGCCGAAAGCACCGACCATGACGTTCTCTGGCTTCAGGTCCCGATGGACGACGCCGTGGGCGTGGGCAAAGGCCACCGCCTCGCAGATCCTCTCAAAGAGCCGCAGCCGCTCGCTCAAAGACAGGCCGGCGCGCAGGTGTCGGTCCAGCCGCTCGCCCGCGACCCGCTTCATGGCATAGAAGATCCGGCCGTCGGGCAGGGTGCCGACGTCGTGCACGGGCACGATCCCGGGATGCTCGAGCCCGGCGATGATGCGGGCCTCGCGCAGCATCCGCTCCCCCGCCTCCGGGTCGGGGGTGGGGGCGTGGAGCACCTTCAGGGCCACCGGGCGCCGAAGGTGCCGATCGTTGGCCAGATAAACGGTGCCCATGCCGCCCCGCGCGATCGGCTCCACAATTTCGTAACGCGTTTCGGAGAGGTCTGGCCAGTCCGCCACCTGCCGGAGGTGGTCGAGGGTGCCGTCGGAGAGGGAGGTCAACGGGGTTCGATCCCCAGGAGTTGGCGCGCCTCCACCCGGAATTCCTCGTCGCTGGCGCTGACCGCTCGCAGTCTCTCGAGAACAATCTCGCGGAGGGCCCGGCGGGCCCAGGCCAGGTGGTTGGTGACTTGGGTGACAGGAAGGTTGAGCTCGCGGCCGAGATCGGCGTAGGTCGGGCGCGAGGCCGCCTCGGACAGATCGTAGCGCTCAAAAACGGAGAAGGACACGGCCTTGGCCGCGGCTCGGCAGCGTTCACGGAGCGCGTCCACCGACTGCTCGAACAACCACCGCACCCACTCCCGGTAGAAATAAGCCTCCAGGTCCAGGCCGCCGTCGGGGACTTGCTGGGCGCGGATCTGGCCCTCCGCTCCTTCGAAGTCCAAGGAGAGGACCTCGGTGTCGCCCCCGCGCTTGAGCCGACGGGCCGCCTTCCCCTGGTTGGACATGAAGCCGTCCAGGCAGACCCGCAGGTAGGTCCGGAAACGGGCCCGGGCCGGATCGTACCCCTCGAAGAAGCTCTTCTCGAAGGCGCGGGCGAAGAACTCCTGGGTCATGTCCTTGGCATCCTCGTTGGAAGCGCGCCATTTCACCCGGAGGTACTTGTAGACCGGCTTCCAATAGGCCTCGACCAGGGCGGCAAAGCCACGATCCCGCACCTCGGGCGCGGGATCGCCCACCGCCCGCAGGACGGAGTTCCGGGTCAAGGGGAAGCGACCCTGGGGTCCGCCGATGTCCGTGTCCCGGTCCAAGGGGTCTCAGGTCGCCTGGTGCGCCTTCCAAGCCTCGAAGTACGTGGCGACGCCGTCCAAGAAGCCGCCGTGCCGCGGCTGCCAGCCCAGCCGGCGCACCGCCTTGCGGGAGTCCACGTGCTGGTCCAGGGTCAACGCCTCCGCGAAGTCCCCCATCTTCCGCGCCGCGGCCTCGAGGGGCACATACTCCAGCGCGGTGATCCCGGCGGCGGCGCCCGCCGCGGCCGCCATCTCCCCCACCGTGCTGCGCGAGCGGTCGGTGACGTTGAACACCTCGCCCGCGAGATCGCTCTCCGCGGCGCGCACATAGGCCTGGGCGAGGTCGTCGACGTGGACCATGGCCCAGCGGTTGCGCCCGTCCCCGACCACCCGCACCACCTTCTCCCGCTGGGCCCCCGCGAACCAGGCACCGGTCAGGCCCCCTTGCCGGCCGTAGACGCATCCCGGCCGCAGCACCAGGCCCCGCGCCCCCGCCGCTTGCAGCACGAGCTGCTCGTGGGCGGGACGCCAGGCCACGAGCCGGGCCGGCTTGAGGGGCGTGGTCTCGTCCACCGGGGGAGCGCCGGTGTTTCCGTGGACCCAGACGCCGCTGGTGTACACGAGGGTTTTGGGCTGCGAGCCCGTCCGGGCCGCGGCCAGGAACGCGTCCAGGGCGGCCCGATCCGGTCCCACCATGCCGCCCTGGATGTCGGCCGCCGCGTGGACCAGCACGGAGCAGTCGGCGGCGACGGCCGCGTAGCTCTGGGGCCGACCGAGGTCCCCGGGCACGGGATGGATCTCCTGGCGGGCGAGGGCGGCCATCTTCTCCGCGGAGCGGCAGAGACCCCAGACCTCGTGCCCCGCGCGTCGGAAGGCCGCCGCCACCGCGCTGCCGATGTAACCCGTGGCCCCCGTCAGAAACACCCTCACCTCACCCTCCCGCAGATCGGCGACCCAGAGATCTTAGCTCCCCTCCCCGCCGGAGGGAACGGGTCTCGCGTTGGACGTCCCCGAGTCGAGCGCCTGGCCCCCGTTTTGCAGATCCCCTTCCATGCCTCGTCCGGGGACACGCGCACCCTTCGAAGCGCCGCGGCCGGCCATGGATTTCGACGCTTCAGGCCGCCTCCAGTGGCCCGAGGGACACACGGCCGTGGCCGGCGAGGCACAAGGACAGGAGGAATCATGGGCGTGAATGTGAGACCAGCGTCGCTGACCGACGGCGTGACCGTCCTCGCTCTCCTGGAGGACGTCGGCTACTACCCGGAGCCCATTTCCTTCGCCCAGACCTTCCGCAAGACGCTCGGCAACCCTCATTTCCTCGTTCGCGTGGCCGAGGTGGACGGCAAGATCGTGGGCGTGGCCACGCTGTCCCTCCGCTACCAGCTCGGCCTGGGCGGCCTGCTCGCCTGCCTGGACGAGTTCGCGGTGGCGGGGGGCGCGCAGAAGGGCGTGGAGCGGGCCCTCCTCCAGGCCACCGTGGGCAAGGCCCGCTCGCTGGGCGCGGTCAGGGTCGTGAAGGAGGCGAACCGGGGCACGCCGCCGCCGCGGGCGGCCCAGCTCGCCGCCCGCGCCGCCGCCGGGCTGGGGCCCCCCGCCCGCAGCGTGGCCTGAGCGCGCATAGCCGGGGCGCGTGTCTTTCCTCGCGCGCAGGGCTGTGCCACTATTCCGGCCCATGCCGCGCTGGGGTTTGTGGGGGCTCAAGGCCCTCTACGCCGCCCTGACCCTGCTCCTGATCGTGGGACTGGGCGGCGAGGTGCTCCTCCGCGGGGAGAGACGGATGGCGGAGCGCGACGCCGCCGAGTACATGTCGCGCAGCCTCTATGGCCACTCCTGGGAGCGGCAAGCCGCGGCCCGGCCGCTCTGGCGGCACGGGCGGGTCTGGGAGGAGTACAAGCCCAACGCTCGCCTCGACCTCACCGTCGGCGGCGAGACCTACAGCGTCCAGATCAACAGCCTCGGCTTCCGCACCCACGAGTTCACGCCCAAGAAGCCCCCGGGCACGTTGCGCGTGATCTGCCTGGGCGGCTCCACCACGGTGGGAGGCCGGACGAACGACGAGACCTACCCCGCCCTCCTCGAGCGCGGGCTCCGGCAACACCACCCCCACCTCTCGCTCGAGGTTCTGAATCTCGGGATCAGCGGGACCACCTCCGACTACTGGCTCGAGCGGCGCGAGAAGCTGTTCGGCTTCGAGCCCGACCTCATCGTCGACTACGGCGCCATCAACGATCTCGCCTGGCGCCATCTCCCCCGCTACGCGGCGAGCCGCCCCTGGCGACGCAGGCTGCACCAGAGCCTTCTCTTAGAACGCTTGTTCCCCCTCCCCGCCCGCGATTTCGATCCCTTCTTCCGGGAGACCCTCGAGAACTTCCGCACCATGGGAGAGATCTGCCGCGAGCGCGGGGTGAGCTACCTGGTGGGCTCCTTTGCCGCCCCCGACTACCCGTCGGCCCCCCCGAGCTTCCGGCGCTACCTGGACGTCAACTTGGACTTTTGGACGACCCACTTTCCCCTCCACGACTACCGCGAGTACGCGGACCTCATCGCCCGCTACAACGAGATGTTCGAGCTCTTCGTCTACGATCATCACATGGCGCACGTGCTCGTGCACCGCCTGCTCCGCGAGCCCCTGCTCTTCACCGACGTCTGCCACCTGACCCCGGAGGGCATCGCCCTCCTGGCGGAGGCCTTCTTGCCCGCGGTCAACCGGATGCTGGAGGAAAAGGCGAAGGGCCCGGCTTCTCCCTGACGCGGGCGCCGTCCCGCCCGGTTAGAATCCGCCCGTGACCCAAAACCAGGCCTTGGACATTGCGGGGCCCGCCGGCCGCCTGGAGGCCATCCTCATGTGGCCGGACGAGGCCCCCCTGGCGGCGGCGGTGGTCTGCCATGCCCATCCCCAGTTCGGCGGGATCATGCACTACAAGGTGGTCTTCCGCGTCGCCAAGGCGCTCCAGCAGGAGGGCCTGGCCGCGCTGCGCTTCAACTTCCGGGGGGTGGGGCGGAGCGAGGGCACCCACGACCACGGCCGGGGTGAGCAGGACGACGTGCGCGCCGCGCTCGACGAGAGCGAGCGCCGCTTCCCCGGCCTGCCCCTCGTCCTGGGGGGCTTTTCCTTCGGTTCCGAGATGGCCCTGCGGGTGGGGGTGGGGGACGCCCGCGCGCGCGCGCTCTTCGCCCTGGGCTACCCCCTTTCCCGGGTCGCGGACACCTCGTTCCTCGAGGCCTGCTCAAAGCCGCGGCTCTTCGTCCAGGGCGAAGCCGACGAGTTCGGCCCCGCGGATCAGCTGGGGCGGCTCGTGGAGCGCTTGCCCCCGCCCCGCTCCCTGGTCGTGATTCCGAGGAGCGACCACTTCTTCACCGGGCACCTGGAGGCCTTGCAGGACGCGGTCGGTTCCTGGGCCGGCGGCCGTCCTTGGGAGGCGTCCTCTAGCCCGCAGAAAGAGAGCCGGTCATGAACGTGCTGCGCCCCGACCGCGCCGTGCTCGTGCTCGTCGATCTGCAGGAGCGGCTCATGCCCGCCATCGTAGGCCGGGAGCGGATCGTGAGGAACAGCGTTCTCCTCCTCCGTTTGGCCCGGATCCTCGATCTGCCCGTGGTCCTCACCACCCAGTACCGGAAGGGGCTGGGCGAGATCGTGCCCGAGGTCCGGGAGGGGGCGGGGGGCGTGGAGCCGCTCGATAAGGTGTCCTTTGGCTGCTTCCAGAGCGAGCCGTTCCTCTCCCGCCTCTCCGCCCTCCCGGGCCGCGACCAGCTCCTCCTCGCGGGGGTGGAGAGCCACATCTGCGTGGCCCAGACCGTGCTGGGCGCGCTCGAGAAGGGTTATGAGGTCCACCTGGCGAGCGATGCCGTCGGCTCGCGCACGGAGGAGAACTCCCGCGTGGGGCTCTCGCGCATGGAGCGCGCGGGGGCCCTTCTCTCCAGCGCGGAGATGGCGATCTACGAGCTGCTGGGCCGCAGCGACGGCGAGGCCTTCAAGAAGATGCTCCCCTACCTCAAGGCTTGAGGCGGCGCGCGCCCCTCTAGCCGCGGGCCGTCCGCCGGTCGGCGAACTCCTGCAGGACCTCCCAGACGTGGGGGTGGGTGGCGGTGATCGAGTCCAGGGTGGGCCGGTCCAGCTCCAGCAGCTCGCAGCGGGTGAGGGCGGCGATGGTGGCAGAGCGGGGCTTGCCGGTCAGGATCGAGACCTCTCCGAAAAAGACGCCCTCGCTCAGGTCGCCCAGCTTGACTTGCTGGCCGGCGGCGTCCTTCCGAAAAGCGCGGACCATGCCCGAGGTGAGCATGTAGAGGCTGTCACCCCGCTCCCCTTCGCGAAGGATCACGTCCCCCCGCTTGAAGGTGAGCAGCTTCAGTCCCTGGATGACGGCCACCATCTCGTCCACGGAGAAGTCCTTGAAGAGCGGGCTCACCACGATCTGGCTGCCCGTGGCCGGTGCCTCCCCCGTGGGGCCGGCCGCGGACGCTCCCCCGGAGGGGAACACGCTGTCGATGAGGGACAGCACCTCCTCCGCGAAGTTGCTGTCCGACATGGGATCGGGGGAGGCGGGCTCGGCTTCGGCCAGGGGGGCGATCTCCTCCACCCCGTCTGCGAACAGCAAGTCATTGTCAACGACCTCCGAGCCCGATGTGCGCGGGCCGGAAGGAGCGGGGGCCTCCAGGGGGACGAGGTCGAGGGAGGCGGGCTCGGCGAGGATGGGCTCGGCCTCGAGGGGGTCCGCCTCAAGCGCGATCTCGGGCAGGTCTTCTGACTCGGGGTGGGAGGCCGGGGGCTCCTCGGCCTCGGGCTCCAGGGGCGGCCCCAAGCCGCTCGGGGCCGCGGGCGGCTCCTCGGGCGCGGCGACCCCCGCTTCCCGAGGGGGCGGCTCAAAGCCGATCTCCTCCATGCCGATCTCGAAGCCCGCGGGGGGCAGCACGGTGGCGGTGCGCTGCTTTTCCTGGATGAGGGCGGCGATCTTCACGTCCACGTCGCGCTGGCCGGGGTCGATCTTCTGGATCTTCTTGAGGATGGAGATGGCTTTGGCCGCGAACCCCTCGCGGGCGAACTCATCCGCGAGGGCGGTCAGGTGGACGACCGCGTCGCGACCCTTGCCGGCCAAGACCAGCACGTCGGCGAGCTGGAGGCGGAGGCGCGGGTCCGGGTGCTGGCCCTGGAGTTGGGCCCGGAGGACTTCGATCGCCTTCGAGTAGTTCTTCTTGGCGATCAGAGCGACGACGTCGTCCCCCTTCGTCTGGCCGAAGCCCAGCGCCATCCTTGTTTCTTTCTCCCCGCTGAGGAGACTACGGCGGGGGGGGTCGGGGTGTCAACGATCGGCCTTCGCACCTGTGGGGAGCACATGATCTGTCCGCTCCTTGGAGCAAGTGATCTGACCGCTTTGAGGCGGTGTCTGGGAGGCCCCAGTGTGGAGCTTCAGGGAGGAGCTCATGGGGTACTCGGACGGCGCGATGGAGCGGGCGATGAAGAGGCAGGAGGTCATTCTAAAGGCGCTGTCGGGAGAGATCCATTGGTTCCGGGCGGCCGAGATCCTGGGTATGAGCATGCGGACCTTGCGACGCTACCGAGCCGGGCTGCAGAAGTGGGGTTACGAAGGTTTGTTTGATCACCGTCGTCGGAGTCCATCGCCCAGGAGCGTGCCGGTGGCGGAGGTGAAGCGGATTTTGGGGTTGTATCGGGAGCGGTACCGGGGCTGGAATGTCCGGCATTTCTTTGAGACAGCGTGCCGGGGGCACGGGGTCAAGGTTTCCTACACGTTCGTGAAGCAGGCGCTTCAAGGGGCGGGGCTGGTCGCTAAGTACAAGGCGCGTGGGCGGCACCGGCTGCGGCGGGAGCGGCGGGCGAGCTTTGGCGAGATGCTGCACATCGACGGCAGCAAGCACTCGTGGCTGACTCTCCTCGAGGGCGCGAAGCAGACGCTGATATCGGTAATCGACGACGCGACTTCACAGCTCTTGTACTCGCAGTTGTGGCGGGAGGAAACGACGGACGCGGTGATGGTTGCGTTGCGGGAAGTCGTGGGCCAGTACGGGATTCCCGCCAGCATCTACTCGGATCGGGCGAGCTGGGCGTTCGAGACTCCGAAGGCGGGCGAACCTGTGTCGAAGACCCACCTCACGCAGGTGGGAGAGGTGCTCAAGAGGCTTGGGGTCGAGCACATCCCGTCCTACTCACCGCAGGCCCGAGGTCGGAGTGAGCGGATGAACGGCACTCTGCAGGGGCGGTTGATCCACGAGCTCGAGCTCTGCGGTGCCCGGTCGATGGACGAGGCGAATCGGTACATCCGAGAGAGCTACCTGACCACGCATAACCAGGCCTTCTCCGTCGAGCCTCGAGACCCGGCGAGTTCATTCGTCGCCGCGGACGGCGTGGATTTGGACGAGATCTTTTGCCGAGAGGAGCTGAGGACTGTGGGCAAGGACAATGTCGTGACTTGCGGCAAGCTCTCGTTTCAGATCTCGAAGCAGCCTGGACGACGAACGTGTTCCGGGTTGGCGGTGGTGGTCAAGAAGCACCTCGACGGCGGCTGGTCGATTCACCGTGGTTTGCACGTCCTGGGGCGCTACGACGCTACGGCCCGGCCTGTGGAAACCGCCTTGGACGCCGGCAAAAAGAGCCGGCGCCCACAGTTACCACAGGCCCCAGCGCCGGGATCCTAAACGCCAGCGAAAGGACGGCAAAAGCGGACAGATCACTTGTCAAAAATAAGCGGTCAAATCACTTGTCAACGACAGTATCGCG
>Ga0210409_10008341_pt1 | contig 10551 bp, 9 predicted proteins | sample IncBWH17MmetaG_FD_161649 | JGI IMG/M metagenome (GOLD analysis project Ga0210409, IMG submission 161649) | Forest soil microbial communities from Barre Woods Harvard Forest LTER site, Petersham, Massachusetts, United States - Inc-BW-H-17-M | ecosystem: Environmental > Terrestrial > Soil >...
GTTTAACACCTGGTGGCCCCGACAGATAGCCAACAGGGGCTGGTCGCGGCGGAGGGCCTCCCGACACAGGGCCAGCTCGAAGTCGTCCCGCTCGCGGATCACGGGCCCGAGCTTGGGGTGGGGGACCTGCCCGTAAAGGGCCGGATCCACATCGCTCCCCCCGGTCAGGATCAGGGCGTCCACGCGGTCCAGCAGGTCGGAGGCGTCCTCCGGCCGGCCGGGGGCCAGCACCAGGGGCAGCCCCCCCGCCGCCTCCACCGATCGGACGTAGTCCTGCCTCAGCAGGTGCATGCCCGAACGCCGCTCGTCGTAGCCGATGGTGAGGCCCACCGCCGGGCGGGTCACATCCGCTCCGGCACCGGGATCCCCAGGAGGCCCAGGAGGAGGTCCATCTGCCGGAGGAAGCAGTCCACGACCAGGGTCCGGAAGGCGCGCCGCTCCTCGCCCGCCGCGTAGAGCACGGAGTAGCTGGGGTTCTGGTAGTAGGAGTGGAAGGCCTGGGCCACGGCGAAGGTGTGCTTGGCCAGGAGGGCCACCTCCTCCGCCCGCACCGCTTGCTCGGCGACCTCCTCGCTGCGGGCCATGAGCAGGAGGAGGGACCACACCTCGTCTCCCTCCTCGCCCTCCAGGAGGGCCCCGAGATTGGAGGCCGCGGCCCGCTCCAGGAGCGCCCCCACCCGGTGCCCTTCTCCCTCCATCTTGGCAAAGATGTTCCGCGCCCGCACCACCGCGTTCTGGAGGTAGGGCCCGGTCTCGCCCGCGAAGGCCAGCGCCTCCTCCATGTCGAAGGTGATGATTCGGGTCCGCCCGAACTTGAGCAGGAAGTAGCGGAGGGCGCCGATGGCGATGGCGGTGGCGGTGCGCTCCCGGGCCGTCGCCTCCCGGGCGGGGTCCCGGGCGTCGATCTCGCTCCGGGCCTTGGCCAGGAGGGCGTCCAGAAGGTCGTCGGCCTTGACCCCGAGCCCTTTGCGCCCGGAGACCTTGACCGCCGCCTCCTCCTCCGCCACCGCGTAGCCGAGGGCCCTCGCGGTGGCGGGGGAGAGCACGACCTTCTCGTAGGCCAGGTGGTGGCTCGCCTCCGCGTCCTCGGCGTGGCCGAGGGCCGCCACCCCCGCCTTCACCACCCGCTGGGGGTATGACTGGCCCACGTCGATGACGTTGTAGACGGCGCGGGCGTGGCCGAACACGGGCGCCCCCGGCTCGCCCGGCACGCTGGTGGTGGTCCAGAGCACGTGGCCGTCGGGGTAGGTGCGGTGGCGTCGGTATTTGAAATCCCGATCCAGGCGGCCCAGCTTCCAGAGCTGGTAGGCGATGTCCTTGCCGGTGTAGGTCACGGTTCCGTTGGAGCGGACGATGATCTTGTCTTCATCGCTCGCCCGCCGTGTCTCGGGGGAGGCCGGGCCCCCCCCGGGGGGCGTTCTCCCCGCGCTCTCCTCGGCTTCGGCGCCGCCCATGGTCAGGACCCAGCAGCCCTTGTTCTTGCCCTCGGTCTCGAAGCGGATCGCCCCCGCTTCCTTGAGGAGGGCGAAGGCCCGGTCCCAGAAGTGGAGGCGCAGGATGTCGCTCTCGTGGGCCAGGAGGTCATAGCGGATGCCCAGCCTCTCCATGGTGGCCAAGTGGCAGTCCACGATGCGCGCGGCCACGGCCGCGGCCAGGCGCGCGGTGTCGTTGTCGCCCGCCTCCACCGCGTGGAGGGTCTCCACCTGCAGGGCCTTTCGCCCCGGATCGGCGGCGTAGAAGTCGCCCACCCGCGCGTAGAGGTCCCAGCAGTAGTAGTCGAACCTCCCGGGAATCGTCTCGAGTCCGGCCAGGTTCCTCCGCTCGAGGTGGATGAGCCCCACCACCACGTCCGCCACCTGCACGCCGGTGTCGTCGATGTAGTTCTGGATCCCCACCCGGTGGCCCAGGTGGCCGAGCACCCGCACGAAGGTATCGCCCAGGGTGGCGTTCCGGAGGTGACCGATGTGGGCCGCCTTGTTGGGGTTGATGCTGGTGTGCTCAACGATCACCGTCCCCGGCCGGGCGGGGGCGGGCCGGGGGTCGCGCAGCGCGGCATAGAACGCGGCGGCAAAGGCCCCCCGGTCGAGGAAGACGTTGACGTAGCCCCCCCCCGCCACCTCCGCCCGGCGCACGCCGGGGGTCGAGGAGAGAGCCGTGGCCAGGCGCTCCGCGATGTCGCGCGGCTTGCGCCTCAGCGTCTTGGCCAGATCGAAGGGCGCGGTCAGGGCGAGGTCGCCCAGCTTGATCTGGGGAGGGTATTGGAAGGCGATCGTTTCCAGGTCGACGCCAAAAGCCTCCCGGGCCGCCGCGCGGACGAGCTGGGCCAGCCGGGACTGGAGGTCGAGGATCATGGCCAAAGCCCATGTTAACTCGGCGAGGGCCGGCAGGCGGGGTCGGAGCCCGCCGGCTCTGCTAACATCGGGATGTATGGCGAGCTCCGCCGGCCTCCTCTTCCTCCTGGCCCTGGCCCCCGGGAACCAGTTCTTCGACGTCAAGGCCACCTTCGTGGCCCCGACCAAGGCCGGGGCCACCCCCGCGATCGAGGTGACCTTCGTGTCCAAGGACCCGGAGGTGCACATCAACGAGGAGCCGGCGCCGCGCCTCAAGCTGGACGGCGCTCAATCCGTGCTCGTGGACAAGCAGCCGGCCCTCCGTGTGCGGACGGCCCCCTACGATCCCGCCGCCGCCCGCTACCTGGACCTGTCGCGGCCGCTCAAGTTCCCGGTCGCGTTCGCCCCCACCGCCCCCAGGGGGGCCCAGAGCGTGGGAGCCACGATCACCTTCTTCTACTGTTCGCGGCGGGAGGGCTGGTGCCGCCGGGGCAGCGTGGAGGTGGAGGTCCCCCTCACGGTGCCTTGAAGCGGGCGGCCGCCTGCTCGTAATCCTCGGGCGTATTCAAGTTCCGGAACATGAGGCCGGGGTCCCCGAAAGCCCGCAGCTCGGAGGGGCCCACCTCCCGCACGCGCACGTCGGGCCAGAAGGCGGTCATCTTGAGCTGCCCGCTCTGGATCCGACCGCGGATCGGCTCCCGGCAGGCCGGCGCGTAGACCGCGCAGAGCGGCTCCGGTCCGCCGGGGGAGACGGGGACCACGGCATCGTGGCCGGGCAAGAGCTCCAGCAGCCGGGACAGCAGGGGGACGGGGACGAAGGGCAGGTCCACGGCGAGGAAGAGGCCGGGCGCGCGCTCGAGCTCAAGCAGGCCGGTGTAGATGCCGCCCAAGGAGCCTCCCCCCTCGAGGGCGTCGGGGTGCACGGGCCGGCCCCGGTCGAGGTAGGCCGGCTGCGACCCGGCGAGGATGCGCACATCGGACACGACCTGAGCGAGACGAGCCAGGGCGTCGTCCAGGAGCGTGGAGGGTCCCCAGGCGAGCAGGGCCTTGTCCGCGCCCATCCGGCGGCTCTGGCCGCCGGCCACCACGAAGCCGACGGCGCCCTCTAGCCCCGGCGCTTGAAGGACCATGTGATCTCGAACTCCGCCGCCACCGTCCCCTCCGCGGTGCGGCCGGTGGAGCGGGCCACGTAGGTCTCGCCCTCGCCCCCCCCCACCGACCGTTCGATCGCCGACCCCATGCCCGCCACGTCCGAGAAGGTGAAGAGCGATCCCCCCACGATCTTCTGGGTGAAGACGGCCGAGATCCTGCGCACGAGCATGGACACGGTCGCGGGAGCCCCCGCGACCAGGACGGCGGCGGGGGCGCCCGTGGACAGCTCCGCGGCCATGGCCTGGGCGGCGAAGTAGGTCGACCGGAAGGGGTTTTGGGTCCGCCAGCCCCCGGGCAGAAAGACCGTGCAGGAGGAGCCGTCCAGCTCGCGCAGCCGCAGCCCCGCCCCCGCCGCCAGGGGGAGCGTCGTCCAGAGGTAGAGGCGGAAGCGCCAGGGGTTCAGCATTCGGCGACGCAGGGCTTCCGACTTCGGGTTGAAGCTCACGCGCCCTTTCCCGGGTCCTGCTCGGGGCCCGGCCCCCCCCAGCCCCTCTTCAGCTCCACGTACGTGTAGACCACGCGTTGCACCGCGGTCAGGTTGGAGAGGATGGCGATGACCCAGAGGACGGCCGCGATGCGGTTGGTGAGGGCGCCGAAGACGAGGAGCACGATCCGCTCCGGACGCTCGAGGAAACCGACCGTGCAGCGCGGAATCAGGCTCTCCGCCCGCGCCCGCGCGTAGGAGGTCATGAAGCTCCCGAAGGCGGCCACCCAGACCAGCACCATGAGCGGCGTCCGGTTCAAGCGGGCGTAGAGGATCATCAGGCCCATGTAGAGCACCATGTCCGAGTAGCGGTCCATGGTGGAGTCCAGATAGGCCCCGAACTTGGTTCCCCGCCCGCGGCGGCGGGCCACCCGCCCGTCGATCATGTCGAAGATGCTGGCCAGGAAGGCCACGAGCCCCCCCGTGCGCAGGAGGGTGGGGGTCGTATAGTCCTTTCCCCCCGCGAAGGCGAAGCAGGCGCAAGCCACCCCGTTCAGGGCCAGCCCCGTGATGGTGAGCACGTCCGGGCTCACCCTGGCGAAGGCCCGCACGACGCCCTCCACCGGGCGCGCGAAGGCCGCTCCGATCCTCTCCGACAGCATGCAGGGGCTTTTCGGCCGCGCGCGGTCCCTAAGCCGACGCCGCGCAGGCGGAGTCTAAGCCCCCCCGCGGAGGGGTGTCAAACCTGGGGTGATCCGCGCCCGCGCAAAGTAGAAATGTCCCCTTTCCGGCCAGGTAGAAATGTTCTCTTCCCCAGGGTCACCGGAATCCTCGTCCCCTCGAGAGCGCGCGCCCCGCTCTAGGGGAAGCGCCGCGGCCGCCCGCTTGACGCTACAATCGGGCCGCCCGGTACACCCCGGAGGTCAGCGTGCTGAGGAAACCGGTCGTGCTCGTGACGGGCGCCAGCGGCGAGATCGGCCACGGCCTCATCGAGAGGCTGGCCGGCGCCGGGGCCCACGCCATCATCACCCTCGACTTGCGGGCCCTCGACCCCGAGCCGGCCCGCCGGGTCCAGCATCAGTACGTGGGCTCGATCCTGGACGTGGACCTCTTGGAGCGGATCCTCTCCGAGTACGAGGTGGAGCTGGTCTTCCATCTGGCCGCCCTCCTCTCCACCCGTGCGGAGTTCACACCCACGGCCGCCCACCAGGTGAACGTCGAAGGGACGCTGCGCCTCCTGGAATTCGCCCAGAAGGAGGGGGAGTCCCACGGCCGGCCGGTGGTCTTCATGTACCCGAGCTCCATCGCCGCCTATGGCCTGCCCGACCTCGAGACCAAGGCCCGCGTGGGCCGGGTGGGGGAGGACGACTGGAACCGGCCCACCACCATGTACGGGTGCAACAAGCTCTACTGCGAGCACTTGGGCCGCTACTACGCGGAGCACTACAAGCAGCTGGCGGTCGAGACCCTTTCCGGCAAGGTGGACTTCCGCTGCGTTCGCTTCCCGGGCCTGATCTCCGCGGTCACCGTCCCCTCCGGGGGAACCTCCGACTATGCCCCCGAAATGCTCCACGCCGCCGCCGGGGGCAAGCCCTACGCCTGCTTCGTGCGGCCGGACACCCGCATCCCGTTCATGGCCATGCCCGACGGTGTGGACGCGCTTCTGAGCCTGGCCCAGGCCCCCAAGGAGCGCCTCACCCGCACCGTCTACAATGTGGGGGCATTCAACCCTTCCGCGGAGGAGATCCGGTGGCGGGTGGCGCAGGCCTTCCCGGGCAGCCGGCTGACTTTCGAGCCGCACCTGAAGCGGCAGCGGATCCTGGACTCCTGGCCCGCGGACGTGGACGACTCCGCCGCCCGACGCGATTGGGGCTACGCGCCGCGCTACGACGAGGAGCGGGCCTTCGCGGAGTACCTGGTGCCCACGATCCGAGAGCGCTATCGCTAGGCGCCCGCCGAGGCGGGCTCACCCAGGGCCGTCCGCACCGTCACCACGTCCACCAGCCCGCGGCAGCCATAGAGGGCGGGGAGCACCGCTTGGGGGGGGTGCTTCGCCCTGAGCCGCGCGACCTCCTCCGTGCCCGCTCGATAGGCGGGCAGATACATGCGGCCCAGCAGGGGATGGCGTCCCCAGGCCCCGGAGAGCTTGTCCGCCCGCTCCTCGGAGCAGAGGAAATCCCGGCGGAGCACCCCCGCCACGTCCTTCTGCGGCCAGCCCTCCTTCCAGGTCAGGAAGGAGGACTGATTCTTGGCGTCGTCCTGGAGGAGGGCCAGAAGCACGCCGATCTGGAGATCCTCGTCGGGCAGGTCGTCCACCCCCGCCACGGCGTGGGCCATGAGGATCGCGTTGTTGGCGATTCCCTCCGCGAGAGCGGCCGCCCGGCTGTTCATGGTCTGCACGGAGGCCTCGAATCCCACCTCCCCGCGCACGTAGAGGTGCTGGAGGAGGGCGGCATTGGTCACGTGGCCGGGCACCACCTCGTGGGTCACGAGCTGCTCGAACTCGGGCACCGAGATCTCCAAGCAGGCGTTGATCTCGTAGGTGGCGTCGTAGCGGGGGCTGCGGTCGGGGTTTCGGGAGCGGCCCAGGTAGTTCATAGAGCCCGAGAACCAGGCGTCCTCGATGGGCAGGAAGCGGATGTTCGCGCGGGGCACCGCGTGGAGGGTGGGGGGAAGGTGGGGGACGAGGTGGCGGGCAGAGAGGGCGTCGAACTCCGCGATGAAGGCGCCCGCCAGGGCGGGGATCGACTTCCGGGGGACCATCCGCTCCCGCCGCCAGGCATCCACCGCGGCCAAGAGCGCCTCCCCCCCCTCCGCGGGATGGCCGGCCCGCGCGAGCAGGGTCGCCAAGCGCCGCCTCTTCGGCATCGGATCCGAGGGCTCGGGGGCAATGCCGGAGGAGGCGCGCACGCAGCGCTCGTAGGGGACGGGGTCGCCCTCGCCCAGCAGCTCCCGGGCCAGGTCCCACATGACCTCCAGGGAGACGACGAGACCGCGCAGATACGCGCCGCGCAGGCTGGGAATGGCTCGGCTCTCCTCGGCCAGGCCCTGAAGGGCACCGCGCACATCCACCGCCGCCAGGTAGGCGGAGATGGCCGCCCGGTCCGGGGGCGCAGCCCCCACGCCCCCCGCCCGACGCACGCGGGCGGCGGCCTCGTGGGTGTAGGCGAGCGTGGGCGGCTCGTCCGAGAACCAGGTATCGGCGATGAAGCGGCCGGTGCCCGAGGGGCACATGACGTCGCCCCCCCAGAGGGTGTCGATACCGAGTATGGAATCGGCCAGGAGGCGGTCGAGGCGCTCCATGCTCAGGCCTCCTTGGACTCGCGCAGCGAGTTGAACCAAACGTAGGCGCACAGGGCCGCGAACATCAGGGCGGAGACGCTCTGGGCCACGGCCACGTGGTCGTAGAAGGGGGTCTTGATGCCGTCCTCCGCGTACCACGGGAAGAGCCGCAAGGCGGCCCCGAACACGCCCCCCAGCGCGCCGCCCGCCATGAGTCCGGAGGCGATGACGACACCCCGCTCGCGGATGCTTTGGCCGTGGGGGCCCGGCGTCGCCTCCGCCCGCCGGTTCAGGAAGTGGGCCAGGAACCCCCCCACCAGGGCGGGCGTGTTGAGCTCCAGGGGGAGGTACATGCCGAGGGCGAGAACGAGGGCGGGGGCCCCCAGCATCTCCATCACCAGCGCGATCATGGCCCCGGTGCCGAAAAGGAGGTAGGCCACGGGCTGGCGGCTCATGAACCCCTCCACCAGCGACTTCATGATCGCGGCCTGCGGGGAGGGGAGGACCACCCGCGCGTCCCCGGGGACGGCCTCCCCGAACTGGAAGGCTCGGGCCAGGAGCACGATCGTGAGCCCGACCGCGATCGCGGAAGCCACCACCCCCAGGAACTTGAGCTTCTCCTGGGCCGCGGGCGTGGAGCCCAGCCAGTAGCCGGTCTTGAGGTCGGTGATGGCCTGGCCGGACACGGAGAGGGCGGTGCAGACGATTCCCGCCAGGGCCATGACGAAGAACATGCCCGTGGTGCCGGAGAGTCCGAAGCGGAGCAGCACCACCGAGGACACGATGATCGTGAGCATGGTCATGCCGGAGACGGGGTTGCGGGCGGTGGTGGCGATGGCGTTGGCGGCCACGGAGGTGAAGAAGAAGGAGAAGACCAGGGTCAGGGCGAGGCCGATCGCCACCACCCCCAGGGCCGCCCCCAGGCTCGAGTAGAACACCCCCGCCGCGAGCGCGCTCAGGATCGCGCCCAGGAGGAGCGAGGCCACCGGGATGTCGCGGTCGGTGCGCTCCCGGGCTTCCCCCTCGCCGTGGCGGAAGGCGCGCCCCGCGATGGCGAACGACCCCGCCACGACCCGCAGGGACTTGATGATGCCGAAGATCCCGGCCGTGGCGATGGCGCCCACCCCCATGTAGCGCACGTAGGCGCGGAAGATCTGGGCCGCCGTCATGCTCGCGATGGGGAGCGCGGCCGGGTAGACGGCGACGGCCGGGAAGGAGCGGCCCATCATCCAGATGAGGGGGACGAGCACGAAGTTGGAGAGAAAGCCGCCCGCGCAGAGGACCATCGAGGACCGGAGGCCCATCACGTAGCCGAGGCCGAGGATGAAGGCCACGGCGTCGAAGTTGAAGACCACGCGCGCGCGGTCGGCCAGCGTCCTCACCGCGGGGATGAACTGGAAGTCCACGAACTCGCGCCACACCTGGAAGGTGCCCACGAAGAAGTCATAGACCCCGGCGATGGCGGTGGCCTCGAGGAGCAGCCGCGCCTGCGATCCCCCCTTCTCCCCCGTGACCAGGACCTCGGTGATGGCGGTGGCCTCGGGGTAGGGCAGCTGCCCGTGCCTCTCCCGGACGAAGTAGCGGCGGAGGGGGATCAGGAAGAGCACGCCCAGGCACCCCCCCGCCAGGCAGATGAAGATCGTCTGCGCGGGGTGGGGGTCCAGGTTCAGCATGTAGAGGGCGGGCAGGGTGAAGATGGCTCCCGCCACCACCCCCCCCGATACCCCCCCGATCCCGGTGATGATCACGTTCTCGAGCATGCTCGAGCGGCGCCGGTAGGCGCGCGCGAGTCCGATGGCCAGGATCGAGATGGGGATGGCCGCTTCCATCACCTGCCCCACCTTCAATCCAGAGTAGGCGGAGGCGATGGTGAAGATCACGCAAAGGAAGAGGCCCCAGCCCACGGAGCGGGCGGTGGTCTCCGGGGGGTGCACGGAGGCGGGCACCGCCGGCCGGTAGACCTCGCCCGGGGAAAGGAGGGTGTAGGCGTTGGCGGGAAGTGACTTGGACTCCGGAGCGTCCATCGATCCTCCACCGGCGCAGAAGCGCCGCCCGGGGGCGGTGGGTCTGGGGGGTGCGTCCGCCCGCCAAGTCTAGCCCGGCGGCGGCGGCACGTGTTGGGGATGGGATCGTCCGACGCCGGTGCGCCTCGCGGCCGGCCGCGGCGGGCGGGGGCTCAGGCCCAGGTCCAGAACTCGGGTAGGATCCGCCCGCTCTGCCCCTCCACGACGTGCTCGAAGAGGAGCCTGTTCTCCGGGGGCTCCGCGTTGACGAGCCAGGTCTCCCCGCCCGCGCGGCGGGCGGCGGAGACGAGCCCCGCCGCGGGGTAGACGAGGCCGGAGGTGGCCACGGCCAGGAACACGAAGCGCTCGGACCGGGCCTCCTCCATGAAGGCCTCGATCCGCTGCAGATGGGCCGGGTCCAGCCACTCGCCGAACCAGACGATGTGCGGCCGCAGGAGGCCGGTCCCGCAGACCTCGCAACGAGGCACGGAGTCGTGTTCCTGCTCGTCGGGGAAGGGCGCCCGGTCGCAGCGGGCGCAGCGGGAGAGGAAGAGGTTCCCGTGCAGCTCCACCATGCGGCGGCTGCCCGCCCGCCCATGGAGACCGTCCACGTTCTGGGTGGCGAGAAGGAAGCGGTCGCCCAGCCGCTCCTCTATCGCGACCAGGGCCCGGTGGCCCGGGTTGGGCTCGCAGGCCCGGGCCTTCCGCCGCCGCTCCGAGTAGAAACGCCAGACCAGGGCGGGGTCGGCGGCGAAGCCTTCAGGGGAGGCCACCTGCTCCACGGGGTGTGACTCCCAGAGGCCTCCCGCGGCCCGAAAAGTGGGAATGCCGCTCTCCGCCGAAACGCCCGCCCCCGTCAGGACGAGGAGCCAGGTCTCTCCGTCGAGACGGAGCCGGGCGGGGGGAGGAGCCACCCCTCCCTCAAACGATCCGGATCTGCGTGCTCTTGATGATGCGGTTGCCGTTGGCGTCGGTCAGGTAGGCGGTGATGACGACGGTGGCCAGCCGGGACCCGTCCCCGAATGTGTAAGCAATGGTCTGGTTGAGCTGCAGGCTCCCCTTGGCGGCCACCTGGTTGCTCCCGGTCGTGGACTGGGCGTCGAGCGCGCCCGGCCCGAACTTGATGATGGCGCTGTCGATGACCGCGTCCACTTCGGTCAGAGTGGCCGCGACCCCTGCCGTCTCCTGGAGGGTCAGCACCCAGGAGATCTGATATTGGAAGTTGGGGTCGGCGGAGCTCACGCCGGGAACCAGGACGGGCACGGCGGTGATCGTGACTACGGCGATGGGGCCCAACGCACTCGAAGGGCCGGTGGGTGTTTTCTTGTTGTTGCCGCAGGCCCCGAGGAGAGCCACGAGG
>Ga0210409_10008342_pt1 | contig 10550 bp, 9 predicted proteins | sample IncBWH17MmetaG_FD_161649 | JGI IMG/M metagenome (GOLD analysis project Ga0210409, IMG submission 161649) | Forest soil microbial communities from Barre Woods Harvard Forest LTER site, Petersham, Massachusetts, United States - Inc-BW-H-17-M | ecosystem: Environmental > Terrestrial > Soil >...
AGCCACTCACCAGTGGCGTGTGGGACGTTGATATCTCCAAAGACGAAAACGCACAGCACGAGATCGATCGTGTCCAACTCCGCGAGTCCGACATCATCACCTTCCACAACTACAACTGGCCCGAGTCCTTCAAAGCCGAGATCGCATGGCTCAGACAATTCCATCGCCCCATCATCTGCACCGAATTCATGGCGCGTTCGGTGGGTAGCACGTTCGACACCATCCTGCCCGTCGCGAAGGAAGAGAAAGTCGGCGCCATCAACTGGGGATTTGTTGCCGGAAAGACGCAGACATACTATCCGTGGGAGTCTTGGGGTCATCCCTACGTGAAGCAGCAGCCACCGGTCTGGTTCCACGAGGTCCTTCACCCCGACGGCACTCCGTACCGCCAGGCGGAAGCCGACCTGATCCGAAAACTGACAGGGAAGAATTGAGAAGTGGAGGCACTACAGCCGAGGGGCAGGATCCCATCAAGATGAAAGAGGGCGCTCGGCTTCGCCTTCGCGGGACAGCCGAGGCGGCTGTCCCCACACGGGCTCTGGCTGGTCGGTTTACAAGAATGGTACTTCCGCAACCTTCCCTGCATTGCGCGAGGATTTACAATTCAATTTCTATGAAAAACCTCGTTCTTATTACCCTGCTCCTTGTATTGGCAGCTTGCAGCAAGTCGAACGCCCCGCAGACCTCGTCGTCCCCGAGTGCCGCTCCTTCCAAGGCACCCGACGCCGTGCAAGTCAAGTTGCAGGAATACGGCGGAAACTCCGCCACGAATTGCGGACGGCTGGATGTCCACGCCCCGGAAGCACAATCGAAGGGAGCAGCGGATTGTGCCCTGCAGGCAGGCAAGGCGAAGCATCCCTTCTATGTCTCCTACGACATGCCGGGGATGGTTGTCGGTGTCGCGGGCAACGCGGAAGGCAAACTGCTCACTGCGCGCTCGGAAGGCGGAGGGGTCAGCAGCGGCGCCTGCCCCTCGGAACTCCGTCTGGCTTCCAGCGGACGCGTGACTTGCTTTGCCCCCGGCGACATGGGCTCGATGGGCGCCGGACACACTGCGATCCCGCAGGGCATGCCCAACCCTCACGCATTGCCAAAGTCGAAATAGCAGCCGACTCCAAGAGACTGCACTAACCACGAAGGGCACGAAGGTACACAAAGGAACCCCTCAGATTTCCTTCGTGTACCTTCGTGTCCCTCGTGGTGAATGCTTTTGCGTTGGTAGTGGAATTCCGAAGTGGGGCCAGATGAACGGCGAACCCAGAAGTCTCTGGCCCCCCGGTTCCAGTCTGTGATCCTAATCACATATCTAAGTGACCATCTGTGTTGGCCTTAGACCCATCCGGTCGGACAATGGCAGGGTTGTACCAGGGGAGTACAGAACCCCGCAGGATTTGGGGTAAACTCAAGAAACGCCGATTTTTCTTGAGCTTCCCGTTCCCAGGTGGTCCAGCCAGGGGTTAATGAGAACTGGGGACTGAGAACTGAGAACTGCATGTCACTGCTTTGGCTGCGCTTTGCGCTGGGGTGCTATTTCGTGGGCTTGGTCTACGCCTTCGTGGCGCTGACGCGCACCAGCGATCTATTCAGCCGCATCGCCCTCCACGCCGCCACTATCGGCATGGTCTTCCATTTCGTTTCCTTGGCCGAACTCTTCCTCTCAGGGCGGATCGTATGGGCCTCAGTTCATAACAGCGAATCGCTTCTGGCCTTCTTGTCGATGAGTTTTTTCCTGGTCATCTACGTCATTTATAAAACCACTTCGCCCGGAGTCGTTGTATTTCCTGTGGTGTTCTTCCTTACGTTTGTCGCGGCGCTGGACGAGCAGCCGGTCCTACTCACGCAATTCGTCTCGCATAAAGGATGGCTCATTGCCCACATCATGCTGATCTTCACCGGCTACGCGGCGCTGCTGGTGAGCTTCGGGGCGAGTCTGCTTTACCTGCTGCAGGAGCGCCGCCTCAAGGCTAAGAAGTCGACGAGCCTGATCGCGTTCCTCCCGGCGCTCGAAGTGATCGACCAGATCGGCTATCGCTCCTTGCTGCTGGGCTTCCCGTTCATGACGCTGGGCCTGATCACGGGCTCGGTCGTCGCAATCACCGCGCCGACCATCGGGCGCGTAGATTTTCTCGATCCCAAGATTCTGCTGTCGGTGCTGATGTGGGCCGTGTACATGGTGATGGTCTTCACCCGCTGGAACTCGGGATGGCGCGGGCGCCGCGCCGCGTTCCTGGCAACGTTCGCCTTCGTGGCCGCGCTGGCCGCCTGGGCGGCGAACTATTTCTCGGCAATGCACAGGTTCGGGACCTCATGAGATACCAGCTCATCGGTTTGAATCATAAGAGCGCGCCGCTCGAAGTCCGCGAGCGGCTGGCAATCCCCGAATCGCGCCTGCCCGATACCTGCCGCGAGCTGACCGCCTATCCCGGAATCGAAGAGGGTATGGTGATATCGACCTGCAATCGTGTTGAGATCGTCACGCACACGGTGAATGGTCACGCCGATCTGCGCGGATTTTTGCACGACCACTTCCACCTCGATGCCAGTGCGCTCGATGCCCACCTCTACGAATTCCGCGAGAAAGATGCGGTGCGGCATATCTTCCGCGTAGCTTCGAGTCTGGACTCGATGGTGGTGGGCGAGGCGCAAATTCTCGGCCAGGTGAAAGAAGCCTATGCGACCGCGCGCGCCGTGGGCGCTGTCCGCGGACAGCTCGACCAGCTCTTTAGCCGCGCCTTCGCCGTCGCCAAGCGCGTGCGCAGCGAGACGGCGGTCGGAACCTCGTCAGTTTCAATCGCTTCGGTTGCGGTGGAGTTGGCGAAAAAGATTTTCGGATCACTGCAGGGTAAGAAGGTCTTCATCGTCGGTGCGGGCAAGATGAGCGAGCTCGCGGCCCGCCACCTGATGGCCCACGGCTGTGCCTCAATCTTCGTCGCCAACCGTACCTACGACCGCGCCATCGGCCTCGCGCAGAAGTTCGACGGACAGGCCATCAAGTTCGAAGACCTTTACACCACCTGCGACCGTGCTGACATCGTCATCACCTCAACGGGCGCGCCTCACGCCATCTTCCGGCGCGAGCATGGCGAACAGTTCCTCGCCCGCCGCAAGAATCGTCCGATGTTCTTTATCGACATTGCCGTCCCGCGCGACGTCTCGCCGGAGATGGGCAAACTCGACGGTATTTTCGCCTATGACATCGACGACCTGCAGCAGGCCGTGTCGAGCCACGTCGCCGATCGCCGCAAAGAAGCCGAGCGCGCTGAAGCCATCATCGCCGGCGAGGTGGAGAAGTTCGAAGCTCGACAGAGCACGCTCGACGTCGTGCCGACGATCGTGAGCCTGCAGGATCATCTGGAGACGATCCGGCAGGCGGAAATTGATCGCGTCCGCGGAAGAATGGGGCAACTGACCCCCGAGCAGGAAATGGCCGTCGAAGCCTTAACGCGTGGCATCATCAATAAAGTGATGCACACGCCGATCACCACGCTGAAGACGGCTGCGAAGGAATCCGAGGCAACGACGGTGGTGGACGTGGTGCGGCGGCTGTTTAATCTCCAGGTAAAGGGGAAAGAGGCGCAACTGGAGCAGGCGTCCACGAAAGACGAGCCGACAAAGAAAGCTGAAGTGGGGACGCGGCAGTGACGCCGGTGCCGTGCAATTTTATCGACCGGAATACAACCCTAGCCATTTGTCATCCTGAGCGGAGTCTGGCGAAGAGCGAAGCGATTCGCCAGACGAAGTCGAAGGATCCCTATCAGTTAGGCAGAAGCCTCGGTGATGCGACCAATTTCCGTGTCGCAATCGGCTTCTTCGATAATCATGAGACCCGGTACCTACCCATCTCTAGCCGCGAAGCGGCGGCAAGTGAAAGCCCGGCACGGAAGTGCCGGGTACGCTCTACGAGAAGGGATGAGTCCCGTAGGGACGTCACGCTCGCACCCTCTGCGATAAAACAATGAACTCGACCGGCAATCCCACCAAACTCCGCATCGGCTCTCGCGGCTCGCAACTCGCTCTTTGGCAAGCCAACCACATCTCCGCATTCCTGCGCGCACGCGGACATGAAGTTGAAATCGAAATCATCCACACCACGGGTGACAAAATCACCGACGTTGCCCTGGCCAAGGTCGGCACGAAGGGCATGTTTACGAAGGAGATCGAAGAGGCTCTTGCCGCCGGACGCGTCGATCTCGCCGTGCATTCGCTAAAAGATCTCCCTACTGAACTACCTAAGGGATTTGAGATCGCCGCAATTACTGAAAGACAAGACCCGCGCGATGCCTTCTGCTCGCGCCACTATGCAAGTTTTCAGGAACTTTCAAAAGGCGCTCGGGTAGGCACGTCGAGCCTTCGCCGCCAGGCGCAACTCAAAGCCATCCGCCCCGACCTCGACATTCATCCCCTGCGCGGCAACGTGGACACCCGGCTGCGCAAACTCGAGCAAGGAGATTACGACGCCGTTATCCTCGCCGCGGCTGGCTTGAAACGTCTCGGCAAAACGGAACTGATCAAGCAGATCATCCCCGCCGAAATCATGTGTCCCGCCGCCGGACAGGGAGCGCTGGGCATCGAAATCCGCGAAGGCGACGCCAAGACCGGCAAGCTATTAAGCTTCCTCAATGACCCCAGCGCCCGCGCCGCCACCACTTGCGAACGGGCCCTGCTCAACAGCCTAGGCGGAGGCTGCCAGGTTCCGATCGGCGCCTTCGCTGAAGTGAAGAACGGCAGGCTACACCTGGAGTCGATTGTTGCTGACCCCGACGGTTCCAAGCTCCTGCGCGACTCCCGCGACGGAGACGATCCAGAAAAGCTCGGCAACGAAGCCGGGGCGTCCCTTCTGGAGCGAGGTGGCGATGCCATTCTCGATGCCGTCTACGGCCGCGGGTTAGCGGTTCCTCCGCAGCCGTGATCTCATCGAAAACTGCGAAAGGCATGAACCACGAAGGGCACGAAGGTTCACGAAGGGCATGACTCGCAGGGCAAGACTCGCAACGTCCTTCTCAAAATTCTCGACGGCTCCGAGGCGCATGCCTTGCGTCGCTGGATCAACCTTTGGCCGCCCTTCCTCGGTGCCGGCATCCGCGTGAAGTACATTGCTCCCGACATGAAAGCCGTCGACGTGGAGATGAAGCTTCGCTGGTGGAACGCCAACTACGTCGGCACCCATTTCGGCGGATCGCTCTTTGCCATGACCGACGCTTTCTATATGCTCATGCTGATGGCAAATCTCGGGCGCGACTACATCGTCTGGGACAAGGCTGCGAGCATTCGCTATCGCAAGCCGGGAAAGGGCACGGTCCGCGCCGAATTCCGCCTCACTGACGCGCAGCTCGATGACATTCGTGAGAAAGTGAAATGCTTGCCGAAATACGAACCGACCTTCAAAGTAGAAGTGAGGGACGAGCAGGGAACTGTGATCGCCGAAGTGGAAAAATTGCTCTACGTCCGTAAGAAGGAAGCGGAGTAGGTCGTCCGAGCATCAGAACATCTTCACCACAGAGGGCTCAGAGGAACACACACGATCCCTGTGAACCTCTGTGGCCCCTGTGGTGAAGGCTCTTCAGAGATGAGCTCAGAGGAAGCATGTACATCCCCGAACACTTCCGCAATGAAGATCGCGTTACCACGCTGGCGTTCATGCGCGCTAACCCATTCGTCATCCTCATTTCGAATACCGACGGAGGACCGTTCGCCACCCACGTTCCCGTGGTCATCCGAGAATCGGCCGATCAATTGACGATCCGCGGCCACGTCGCCAAAGCCAATCCACACTGGCGATATCTGCAAAATGATCCGACGTGCCTGATGATCTTTCATGGCCCGCACGCCTACATCTCACCCTCAAACTACGACACCCGCGAAGTCGTGCCGACGTGGAATTACGGCGCGGTACACATCTACGGCAACGCGACAACCTACGCCGAACCAGAGCAATTGCTGAACATGCTCCACGATCTGATTCCCACGTTCGACGCTACCTACGAACAACAGTGGGACACGCTCAACGAGACCTATCGCCAGCGCATGCTCAGTCACATCGTCGGTTTCGAAGTTGCCGTCACCAAGCTCGAAGCGAAGTTCAAGCTCAGCCAGAACCGCACCCGAAACGAGCAACAACACATCATTGATTCCCTGAGCGGCGCATCCGACACGGCAGTCTCCGGCACCGCCCGCCTGATGTGCGAACATGGACTGGGCCTGAAGAAGGACGAATGAAGTGTGTGTGGCGCGGGCACTCCTGCCCGCGAACGCTAACTATGAGCAAGAAACGAAGGAAATCAACGAACCGGCCACTAAAAGGTGTGCGCGTACTCGTAGGGCGAGCCCGCCATCAAGCCGGAGCGCTCTCCGCCGAACTCCGCAAACGCGGCGCAGAGATACTCGAGATCCCCTTCATTGAAATCCGAAAGCCGCGCTCGTTTCGTCCCCTCGATTCAGCTCTGAAGAATCTCAGTACCTACGACTGGTTGATCCTCACCAGTGTCAACGGTGTAGAAGCGATGTGGGCGCGGATTGAGAAGGCAATGCGGCGATCAACGACTTCAGACCTACCGTGGAAGAGCGGCCCTTCAGGGCCACGTTTGAGCGGGAGGAGTTTAAGGGTTTTAGTCCCTGGATTGGGCGTATCTGCGATCGGTCCTGCGACAAAGAAAGCCATGGAGCAGCGCGGCATCCAAGTCGACGTCATGCCCAAGGAATACGTCGCCGAATCCGTGGTCCGCAGTCTGAAAGGGAAAGTAAAAGGGAAGCGCGTCCTGCTAGTCCGCGCCAAAGTCGCGCGCGATGTCATCCCGCGCGAACTGCGCAAGGCCGGAGCTCACGTCGATGTCGTTGAAGCCTATGAAACGGTCGTTCCACAGTCTTCCCGCCGCCGCCTGCAAGCCGCGCTGACAAATCCGAGCAAGCGACCCAATGTCGTGACCTTCACCAGTTCGTCGACCGTGAAGAACTTTGTGGAACTGCTAGGCTCGCGTCGAAAATCAGCACTGCTCAACGGAGTGCAAACCGCCTCGATTGGCCCAGTCACGTCCTCCACGCTCCGCGAACTAGGCCTTCCGGTGGACATCGCGGCCAGGGAGTTCACCATCTCGGGCCTTGTCGCCGCCATCGTCGATGCCATCTCGTCGCGCCGCAGTGACGTCTGACACTATTTCCCGGAAGTCCTCGCCCGCCGCTGTTTCCGAGCATCTGAGGTGTCACGTGGCATGACGTATTTCTTGGGCTAGAATGCGCTCACTGGAGGGGCCTGTGAGAATCCATCGAGGGATGTTCCTGTCACTGATCCTGCTCTGCGACGCGACCCTGCTTGCCCAAAGCACGAAATCTCCAGCCGATGTGAAGCTGGAGGATCTGACCTTCATCTGCGGCCACAATCGTGGTGAACTCAACGGCACCATCATCGACGAGCACTGGAGCGAGGTCGGCGGCGATACCATGATCGGCATGTTCCGCCAGATCAAGAATGGCAAGGCGCAGATGTACGAGTTCCTCACCATCGAGCAGACCGCGTCCGGACCGGTGTTGCGGCTGCGCCACTTCGATCCGGGCCTGGTGGGATGGGAAGAGAAGGCGCAGGCCTACAGTTATCCTCTCGCCAGTTGGAAGCCGAACGAAGCGGTCTTCGAGCGCCCCGACAAAGCCACACGCCTGATATTCCGCAGCACCGGCAAGAGCACGCTTGAAGTCGTTCTGGAACGCAACGGCAAAAAGCCGGAGGTCTTCCAGTACGAGCACACAGCGGAATAACGTGCGCAGCGAAAGCGAGCATTGTCTCTATTTCTTCTTGTGCTGATCGAACCAGTCCGAAACGTATAAAATCTTGGCAATCTGATGGCTGGGCCGCGCACTCAGCCCGTGCGGTTCACCTGGAAATCGCACCAGCACCGATTCCACTTTACGCAGCTTCAGCGCGGCGTAATACTGTTCCGCCTCCGAGATCGGCGTGCGGAAATCGTCTTCACCGGTGGCCAGTAGCGTCGGCGTCGTAACCTTGTCGACGTACGAGAGCACCGACCGCTTCACATACTCATCCGACTTCTCCCACGGCGGGCCAGAGAACCAATAGAGGGTTCCGAAAGAAGGAAGATCCGACGTCAGCGCCCAACTGTACCAATTGATTACGGGATACAAACTCGCCGCTGCGCGGAACCGAGTCGTGCGATCGATCATCCAGCAAGTGAGCACGCCGCCTCCAGAGCCACCGGTGACGAACAAATTGTCTGCGTCGATGTAGCCCTTCGCGATCACCGCGTCCACACCGGAGTTCAAGTCGAAAAAATCGTCGCCGGGATACGCGTGGTGAATCAGGTTCGCGAACTCCTCTCCGTAACTCGTGCTGCCGCGCGGATTGATGTACACCACCACGAAACCTTTGGCCGCCCAAATCTGCTTGTTGGTGTCGAAGCGGTCTCCGTAGTTGGCGAAGGGGCCGCCATGAATTTCCAGAATCAGCGGATACTTCTTCGCCGGATCAAAGTCCGGAGGCTTCACGATCCACCCTTCCACCCGTCGCTTGTCGACGGACGATTCGAACCAGAATTCCTCCACCGCGCCCAGCTTCTTCTGCATGAACAGCTGCTGGTTCATGGCGGTGAGCACGCGTGTCTTCGCATCGGAAGTGGATCCCACGGCGATATCCCCGGCGTCGGAGGGAGTACCGTAGGACACCGCGAATGCTCCATTCTTCGCTACTGTGAATGAAGCGCCGCCCGAGTAGCTCGAGCCTCCGCTGCCTACGTGTGCCGCAAGATCTTTGACCTTCCCATCCAAAGAATAGATGGCGAGTTTCGTGTCGCCCTGGTCGTCGTACATGAAGTAAATGCCGCTGCCATCCGGCGCCCAGTGCGGTTCCTCTACATCGCGATCCAGTTGCGGCGTGGCCACGCGGGGATTGCTGCCGTCGCGAGTCATCAAATAGAGATGCGTCGTCTGATGACCCTGGTAGCGATCATCGAAGCCTACGTACGCGATGGTTTTTCCGTCGGGGGAAACCGCCGGAGAGTTGTCGGGCCCCTTGCGGCTGGTCAACGGTTTCACGGTTCCATCGGCAAGCGACAGCTCATAGATCTCCGTATTCAGCGGATCGTATTCATAATCCGGGTGCAGGTTCGCCGAGAAGATCAGATACTTTCCATCGGGAGTCCAAGCCGCGCGGCCTCCGCCAAATGAACTCTCAAAGCCGCCGAACGGGAAGTTGCCGCTGGTCAACTGGCGAGGTGCGCCGCCGTCCGCCGACACGACGAAGCGCTGCATGAACCCCGACTTCAGATATCCGCGGCCGTTGAAACGGTAGACGAGCCGGTCGTATGCCTTCGGCGGGTCGGCCCATTTCGCGCCTTCCGGGGCTTTTGGCAAGTTCGCGATCTTCGCTGGCTCGGATGGAACCAACATCGAGAATGAAATCAATTTGCCGTCGGGCGACCACACGAGTTCCGACGGGCCGTTCTCCAGATTCGTCAATTCCGCCGTTTGCCCATTGTCCATCCAGCGCACGTAGATCTGCGGCTTGCCGTCACGATCGGAGATATATGCGATGCGCGTGCCATCCGGCGACCAGCGCGGCGAACTGTCGCTGTAGTTCCCGTTGGTCAGCGCCCGATTGTCGCTGCCGTCAGCGCTGATCACCCACAGGTTCGACTGGCGCTTGTCGTTCATCACGTCGCTGAACTGCCGTACGTAGACGATGCGTTTTCCGTCGGGTGAAATCTGCGGATCGACCGCATACTGCAGGTTGAAGACATCGATCGGAGTCAGCCGGTCGGGCCTTTCCTGGCTCTTGTCTTCTTTCTTGTCTTGAGCCAGGGAAGGAACGACACACACAAGCATGAAGACAGCGAGAGTCCAACGAAAACTGAGACGCATGGCGGGCTCCGGGGAGTGGGATGGAAATCGCGGGAAGTGTACCGCAGGGAAGTGCTGACCACCAAATGTCGTAGGCTGCCCAGGAACGTGTAGGGACGGACGCCTTCGTCCGTCCCGCGAGCGAAGCGAGCGTGCGCGCGAAAATTGTTGCGAGGGCGAGGACAAGCAGATTCCTCGGCTACGCCTTCGGAATGACAACTCCGTAGTCTGGAATGACAACTTCGTTAGCTTCGGAATCACAACTGCGTGAGCTTTGGAAAGGCAACTCCTCGTGGATGCGGTTACGCTCGAAATCGTGAGAAACTTCTTGGACGATCTCTAGGAGCATTCGATGACCAAGGCACACCCTACTCGTTCCCCGGATTTACCGGAATGCTGGCCTGCATTTCGGCTCACTGACTGGAAAGACACTTTCGCCACCCTGCATATGTGGACGCAGATCGTCGGCAAGATTCGCCTTGAGTTGACCCCCAGAGTGAACCACTGGTGGAACGTGCCGCTCTATGTCAGTTCGCGCGGACTCAGCACTTCGATCATTCCTTACGGAAACCGCCATTTCGATATGGAGTTCGATTTCGTCGAGAGCAAGCTGATCATTCGCACCACGGACCCAAAAACCGCGTCTGTCGCTCTGGCTCCACGTTCGGTCGCCGATTTCTATCACGAGGTGATGTCCACGCTGCGAACGC
>Ga0210409_10008343_pt1 | contig 10550 bp, 7 predicted proteins | sample IncBWH17MmetaG_FD_161649 | JGI IMG/M metagenome (GOLD analysis project Ga0210409, IMG submission 161649) | Forest soil microbial communities from Barre Woods Harvard Forest LTER site, Petersham, Massachusetts, United States - Inc-BW-H-17-M | ecosystem: Environmental > Terrestrial > Soil >...
GGCGAGTTCTATCGTGAGGGTCCGGACTGGTCGCCCGATGGTCGGTCAGTGGCGTTTGGTTCGTGGATCGGTGGCATATTCCAAGTCGAGACGATCAGCCTCCGCGATCGCAGCATCAAGCAGCTCACGAGCGAAGGCCGCAACGAAGATCCGTCATACGCACCGGACAGTCGCCACGTGGTCTTTACATCGACGCGGTCCGGCGTGCACCAACTGTGGGTGCTGGATGTCGAGTCGGGCCGCGTGCGGCAACTCACGTTCGGCAGCGAGGCACGCCTCGCGGCCTGGTCGCGCGCGCTGGTGCCATGAGCCATGAGTGTTGGTTTCCGTTTTCCTTTCTTCTGGAGAGTAATGCAATGACCCGCGTGTCACGCGTCGTTCCCTTGAGTCTGATTTTGAGCGCGGCGGCGATAGCGGCTGCCTGCGGCGGGAGTAAGCCGACCCCGGCGCCGACGCCGGCCACGACGCCGACCACGCCGTCGGGCCCCAACACCGACAGTCTCGATCAGGCGCGCCGGGATTCGATCGCGCGCGCGCAGCGGATCGCCGACAGCCTGCGCGCCGAGCAGGATCGTCTCGCGGCCGGCGTGGCCGCGGCGCGCAATACGATTACGGCGATGATCTACTTCGATCTCGACAAGTCGGATCTGACGGATCAGGACAAGGCGTCGCTCGATCAGAAGATCCCGATCCTCAATGCGAACGCCGGCCTCCGGATTCGCGTCGCCGGCAACTGCGATGAGCGCGGCTCCGACGAATACAACCTCGCCCTCGGCCAGCGCCGCGCCGCGGCCGCCAAGCGCTACCTCACGGATCACGGCGTTGATGGTGGTCGCGTCGACGTGATCTCGTATGGCAAGGAACGCCCGGTCGCCCAGGGGCACGACGAAGGGTCGTGGGCCCAGAACCGTAATGCGCAGTTCGAGATCACGGCGGGCGGCGATAACCTCCGGACGTCAGGTCAATGACCCAGTTGTTGGGTGGGGCGCCGTTCACGGATTCGCGCGACCGGCGCCCCCCACTCGGGCGCGCGCACCGTCAGGTGCGTCGCGCCATCATGATCCCGGCCGTGATGCTGACGGCCGGGGCGTGCTTCGCGACGCGCGAGGATGTGCGCCTGCTGCAGACGCAGCTGCAAGCGTACCAAACGCAGACGGCCCAGGCCGACTCCGCGCGCCGAGCGCAACTGGATCGCGTCATAGAACAACTCGGCCTGGTGACCGATTCACTCGGCGACCTCGGCTCGCGAATGGCGAAGTTCCAGGGCGACCTGGAGGGCTCCACCTACTCGATGGGCCAGCAGCTGATCCAGATTCAGGAGCTGACCGGCCAAAGCCAGCGACGCCTGCAGGAGCTGCGGGCCGGCCTCGAGGTGCAGCGCGGCACGTTCGCGCAGCCACCTCAGCCTGGCCAACCAATAGCGACCACTCCGGGGGCGACCACTGGCGTGGACAGCGGCCGCACGGGGTCCACGCCCCCGGCCGCGACCGCCGCCACGCCCGGCGGGGGAGCGGGAACGCCGGGCCCCAATGAGCTGTACCAGTTGGCACTGGATCAACTGCGGCGGGGTAGCACGGGTGCGGCGCGCTCGGCATTCAGCGATCTGCTCAAGCAGTACCCGAATGCGGACGTGGCACCTGACGCGCAGTTCTACGTGGCCGACTCCTACGATCGCGAGGGGAACACCGCGGCGGCTGATTCGGTGTACCAGTTGGTCGTTCAGCGCTATCCGTCGTCCGAGCGGGCGCCGACGGCGCTGTACAAGCACGGTCTGACGCTCATCACCGCCGGCAAGGTGCAGGCGGCGCGGGCGGCGCTCCAGCAGGTCGTCTCGAAGTATCCGCGGTCGGACGAGGCGGTACTCGCCAAGGATCGGCTGCGCACCCTGAAGTAGTAGGGTCCGTCTTGGGTCGTATGCCGAAACAATCAACGCCGCGCACGCCAACCGCCGAGATGCCGTTCCTCGATCACCTCGAGGAGCTGCGCTGGCGCATCATCTGGTCGCTGGCGGCGCTCCTGGTCACGGTCGCGCTCTCGTTCGGGGCGCTGATCCAGTTCGACGTGATCAAGATCCTCTCGCGCCCGATCCTGCCATATCTCCCCCCGGGTCAGAAGCTCGTCTACACGCACCCGACCGACTCGTTCATGATCTACGTGACGCTGTCGATCGTGCTCGGCGTCGTCGCCGCGCTGCCCGTCGTGGTCTACCAGGCGTGGGCATTTCTGTCGCCCGCGCTCTACTCGAATGAGAAGAAGATGGTGGTCCCGGTCACGGTCGGGGCCGCGATCTTGTTTCTGTGCGGCGTCTCCCTGTGCTATTTCGGCGTGATGCCGTTGGCACTCCAGTGGCTGCTCAACTTCCAGTCAGCATCGTTGCAGCCGATGATCAGCGTTCACGAGTACTTCGACTTCCTGTTCACGATGTCGCTCGCGTTCGGTATCGCCTTCGAGCTGCCCATCGTGATTCTGGTACTGACCGCGCTCGGTCTCGTGACGCCGATGTTTCTGCGCAAGTATCGCCGCCACGCGATCGTGCTCTGCGTCTTCGTCGGCGCCTTCCTGACGCCCGGTGACCTCGTGTGGACGACGCTGGCCATGGCGGTGCCGCTCTACGTGCTGTACGAGTTGAGCATATTGCTGTCGGCGATCATCTATCGTCGCCGGCAGAAGAGCGAAGACGACGTGGAGCAAAAGCGGCTGTTGCCCGCGTGAGCTCGGCGAAGCCGAGCTCTGGCCAACAGACCAGTCGAGCAGCGCTCTTTGCTGCCTCGACGAGCCGCGGAGCGGCTCTCGCGCTCGCGGCGGCGGCCCTTCTCGCCGCGGTCGCGCCGGCTCGGTTGGCGGCCCAACAACCGGGGCAGCAGCCACCGCCGAACATCCCGCAGCAGTATCCCAACAATCCGAATGCGCGTCGGTTCAATCGGGATTCGATCCGAGCGGACTCGATCCGCAAGCTCTATGCTGCCGACACGATCAAGCACACGGTGCACTGGGTCGAAGCCGACTCGGTGACCAATCTGCTGCTCGACAAGGACGGCTACTCGCACACGCGGTATCAGGGCCGCAAGGCGCACCTGGATGCCGAGAAACACGAGCTCCAGATCGAGGGTGAACGCGGGGTCAACGTCGGCCGCGCGGCAGTCGACCGGGACACGACGGTCATTATCGGCAACACGATCCGATACAACGACTCGACGCAACTCGTCTACGCCAAGGGCGACACGATCGTGTTGCACGATCCGAAATCGAACGAAAGCGACGTCTTCTCGTATCAATCGCTCACCTACGATGTGGCCGCGCACACGGCCCGCGTGACGTCCGTGTCCACCGATTACACGCAAAGCGGCCAGCGATGGTTCATCCAGGCCGAGAAAGCCGCTTATGTGGGCGACACGGTCAAGGGATCGAAGGGCGGCCACAACATTTTCTATGGCCTGTCGGGCGACATCACCACCTGCGACGACTCGTTCCCGCATTACCACATCCGAGGCGGCGAGCTGAAGTATGTGTCCAAGCAAGTGCTGGTCATTCGCCCGGCGGTGCTGTACATCGCCGATGTCCCGATCCTCTGGCTCCCGTTCATGTTCCAGGATCTCCGCCGCGGTCGTCGCAGCGGGATCCTGACGCCGCGATTCGGCTTCACGGAGCTCCTGCGCAACAGTCCGACCTATCGCCGTCATGTCGAGAACGTCGGCTACTACTTCGTCATGGGCCAGTACGCGGACCTCACCGCGTGGCTCGACTGGCGCAGCGGCGCGCGCGCCGATGTCGGTGACCCGGGCTTCACGCAGTACAATGGCGAATTCCGCTATCGGTGGCTCGATCGCTTCCTGGACGGCGACATCGCCGTCAACCACCGGGATCAGCAGGATGGCTCGACGAACACCGCCCTCTACTGGAACCACCGCCAGGATTTTTCGCTGCACTCGCACTTGCAGATGAATATCAACTACGTCACGAGCACGGTCGTCCAACAGAACGCCTATCTCAATCCGTACTCCGCGCTCGCCAACATTAATTCCCAGCTCAACTATCAGCAGGACCTCGGCCCCGCGTCGATGAGCCTCGGCGGCACCCAGACCCAGTACCCGGGCCAGACGCGACTCGACCGGACGTTCCCGACCTTGAGCATCACGTCGAAGCCGGTGAGTGTCGGCGAATGGCTCACGTGGTCGCCCTCATTCTCGGCCACGAACTCGCAGAGTTACGGCCTCGACCAGCCCGGCGACTTCGCCTACATCTACGGCGTCAACCAACAAGGGCAGCTCGATTCGACGCTCCGCAATCGCGACACGCGCAACTCGTCGGCTTCCTTCGACACGCCGCTCAAGATCTTCGGGTTCAACTGGCGTAACTCGTTCCGCGTCCGGGATCAGTTCAACAACTACCCCGTGAATGACCTCATCTACGTCCCGGCGAAGACGCACGCCGGAAAGGACACGACGGTGGGGAGAACGCGTACGTATAGCACATCCTACGCGACCGCGCTCGACTGGGACACGGGCATCGACCTGCCGTCGATCTTTCAAGGCTCGTGGAACATCGTGCCGAGCGTCTCCGTGGTGAATGGCGACGGTCAGGCACCGTTCCTCCAGCGCACGGAGCTGTCGGGCGACTCATGGGTGAGTCAGTCCAAGAACCTCGTCTACGGTCTCTCGGTGTCGCCGACGCTCTTCGGCCTGTTCCCGGGGTTTCTCGGGATCTCCCGCATCCGCCACTCGATCACGCCGACCCTCACGTTCGATTACGCGGCCCCGGCCCATACCAGTAACGCGTTCCTGCTCGCCAACGGCCAGAACCCCACTGGGTATCTCGGCAACCTGGCCCAGGAAGCGATGACCCTCGGTCTCTCGACGAATATCGAGGCGAAGTTCCGCGATGGCCCCGACACGGCTCCCGATAACGGGACGAAGATCAAACTGATGTCGATCAACTTCGACCCGATCACGTGGGACTTCGCGCGCGCCGCCGCCACGCACCACACCGGGCTGACGAACCAGAGCTTCGGCTGGGATGTCCGCACCGACTTGATCCCCGGGCTCGACTTCCGCGAGACATACTCGCTCTTTCAGGGCAATCCGGAGAGCGATACGTCCGTGTTCAAGCCGTACCTGACGTCGATCAGCGCCTCCGTCTCGTTCGGCGCCAATTCGCACATCCTCGATCCCTTCAAAAAATTCCTGGGCATCAAGGTCGAACAGAAAAAACCGGATAGCCTCGCGGGGCGCGATCCGTTCTTCCAACAACAGGTCCAGGCAGGGCACGTCGCCGGCCAGGGTGCCCAATACTCCCAGTACGCGATCCCGGCGACCGGGCAGGGGTGGAACGTGTCGCTCACGTACACGGCGAACCAGCAGCGCCCACTGACCGGCGACCAGTCCAACGTCATCGCGTACAACCCGGGCCAGGTCTGCGCGCAGTTTAAGGTCACGGATCCCAGCCTCTATGCGTTCTGCGTCCTTGCGAAGCAGCACGCGATCGTCCCGGATTCGCTCGGGAGCCTCAATTGCACGACCCAGGCCTGCCCCCAAGTGGTGATCCCGCCACAGCGGTCGCTCGCCGGCTCGCTCGCGTTCAACCTCACGCCGCGGTGGTCGGCGCAATGGCAAACCACCTACGATTTCACGCGGCACAATTTCGCCAGCCAGGTAGTCACCTTGCAGCGCGATTTGCACGACTGGCGCGCCGTGTTCTCATTCACGCAATCGCCAACGGGTAGCTTCGGCTTTACGTTCTTCGTCGCGCTCAAAGCCGAGCCGGCGCTCAAGTTCAACTATGACCGGACCTCGTATCGTGCGCCGCCGGGATCAGCGTTCTGATCGACCCGGGGTTCTGATCGACCCAGGGTTCTGATTGACGCTTCGCGTCGCTCGCTTCGCTTCGCTTGCGAGCCTGCCGTTCGATTATTGCTCTGTCGCGTGGTCGGCGGTGCCGCGAAGCGGCCTGCGTGGCCATTGTCCTGTCCTTTCCTGGTGACAGCCACGAAAAGTTAACGATGCCATCACCCAGCGCGTCATAGAGTTAGACAGCACGCCCTCGTGGCCCGAGGAGTGCTTATTTACCAGATAGCCTTTCCTTCAGAGGAACTCGACATGACCCGCAAACGTCCGTGGCGCGCCGCCGGGCTTGCGCTCGCTGCGCTCGTCGCCGCGTGCAATAACAACAACAACAACGGCGTACTGAACAACATTGTGCCGCCGGGTGCACCGACCGGCCTCGTGTACCAACTCAACCAGGGCGAGCAAATCGGCTCCGACTCCGTGATCGAGCCAGGCGTGCTGCTCAGCTGGCTGCCACCAAGCCCCGATTCGACGGTGCAGGACTTCGTGGTCTACGGCACCGACAGCTCCGACAACGCAGGCTTCCTCCGGCGCGCCATCACGACCTCGATCTCATTCCACGATGCCGGCACGCCACAGGTCCAGTACTACGTGACCTCGCAGGACGTCAACGGCGTCGAGAGCGCCGCTTCGAATATCGTCCTCATCGACCCGGCCGACACGGTGCCGGCGCCGGCGAATCTCACTGGCACGCCGTTCGATTCCGCCGCGGAGCTCCAGTGGTCGAACAATTCCTTCGCGGGCGCGAACGGGGGCCAGTTCGACTTCTATCGCGTGTATTCGGATTCGGCGAGCGGCAGCACGTGCATCTCGTCATCGACGGTCCTGGAAGGGCAGACCGTGTCGAACGGATTCGTTATCACGGGCATCGCGAATGATGTCCCGAGGTGCTACTTCGTCACTGCCGTGACGAGGAGCGGACACGAGAGCGGCTATGCATCGGTCATCATCGTCACCCCGAGCTCGTCCGACCCACCATACTCGGCCGCTCGGATCCCCGGCAATTTCACGGTGATCGCGCACCACCCGATCGTACTGCATCGGGTCCACACGACGACACGTCTCCTCTCGGGCAAGTAGCGCCCTTGAATCGAGGGGGGCCACGTCTGAGCTTTTCAGATGATGGCCCCCTCCGAGACTGTCGTACTCGACGGCCGCTCCCTCACCGTCGATGAGGTTTTCGCGGTCGCCACCGCGAGCGCACCGGTCCGCCTAGCCGCCGAGGCACGCTCGCGGATGGACCGCACGCGCGCGATCGTCGACGGAATCGTCACGCGCAAAGAAGTCGTCTACGGCGTCACGACCGGATTCGGCAAACTCTCCGAGATCGCGATCCCACTCGATCGCCTGGCCGACCTGCAAGTCAATCTGATCCGCAGCCACGCGGCCGGCGTGGGCCCCGTCATGCCCAAGCGCGAAGTCCGCGCAATGATGCTGCTGCGCGCGAACGTGCTGGCCAGCGGCTATGCGGGCGCGCGTCCAACGCTGGTCGAGCTCCTGATCGGGATGCTCAACGCCGACCTCCTCCCACCCATCCCGGAGCAGGGAAGCGTCGGCGCCTCCGGCGACCTGGCGCCGCTGTCCCATCTGGCGCTCGGCCTCATTGGCGAAGGCACGCTCTCGTACAATGGCGACTCGGGTCCAGCGGCCCGGATGCTGGCCGCGCACGGTCTCACCCCCGTCGTGCTCGGACCCAAGGAGGGCATCTCTCTCGTCAACGGCACGCAGGCCCACACGGGGATCGCCGCGCTGTCCCTCATCGACGCCCGCCGCCTCTGGTTCACGGCGCACGTGGCGGGCGCGATGTCGCTCGAGGCGTTGCTCGGCACTCCTGTTGCGTTCGACGAGCGCATCCACCGCGCGCGCGGACAGATCGGGCAAGCCGAGAGTGCCGCGGTGCTCCGCGCGCTGCTGGCGGACAGCGAGATCCGCGAATCGCATCGGCTGAACGACCCGCGCGTGCAAGACGCTTACGCGTTGCGCTGCATGCCCCAGGTGCACGGACCCGTCCGCGATGCGCTCGACTTCGCTTCCGATGTCATCGGCCGCGAGCTGAACGCCGCGACGGACAACCCGCTCGTGTTCGACGACGGCACGATGCTCTCGGGCGGAAATTTCCACGGTCAATCGGTCGCCATGGTGTTGGATTTTATGGCGGTGGCGCTGACCAACCTGGCGACGATGTCCGAACGAAGAATCGACCGGTTAGTCAACCCAGATCTCAATCAAGGCCTCCCGCCGTTTCTGTCGCCCGACCCTGGCGTGCACTCAGGCTACATGATGGCCCAAGTCACCGCCGCGGCTCTGGCCAGCGAGTGCAAAGTCCTCTCGCACCCAGCGAGCGTCGACACGATCCCCACCGACGGCGGTAAAGAAGACGTCGTCCCAATGGCGATGGGCGCAGCCACCAAACTCCGCCGCGTCGTCCGCAACGTCCAGCACGTGCTGGCGATCGAGCTCCTGTGCGGCGCCCAGGGCGTGGACTACCGCGCGCCGCTCGCGCCAGGCGTCGGCGTCCGCCGCGCGCACTCAAAGGTCCGCGAGCTCGTCGCCCCCCTCGTCGAGGATCGCGTGCCGAGCGCCGATATCACGGCCTTGGCCGACGCGATCGCCGATGGTCACTTCGATTTCTCGGTTGAATATGACCACGCTAGCGTCTGAGCAGATCGTCCGCGCGCCGCGCGGCACCCAACTCTCCTGCCGCGGTTGGCAGCAGGAGGCGGCGATGCGCATGCTCATGAACAACCTGGACCCCGAGGTCGCCGAGCGACCCGAGGATCTCGTCGTCTATGGCGGCACGGGCAAAGCGGTGCGCAACTGGCCCGCATTCGATCGCACGGTCGAAACCCTCCGCCGCCTCGCCGATGATGAGACCCTGCTGATGCAGAGCGGCAAGCCGGTCGCGGTGTTCCGCACGCACCCGGGTGCTCCGCGCGTGCTGATCGCCAACAGCAACCTCGTCCCGCGCTGGGCCAACTGGGATGAGTTCCGCCGCTTGGAGGCGATGGGCCTCACGATGTACGGCCAGATGACCGCCGGCTCGTGGATCTACATCGGCTCCCAGGGAATCGTTCAGGGTACATACGAAACCTTCGGTGCAGTCGCCGCGCGCCACTTCGGCGGCACGCTAGCCGGGCGCTTCGTCCTCACCGGTGGCCTCGGCGGCATGGGCGGCGCCCAGCCGCTCGCCGCCACCATGCACGGCGCCGCGACACTCGCTGTCGAAGTCGACCCGGCTCGCATCGACAAACGCATTGCCACCCGCTACTGCGACCGCCGCACCGCGGACCTCGACGAGGCCCTGCGCTGGATCGACGACGCCCGCCGCCGCGGCGTCGCTCTCTCAGTCGGTCTCGTCGGCAACACGGCCACGGTCCTCCCGGAGCTCGTCCGTCGGGGGATCACGCCCGATGTGCTCACCGACCAAACGTCGGCGCACGACATGCTGAATGGCTACGTGCCCGCGGATATGTCCCTAGATGCAGCCGCCGTTCTTCGCTCCTCGCAACCCACTGAATACGTACGTCGCTCGACCGAGTCAGCCGCCACCCATGTTCGCGCTATGCTCGAGATGCAAAGTCGCGGCGCAATATCGTTCGACTATGGCAATAACCTGCGGACAGTAGCGTTCGACGTAGGCGTCAAAGACGCATTCAAAATTCCGGGGTTCGTACCGGAATACATTCGCCCGCTATTCTGTGAGGGCAAAGGCCCATTCCGCTGGGTCGCGCTCTCGGGCGACCCAAGCGACATCTATCGAACCGACGCCCTGGCGCTCGAGCTTTTTCCGAACGACGCGCACCTCAAGCGTTGGCTGACCCTCGCCAAAGAGCGGATCCAATTCCAGGGCCTCCCCGCCAGAATCTGCTGGTTAGGCCAAGGCGACCGCGCCAAGTTCGGCGTAGCGATGAACGACCTGGTCGCCAAAGGCGAGATCTCGGCCCCGATCGTGATCGGCCGCGACCATCTCGACACAGGAAGCGTCGCTTCTCCGTTCCGCGAGACCGAGGCCATGAAGGACGGCAGCGATGCCATTGCCGATTGGCCGATCCTGAACGCCTTGCTCAACGTCGCGAGCGGCGCGTCCTGGGTCTCGTTCCACCACGGCGGCGGCGTGGGCATCGGCAACTCGTTGCACGCCGGCCAGGTCATCGTCGCCGACGGCACCCCACAGATGGCCGAGCGCCTGCAGCGGGTCCTCACGAACGATCCGGGAATCGGCGTCGCGCGCCACGCCGATGCGGGCTACGAAATCGCCCAACGCAAGGCGGCCGAGCAGCGGATCGATCTGCCGATGGCCTAAGGTGCTGTCGTCGAGATTCACGCCCTGGGATGTACCCGTTTTCCTGGCGAAGCACGCCTGGCTGACCGCGAGGCGGCGTCCGATCCTCGTCAACTTCGAGGTCACCCTACGCTGCAATGCGCGGTGCGGCTTCTGCAATTATTGGCACACCCCATCCGATTCGCGTGACTCGGAGGCCAAGTCCTTCGCCGACGCCGCGCGTTTTTTCAATCCGTTGATGATCACGTTCACGGGCGGCGAGCCGCTGCTCAGACGCGATCTCGAAGACCTGGTCCGCGCAGTCACGCGCACCATTCGCGTGAAATACACGACGATCCTCACCCATGGCGGCCTGCTGACAGTCGACCGCGCGCGATCGCTGTGGGATGCGGGAATCAACCAATTCAACGTCTCGCTAGATTTCCTGG
>Ga0210409_10008345_pt1 | contig 10550 bp, 4 predicted proteins | sample IncBWH17MmetaG_FD_161649 | JGI IMG/M metagenome (GOLD analysis project Ga0210409, IMG submission 161649) | Forest soil microbial communities from Barre Woods Harvard Forest LTER site, Petersham, Massachusetts, United States - Inc-BW-H-17-M | ecosystem: Environmental > Terrestrial > Soil >...
AACTGGCTGCCGGAGGAACGCTATCTCACGAACCAGATCCTCCTCAATGGGTCCGGGGTCGCCGCCGGTGACGTGGACGGCGACGGACTATGCGATCTCTTCTTTTGCGGCATCGACCGGCCCTCGGCGCTTTATCGCAACCTGGGCAACTGGAAATTCGTGGATATTACCGCCGAGGCGGGAGTTGCGTGCGCGGGGCAACCCTCCACCGGCGCGGTATTCGCGGATGTCGACGGTGACGGACATCTGGACCTGCTGGTCAACGGGGTTGGCACCGGGACTCGTCTTTTTCTCAACGATGGGAAGGGTCATTTTCACGAAGCCACCGATGAATGGGGCCTGCGCAGCCGCACGGGCAGCATGTCGATGGCCTTGGGGGACGTGGATGGGGCCGGGTTTCTTGATTTGTATGTGGCGAACTACCGCAGCTCGACCGTTCGAGATGAACTGGAGGTCAAGCTCAAGACGGCCGTCACCAACAACCACTATACTGTCCTGGCAGTGAACGGGCATCCGGTCAGTGAGCCCGATCTGGAGGGGCGCTTCACCGTCGACCCGGTCATGGGACTGCTCGAGAACGGCCAGGCCGACGCGTTCTATCGCAACAACGGACACGGCCGTTTCGTAAAGACGAGCTGGACGGATGGCACCTTTCTCGACGAAGACGGCCGGCCGATTGCGGTGCCGTACGACTGGGGCTTGTCGGTCATGATGCGCGACCTGAACGGTGATGGCGCGCCCGACATTTACGTCTGCAACGACTTTCATTCGCCCGATCGGGTCTGGCTCAATGACGGCCACGGCCGGTTTCGCGCCATTCCGCGCCTGGCGTTGAGGCAGACGAGCTTGTTTTCGATGGGAGTGGATTTTGCCGACATCGATCGCGACGGGCACGATGATTTTTTTGTCGCGGACATGCTCAGCCGGAAACACGCGCGCCGGCAGGTGCAGTTGATGGATCGCCGAGCGGCGCCTCTGCCGCTGGGGGCGATCGAGAATCGGCCGCAGTATTCGCGCAATACTTTGTTTTGGAACCGGGGAGACGGCACTTACGCCGAGATCGCGCAGTATAGCGGGGTGGAGGCGTCGGACTGGACATGGTGCCCGGTTTTTCTGGACGTTGACCTGGACGGCTACGAGGATTTGCTCCTGGTGACGGGGCATTTGAGAGATGCGCAGAATATCGACATATCGAGGCGCATTGAACGCTTGAAGCGCGAGCGGGGACGGTCGCGGATCGAGCAATTGAGTCTGCGGAAATTGTTTCAGCCCCTTGAGTTGCCCAACCTGGCGTTTCGGAACCGGGGCGATTTAACCTTCGAAGAGGTTGGTCGAGCTTGGGGATTCGATTCGCGCCGGATCTCGCAGGGCATCGCACTGGCGGATTTGGATAACGATGGCGACCAGGACGTGGTGGTGAACTGCCTGAATAATGGGCCGTTGCTGCTGCGCAACGAAACCAGTCGGCCGCGCCTGGCGGTGCGGCTGCGCGGCTTGCCACCCAATACCCGCGGCATCGGTTCACGCATTACGGTGTCCCAGGCGGGAATGCCCCAGCAAAGCCAGGAAATGATCTGTGGCGGGCGCTACTTGTCGGGCGATGATGCGGAGCGCATGTTTGCGGCGGCGAACACCGAGAGCGCATTGACCATTGAGGTGCGCTGGCGCAGCGGACGTCGCAGCTTGATCACGGACGCCAGGGCCAACCGGATTTACGAGATTGACGAGCAGCAGGCAAAACCGCCCAGACAGGAGGTTCCGGAGGTAACCCAGCTCATGTTCGCCGATGTCAGCGAGCTCATTCATCATCGTCATTTCGAGGCGGATTATGACGACTATCAGCGACAGCCGTTGTTGCCGCACAAGCTCAGCCAGCTTGGTCCGGGCGTAGCGTGGTTTGACCTGGATGGCGACGGCTGGGAGGATTTGATCATTCCAAGTGGCCGGGGAGGCCGGTTGGCCGTCTTCAAAAATGACAAGCGGGGCGGTTTCGTTCCTTGGAGCGGTCCGCCTTTTGAGGGGCCCGTGCTGCGAGACCAAACCGCGGTGGTGGGGTGGCGTGACGGGACCCAGCAGCCGAGGCTGTTGGTTGGCTCGGCTAATTATGAAGATGGGCAGACCAACGGTGGGGCCGCCCTGTGGTACGATCTTCGAGGGAAGCACGTGCTGGACGCAACGCCGGCGCAGCCTTCGAGCACCGGACCCTTGGCAGTGGCCGACCTCCAGGGCGACGGGCGATTGGGGGTGTTTGTTGGGGGCCGGGTAATTCCCGGACAATTTCCCGCGCCCGCGGCTTCATTGATTCTTCGCAGCGAAGAGGAAAAACTGCGAGCCGAGCCCGCCTGGTGCGCGACCCTGGCGCACGTGGGAATGGTAAGCGGAGCGGTCTGGAGTGATCTGACGGGCGATGGGCTGCCGGAGCTGGTGCTGGCCTGCGAAGGCGGGCCGATCCGCGTGTTCCGCCTTGAGCAGGGGCAATTGCGTGAAATGACCGATTCGTTGGGACTTGGAAAGTACCTGGGGCTGTGGAACAGCGTGGCCGTGGGAGATTTTGACGGCGACGGCCGGATGGACATCGTAGCGGGCAATTGGGGTCGAAACACGAAGTACCAAAGCCACCTGACCCGCCCTGTGCACTGGTACTATGGAGATTTGGACGAAGAAGGAGGAGGCACCGTCGTAATCGAGGCCTATTATGATAGGGAATTGGATAAAATTGTGCCCTGGCGCGATTGGGAAAGCCTTTCGCGTGCGATGCCATTCATTCAGGAGCGTTACCACAATTTCACCGAGTTCAGCACCGCCGGCGTCCATGAGTTCATCGGGGATCGGGAGGCGCGGCTCAAGGATGTGCCGATCAACACGCTTGAAAGCATGCTGTTTCTTAATCGGGGAGACCATTTCGAAGCGCGGCCACTGCCGCCGGAAGCCCAGTTTGCCCCGATCTTCGGGATCGCCGTCGGCGACGTGGACGGAGACGGCAATGAGGACGTGGTCCTCAGCCAGAACTTCTTTGAGGTTTCACCTCTGGATTCGCGGCTCGATGCCGGGCGCGGATTATGGCTTCGGGGAGACGGCCACGGGGGGCTGGAGAGCGTGCCCGGGCAGAAAAGCGGGCTGGCGATTTATGGGGATGGCAGAGGTCTCGCATTATGCGATTACGATCACGATGGCCGGGTGGACGTCGTGGCAGCCCAGAATGCGAATGCCATCAGGCTTTATCGGAATATTGGCGGCAAAGTGGGGCTAAGGGTGCTTCTGGAGGGTCCGCCCGGCAATCCGCAAGGGATAGGCGCCCAATTGCGCCTTGAGTTCAACGATGGACGGCAAGGTCCGGCGCGAGAGGTCCACGCGGGCGGCGGTTATTGGTCGCAAGATTCGGCAACTCAGGTGCTCGGCGCAACCAGCGAGGCCCAAGCGCTCATCGTGCGCTGGCCGGGGGGCAAAACCACACGGGCTCCGCTGCGCGCCGGAGCGCGCGAAATCCGGGTTGCGGCTGAACCCAGATGACCCAAAAACCATAGCAAAAGCCCTGAGGCATCCTAACCTGAAGCAGTGTATCCTCCATGCCGGCCACGGGCGCTTGGCCAATTTGGTCACTTGTAGATGGCCGCCACGGAGGATACACTGCTTCAGGTTAGACCCATAGGAGATGACATGAGCGGGATTGCGGAGACAGGTGATTGCAGGAGGCCGGTGCGCCGAGCGCCCATCCTAGTCTGTCTCGGATTGATCCTCGTTTATCCGCTCTTCTCCGTGCCGGTGCAGGCCTCGATCCACAATCTGGCCCTGAGGATCGGGGAGATCGATGCCCGCGTGATCACCGAAGCGGCGATTTGGCTCTATGGCGCGATGGTTCTCGCGATCGCGTTGTTGTGGGAGACTAGGACGCTGGCAAGCATCGGATTGCGCAGATTTCGCTTTGCTAGCCTGGCATTTGCGATTGCCGGTGCGGTGGCGATGGTCGGGGCTGGAGCACTTGCCGCTTACGTTGTCTACGGACTGCTGCACCGAGCTCAGCACTCGGACGCGCAGGCGGCCGCGCTCGTGAACGGCTCTGTCGCTTATGCCGTATGCATCGCCGTGCGTGCCGGCGTTATCGAAGAAATCTTCTTTCGCGGTCTTGCTATCGAGCAACTGACAGTTCTCACAGGGTCTCGCTTAATTTCGGCATTCCTCGCGACTGCCGTCTTCGTCGTGATTCACGCGCTCCATTTTGACTGGATACAACTCGTGCCCATTGCTGGGGTATCGATTGTTCTAGTTGGGCTATATCTGTGGAGACGCGATCTTTGGGCCAACATTCTCGCGCATATCATGGTCGACGGTGTCGGTCTCGTGACGCTTGCGCTCCAGACCCACAAACCAGCGCACTAGGGCAATGATTCAGAGGATACTCCACAAAGGTCCTAACCACCTGTGTCCGCATTTTAGGCTTCAGCCTTTCCTCGTAGCACCCTGGCGCAAATTAGATTGCGCTTTGGTCGTTCCAGTTCCTTAAAGGCGCCCCTTATCGTGTCGTACGTGAGGTGCCGGGTGCCAAAACGAAGATCGAATTCTTCCGTGTCGTGGTCGCGCAGCAAACCAAAGAGGAACTTCCCGCAGCAACATATCGGTGAGGCCCAGCCGAAGTCGATAATCCAAGGTTCGTTCGATCCTTCCTCGATGACAATGTTCCCGTATTGCAGGTCCATATGGGCCACGCCGGCGCTGTGAATCTGCTGGAGCGCTCGATATGCCTTATCAACCAAATCCTGGTCTACTACATTATGAAGGACCTTCCTCGCCTCCTTGATCCGTTTCAATCTGCTCAACTGTGGAGATAGCCCACGGTATTGCGGGTGCCCTACATCGCGATCACGAAGGACAGCGCCGGCTTTGGCTAATGCCTCTCTAAGAACGATGCCCCGGATGAACGGCATCGTGAAGGTGCAATTCCTTAAATCTACGTCTAAGATGGCCGGCACACGGCATCCCGCTTCGTTCAACCTTCGCAGCGCCGCGATCTCCCTGACAAAAGAGGATTTTGCTCCCCGGAAATCTTTCTCCACTACAACTGAATCACCTAACAAAACAAGTCGTAAAGTGGTGCGGCTTCGCCGCAAGAAATCCTTCGGTGCAACGCTTGGGATGCCTCGGATCGGGCCAACTTTGGAGAGAAGAAAACCATCTCCATCGAATTGACCGATCTCGACGCGTGGTTTGTTTTGGGTCTCAGCCTTTAAGGCCTCGAGCTGGTGCGGTTCGAGTGCCAGGGAGTTTATGCTAACCGTGCCTGGGCGGCGTGATAAGAGATGCTGCTTGCCGGTTATTCTCCACAGGGCAATAAGAGCGGGGGCAAGAACGCAGCCCTCGAATTTGAACATCAAGCAGAGGACGATCCAGCCGGTTGCGCGGGCTGCCACGGCCAGGCCGCGGCTGATGAGCGAGGTGCAGACGATTTGAGTTACGAATGCACAACCTCTTAAGGACCGCCCTGTGACTTTATACGGAAGCAGTATAACCCCAGAAACCGACTCCGCTTCCGGTTTTCCGGAGTTGGTGGTGCAGCTCATTGTCGACGCTGACCCATAACCGGAGCTCGATACAACCTCAGGGTATTGTCGAAGGCATCCATATGCTTGGCCTAGATTACCCTTGCGAAGATCGAGCGACAACCCGGGGAGCAGCTGAAGAATATCCAAGGGCTTTCCCGGGGCAGAGGGTTTCGGGCAAAGATGCCTCCGGCCTCGACGGGCGAGCGGCACTGATGGCCAATGGCTCTTAACATTTCGAGTTGCGCCAGGACAAAGCGAGCAACGCCCCCAGATGCGGCAGGAGAATTTGAACGGGCGGGTAACTTTTGCCCGGGTTTGTCGCCCCTTTTCCTGTGCGTCACAGCTTTGTCACCCGGCTGCCATTTGCTAGGTCGCCGCACTGGGGGTTATACCAAGCGAAACTGGTGTAAGTTATGCTGAAACGACAATAGGAGTTGAGTTTGGAACAGGCATTCGAATCAGGGAAGCTTTCCCGCCAAACCTCTATCCGCTATAGTGTTTACGATGGCGGAATTTGACATTGTATCCGCGGGAAGTACGTTATGGGATTACCACTAATGGCTACGTCGAGTTCGCCTGAACTCCTTAATGCTTTTGGCCGACTGAGGCTACTAAAATGGGGAATCGCGGCGGCGAAATAGCGAAAAAATGAAGGAGAACATCTATGGGAGACTCGGAAGAACAGGACGATGGATCCGGGCAGTGCAATGAGCAGGACGCGTGGCTGCAAGGCCTTGGTGTTTCGACCCAGAGCCTCAACCAGGACGACGGCGGTGGGGGGATGACCGGGGTAACGAGTGACGGAGCACCGTATTCGACCGCTGGATCGGTTCAAGAGGTGCCCGAACAATCATCTCCGTCTCCACTGGAGAGTCGTGACGATGCTCCAACGTCGTACCCAGGGGATACTGACCTTCCCGCGGATTCGCAGCACCCTTGGCGGTCGCCGGATTATCCCGGCGGGCCCATGACTGATGAAGAGTATGAAGCGAGTCAAGGCGGGGGCGGACTGAGCCCAGAAACGATTGAAACGGCAAAGGACTTGGCGAAGAGCAAGGGGATGGTAGTGGGGGGTGAACTCGTAGGTGGCAAGGTCGGCGGGATCATCGGGTATGCTGCGGATTTGGCGACAAGTCCTGGCGGGGACACCTCACTTCCGCATGCGATTTACCAGGCGGTCATAAGGGTGGACGACCAGGCGACTGTTCCGGTGCAGGGAGCAGACTGGCATCTGAAGCGCGAGAACGCGGAGAAGGATGCACAAGCGTACACCGCACAGACGGGCGAGGCGACGGAGATCGACGTACAGTATACAAAGGACGACAGTGGGGTGGTAGAGTAAACTGCGGCAGGGCTTAGGATGATGATGCACACTGTCTCGAATGCATGCTGAGTCTCCCCATCAAAGAGGCACATTCAGCGGGGAGATAAGTTGGTCGTAGCTCGGCCCGTCAAAATAAAGTGGCGGGAACTCCAACAATGCCCACGCAACCGTTGGGATTGCCGCCGGCCCCTGTGTTTGATCTTAGGTAGTTCCTTTCCACGCACGCAACACAGCCCATCGTTTAGCGTTCTTGGGTGGAGGCTGAGGGTGAGGCACGGCCTTGATCGGCTAAGGCTTGAGCGAGTGCTGTGCTGCCTGTCGTTACCTATTCGAAGCAGGTCCGATCGCTGCGGAATTGCCGGGTTGCTCCGCCAAAACCTGCGCGAGGGCAGCAGTTCCGACTTGGCGCAACGTTCCAGGAGACAGGCTGCGAACCCAATTCCCTGCAGCCTCCGCATCCTGGCCGACCCAGATTGATAAAAGACCTTGCACCGCCGCCTCGCGTGAAGGGATTTCCGGGAATTGTGCCACCCAGGACGCGGCGGCCTGCGGAGACCGTTGCGCCCATCGTTCTACGATCGAAACTATTGCCCGGTCCTGTTCCGGCCCGGCCACCAGATCGCTTACGGCCAGGGTGGCAGCATTCCCCCCATTCTGTTCCGCCCCGGCAATGGCTACTGCTCCGATCAGCCGAGCGCGCAGACTCGGATCCTCGACATTCATCGCCCAAGCCGCGGCAGAGCCGGAGTCGGCGGCAGACCACTGGCTGATTGCGTGAACGAGCAAATCATCGCGCTCGCGGGTCGGGGAGAGGCCGCTCGCCAAATCAAGCGCTTCGAGCGGATCGGTCCGGGTGGCTTCGTAGCCAATGCTGAGAGCGGCGGCCGATTTGCTATCTCCTCCGGGCGGCAGTCCCTTCACCCAGCCCATAGCAGCGGCCAGGTCACTATTGGCCCAGGCAATGGCGATTTGTTCGAACACGCCCAGGCACACAGGACCTTCATCCAACTCTGAAGCCCAAGCCGCCGCCGCCGGGGCGTTGGTCTCGGCCCAGCGTCGGGCCAGGCGCTTGCTCAACTCAGCTGCAACGGGGCAAGAATCATGCACGAGTGTCTCGAGAGTTGCGCGAAAGTCAGCGTCCGAAACCGATGCCACAAATGCATCGATTGCCTGGCTCCGGAGGTCGGGGTCGGTTTCGGCACCGATGGCGGCGAGACCTGGCGCGTCACCGGAGGCGACTTTGTGAGTCATCGAAATCTCGCTGGGAACCGCCGCTGGCGGGTGATCCGCTTTGAGAATCCGGGAATTCGAGGAAGCTATGTTGTCGCCAGGCAGCGGGTCCGAGCCTGGCCGCACAAGGTGAAGTCCAAGGATAACGAGCAGCGACAAGGCCACCAACAAGGAGATCCTCGCTTTCATTGGTGAGCAGTTTCTGCTCGATTCATCTTGCGCCTGCGAAACGTAATCACCAGCATCTTATAAAGACCTTGAACCGCGCGTGCCACTGGGGATTTCCTTGGTTGCAATTTCGAGGCGTACTGGTAAACACCAGCAGATTTTTCACTAGCCGCTGAGAACAACTATAAACGTCCATTGAAATTGGCCGAAACCTGCCCTTTTTCGGTACACCCTAATCGTGAAAGACCGAATGCGTTCAGCCCACCAATGGAGACCGGAAGCCGATCGGCCAGCGCCCGGCGCTGACGGACCTTCGATATCCACACCTAACTCCGGCAGTTGCAACTGGTTATTATAGTGCTTATGAGTGCTATAAGTAATGTTTTAAATCCTGTGGAGTCAAAGCCCTATCGACTCAGGCGAGGTTGGCAAGGGTTATGCATTGGGGCGGATAAGATGTTGCGTGCTGTGGTTGTTTTTCCTGTTAGGGCCTTCCTCTGCTGTTTTCCCCCAATTTTGGCGATGCTTGCGGCCTTTCCCTGTTTTGGATCAAACGTCACCTTGGCGTGGAACTCCAGCTCAGCGACTGACGTTGTTGGGTATAATCTTTATTACGGCACGGCGAGCGCCACCTACACAAACGTGGTCTCCGCTGGAAACTCCACCAACGCAACAGTTTCCGGTCTAGTCGCTGGCACTACTTATTATTTTGCGGCAACCTCTTACGATAGTCTGGGTCTCGAGAGTGCATATTCTGCGGAGGTCTCGTACTTAGTCCCAGGCGGTGCCACGAATCAACCACCGACACTGGACCCGTTGCCTAATGTTACCGTTCTGGAAAACGCTGGAACCCAAAGTGCAAGTCTCACAGGCATTACTTCCGGCAGCACCAATGAAATCCAAACCCTGACGGTTACAGCCACATCCAGCAATCCCAGCCTGGTCCCCAACCCGACGATCAGCTACACCAGCCCCAATACTACCGGGACTCTGACTTTTTCCCCTGTGCTCCTTGGTTCCGGAACAGCGATTATTACAGTGACCGTCAATGACGGGGGTGCTAGCAACAATCTCATTTCACGATCCTTTACCGTGACGATTATGCCGGTCAATCAGCTACCGACCCTCAACGCGCTGGGGAATCTCGCTATCCTGGAAAATGCCGGAGTTCAGACAGTCAACCTATCGGGCATCAGTTCCGGTGCCGCCAACGAGACCCAGACCCTCACGGTTACTGCGAGCTCCAGCAATCCGAGCCTAATCCCCAATCCAACGGTCAACTACAGTAGCCCCAATGCGACCGGAACACTGACTTTTGCTCCGGCGGCCCTTGGGTCCGGCACGGCCAATATTACCGTGACCGTCAATGACGGAGGAACCAGCAACAACATCGTTTCTCAATCCTTCACCGTGACAGTTGCCCCGGTCAACCAGCCACCGACCCTCAATGCGCTGGGGAATCTGGCCATCCTGGAGAATGCCGGAGTTCAAACAGTCAACCTATCGGGCATCAGTTCCGGCGCGGCCAACGAAACCCAGACCCTCACGGTTACTGCGAGCTCCAGCAATCCGGGCCTAATCCCCAATCCAACGGTCAACTACAGTAGCCCCAATGCGACCGGAACCCTGACGTTTGCTCCGGCGGCCCTTGGGTCCGGCACGGCCAATATTACAGTGACCGTCAATGACGGGGGAACCAGCAACAACATCGTTTCTCAATCCTTCACCGTGACAGTTACCCCGGTCAACCAGCCACCGACCCTCAATGCGCTGGGGAATCTGGCCATCCTGGAGAATGCCGGAGTTCAGACAGTCAACCTATCGGGCATCAGTTCCGGCGCGGCCAACGAGATCCAGACCCTCACGGTTACTGCGAGCTCCAGCAATCCGGGCCTAATCCCCAATCCAACGGTCAACTACAGTAGCCCCAATGCGACCGGAACACTGACTTTTGCTCCGGTTGCCCTTGGGTCCGGCACGGCCAATATTACCGTGACCGTCAATGACGGGGGAACCAGCAACAACATCGTTTCTCAATCCTTCACCGTGACAGTTACCCCGGTCAACCAGCCACCGACCCTCAATGCGCTGGGGAATCTGGCCATCCTGGAGAATGCCGGAGTTCAAACAGTCAACCTATCGGGCATCAGTTCCGGCGCGGCCAACGAAACCCAAACCCTCACAGTTACGGCCAACTCCAGCAATCCGGGCCTAGTCCCCAATCCAACGGTCAACTACAGTAGCCCCAATGCGACCGGAACCCTGACGTTTGCTCCGGCGGCCCTTGGGTC
>Ga0210409_10008346_pt1 | contig 10549 bp, 12 predicted proteins | sample IncBWH17MmetaG_FD_161649 | JGI IMG/M metagenome (GOLD analysis project Ga0210409, IMG submission 161649) | Forest soil microbial communities from Barre Woods Harvard Forest LTER site, Petersham, Massachusetts, United States - Inc-BW-H-17-M | ecosystem: Environmental > Terrestrial > Soil >...
GCGGCCAGCGATCGCGCCTTCGACGAGCGCGGCATCAACGCCACCTATGCCGGTCGGCTCGCCCGCGCAGAAGATGCCCGACACGCTTGTCGTCTGACGCTCGTCAACGACCACGGCGCCGTCGCGAGTGTCGCATCCGGCTAGCCGTGCCAATTCAGTCGATGGGACGAGACCATAGCCGATGCACAACACATCACATACCACGCGCCGCCCGTCGGAGAGCGTCACCGCAAGGCCCGCGGCCGAGGGTTCGGCGCGAGTGACCCAGGTGCCGAGCCGATATGGCGCGCCAACGAACGTCGAGCGATACGCAATCGCGTCGAGCATCCGCGACGGTGTTCGCCACAGCCCGGAAGCGAATCGAGCCATACGCCCCGCCGAGGCTTGCTCGGCGACCAGCACGATGCGCGCGCCCGCGCGCGCCAGAGCCGCGGCCACGGTGAGCATGAGTGGCCCGGAGCCCGTGAGAACGACGCGGCGACCACGGAAATCACCGAGGCCGTTCTTGAGCAGCGCCTGCGCGCCGCCAATGCCCATGACGCCCGGGAGCGTCCACCCCGGAAACGGCAGATATCGCTCGCGCGCACCGGTCGCCAGGATGACGGTGCGACCGCGAAACGATGCGCTATCAACGACCTCTACGCCGGCCACGAGCCGCGCGCGCGATCGATCGAATCGCTCGAGCCATCGGCGAGCCACACGCGGCAAGGTGCGACGATCGCGATGCCGCCAGATCTGCCCACCGGCGCGCCGCGCGGAATCGAGCACGACCACGCGACGGCCTGCCTCGGCCGCGTGCACCGCGGCGGCAATGCCGGCCGGGCCGGCACCGACGACGATCACGTCGGCCGCGTCATCAATGTTGGACGCCGAGGGGACGCGTTCCATGCAAGCGCGCCGGGGCTCGCACTGGAAGCACACACCCATGCCGCAGAGCGCACCGTCGATCATACGCGAGCGGGCGAGTAGGGCGTGGGGTCGATGGCCGGCGCGCGGCCGCATATGAGGTCGGTCAGGAGACGACCGGTGCCAAGAGCCATCGTGATCCCCAGTCCCTCGTGGCCGGCCGCGATCCATACGCGAGGAGTGTCGGGCCATGCGCCAATGAACGGCCGATGGTCGGGTGTGGCAGGCCGGAAGCCCGTCCACGTGCGCAGTGCGGGAACATCGGCGAGCGCCGGTATAAAGGACACTGCGCGGTGTAGCATGCGAGCGAGCACGTCGCGATTGATCGACGCGTCCCAGCCGACGAGCTCGCGCGACGAGCCGATCAGCACCTGACCGGTCGAGCGAGGCTGCACGTTGAACGCGACCGAGGCATCACCCAACGTGTGCGCGCTCTGGACGTAGCCCAGCTCCACGATCTGGTGGTGGCAGAGACCAGGGACGCGGTCGGTGACCACCAGATGACCCTTGCGCGGAATGATCGGAAGCCTCGGCGTCAACGACGGAGCCGCGGCGCCGGCGGCGTTGACGACGATCTCCGCTCGCAGCCCCTCGAGGCTATCCACTCGCTGGTGCTCCCTCACGGTGGCGCCCGCCTCTCGGGCGCGGTCCAGCAGCCAACGCGTGAGCGAGGGCTGATATACGACACCATCGTCTCGCACGAGCAGCGCGCCCGCGAGACCAGGGCGCAGGGCGGGTTCGGCTTCGCGCAGCGACTGCTCATCGAGTATCTCGGCGCCGCGCTTCGCGCTGGCGGCCGATAACTGATCTTCAGTCTCGGCGACCCATAAGGTGCCGCAACGATCCAGGCCGATATTCGGGGGATCGAGCGACCAGAGCAGATGCTGTGAGTAGAGGGAGAGTGGGTCATCATCGAGTACCACGATATGTCCCATGCCGGCCGCCGTCGCGCCGGCGCCGGCAAACTCCGCCTCGAGCACGGTGACTGCTATGCCTTCCTGCGCGAGATAGTAAGCGCATGCGGCGCCCACGATGCCAGCGCCGACGATGATTGCGTCTGTCACCCCGTAGTGAACCCGCCACGGAACGGATCAGTGGGGTCGAAGCGCAAGGTCGCTTCGCCGGTCACGAACGCCCGTCCGCGGATACACGGCACCAGCTCGCCGTCACGCGCCTCGAGCCACGCGGTGAAGCGCCCACCCGTGATGCTCTCCTGTTCCCAGATCTGACCAGGTGCCAACGCGCCCCGGGCGTAGAGCGTCGCGAGCTTGGCGGAGGTGCCGGTCCCACACGGCGAGCGGTCATAAGCACCGCCCGGACACATGACGAAGTTGCGCCGATCGGAGCCCGAGATCTCGACATGGTCGATCTCGGCGCCATTCGCGCCGGTGATGCCTTGATCGCGTAACGCCGCCATGATGGCGATCGTGATGCGCGAGAGATCCGCCGCTCGCGCGAGCGTGAGCGGCGGATCGGCGAGATGCGTGATGAAGAACCAGTTGCCGCCATACGCGATATCGCCGACCACGCGCCCGACGCCGGGCACTTCGACGGCCACGTCGCAGGCATGACACCGGGCGACCACGTTGCGGATCGTGACGTCGCCGTCCGGCGCGAGATCGGCGCTGACGGTCCCGACCGGCGTATCGAGCCGCACGGTGCCCGGACCGAGTCGCCCGAGATATTCCAACGTGCGCACGACGCCAATCGTGCCGTGGCCGCACATGCCGAGATAGCCGACGTTGTTGAAGTAGATGATCCCGGCGACCGATCCGGCCGCGATGGGCGGCGTCAGCAGGGCGCCGACCACGGCATCGTGCCCGCGCGGCTCACAGATCACCGCCCGGCGCAGATGGTCGGCGTCGCGGCGCACGGACTCGCGGCGGGCCTCCATGGTGTCGCCGGAGGGCTGGGGCCAGCCGTCCAGGATCACCCGGGTCGGCTCGCCCTCAGTATGAGAGTCGATGACGCGAATCTCGGCAGGGAACTTCACTCCTCGCGCCGCTGCATGGGGCGGCTCGCAGCGTCGCGATCGGTCATGGCAGGGGCAGCGCCTGGCGATCAGCGAGTGCCTTGATCAGCAGCTGATTCGATTCCGCCACCCGGCCGAGCTCCGCCGTGACGTCGTCGAGCGCAACCTCGAGGCGCGCGAGGCGGTTCTCGAAACTGGCGATCGTGGACGACGCCACGTTGCGGCGCCCGCGGAACCACATGCCAAAAAGCCCGAGCAGGGTTGCCGCGCCGATCGCCATGGACATCACGGCGACGATCGCTTCATTCTGATCCACGCGGGACCTCCACCGGCAAGCCACGTTGGCTGAGGGCAGCCGTCAGGAACCGGTGCGATTCCGCCATCTGGCCGATCGCGGCCGACATGTCGTCGATCGCGACTTCCAGGCGCGCGAGGCGCATCTCGACGTCGGCCGGCACCTTGGGCCGTTCGGTGCGCGCCTTGTGCCAATAGTGGGCGACGCCTTGGACCATCACCGCCAACGACACGAAAAGGAAGACCGCCACAACGGCGCTATTATGATCCATGGCCCACCTCCGACGAGCGCTCGGCCAACATCTTCGTGACGACCTGCTGTCCCTCGATCATCCGCGTGAGCTCGGCCGCCATGTCGTCGATCGCCACTTCCAGGCGCGCCAGGCGATTCTCGACATCGGCGCTCGGTTTGACTTTGGCGAGGCGCGCCTTGGTCGCATAGTGCACGAACGCCAATACCGACCCCATGAACGACAGGGGGACGGTGAAGGCGGCAATCACTTCCGGATCAACCGGCACGACCCGCCTCGGCCGACTTCTCCGCCAGGAGTTTCGTGACGAACTGCTGTCCTTCGGTCACTCGCGTGAGCTCGGCGGCCATGTCATCGATGGCGACCTCGAGCCGCGCCAGCCGCATCTCGACATCGGCCGACGGTTTGAGCCGTTCGTTCCTCAATCGCATCACCTTCGTGGCGTAATGCCCGATGCCGAGCACGACGAGCGCGATCGAGGAAAAGAACACGATGCCGGCATAGGCTTCAGTGGGATTCACGGCTCATCTCCGCTGAGCGATCGGCGAGCAGCTTATTCGTGAACTGCTGTCCCTCGGTGACGCGCGACAACTCATTGGTGAGATCGTCGATCGCCACTTCGAGGCGCGCCAGGCGCTTCTCGATCGCGTCCAACTCCTCCGGCTTTGCGCTCTTCTGCCCGTACTTCACGCCGACCCACACCCATATTGTGACGGCGAATAGCGAGGCGACTACTATGAAAACGACTTCTGGTGGCATGGCCGCTATTCCCTCCGTGGTAGCGCCGCGACGGCGCCGCGCTCGGTCAAAGCGTTAGTCAGGAACTGCTGCCCTTCGGTGACGCGTCCGATCGCCACCGTGAGATCATCAAGGGCGACTTCGACTCGCGCGAGCCGTTTCTCGTACGCCTCCATCGCGTCCGCGGATGCGCCACGCTTGGTCGTCGCCTTGACCAGTTCGGCGATCAGCGCCGTTCCGCAGCCGATCGCGACGATGACAATAACCATCTCGAAAGGATTCGTAACGAACGGCATAGTTATATCTCCTTACGGCGCGAGGCGTCTCGAGGTTTCGGGGTCCGCCAGTACCTTCGTCAGAAACTGCTGGCCCTCGCCTATTTTAGAGATCTCACCCGTGAGATCGTCGAGTGCCACTTCGACGCGCGCCAGGCGTCGTTCCAGCGACTCCAAGGCTTCTGGTCCCGCGGCCGAGCTTCGCTTGTAGTTGATCCACTTCGAGCCGAGCACGGTAGCGGCGATCGAGGCGAACATCGCGACAGGAACGATGATTTCGGGTCCGGTCATATCGTATCTAACGTCATCGCGTACCGCGTGGTGTCAACTGGCTTGCTCGGCCTCGGCAGGACGGTGCGAAGCCAGTGTCCCGTATGAGACGACTCGACCGCGGCCACGTCCTCGGGCCGGCCCATGGCCACGACACGGCCACCGTGCATCCCGGCCTCAGGGCCGAGGTCGATGACCCAGTCCGCCAGCTTGATCACATCGAGGTTGTGCTCGATCAGAACCAGCGTGTGGCCCTGATCGACCAACCGGTCGAGCACGTTGGCCAACCGGCGAATGTCCTCGAGGTGCAATCCCGTCGTGGGCTCGTCGAGGATGTACAGCTTTCGCCCTCCGGATCGCGCGGACGCGGCGAGCTCGCGGGCGATCTTGATCCGCTGGGCCTCGCCGCCCGACAGCGTTGTCGCCGGCTGCCCGAGATGCAAATATCCCAGTCCCACGCGCTGCAACTGCCACAGCGTCGAAGTGAGTCGATCTTCCCCGTGAAAGAATCGCACGGCTTCCTCGACGGTCATGTCGAGCACCTGCGCGATGTTCTTGTTCTTGACCGTCACCTCCAACACGTCGGACTTGAACCGGCGCCCACCACAGACATCGCACGGCACGAACACGTCGGCCATGAATATCATCTCGACTTCTATGTAGCCGGCGCCTTCACACGTCTCGCATCGGCCCCCGGGAACGTTGAACGAGAACGTACCTGGGGTGTAGCGCCGTTGTCTGGCCAACGTGGTCTCGGCGAACAAGCGGCGGATCTCGTCATACGCCTTGATGTACGTGACCGGGTTGGAGCGAGGCGACCGGCCGATCGGATCTTGATCGATCAATACCACATCATCGAATGCCTCGGCGCCGGTCAGCGATGCAAAACTGCCGACTGCCTCACCGAGATGACGTTTCGCCGAGTGATCACCACGGAGCCTTGTCTCGAGCGCCCGATACAATACATCGTGCACGAGCGTGCTCTTGCCAGAGCCCGATACGCCGGTCACGACTGTCATGGCGCCGATGGGGATGCGAATGTCGACGCCTTGCAAGTTGTGTTGACGCGCGCCGGTGAGCGTCAACCACGGAGGACCGACTGGGCGGCGCTCGGGAACCGGGATGGTACGCAGGCCAGTGAGGTACTCACCGGTGAGCGGGCTTTCTGACGCGCGCGAGATCGGGCCCGCGAAGACAATACGACCGCCCGCTTCGCCGCTTCCTGGACCCAGCTCGACCATGTAATCCGCATGTCGAACGGCTTCGAGATCATGCTCGACGACCAGAACGGTATTCCCGGCATCGCGGAGGCGGCTCAAGAGACGCAGCAGGCGATCGATATCGCGCGGGTGCAGGCCGATGGATGGCTCGTCGAGCACATACAGCGTGTCGACTAACCGTGAGCCGAGTGAGTTCGCGAGCGCGATGCGCTGGGCCTCGCCCCCCGATAGCGTCCTCGCGGCGCGATTCAACGACAGATAGCCGAGTCCGACGTCGACGAGGAACTGCACCCGGTCGCGCGCCTCTCTCAGCACAGTCGTGGCGATCGTTTGCTCGAACGGCGTCAGCGGCATCGTGTCGAACCACGGCAGCAAGACTTCGACCGGCAGCTCGGCCACCTCGGCGATCGTGCGATCGGCGATTCGTACGTGCAGCGCCGCCGGTTGCAGCTTCGCGCCGTGGCACGACGGGCAGACTTTGGCTGACTGATATTGTCGGAGAAAGACCCTGATGTACTGCTTGTACCGCTTGGCCTCGAGCCGCTTGAGGAACGGAAAGATCCCGACGTAAGGCTTGGTGCGGCCTCCGACAGGCGCGTTGAGCAGCACGTGGCGCTGCTCGGCCGTCAGATCGCGCCACGGCACGTTCAACGGAATCTTCTCGCGGCGCGCGTAATCGGCGAGCGTCCGGCGCGTGCCGTCGTAGCGTGGTTTTTCCCAGGGGTCGATGGCGCCATCGCTCAGGGTCTTCCCCTGATCCGGCACAATCAACGATTCGTCGTACTCCAACACCGCGCCGAACCCGTTACAGGTTGGGCATGCTCCTCTTGGATTATTGAATGAGAAGAGTTGCGGCGTCGGTTCCGGAGCCACGGTGCCGTCGTTCGGGCACTCGAATCGCTCGGTATACCGGTGCTCGGTCTCCCCAACGAGGATCACGCAATCGCCGTCGCCTTCGGCGAACGCCGTACCCACCGCATCTGCCAGACGTGACGCGACGTCGGGACCCACGACGAGCCGATCTACGATTACGAGCGGATTGACGGCGGTAGTCAAATCGATGTCGGTCAGCTCCTCCAGTTGATACATGCGCCCGCCGACACTGACGCGAACAAACCCGCGCGCCTGCAGGTTTTCAACGACGACAGCGTGTGAGACCTGATCAGAGACCCGAAGAGGAAAGGCGACCGCGAAGCGGGAGCCTACCGGGAATGCAAGAACCGCGTCCGTGACGGATTGAACGGTCGAGGGACGCAATTCGCGACCGCAGACGGAGCAGAAGGTGTGCCCTATCCGGGCCCAGAGGAGACGGAGATAGTCGTAAATCTCCGTGGCCGTCCCGACGGTCGAACGCGACGTTTTTGTCGGGTTCTTCTGCTCGATCGCGACGGCCGGAGACAGCCCGTCAACGATATCAACGTCCGGCTTCTCCATCCGCTCCAGGAATTGCCGAGCGTACGCCGAGAGCGACTCAACGTAGCGGCGCTGTCCTTCCGCGTAGATCGTATCAAACGCAAGCGACGACTTTCCTGAGCCGGACGGACCGGTGATGACGGTCAACGCCCGCCGAGGAATGTCGAGGTCGAGGTTCTTGAGGTTGTGCTGCCGCGCGCCGCGAACGATCAGCCGGTCCTTCACACCCGAAAGATAGCCGAAAGAGACGACAAAAAGTCGGCCCTATCGCGGGCGACCGCGCAGGATTCGGCCAAGGATCAAGACGAGTACGGCGCCGAGCGTGGCCAGCGCCAACGACCGCGGATTGAAATGGTCGGCGGTGACCGTGCCCCAGCCGAGTCTCGTACCGATGTAGCCGCCGATGAATGCCCCGATGGTCCCGAGAGCAGTCGTGACGAGACACCCGGCGGGGTCGCGGCCGGGCAAGAGAAACTTGGCCAGCGCACCAGCCACAAATCCGAGGATGACCCAATGAAGCCAGAGCGGCACGTTGGGCAAAGATAGTAGTATTTAGCGATGGCAGGAGAGGCGGGGGGAACGGGCATTCACGAGGAGGATGCCCTCGGCAAGGCTTATGACGGTCGGCTGATGCGGCGGTTGCTGGCATTCGCCAAGCCTTATTGGTACCTGATCGTCCCCGCGGTCATCCTCCTGTGCGGTGAGGGCGGACTCCAACTCGTCGGCCCGGCGCTCACGAAGCGCGTAATAGATGTGGCGATCCCGCGCCACGACTCGAACATCATCCTGGTCGCCGTCACCCTGTATGTGGTGTCGCTCGTCGCGCAGTTCGCCTGCTCGTACGGCGAGACCCTCCTCACGAGCCTCCTCGGCCAGCGCGTGATGCGAGACCTCCGGATGCGGATGTTCGCGCATGTGGAGAACCTCCCGATCGCGTTCTTCGATCGCAATCCCGTCGGCCGGCTGGTGACCCGGGTGACATCGGACGTCGAGGCGCTGAACGAGTTGTTCACGGCGGGCGTCGTGTCCGGACTCGGCGATCTGTTCACGCTGGGGGCGATCGCGATCTACATGCTGCGTGTGGATTGGCGGATGGCGCTCGCCGCGTTCGCGGTCATTCCCCTGGTCTGGCTCACGTCCGAGATATTTCGCATCAAGGTTCGGCAGTCCTATCGCGATATCCGGACGCGCATTGCGCGCATCAACGCGTTTCTCAACGAGCGCCTGACCGGCATGCGTATCGTGCAGTTGTTCGGTCGCGAAAAATGGGAAGCCGATCGGTTCGACGATCTGAATCGCGGCTACCTCGGCGCGAACCTCAAATCGATCACGATCTACGCACTGTATTTCCCGGCGATCGAGATATTGACATCCGTTGCCCTCGCCAGCCTGATCGTCGCTGGTGCCGGGCGAATCTCCGACCACCTGTTGACCGTAGGGACTCTCGCGGCGTTTCTGCAACTCGTCCGGCGATTCTTTCAACCGCTGCAAGATCTGTCGGACAAATACAATACGCTGCAGCAGGCCATGGCCTCGTCGGAACGGATCTTCAAGCTGCTCGACGAACCCGAAGGCCCGGCACAGGGCGTTGTGACCGGTACACCGCTGGGCGGCGTGACGGTTGAGTTCGAGGACGTATGGTTTGCCTACGGAAACGCCGAGCCCCAACACTGGGTGCTGCGGGGCGTGAGTTTCCGGGCAGAGCCTGGCCAAACAATCGCGCTCGTCGGGCACACAGGGGCGGGAAAGACCACGGTGGTGAGTCTCCTGATGCGATTCTATGATCCGCAACGCGGCCGGATCCTGGTCGACGGGGTCGACATCCGTGAGATGTCCATGGCCGATCTCCGGTCCCGCATCGGGTATGTCCAACAGGACATCTTTCTGTTTGCGGGCGACGTCATGACGAATGTGCGGCTGTCCAGCACCCTGTCCGACGCCGATGTGCAGCGCGCCGCCGCGCGCGTGGGGGCCGACCGCGTCGTTGCCCGACTGCCGGGCGGATGGTCACAGGAGCTCGGCGAGCGTGGCGCGTCGATCAGTGTCGGCGAGCGGCAGTTACTGTCATTCGCCCGGGCCATAGCCGCCGACCCCGCGCTGCTCCTGCTCGATGAGGCCACGAGCGCGGTCGACAGTGAGATCGAGGCCGAGATTCAGCAGGCGCTGGCAGTTCTCATGCAAGGACGGACGACGATCGCGGTCGCCCATCGGCTGAGCACGATCGTGAGCGCGGACGAGATCTTGGTGATGCACCACGGGGAGATCCGGGAGCGCGGCACCCATCGTGAGTTGTTAGAACAGGGTGGATTGTATGAGCGTCTGTATCGACTCCAGGTCGGCGACGACGGACGGGGAAGTGTTGCGCGCGACGCCCTTGCCGCATCTAACTGATGCTACCATCGGCGCTTGCCAGCCTCGGCGGGCACCCCTAGCTTGTCCAACTGGTCATGCCCTACCTTCAACTCAATGAACGGCAGTTCGCCCTCCGCGTTGGTGAGACGCGGGTTGGAGGGGGCGCGGATGTGGATGTTCTCGTCCCCGGCAGCGACGCGGCCGTGCAGGCCGTCGTTGACCTGTCCCGAGAAAGCGCTGTCTCCATCCGCCGTGCCGCGCCGTCCGCGGCCGTTCGAGTCAATGGCGTGCAGCTGGGCGCCGAGCCGACGCCGCTCATTCATGGCGACAAGATCGAGGTTGGTGGGGCTGAGCTCTTCTATGGAGATGACAGGAAGGGTGGGAGCACGCAGTTCATCTCGAGCGTCAACCTCCCAGACTTCCAGAAGCTCAAGCCGCCCGCACCAGGGAAGGCGACCCTCGCCAGTGGCGGACGCGTGATCTCTTTGGTCGACGGACGCGAGTATCAGATCCCGGCCGCCGGTATCTCATTCGGCCGCGACGCGGGCTGCGACGTCGTCATTCCTTCATCGGAAGTATCCCGCCGGCACGCCGAGATCGCGCCTGGCGACGTCGGTTACGTGCTGAGCGACACCAGCACCAACGGCATCTTCGTCAACGGCCAGCGCGTGGACGCCATGCAAGTCCTCGGTCGCGGTGACGTGGTTCGCATCGGCACGGAAGAGTTCCGGTTCTACGCCGACCAGGCGTCTGCCGCGCCGAAAGCCGAACCGGCCGTGCAGTCGGCCGCATCGATGGCGCCCACACCGGCCGTCGCGGCACCATTTCCACGCCAGGCGTTGGCGACGCTGGAAGTGG
>Ga0210409_10008347_pt1 | contig 10549 bp, 7 predicted proteins | sample IncBWH17MmetaG_FD_161649 | JGI IMG/M metagenome (GOLD analysis project Ga0210409, IMG submission 161649) | Forest soil microbial communities from Barre Woods Harvard Forest LTER site, Petersham, Massachusetts, United States - Inc-BW-H-17-M | ecosystem: Environmental > Terrestrial > Soil >...
CGAAAACAGGGTGGCCCGGAAATCGGTGCTGCAGTCCTTCGGCGAGCGGCTTGGCGGCCAGGACTTCTCCCACGGAAACCGCGTGAATCCATATCGCGCCTGAGGCAGATCCATCCGCCGCGCGCGACGCTACGGCCCGCGCGATGATTTCGGGCGGCACGCTGCCCAGACGTTCGCCCAGCGCGCTTGCCGGTTCGCCCCGGCGCCATCCGCGCAGGGCATAATACGGCGCGAGAAGCAGCATGCCCACCGCGGTCAGTATGCGATAGAAGAAATACATGGGTAGGCGAAGCGCGCCCCATGATGCTCGGAGCTATGAATTATTTTGCGGCGCGCAAGGCGGGATTATAGCGCGATACTCGTGATTTATGCGGCCGGCTGCGTCGGAAGCGCCATTCTCTGCCGCCCCGGAGCGCCCGAGAGTGTGGCATCACATCAGCTCGCGGCGATTCCAAAACCGCAAATTCGCGCTATAGTGGCGGTCGCCAAGGGCACACAACTGGCCTTGATTTCGCAGCATCTGACAATCCGGACATGAGGCGCACCACCATGCGGACCATGGCATTCCTGGCGGCCGCATTGCTGGTGTGCGCGGGCGCTTTGGCGCAGTCCGGTTCCACGCCAGCGAAAGACAATGCTCCCGCGAATCCCCCCGCTGCGTCGCTGCCTCAGGACAAGCACGAGGGACTGACCGTCTCGGTGAATTCGTTCGCCGATCCGGCGCGCGCCAAGGAAAAATTCGGCAAGGCAGATCCCCTGGCGGTGGGCATCCTCCCCATCGAAGTTTTTCTACACAACGAAACGCTGCAGCCCATGCGCGTAGACACAAGCACCATCCAGCTCTCCGTGCATTTCCCCAGCGGGCGCCACCAGGACGTTGACTCCATGGCTGCCAGCGCGGTCGCGTCGGCCGTCGCCCATCCCAGCGGTCCGCCTTCGCCGCAAGCGCGCCGCTTTCCCGTGGGGATCGGATCCATATCAGACAAAAAGACGGACAAGATGATGGAAACTCTAGGGCCGCTGGCGCTGGACGCGGATATCGTGCCGCCCATGGCCACCATTCACGGCTTCGTGTTTTTCGACGTGAATGGCGACCTCAAGGTCGCCGGAAACGCCAGCCTCTATCTGCCGGATATCACGATCATTCCATCCAACAAGGCGCTGATGTTCTTCGAAGTGCCGCTGGGCGGCAAATGAATATGCCGGGTTTCATCCACGGCCGCCCAGCCCCTGCGAAGTTTGCCTCCCGTTATCCCGGCAGGTATCATGGATATCCCATGCCCCAGACGATGCGGAAACTGCTTCTGGCCGTCCTGGCTGTCGTTCTGCTGATCTGCTCGCGGCCGGTAGGCGCGGCGGACGGACCCGCGATTTTCCCCCTGAGTGAAGTGAAACCCGGCCTGAAAGGCGTAGCCTACACGATCTTCGACGGCGACCAGGTTGAGAAAATTGACCTTGAGGTGATCGGCGTGCTGCACAACGCCGTGGGTCCCAAGCTCGACGTGATTCTGGTGCGGCTGCTCGGCGACAAAGTCCAGCAGACCGGCGTCGTGGCGGGTATGAGCGGCAGCCCCGTTTATTTCGACGGGAGGCTTGCCGGCGCGCTCTCCCTCAAGCTCGGAAACTTTACGAGAGAAGCCATCGGCGGAGTGACGCCGATTGCCGACATGCTCGAAATCGAGCAGACCCCGGCGGCGCAACCGGCGCCTGCAAGCGCCGCAATTTCGCGGCGGCTTGCCGTACCGGAGGAATTCGCCGTGCGCACGGCGGCCGGCTCCGGCGAATTTCTGGTGCCGATTGAGACTCCGCTGGTTACCTCCGGGCTTTATCCCGAGACTCTTTCTCGCTTCGGCAAGGAATTCGCCGCTTGGGGCATGACGGCGATGGCCGGCGGCAGCGCGGCTCCTTCACCGGACGACGCGAAGCTCCAGCCGGGCGATATGGTGGGCATTGATTTGATCGAGGGAGACCTTTCGATCAGCTCGGGGTGCTCGGTGACGATGGTGGTCGGCGACCGGATTCTCGCCTGCGGCCATCCCATCTTCGGGTTTGGCGCGGTCCAAATGCCACTCTCGCGGGCCCATGTGATCATGACGCTCGCCTCCGCGGCGTCCTCGACCAAAATTATCAGCACCGGCGGGACAATTGGCACGTTGACGCAAGACCGCCAAACGGCCGTGATGGGCACGCTGGGCGCGGGACCGGCGATGATCCCGCTCGATTTGACGCTCGACACTCCGGCGGAGCAAAAGCACTATCACTTCAAAGTGATCGAGAGCGCGCAATTGACGCCCACGCTTGTCGCGACCGCGGCGTTCAACGGAATTGTTGGCAGCCCGGCCTATGGCGAAGGCTCCACTCTGCAAATGGACGGCACGATCGCCCTGAAGGGCCACACCTCCGTTCAACTCCAGGATCTCTTCGCGCCGACCGATCAAACCACACCTGCGGCATTTTACGTGGCCACGACGGTGATGGCCGACTTCGCGCGAATCTATTCCAATCCTTACGAGCTGCCGGATATCGAGCGCATTGACCTGCACGTGAAGTCGCTCTCCGAGAAGCGATGGGCGACCATTGACAACGCCTGGGTGGAAAAAAGCTCGGTCGAGCCGGGCGAGTCGGTTGCCGTGAAAGTGCTGCTGCGGCCCTATCGCGGCGCGCCGTTCATTCAAGAGATACCGGTGACGATCCCGGCGCAAACCACGCGCGGCGCGCTACAGCTGGTTATCAGCGGCGCGGATTATCTGAATCGAAATGTGCAGTCGCTGGCGGTCACCTCCCAGGGACAACTTCCCGGCCTGGAAGAACTGATCCAATTGACCAACCGCGAGCGCCATAACGACCGCCTGTACGCTACCCTGCTTCAATCCACGCCCACCATGCTCGTTGGAGACAAGGAAATGCCGAATGTCCCGGCCTCGGCGATCAATGTGCTCAACCAGCGCCAGAATCCCGGGAACGCCAGGCTGCTGATGGAATCCACTGCGGGGGAATGGTCGGTGGAGATGCATCAGGTGATTGCCGGCCAGCGCGCTGTGACGATTACGGTTAAGTGAGATCCCGCCCAAAAAGGAGCATCTCGTTGATGGTGCGGCGAAAGAATCTGGTGTGCCTGCTGGCAATGGCAATCCTTCTGCCCCTGGCCGCGCACGCCGAACACACGCGCTACTGGCGGCAAACGGATTTCTCCGAATTCCAGAAAGGCACCGCCAAGGGAGTAGCCATTCGCAGCGACGGAAAGCTTCAGCCGTCCTTGAAATTCGCTTCGTTTGCGGACCCCAACCTCGCTTATGTCTGGGCGCTGCGCCTGAATTCGCGCGGCCAGCTCTATGCCGCGGGCGGGTCCGATGCCAAAGTCCTGCGATTCGACGACGCCGGCAAGCCCACCACGGTGTTCGAATCCCCGGAGCTCGCAGCACAGGCGATCGCCTTTGACGCCGCGGACAATCTGTATGTGGGAACTTCGCCGGACGGCAAAATCTATCAGGTCACGCCCGACGGCCGCAAAAGCGTCTTCTTTGAGCCGAAAACGAAATACATCTGGGCGCTGGCCGTTGATTCGCAGGGCGCGCTCTATGTGGCCACCGGCGATACGGGCAAGGTATTCGTGGTCACGCCCGATGGAAAGGGCCAGGTTTTCTATCAGAGCCGCGAGCGCCACGCGCGATCGCTGGCGTTCGATTCCAAGGGCAATCTCCTGATCGGCACGGAGCCCGATGGACTGATCGTGCGCGTGGAGATCTCGCGGAAGAGCCCGAAGGCCGCGCCTGAAGCCGGCTCCTCGTTCGTCGTCTATGAGACGAACAAGGCGGAGACGACTTCGCTGATTGCCGATGCGGACGGAAATATTTACGCCGCGTCCATCGGGGACAAAGTGCGCATACCGGGAATTCCCCGCGTGCCGCAAGCGCCGACGCCTCAGGCGCCGGTGGTCAATATTACCGCTCCGGGGGCCGTGATCTCTCCAACGCCGCAACCGTCGTCGCAAACCGGGATTTTCTTCCCTCTTTCCGGCATCGCATCGGGCGGCGGTGCGGAAGTCGTCAAAATTGCGGCCGATGGCTCTCCAAAAACGCTCTGGACGTCGCGCGACGAACTTGTGCTTGCTATGGGACTCTCTTCCCGGGGAAAGCTGCTTCTTGGAACGGGAGACAACGGGAAACTGATCGAGTTGGACGACAGTGGCGTGTTTTCGAACATCGCCAGCACCGCCTCCGAGCAGGTGACCAGCGTGCTGGCGGGTCCGTCCGGCAAGATTTTTGTGGCCACCGCCAACTCCGGAAAAGTGTTTACGCTCGGACCCGGATTTGAACCGAACGGAACCTTCGAGTCCGACACCTTCGACGCCAAGATTTTTTCGCGTTGGGGACGCCTGACCTGGTGGGGCGACAACGGTGCGATGCAGGACAAAGTAGAATTTTATGTCCGCTCGGGCAACACTTCGAGCCCCGAGGATAACTGGAGCCCGTGGGCCGGGCCGTACAAGAACTCAGCTGGAGAGGCGGTCGCTTGCCCGCCGGCGCGGTTCGTCCAATGGAAGGCGGTCTTCCTGGATTCGGACCACGCCGGAACACCGAGTGTTTCCTGGGTCAGCCTGGCTTACCAGCCGAAAAACGTCGCGCCGGTGGTTGACGATGTTGTCGTGCAGGACCCGGGGACTCGCGCTGCGGGATTTCCGATCCAGCCGCCAGGTCCGGGCAGCGCCTCCACTGCGCTGCTCAGGAATCCCCGCAGTTTCGGATCGAATCCCGCTCTGCAAATCCAGGGCGCCGACAACTCGTCCGGTAGCTCGCGGATGGAGCCTCCCCCGCAGGGATTCCAGCAGAAGGGCTATCAGAGCGTGCTCTGGAGCGCGCACGACGACAACGACGACGATCTCGTTTTCACCATATATTTTCGGGGCGAAGCCGAGAAGGACTGGCGCGTCCTGAAGGACAAGCTCACGCAGCGATATTATTCCTGGGACACGTTGTCCATGCCGGATGGCGCCTATTATTTAAAAATCGTCGCGTCCGATTCCCCGTCGAATCCCGCCGATCAGGCTCTCTCGGATGCGCGCGAGAGCGATCGCTGGATCGTGGCCAACACGCCGCCGCGAATTGAAAATCTGCGCGCGTCTGCGGGCCAGCTCAGCACCAAGGGTTCCTTCGACGCCATCGCCGCATCGAGTGCCATTGCCCGTGCGCAGTACAGCGTTGACGCCGGCGATTGGCAGCTGATTTTTCCTGCAGGACTGCTCTCGGACGCACCGAAGGAAAGCTACTCGATTGAGCTTTCCGGCCTGTCTGCCGGCGAACATACGCTGGCGGTGCAGGTCGCGGACGATTTCAACAACACCGCCACCGCCAAGACCACATTCACGGTTCAGCCGCGCGCAGCGGGTGGCAAATAACCGCGCCGTTCGGGAAATCGTCAATTGGCCCAGTTGCGCGGCGGCAGCACCGGCTCAAATCGGTCTACCGTCGCGCCGATGCCCCGCGCGCCCCGCGGGTCGGTCCGATCGTCTACGTGAACCACTCGCGCCCTGCAGCGCACCTGTTCGGGGCCGCGTCCCGTCAATTCCCGCGGAAGTGTGAAGAACATTTCCAGCGGCTCGCCCACTTGCACCCTCTCACGCGACGTGAAATAGACTCCGCGTTCGGACAGGTTGAGCGCTTCGCCGTCCATCAGGATCGCGTCAGCCAACGCCTTCGACTCTCTCATTCCATAGCTGCCCGCAGAGTGCTCCGCCTCGGCGTTGCGGCCATTGGTAACCACACGAAATCGAAGCGGGACTACGCATTCCTTCCGGGGCGAAGTTCGGCGTTCTCTGCCTGACATGTCGTCCTCCTCACAAACCGTTGCCGTTTGAATTGTGGAGTGCTTCCGGAAGGGGTTTATCGAGAGTGTCACCGGGCCCGATGCCGGTCAACATTTCTAATGTTGGCTGTTTGCGAACCCGACAGCGGGTTATACGTCGTCAGGACGCCAGTCCGATGGCGGGAAATCGATCTTCCAGAATCCGGGCGCGGGTGCGTCGAATTCCACCGGAATATGAAATCCTTCGGGGGTCTCCCGCGATGGTCGGGCCACCTTGCAGGCCACACGTTCTTTCGTGCCATCGTGTTCCAATACGATGTGCGTTTCCGCTGGAAGGCTCTGTTTCATCACCACCACTGCGCCCTGCGGAGTCACGCTCAATGTCGCTGCGTCAAGCGTGATGGCCTTCCCCTGCAAGGCCACGTGAATGTTGGCGCGGATGCGCAGCAGCACGCGCTGGCCGCGCTTGCGCTCCTGGCTGGCGATCGCCGCCTTCGCGGACGTCGCTACCGCGGGTGATTTTGCATAGGATGAGATCGGACTTGCCGAACCGGCATTTGCCTTCGCCGGTGCCGCGGTTCTCTTTGGCGCCGGTACGTTCAACGACGTAATTTTCATAGTTCCACCCCCCAGAAATTCAGATCGGCTGTAAGCAGCTCCACACCCAGATCCCAGCCGTCGGATCGCTGCGTTCCCTTCCACACCACCACGCCGTTCGCCGTCTGTCGCGTGGCAAGATTTGTCACCTTGACCCGTTCCTGTACGTTGATTTCTCTCGGACTCACCAGCAGGCAGCCGTAATTGTTCACCACGCGCGTAAAACCGGCCTCGAAGCGCAGTGGCCCTCGGTTGCCCTTCCATTCGATGGTCACCGGGACACGTGAGTTCATGCGCGGTCCACGGCGTTTGCTTCTCGTGCGGATATCTCTGGGAAGGTCTTCCGCGAAAAGCATGCTCATTCGATCTCCTGAGGGGTCCGGCGACACGCCGGAGGTCAGGACTCCCGTATTTCAAAAAACCACTTCCAGGCGTCCAAAAGCATCCTAGGCAGGACAAATTTAGGGGTCAATGGTACGCAGAGACAGGGCTTTTCGCTTGTACCTCGGTACAAGCGAAAGTATTGGTGCCGCTAGTGGCCGATGGAACGGCGCCGTGGTATGCGACGATCAGTCGGCGGAGCTGGGGCCGCTGGCCAGTCTGGGCTTGGCGATCCCGGCGATTCTTCCGAAGCGGCGTTCCAGCCAGCTCTGGAACGTGTCCATATAGGTGTAAAAAACGGGCGTCAAATAGAGCGTCACCAGCTGCGAGAAAATCAGTCCGCCGCAAACCGCCAGACCCAACGGGCGCCGCGAATTCGCGCCGGAACCTGTCCCCAGAGCGATCGGCAGCGTGCCCATCAAAGCCGCCATGGTAGTCATCATGATCGGCCGGAAGCGAATTAAACATCCCTGATAAATCGCTTCGGCGGCCGTGGTGTGCCCCTCGCGTTCCCGCGCGATGGCGAAGTCCACCATCATGATGGCGTTCTTCTTCACGATGCCGATCAGCATGATCACGCCGACGAATCCATAAAGATCCAGTCCGTAGCCGCAAATCTGCAGGGTCAGCAGCGCCCCGAACGCCGCCGACGGCAGCCCCGAAAGAATCGTCAGAGGATGAATGAAGCTCTCGTAGAGAATTCCAAGCACCAGATAAATCACCAGTATGGCAATCAGCAGCAGAATTCCCAGCCCGCTCACCGAGGATTCGAACGCCTGCGCATTGCCCTGAAATTGGGTCGAGATCGAAGCCGGCAAGGACCGCGCCAGCTCGTTCACCTCGGTGACCGCGTCTCCGATCTGTCTGCCAGGTTTCAGGTTGAACGAGACCGTAACGGCTGGAAGCTGGCCCAGGTGATTCACGCTGAGCGGGCCCAAATTGGTCGCCAGGTTTGCCACGGCGTTCAGCGGCACCAGATTCCCAGTGCTCGAACGCACGTACAGCAATGAAAGAGCGGACGGATCCCGCTGATACTGGTCTTCCAGCTCCATCACCACCCAGAATTCGTCGTTTGGCGCATAAATCGTGGAGACCTGGCGCTGCCCGTAAGCGGTATAGAGCGCGTCCTCGACCTGCGCCGCCGTTACGCCGAGCGCGGATGCCTTGTCTCGATCAATGTTGACGTTCACCTGCGGATTCTTGATCTGCAGATCGCTGGTCACGTCCTGCAGCGCCGGCAGAGCTTCCATCTTCTGCTCGAACTCCGTGGCCACGCGGTAGAGCTCCTCGGTGTCCGGACTCTGCAGCGTCACCTGATACGGGCTGTTGGTCACCTGCCCGCCGATCTGAATCGGTGGAGGATTCCGCAGATACACCGAAATGCCCGGAACGGTCCCCAGCTTCGCTCGAAGCTCCTGAATCACTTCATTGACATCCGGGTGATGCATGAACAGCGGAGTAATCGCGCGCAGCGTGCTTCCTACCACTGGAGTGTTCGCATATTTGGCGTCGAGCCGCAACATCGTGACGCTCGCAACTTTCGGGCGCTCCTCCGGCGGCAGCAGATGCATGAACATGAAGCCCGAATTGCCGCTGCCGGTGATCGAGCCGAGGCTCGAAAAAAAACCTTTTCGGTTCGGGTCGGCCATCAGAATCGCATTCAACTCTTTCTGATGTTCCTTCATGGCATCGAAAGAAATGCCCTGCGCTGCGAGCATGTAACCCTGCACGTTGTTGGCGTCCACTTCGGGCAGGAATCCCTTCGGAATGCCCACGAATTGCCAGGCCGTGATCGCCAGAATGATGGTTGCAACCGCGATCACAAATAGCCGATGGCGCAGCGCCCACTGCAGCGACACGTCGTATCTCCGCAGCAGCCGCTCGAAGAACCGCTCCAGCGCCATGTAGACCCGGCTGTGTTTCTGGCCGTGCTGCGGCCGGACGAAACGGCTGCACAACATCGGCGTCAGCGTCAACGAGACGAATCCGGAGACCAGCACAGCCATCATGATGACCACGGAGAATTCATGGAGCAGCCGCCCAATGATCCCGCCCATGAACAGCACCGGAATGAACACCGCCGCGAGCGATAGCGTCATCGAAACGATGGTGAAGCCGATCTCTTTCGATCCCTTGAGCGCCGCCTCCATCGCGGTCTCGCCCATTTCCATATGCCGCACGATGTTTTCCAGCATCACGATGGCGTCGTCCACCACGAAGCCGACCGAGAGCGTCAGCGCCATCAGCGACAGGTTGTCCACCGTGTAATTGAGCAGGTACATCACCGCAAACGTGCCGGCGATGGACATCGGCAGGGCGATGCTGGGAATGACCGTCGCCGAAAGATTGCGCAGGAAAATAAAGATCACCATGACGACCAGGCAAATCGCCAGGAACAGCGTGGACTTCACATCATTCACCGATTCCTGAATCAGCGCGGCGCGATCATAAATGTCCGTCAGCGTGATCGAGGGAGGCAGAATCGCCCGGAACTGCGGCAGAATTTTCTTGACGCCCGCCACCACATCCACCGTATTCGTCCCCGGCTGCCGCTGGATTGCGAGGATCACGGCTGTCTGGTTGTCGTAGAGGTTCGAAATCTTGTCGTTCTGCACGCTGTCCATCACGTTGCCGAGTTCGTCCAGCCGCACCGGCGAGCCGTTGCGGTAGGCGACGATCAGCGGCCGGTAGACTGAGGCGCGCGTCAACTGGCCATTGGCCTGCACCGCGAAAGCCTGCTGCGCGCCGTACAGCGTGCCTGTCGGCAGGTTCACGTTGGCGTTCTGCACGGCGGTGTTCACTTCGTCGATTCCGATTTGCCGCGAGGCCAGCGCCCGTGGGTCCAGCTGAATGCGCACCGCGTATTTCTGCGCGCCGAACACCTGCACCTGCGCCACGCCTTTGACCATGGAAATACGCTGCCCCAGTAGCGTCTCCGCATATTGGTCCACCACGTAGACCGGCTGCGTGGACGAGCTCAGCGCCATGAAATAAACGGGCTGGTCCGCCGGATTCACCTTCTGAAATGTCGGCGGGCTCGGCATGTTTGGCGGCAGCTGGCCCGACGCGCGCGAAATCGCCGCCTGCACGTCCTGCGCGGCGCCGTCTATGTTGCGGCTCAGATCGAATTGCAGCGTGATGCTCGTGCTGCCGAGCTGGCTCGTCGAGGTCATCGAATCGATGCCCGCGATGGTCGAAAATTGCTTCTCGAGCGGAGTAGCCACCGCCGCGGCCATGGTGTCCGGATTCGCGCCGGGCAAAACGGCACCCACCTGGATTGTGGGGAAATCCACGTTGGGCAGGTCGCTCACCGCCAGCGAGCGGTAGCCGAGGGCGCCGAAGAGCAGAATTGCGGCCATGACCAGCGTGGTCATGATCGGCCGCTTTATAAATGGTTCGGCAATCGTCATGTTCGTGCGCGTTTCAACTGCCGGAGGGTTTGTTTACAACCTCAACCTTCATGTTCTGAATCAGCCGCAGCTGGCCATCGGTAACCACGGTTTCGCCGGGCAGAATTCCGCTCGAGATCACCGTCTCACCGCCGACCGTGCGCGCCACCTTTACCGGCCGCTGCTCCACCGTCGAATCCGATTTCACCACGTAGATGAAGTCTCCCTGCGTCCCGGTCTGTACCGCCTGCGACGGCACCACCGTAGCGTCCTCGTCCTGCGCCAGACGCAGCGTGACCGTCGAAAACTGGCCGGGCCACAGCCGGTGATCGCTGTTTTCAAACTGCGCTTTCAACTTGATGGTTCCCGTGGTGTTGTCC
>Ga0210409_10008348_pt1 | contig 10549 bp, 11 predicted proteins | sample IncBWH17MmetaG_FD_161649 | JGI IMG/M metagenome (GOLD analysis project Ga0210409, IMG submission 161649) | Forest soil microbial communities from Barre Woods Harvard Forest LTER site, Petersham, Massachusetts, United States - Inc-BW-H-17-M | ecosystem: Environmental > Terrestrial > Soil >...
GGCGGGGGGGGTATGGCTAGGGGTTGGTAGTGGAAAAACAGGGAAAGAGTTCGGGGGGGGTGGAATTTACAGGGTTCCTCGATAAGGGAGTGCGCTTCGAGGGAACACTGGAAGCGTCTGGCGTGTTTCGCATCGACGCTGAAATGAAGGGGAACCTGCTGTCGAGCCACAGTCTCACCCTGGGAGAAGGCGCGCGGGTCGAGGGTCAGATCGAAGGGAATCATGTGGTTATCGCGGGCAAGTTTGACGGCGTGATTTTTGCCAAAGGAAGAGTGGAAATTCAGGCCAAGGGTGTCGTCACCGGAGAGATTCACACTCCGTGCCTGATGATTGAGCCGGGCGGGATTTTCGACGGCCGCTGCCACATGCTGGCAGCGTCTGAGTCCACCAAGCCTCTGACCATCCCGATTCGAGCGGCTCACAGTGACAGGGAATCGTCCGCAGCAGGGCAGTGATTTCCGGCGTTCATAGCCCAGAGGGCGATACAGATTCATCTGGAATTCTGACGCTTGTTTCGTAACCCACCACGCGGCAGTTGCGATATTCTAATCTGGCTCGTTACGTAGAATAAGTGTCTTCTGGCGGGCTCCAAATAGAGCCCACACCCGTCGCAACGTCATGGACACGATCACTCACGGAATTGTGGGCGCACTGGCAGGAAGAGCATTCTTTGCCGGACAGGACATCCCCGCGAGTTCAGCCGGGGGCGTTCGACGACACTCGGAGAGCGCCCCTTTTGCACGTGCCGCCATCACAGCGTGCACGCTCGGCGCAATTTTTCCAGACATTGATGTATTCGCGGGACGAATCGCGCGAAATCCGCTCGCCATCATGGAGTGGCACCGCAACATCACGCATTCGCTGGTGATGTTGCCGGTGTGGGCGCTGCTGCTGGCGGTTGTGTCGTTGCCACTGGCGCGGTGGGTGGGTTGGAAGCCGCCATCGTTTGCGAAGCTTGTGGGAATCTATGCGTTTGGACTTGGAACGCACGTATTTCTGGACGTCGTGACCAACTTCGGCACGATGGTTTGGAGCCCGCTGAATTATTCGCGCGTGGCGTGGGACTGGCTGTTCATCATCGATTTGGGATTTTCCGGGATGGCGCTCTTACCGCAGATGGCGGCATGGTGCTATCGCGATCCGGGGAAATTTGCCTGGCGCGCCGGTGCAACCTTGGCTGGGCTGACCGCAGGCGCATTCGGGGCCTACGCGCTCGCTGCGGCGGCGGGATATGGTTTCCCGGCATGGGTCATTGCCGTCTCAAGCGCGCTGATGGCCGCAATACTTTTCGTGCCGGCGATGCAAGGCATAGGTTTCCGCTGGAGAAGGGCAAGCTGGTGCCGTGTGGGAATGGCTGCGCTCTGCGCGTACGTGGCGTTCGCCGCCGTGGCTCACCGGCAGGCGCTCGCCTATGCAAAAGATTTCGCGGCTTCGCATCATTTGCGCGTGGAAACTCTCGCCGCGCTTCCCCTGCCGCCAACGCTGACGCATTGGGTTGGTGTAGTTACCACACCCGAAGGGGTGTGGCGGACAACATTTCATGTCCCGGGAGATGGCAATCCAGAACGCACGCAACTTTATGCCGACTCCGGGTCCGATCGCTATGTTGCTGAGGCGGAACAACTGCGCGACGTCCAGGTCTATCTGTGGTTCGCCCGGTTTCCCATCTGGCAGGTAACGCAGCACGAAGGACAGACTGTAGCTGACGTCACAGATGTGCGGTTTTTCCGGGGAGAAGACATCGAAGGAAGCGACGACCCGCAACAACCGAAGCGCTTCACGGGAATGCGCACGCCCGCCGCTGGATTTACATTTGAAGTGGTGTTCGATGCCGCAGGACGCGTGATTTCCCACGGTTTCAAAAGACCAGAGCCTTAAATGGAAACTCGCAGAAACCGGCCGCTGAGGCGATCCATCCGTCTGCCTGGATTTGATTATTCAAGAGCCGGAATGTATTTCGTCACGGTGTGCGTATCCGGTCGGAAATGCCTTTTTGGCCACGTCGAAAAGGACGAAACGGTCCTCGCTGGTCTCGGTGAGGCCGTAAGAAAGTGCTGGATCGAGATTCCTCGGCATTTTCCTAATGTGAAAATTGAATCGTATGTTGTAATGCCGAACCATTTGCACGGGATCCTAGTCATCAATCCAAAGTGTCCAGACGCGTCACGACAACCCGGATCGACCCTGACCGTGGAATCCTTTGGTAAACCTGTAGGTGGGTCCATCCCCACGATCATCCGGTCATTTAAGGCGGCTGTAAGTAAACGCGCGCACGAGTCTGGTTTGTCGATGAGCGGTGCTGTCTGGCAAAGAGGACATTTCGAGCGTGTTCTCCGAGATGGTCGAGAATTCGTAAACGCAGAAGACTACATCATCAAAAATCCCTTGTGCTGGGCTTTCGATGAAGAGAATCCAGAGGGGAAATCGCCTGCGTGACGTTGTAGGGGCACAGCATGCCGTGCCCCTACACCTCGACAGGATATACGACGACCTGGCGTTCTTCTCCGGCGCCTTCGCTCGAAGTTCGAACGCCGGGTTCTTCCTTCAAAACCAAGTGCAGGATGCGCCGTTCGCGCGCGGCCATGGCATTGAATCGAAACGGCGCATGCGTTTCGCGGACGCGGTCGGCGGCAACGCGCGCGGAGAGCTTCAACTCCTCAATGCGAATCGCGCGATAGCCGCCGGCGTCGAAACGGATGCGGCCATAAAACTGGGGATCGAGCCAGAGCCAGCGTAACGCGATGTGTTCGAGCGCCTTGAGCAATTCGGCGTTGCGTTCCAGCAGCAGGTCCTGGTCGCGGCCGCGGAAGACGACCAGAATTTCGGGATTTTCGAACTCCGCCGAGGTGGCCGGCCCCGTGGCGCGGATGTCGTAGGCAAGCTCGAAACGCCCCGTGCGGAGCAATGTGTCGATGCAGCGCCGGAGCTCTGCGGTGGTCGCGGCGTGGTCGAGCTTCCCATCGACGATCAGGTTGGGACGCGTGGCAGACATCGGCAAAGCGCTCCTTTCGTCTCTACTTTACCGCTATTTTTTCTTGCCCGGACCGCGGGACGGCTTCGGCGGAGGCGGCATGGTCCGAAAGAGATACCACTGCTGTCCCATTCCAACTATATTACTTGTAAGTATATACAGCGCCAGGCCGCTTTGTGACCGGGCGAACATCACGCCGAAGATCAGCGGAGTCAGGGCCATCATCCTCGCCTGCGCGGGATCCATGCCGGGCGTCGGCGTCATCTTCTGCATGAAGTACATCGAGGCGGCCATCACGACCGGCAGGATGTAATACGGGTCGCGGGCCGAAAGGTCATGGATCCAACTGATCCACGGCGCGTGGCGCAGCTCGATCGTATAGGCCAGCATGCTGTATAGACCCATCCAGATGGGCATCTGGATCAGCATGGGCCAGCAACTGCCAAGCGGGTTGATGCCCTCACGCGAATATATGGCCATAACTTCCTTGTTCATCTCGGCCTTGCGAGGGTCGCGCATCGAATACTTCTTGTATTTTTCCTGAATGGACTTGATTTCCGGCGCGACCTTCTGCATTTTCTGCATCGCGCGCATGCTCTTCACCTTGAGCGGAAACATCACCATGTTGATCCCGATGGTCAGCAGGATGATCGCCCAGCCGTAGTTCGGCACGTAGTGGTACAGCCAGAGCAGCCCATAAAACAGCGGCTCGGCGATGAAGCCCCGCCAGCCGAACTGCACCAGGCTATTGAGCGGTGGGCGGATGGCCTTAAGCCCGTCGATGCTCTTCGGGCCGACGTACATGCGGAAATCCAGCGGGCCAGGATTGGGAAAGCCCGCTGCCATTTCCGGGACCGCTTCGGTTTCGGTCTTGCCATCCGCGCCCGTCGTGTCGTGTTGGAATGTCCAGCCCGTCAGTGTGAATTCCGCCTGCGGGGAAGCGGGGGGCGCTTGCGCGGGCGGCAGGAACGATGCGGCGAAATAAAGGTCTTCGATCCCGGCGAAATCAAATGGGCCGGAAAGGGTCTCGCGCACCGCCGTCTGGCCGGGCTTGCCGAGATTCTTGGGGGCGAGCGTGTTCAACTTTCCCACCGCGCTGGTGAACACCTGCGTTTGCAAGGCGGCACGCACGGTAGCGTCGCCAAAGCCCCCGCGCCAGGCCAGGCTGCTCCGCAACGGCATTCCGTCCAGACTCACCGAGATTTGCACGTCGATGATGTAGCCGGCGTTGAACTTCAGGCGCTTGGTAACTTCGAGATGTCCATCGCTCCAGACAAACTTTATCTCCGCCGGAGCGCGCAGTACCGTGCCGGCCGCCGGCGTCATCCCCGGCGATGTGATTTCAAATAACGCGTTGTTTACGGCAGACTCCTGCTGTGGATCGTCGAGCGCGAGCGAAAACGGCCAGCCGCCCTCTTGCTGCGCGGCATCGGCATGGACTAGATCGAGCGTGCGCGGCGGCGTGTAGTCGTCGGTAAATTTCTTGAGCTGCCAACTGCGCACCACCGCGCCGCGATTGGAAATCTGAACGCGATAGAGATCGCTTTCGATCACAATCGAGCGTTCTTCGCCCGCGGCGTGCATAGCAGCGGCCGGAACCCGGCTTGCAGCAGCCTTCGAGCTCGTGGAGGAAGGACTGGCCTTCGCCGGCGCTGCAGCAGGGCTCGTGGTTGTTACGGGATTCGGTTTGGTGGGGATGGGCTGCGGCGGCTTGTACAGAAGCGACCACCCGGCGATCACGATCAGGCACAACACAGCTGCGATCAATGAGCGGGTTTCGGTCGACATTTCCTTCCGCTCACTCACGAACGGACCTCGTTCCCAGCATTTTCAGAAGCGGCGGTCCGCCCGCCGGTATTTTCATCGCGCGGAAACTCCGCCGCGTCAGGAACAAGATCCACGCCGCCATGCGTGAACGGATGGCAGCGCGCCAGGCGCCGCAGGGCGAGCCACGAGCCGCGACGCGCGCCGTGAAGTTGCAGGGCCTCGGCGGCATAGTGGGAACAGGAAGGATAGAACTTGCAGGCGCTGGGCATCAGCGCGGAAAAAAACGCCTGGTACACGCGCACCGCGATCAGCAGCACGCGCGCAGTCCGGCTCAACTCTTCGGGGCGATGCTGCGCAGCAGGCGCACCAACTCCGCCTCCAGAGGCGCGAAAGGCGCCTGCGCCACTGAGCGCCGCGGATGAATCACGATGTCCCATCCTGAAGGAATCTCCGTCCTATTGCGCCGCAGGATTTCCCGGATGCGGCGGCGAATGCGGTTCCGCACCACTGCGCCACCCAGGGCTTTCTTGACGCTGATGCCGAAACGGCTGATTGGGCCCGGCCCACTTGCCGCGTCGCCAGTGGCCCCGGCTTTGGCGCGGCTCGCCGCGAACGCACGCTGCGAGCGGAAGAAAATTGCAAACTGAGGGCTCGAACGGCGCTGGCCCGCGCCATACACGGCTTCGTAGTCGACGCGTCGCAACAGACGCACGGCACGAGGAAAACCATGCCGTGGGCCGTCCGAATCTCTAGATGGGCGTAAGACGATGACGTCCCTTTTTGCGGCGCGCCGCCAGCACTTTGCGGCCCCCTGCGGTTTTCATGCGCGTGCGGAAGCCGTGCGTTTTATGACGGCGGCGCACTTTCGGTTGAAAGGTGCGTTTCGGCAAGGAATTCCCCCCCTCAGTCCCGCAAAGCAGACCAGGTCAAAACGTGTAGTGTAGTAGACGCAGCGGACGTGGTCAAGGAGGGGCAGGGGTGTTATACGAGCACGCTAAAAGTACCCCACCTCGGCGGTTGTGCGGTCCGGGCGCGAATTCGGTGTGCGTCCGACACACATGCCCGCAATTTTGATTGCCTACCGGGACATTCATTTCGGTTCCGGTTTCGCCAATTGACAAGACAACTACCGGGAGAGTACGGTTGGTGACCTAAGCGTATCTGAGCACTCAACTTGAGTACTTTGGTTGCTCGTTCACTCGCTCAGACGAGATCATGAGGCTTGGCATGCTCGCTGGCTCCCTAAGTAACCTTGGTTTCCGCAGAACTTGGTGGCGTCGGTGCCTGGGCACACTTCTGTTGTGCACGTCATTCGCATGGCCTGGTTTTGCACAAACGGAACGCTGGCAGCAGTTGGATACGCGAGCCAGCGAACTCACCAGGTCCGGCACCTACGCTGAAGGTGCAAGCGTAGCGCAGGAAGCTCTAGAAGTCGCTGAAGCGACATTTGGCTCAATTGACCTCCGCGTTGCCATTAGCCTAAACAGGTTGGCTCTCCTTCGCCTACGCATGGGTATGTATTCCGCGGCAGAGTCTTTGTACCAACTGGCGTTGGTTATTCGCGAACAATCCCTCGGTCCTGAACATCCGGTTGTCGCTGAGAGTCTCAATGAGCTCGCAAGTTTCTATGAATCCCAGAATAGATTGACGGATGCTGAACCCCTCTATCGGCGGGCGCTGGCGATTCGCGAGAATGTCTTTGGGCGTGAGCATCCCGACGTAGCCGAAAGTCTCAATGGATTGGCAGGTGTCTACTACGACCAGCATAAGTATGACGACGCAGAGTCACTGTACCAACGGGCTTTAGCTATTCGCCAAAAGGCCTTAGGAGCTGAACATCTCGATGTCGCCGAAACCTTCAGCGGATTAGCAACCCTCTACGAAACACAGAAAAAGTTCGCGGAGGCCGAGATGTTACAGCACCGGGCGCTGACGATTAGAGAGAAGGTACTTGGGCCTGAGCATCCTGATGTAGCCGAGAACCTGATTGGATTGGCGGATATCGATTACGATCAAAGTAGATACGTGGATGCCGAACCCCTCTATTTACGAGCACTGCAAATTCGCGAAAAAGCTTTCGGGCTAGAACATCGAATCGTTGCTGCTAGCCTTCACGACTTGGCAGGTGTCTATTATGCTGAAGGTAAGTACGACGAAGCTGGACGCCTCTACCAGCAAGCCATCGTCATTGATGAAAGAGCGCTTGGGCCAGAGCGACGCGCTGTCGCCACTATGCTCGACGGTCTCGCAGGGGTCTATTACGCTCAAGGGAGGTATGCTGATGCTGAACCCATCTACCGCCGAGGATTGTCAATTCTCGAACGCGTGTTGGGGCCAGAGCATCCTGCTGTCGCTTTGGATCTTTACTATCTGGCCGGAGTCTACTACGCAGAGCGCAAGTATTCCGATGCAGAACCCCTTTATCAGCGGGCGCTTGCAATTCGTGAGAAGGCTCTGGGCCCAGAGCATCCCGATGTTGCCGCTAGCCTCTATTCCCTAGCTAATTCCTACTACGCCCAGGGCAGGTACGCCGATGCTGAGCCTCTCTATCAACGGGCACTTGCGATTCGTGAAAAGGGTCTAGGGCTAGGGCATCCCGATACCGTTCAAATCGTAGGCAGTTTGTCGAACTTGTATCTCGCTGAGAAAAGTATGCCGATGCAGAACCTCTTCTGAAAAGAGTGCTCGCGGTTCGCGAGCAGACGCTGGCACCGGATAATCCCGATTTGCTTGAAAGTCTTACCGGCTTAGCAGAAGTTTACAGCGATGAACAAAAGTTCTCTGATGCCGAACCTCTTCTAGAGCGGGCACTTGCGATTCGCGAAAAGGTCTCCAAGCCAGACAGCCGGGAGATGGCCGCAAATCTCCTTTTTCTGGGGATAGCCTACGTCGCTGAGCAGAGGTACGCCGATGCAGTTCCAATGTTCGAGCGCGCACTTCCGATTCTTGAGAAGACACTAACGCCGGACAATCTCAAACTGCTGCCAATCCTTGAACTTTATGCCACGGCACTACAGAGGTCGAATAGAAACGCTGAAGCAGAACAAATAGCGTCGCGTATCAAGGCTATCCGTACTAAGCAGACCGAAGAGAAACCCCAAAACTAGTGCCCATCTTGTCGCTCCAATTTACTAGATGTTTCGGTCCGGGAAGGGGGCCCTTTTTCCTGTCCGTATCCGCTATCCCGCTAAGCAGAGGCATGTTAAGGCAGGGGGACAGTTTCCGACCAGCGCGCTTGTCAGGACTTACGTCGGATTGCAGTGTTCATTCTTCATTTCGGACGCTACAGTCTTGCCTGTATACTTTGCCCTTGTGGATAGCTCCATCGTCAATAGAGAGATTAAGTCCGTCATCCGGCCGCTCCTGCAAGATGCCGGTCTTACGCAGTTCACAATGCGGACCGGGTGGCGGTATGCTGGCGAAAAAATAGACGTTGTCAATTTCCAGTCCTTTAACTCCTACCTGGCAAATTCTGTGGGCTGTACGACATACTCATTCTGCGTCAGGCTCGGATGCAGTTTTGACGCGATTCCCCGCAACGAGAGAGTCAAGCGAAAGGATGAATTTCTCCTGCCTGAAGAGTACGAGTGTCATTTTCGGCGTCGGTTACAGAAAACAATCCGGCAGCCAAATCTGAAAAGAAAGGACATTTGGTATGTTGACCCCTCGGGGGAGAATCTGAAAGTTGTTATCGAGGATGCCAGGAAGGCGATTCTGGAGAATGGCCTTCCTTGGTTCAATCGTTTCACCGACCTCACCGAAGTTCTTCGTACACTACAACAAGATTCAGAGAGTAATGAGGGGACCTCGGGCTTTGGAACTAAGACCTCGCCTAGTCGACATTTTATGACCGGGTATGTTGCTTTATCGCGGGGCAAGACTCAGCTTGCTTCAGACCATATCCTGAAAGCTTTGCTCTCCGGCTGCTTCAAGGATTTGGAACCCAAGATGCGAATGATACTCGAACAGATAAATAAGGGGTAAATGCCGGAGGTGACTGTATCCCGAGGCGCTGATTCTGCAACTCCCGACTAGTCGGATTCTCGCAAATTGGCTTACTTAGACACTATCTTCGTGTCCACGCGTGTTGCCGCTCCTTATGCCCGATGCTAGGATGGCTCCTTCCATGCCTGAAAAGAATCATGTCCGCCCGCGTGTGGGTGTACCGTGGCGTACGGCCGCGGAGGAAGCGGCGGACCTCCGGCTCAAGATTGACCGTTATCTTCACGCCGTGGAGCGCGCTGGGGGCGAGCCCGTCCTGATCTCGCTCGCATCGCCGCCCGAGGAGCTGAGGCGCCGGGCAGCGGAACTGGATGCGTTTCTGCTGACTGGGAGTCCCGCTGACGTGGACCCTGTGCACTTCCGCGCGAAGCGCCACAATGCCACGGCTGATGCCGACGCCGCCCGCGAACGGACGGATTTCACGCTGCTCGAGCACGCTTTTGCTGCGCAAAAACCTGTGCTGGCGATTTGCTACGGAATACAGTCGCTCAACGTCTTCTTAGGCGGCAGCCTGATTCAGGACATTCCGACCGAACTCGGTTCAAAGATTTGCCACAGCCCTAAGAAAGACGAGTTGCCGGGAGGAGCCGAACCAGCCGACCCGATTCACGGAGCGCAATTCGACCCCGGCCGCGTGCTGGATCTCTCCGGCGTGTCTGAGGCCAAGGTTAACTCATCCCACCACCAATCGATTCTCGAGCCGGGCCGTGGACTGCGGATTACCGCGCATGCCCCAGACGGCGTGGTAGAGGCCGTGGAATGGACAGGCGACTCGAACTGGGTTGTCGGCGTGCAATGGCATCCGGAAAGGATGCCGGACGATGCGCTGGCGCAGGCATTGTTCCGCGATCTGGTGTCTGCAGCGCGCCAGGCGCGCGCGGCCAAATAGGGCGCGTCTTGCGCCGTTGGTGTGTTCGTCCTATCGCACCAATTTCCATGGGGGGGCTGCATGATTTCTCTTGCCGGCAAGGCGGAGATCGCCGGGCCGATCCTGTTTCCGGCCTCCAGCCTGGCAACCTTTATCAACGGTGAAGTCCTCAATGTAGATGGAGGTAGTGTCCTGTGCGGATGATACTTCGAGCGGCGGGATGTCTTGTCTTGATCTTGGGTTTGGCGATGGTGCGCGAAAAATCTGTCGCTGCGCAGCCGGAGCAAGAGTTGCTTCCCGAACAGAGCGCCGCGAAGGCCAAAGCGGTACTGCAACAGGTCATCGCCGCGCTGGGCGGGCGCGCTTATTTGGATGTCCGCGATTCCGATTGCGAGGGGCGGATCGCGCAATTTGAATCCAGTGGCGGTTTGGCCGGCTCCGCGCCGTTTCACGACCAGTGGCTGCTGCCGGACAAAAACCGCGTGGAATACATCTCCAAGGGTATGAACACGATCCTGGGCACCCTTATCGGTCTTGACGGCGGCCCATTCATCATGCACGGCGGCGTCCTCGTTACCGTGTATGCCGGCGACCAGGGTTGGATGCTTGACCAGGCTGGAGTGTCCGATCAACCGGAGGACCTCGGCAAGAATTTCGCCGAGCAAGTAAAGTCCGGAATGAACAACATGCTGAGGTCGCGCATGAATGAGGACGGAGTGGAGCTTCGCTATGCCGGGACCGATTTGGTCGATCTCAAGGAAGTGGAGTGGATCGAGTTTTCCGACCGCGATCATCGCGCTCTCCGCCTGGGTGTCGAGAAATTCACACACCTGCCGCTGCTCTGGGTGGTGACCCGGCGGGACCCGGAGACACGCGAGCAAACCGAGATCGTCACGAGTTATGCGCAGTTCTTGCCCGTCGATGGCGTGAAGACGCCAATA
>Ga0210409_10008349_pt1 | contig 10548 bp, 9 predicted proteins | sample IncBWH17MmetaG_FD_161649 | JGI IMG/M metagenome (GOLD analysis project Ga0210409, IMG submission 161649) | Forest soil microbial communities from Barre Woods Harvard Forest LTER site, Petersham, Massachusetts, United States - Inc-BW-H-17-M | ecosystem: Environmental > Terrestrial > Soil >...
CGGGGTAACCAAGCTATCTTGGAACACCATGGTAAAGCTGGTAATCGCCGCGCCCGTCTCATTGATGACGCTGTCTGTAGCCGTGCAACTGCCGTCTGTACCGCAATTGGCAGGATTAAAAAATTCCGTAACTGTCACGGTCGTGCTGCCAGGTGTCAGCAACACGGCATCGCAGATTGTCCCTGTCGTGCCCCCGCAGCCCTTCGTAAATACTATTGGATCGACACCGTCAGCACGAGCGACGGAGGCCGAAATCCCGAGGAATGCGACCACAACCAATAAATGAATAAGTTTCACAGTCAACCCCCGTTAGCTATTCTGAGGACACAGTAATCAGACACCAGCCTGCAATCTCGCTGCCACAGTACCAGGTTTTCAGTCATCCAAAGTACTTGAAACTGTTGGCCTTACCAAAGGGCGAATCCAACCCAATTTCTGGGTGTGCAACCTTTTTCTCAAATAAGCAGCCAATCTGCTTGAACTGTGCAAACCCAAAAAAGGCGGTTAATCAGCGTGCAGAGCGGACCGCAGGGAACAGTGCGGCATTCTGCTCAAGGCGCCGTAGCCTGTCAATCACAAAACTACGAATGGCGAGGACAAAAATCGCTACTCAATCTCCTGATTGAGTGCCGGAACTCTCAGCACTGGTTTCCCCCACTCCTATCTTTCCCAACCTACGCGCATCTGTTCTCGGCGCGAGCAGCTGCAACGTGATCTGGGCTGCGGGCAACAGGAAAACGAACGTGACGCAAGTCCACATCAGCGCCCCGGCACACTCCTGGTCCTCCAATGCCGATAAGCCCGACACGCGCGGCGCACTGAGATACGCCGGATAGACCACCCGGTCGCAAAAGGTCAGGTACGCGGAGAGAATGTCGCAGGGCAGAGTCGCCGAAAACAGGTAAAGGAGGATAGACCATCTTGGCCAAACTGGAACACTCGGCCACGGCTGGATCACCGGCCACCAGAAAAGAAAGCCCGCCGCAAGGAAAGACGAGTGCTCAACGACGTGCCAACCTTCTGATTGCAGCGCAAAGTTGAACAGTGCGGGTATGTGCCATCCCACCAGCGAAGCGGCGGCGGCCACCCAGCAAACGCCGGGTTGGGAGAGCACTCGCCCGAGCGACTGCACGATTGGCCAGCGCAAGAAAGGCCCGAGGACGGATCGCACAAATCCCTGCGGCAAGCCGTGGAGCAACGGCATCACCGGCGCACCCGCCAAAATCAGCGGCGGGGCGATGGTCATCAGCAACAGATGTTGCACCATGTGCACCGTGAGCAACTGCTCGTCCAGCAGCGCAAGCGGCGAGCCAATCGCCAGCCAGATCAGAAATACACCCCCAAGAAAACTGCCCGCGCGCCAGGCGGGGATAGCGTTGGTTGAGGCCAAGCGAAGATGCCGCCATCCCCGCAAATAAAACGTTGCGGTGAGAAGTATGGCCAGGGTAAACGGAATCGGTATTGTCCATGAAACCAAAACGGTTTGAGCGGCCTCCGGCATGGCGCTCTAGCGTTGCGGAACCGCAGCCGGCGTCCGGCTTTCCTCGAGCGCCGCGTTACGCGCCGGTGTTTGCCCTGGCGGATGCAGAGTCGCGAGGAACGCGACCAGCGCCGTCGTCTCTGCCGGGCTCAAGTTCTTTCCATACGCAGGCATGTTGCCGCCGCCCTGAATCACCTGGCGAATCAATTGGTCCGGCGTGAGCCGCACCGCCACGCTGTCCAAAGTGGGGCCGCGCTGCCCACCCAATTCGCCGAGCGAATGGCAATTCCTGCACTGCTTCACCTGAAACACCAGCGCGCCTTGGCGCTCCAGCGCGGTCGTGCCTTTCAGAAAACGCTCCGGCACCGGATCGCCGCTCCAGGCATTCATGTGCGGACTCCACGGTGTATAGCCAGAAAGATGCGTCAGTGTTCCGAGGCTGACCGCGATCAACATTATGCTGAGCACCGCGACCGGCCGCCGGCGCCAGCTTTTTTCTCCTTCGCCAAACAGGAATGGCATCAGAATCAGCGCAAAAATCACCACTACCGGACCGATAAGAAGCGCCGGCGTCTCCATCGACGGGGGAAGTAGCGAGAGCAGCGCATACAACCACAAAAAGAAATAGTCCGGCTTCGGCGCGGTCTGAATAATCGTCGGGTCTGGTTGCCCGCTTGGCCCGAACGGCCCGAAATAGACCGCGCAGGCCGCCACCGCCGCCAAGATGAACGCCGCAAAGAAAAGGTCCTTCCACACCGCATAGGGAACAAACGGCGCGCCATCCTTCTTTACCAGCTCTTCGTACTCCTTAGTGTAAGTAGCTCGCCTCACGATGCGCCCCGGCATCGGCCAATCGTTGATTCCCAGCTTCAACACCATCAAAAGATGAAGGCACACAAACCCGATCAGCAAGCCCGGAATCACGAACACATGCAGCGCGAAGAATCGCGATAGCGTCGCTCCGGCAATGATCGGGCCGCCGAGCATCAACTTTACTGCCGCGGGTCCCATGATGGGCACCCGACTAGCGATCGAAGCGCCGATCCCCAGCCCCCAGTAGGCGTCCTGGTCAAACCGCAGCACCTGCCCGCTAAACGCCATGCCCAAAGTCATCAGGAGCAGAAAAACGCCGACGATCCAGGTCAGCTCCCGCGGAAATTTGTAAGCGCCGAAAAGAAACACCTGCACCATGTGGATCAAAACGATGGCCACCATGAAGTTCGAGCCCCACCCGTGCAGAGCGCGGATGAACCAGCCCATCGCGATATCGTGATTCAGCGACTGGAGGCTGTTCCACGCCTCGGCGGCGGAAGGAACATAGAAAATCGCCAGCAAAATTCCGGTGACCACCTGTAGCATGAAAACCACCAGCGCCGCGCTCCCAAACACGTAAAACCAGCTGGCGGTGTTTCGCGGAACGTGATGCTCCGCCGTTTCGCGAATGCCGGCCGCCAATTGCAATCGCCGGTCCAGCCATTCGCCGATTTCAGAAATCACGCGCATGGAGGCCGCTCCGTATTGAGCGCGGCGTTCGGGTCACCGGGAGTGGGAAGTTCGCCCGCCTGAATTGTGATTAAGCCGTCCTTCACCTTGTACGGGTATTCGAACAGCCCGCGCTCCGGCGGGCCGGAAGCGCGCGAACCGTCGCGATAATACGCGCCGCCATGGCACGGGCACATGAACAAGCCCGATTGCTGAAACCAGCGTACCGGGCAGCCAAGATGCGCACAATTAATGGCGAATACCTGGAACTTATCACCTTCGATGCGTCGCACCCAGCAAGCCGTATCAACGGTTTTCCCGTCCGCGGGCATCACATTGGGATTCCGAAAAGTCGCCAGCCGCGTTTCGCCCTCGGGAAATTCGCTCACGCGTCCAAGCGTTACCCACTCGAAATATGCATTCGCCCGCCCACGCGTGACCGAAGAAAGAACGTAGCGGAGGATCGGCACCGCCAGCGCCGTGGCCACCAGGCCATTGAACAAGATTCCCAGTTTCATGAAAAGCCCGCGGCGAGAAAGCATATTTTCGTTCTGCATCATCTGGCTCCTGGCGCTGGCACGTTCTGCGCGGCGGGATACGGTTGCCCGGGATTCCTCGCTCGCTTCGACGCAAGCCACGCGACCACATCGGTCACTTCCTGCTCCGACATGGGCTTGCCCGGCACGTTGCCACGCCAATCCGGTGCATTCAATTCCGGGCGCCCGGCGATGACCACCGTGCGCAACCCCTGGTCGCTAATCAACGCAAGAAACGCTCCATCCGTAATGGCGCTGCCTTTCTGCCCACCGCGCCCTTCGGCGCCGTGGCAGGCTTCGCAGTAAGTCTTGTACGCGAGTTCGCCCCGCGCAGCCTCCCCCGCCGATTTCGCCGTGTACGAAGGCACTGTGACTCCTTCAAGAATTCCCGGGCGGCCCCAACGTGTCCGGATTTGTGTCGTGATCACATCAATCTGCTTGTCGGTCAGCATTCCGCCGGAACTCCGCGCAAACGCTGGCATCGAGGTGCCGCGCATTCCCTGAGCGATCACCTTGCGCATCGCTGCCTCATCCGCAATCGCCAGATACACCGGGTTGGCAACCGCGATGGCCGCTCCGCCGCGCCCATCCGTACCGTGACAACCGGCGCAGTTCTCTGCGTACAGTATCTTAAAGTCCACAATCTCATCCGGCGCCAGCGTCTCCGAATCTTTCTCAGGCCGGCCATGCGACAAATCGCAACCGCAGACCAAAAGAGCCCCCAGCGTCAGGCACAAGCATGGATGCAGGAATGCTCTCAAGGTCGTTTCTCTCCGCCTTCCTTTTGCCGCATCATTCCCGGCGCTTCGATTCCCGCGCGCACGGCGAACGGCAGATTCTCTCGCGTTGGCACCCGCGACTGGCGGATTACCACCAGTCCGGCAACGACGCCGAACCCGATCTGTGAAGCCATGAACCAGAACCAGTTGATGTGGCTCTCCAGCACTGGATTCAGCAAGCCAAGAATCGAGTACAGCAATCCCGACCAAAGCACGGGAGCGATCAGCCCGCCAAGAATAATCGGCTGCCGCGGAAACATCGGTAGCATTGCGCCATAGAGTAATCCAACAAGGGTGGAGACAAGTCCGTGCAGAACCAAAGCCACCACAAAAGGACCCGCGTGAAACGCATTCAGCTGCGCGGGCTCGAGGTTCACCGACTGCGTGTAAATCCCGGCGGCAAGAAGATTGATCGGATACCAGATGCTTCCCGTCTTCACCAGGCCGTAAATACACGCCAGCACGGCCATCGCCACGCTTCCCGCCCAGCCACCCTTTACGCCGGCGGAAATCGGATAAGTTTCCAATGGCAGCCACGCACGCACAATCGCTTCGTCAACGTGAATCCGCTCGACGCGCTGGCGCTCAGTGACAACCGCAGCCGCCTCGGGCAAAACTTCCACCAACTCTTCCTGCTCGTGCGGAAATACTTCCCGGAACCAGCCAACACAACCCGCAATCGACAACACAGCGCCGAGAACGCTCACGGAAACGTGCGTCAGAAGTCCCGCAAACAGCAGCGTGAATCCAAACGCCAGCACGATAGGCCATGCTGTCGGCGCCGGCAACTCGATGCCAGCGCGATTCCGTGTCTCGTGCCTCAGCTTGTCCGCAGTTAGCGGCGTAGACATCGCGCCTCCTCAGCGCCCGAGAATGTAGACCACCGTAAACACCACAACCCAGACCGCATCCACAAAATGCCAGTACATCGAAAGCACTTCCACGCGCGCGGACTGCTCCGAACCAACGCGCCCGGCCAGGCCAAAGAGAAAAACGATACTCAGCATAATCAAACCCACGGTGACGTGAAAGGCGTGCAGCCCGACCAGCGAATAATAGGTGGTCCCAAACAGGTTTGTGGAAATCGTCAGGCCGTGCTCGTAAATCAGCCGGTGCCACTCCCAGCCGGTGCCGAAGAGAAATAAGCCGCCCAGAAAAATCGTCAGAAACCACAACGCCAGAAAGACGCCGCGGCCGCCGCGTACCAGAAACTTTTCCGCAAAGTGGATCGTCAGGCTGCTGGAAAGCAGGCAAATCGTATAAAAGATGGGCGTCTCCAGCACTTCGCGAGGCGTCGGCCCGCTCAGGCTCCTCCCCGCATAGTAAAGATACGCCACCACGAAAATGGTGAAGATGGCTGATTCCGCGATAATCAGGCACGCCATCGCGACCTTGCCGCGGTACGGAAGCTTCCAGGCATCCGGTGCCTGCGCGATGGGAAATGTCGCTTCGCTCATCAATCGCTCTCCTTATTCATACCGGCTGTCCGGATCTTCGGGATGTTTGCGATCCCACAGCGGCCGGCGGCTCGCGACCGATGGGATCACGGCGAAGTTGTACGCCGGCGGCGGCGAACTTACCGACCACTCGAGCGTCCATGCGTCCCACGGATCGCTCCCCGCCTTGGGTCCCTTGAAATAAGACAAGATAAGGTTCGCTACAAATACCAACGTGGCGATGCCCTGGATAAATGTGCCGATCGTAACGATCACGTTCCAGCTATCCCAACCTCGGCCAGGCTCGTAGGTGTAGATGCGCCGCGGCATGCCGAGCAAGCCGGGGATGTGCATCGGGTCAAACGTCAGGTGAAATCCGATCACGAACAACCAGAAGTGCAGCTTGCCTAGTCTTTCATCCAGCATTCTTCCGGTGGCCTTGGGAAACCAGTAATAAAACCCGCCAAAAATGCAAAAGAGGATCGCCCCAACAATCACATAGTGGAAATGCGCGACCACAAAGTACGAGCCGTTAAGCTGCCAATTGAACGGTGCCGAGCCCAGCATGATGCCGGTTAGGCCGGCGATCAGGAATTGGAAAAGGAAAGCGATGCAGAACAGCATCGGTGTCTTGAACTGAATCTTCCCGCCCCACATCGTGCCTAGCCAGTTGAAAATCTTGATGCCAGTAGGAACAGAGATAGCCATCGTCGTCAGCACGAAAAAGGTGTTGGCCGTGGAACTCATTCCGATGGTGAACATGTGATGAGCCCATACGCTCATGCTGATAAACCCGATGCATACGGTTGCCGCCACCATGATCGGGTAGCCGAAAATCGGTTTGCGTGAAAATACCGGGATGATCTCCGAGGCAATCCCAAACGCAGGAATCACCAGGATGTACACCTCCGGATGCCCGAAGATCCAGAAAAAATGCATCCACAGTGCGGCAGACCCTCCCGCCTGTGTATCAAAGAAATGTCCGCCCAAGTAGCGGTCCACGAGCAGCATGATCTGTGCAGCAGAGAGCGGGGTAATAGTGATCAGAACCAGGCCAGCCATTACCAGAGACAACCACGCCATCAACGGCATCCGACCAAGCGTCATTCCGGGGCACCGCATTGAGAAGATCGTGGCAATGATATTGGTGGCCGTCCCAATGCTGCCGAAGCCGGACACCAGCACGGCGATGGTCCAGTAATCGGAGCTGTGGCCCGGGGAAAACGCGCGCGAAGTCAGGGGAGCATACGCCCACCATCCAACGTCGGGAGCATTACCCGCACCGTAGAGGCCGCTTCCCCCAAGGAAACTGAAGTAGAGAAGGATTCCAGAGAAGGCTGTCAGCCAGAAACTGAAAGCGTTGAGGCGCGGAAAAGCCATGTCCCGGGCGCCGATCATCAACGGCACCAGGTAGTTCGCGAAGCCGAAGACGATGGGCATGGCCACGAAGAAGATCATGGTCGTCCCATGCATCGTGAACATGCGGTTGAAAACCTGTGGAGGCACAAAGTCGTTGTGCGGGTGCATCAACTGGATGCGCATGATTGCCGCTTCGAGTCCTCCAATCACGAGAAAGATCAGCGAAAAGAGGATGTAAAGAATTCCCAGCCGCTTGTGATCAACCGTCGTGATCCAATCGTGCAGGGTCTCCACCCACGGCCGGCCCTCGATTTCCGCGGTTCGAATCGCCATTGCATCCGATGACATGCCTGCTCTCCTAAAAGTATTTCGTTACCGCAACGTCTCCAGGTAGCGCACCAGAGCGTCCAGATCGCTATCGCTCAATTTCATCGCCGGCATCAGCGAACCGGGTTTGATCATGTCCGGATCCTGGATCCACATGCCAAGGTTCTCCGGCGTATTTTCGGCCGCGCCGGCGGCGATTGTCCTTCGGCTCATCATGTGGGTGAGGTCGGGGCCGAAGCGGCCCGTCGCAGCCGTGCCGGCCACTGAGTGGCAATTAATGCAAGCGGTGGTTTCAAACACCCTGCGGCCGGCGCTCACAGTTTCATCGTTTTTCGCCGGCTGCTTTTGTGCGTTCGCCCACGCCTCAAAATCTCCCCGGCTGTCCACCCTCACCTGTAGCAGCATCTTCGCGTGCTGCGTGCCGCAGTATTGCGCGCACTGCCCCAGGAAGATGCCGGTCCGATGGGGATCCATCCACATCGTGTTCACGCGATTAGGAATCAAATCCGTTTTTCCTGCCAGCTGCGGCACCCAAAAACTGTGATCCGTGTCGGCGGAAAGTAATTTCAAATGAGTGGGCGTGGGATTCGCCGGATCGCTTACGGGAATATGCAGTTCGTTTGCGGTCACGATCCCGAGCGCCGGATAGCGGAATTCCCACCAGAACTGGTGCCCGATAGCGATCACTTCCACCACATTCTCGGGTCTGGGCGCATCCTGGATAGCCCGAATCACCCGTGTGGTGGCCAGGAACAGTACAACAACGATCAGGATTGGAATTACGGTCCAAGCCAGCTCAATCTGAGTGCTGCCATAAACCTGCGCCGGCTCGTGCGGAGAATCCGTCGCGCGGGCGCGAAACTTCACCAGCACATAGACCAATAGGACGAACACGACTAGGAAGATCATCCCAGTGATGATCAGAACAAATCGCGAAAGATGAAAAATCGCATCCGCCGGAGTGGAGTGCGGCTCAAAAATATTGGGTACAGGATTCTCACCCGGCGCATTAGCCCTGCACAAACTCGCGGCAAGCAGCAGGCCGAAAACGAGCAGAAGGATTCCCGCGGCTCGCCGCGCAAAACCTTCCCATGTCATCCCGCGCATATTTAGTAGCATGCTTCTTCGGCTTCCCCTGGGCCGCGCCTCAAGGCACAGCCCTCCCCTGAGTTCGCCCCGTTCTGATTTTTCGGGCGCCTTCTTGACCAAGTTGTCAGGCTCGCACTTCTGTTCTGGATGAGATGCCGGCCGGGTCCAATTGGCTAATGAAATTATTTTGTGGACCCGAGAAAAGCGGGGCCTCCCGGCAACCCGCCGTCTTCGTACACGTCCCTATTTGCCTTCCAGGGACTGCGGACACCCGCAAGGATCAACCGCAAAATTTGATGGGCTTCTCTCGCGCTTCTTCCCTGACCAGAATCGGTCCGGCATCAGCCCTGCAAAAGCGCGTGCTGCAGGCCAGAAATACTGGTTGGCCCTTTCTAATCGCTAAGTATTTATTTTTGAATGGGATCGAGGGGTCGTCACAGAACCCGGCGGGCATTCAGACATGCCAGTCTCTGACGACATTGCTGAATTATTGACGGGTTGGACCGCAAACAAATGGTGGGCCCGCCAGGATTTGAACCTGGGACCAACGGATTATGAGTCCGCTGCTCTAACCGCTGAGCTACGAGCCCTTGCCTTCACTTTATTCTAGTTCACAATCGCCCTCTCTGCAGCCTGCTTTTCTTTGGGCCGAACCACACTTCTGAAGGGCGCTCAGGCTCGTTTCGTTTCCTGAAGGATGTTTCCGCCGTCCACCACAAGGATTTGCCCGGTGATGTAGGAAGCCTCTTTCGAAGCCAGAAACGCCACGGCCGCCGCCACCTCTTCCGGTCTGCCCGCGCGCCCAAGCGGCGTGTATGTGGCTGCAACCAACTCTTCCGGTAGCGAAGAACCCGTCTGAATCCATCCAGGGGCCACGCCATTGATCGTGATGCCGTCCAGTCCATGCTCTATCGCCACGGCGCGCATCAATCCGTCCATCGCGCCTTTGGCCGCGCCGTACGCGCCCGAACCTGAGTTGCTCACCAAGGGCCCCGTCACCGACGTGACATTCACTATCCTGCCGTACTCCTGCTTCTTCATTATGGGCAACACTGCCCGCGTCATCAGAAACGCCGTGTCCAGCGTCATCGCCAACTGCCGCTGCCAATCCGCGTAGCCGATTTTTTCAACCGTTGTGTTCCCTGGCTGCCTGCCGTTCTGCGCCATTCCGGCGTTGTTTACCAGGATATCGATTCGCCCACTGCGTTTTGCGATGGTTCCCACGACCTCATGGACTCGCGCTTCTTCCGTCAAATCCGCAACGAACGGAAACACGCGCTCGCCGGTGGGATCAAGTTGTTTTGCTACGTCGTGGATGCGTTCGGAGGTGGCGCCGATGGCCAAGAATGCGCCTTCGCGGAAAAAATGTCGCGCGATGGCGAAGCCGATGCCCGAGGCGCTGCCGGCGCCTGTGACGATTGCTGTTTGGCCCTGCAAGGAAGGATTCATCGTGGCGCGCAGCTACGCCTTCACGCCGCCGATGCACAGATACTTGATCTCGAGAAATTCCTCGATACCGTATTTCGAGCCTTCGCGCCCGAGGCCCGACTCTTTCACGCCGCCAAACGGCGCAACCTCGGTCGAAATAATTCCCGTGTTGATGCCGACGATTCCGTATTCCAGCGCTTCGGCAACGCGCCACACGCGCGCCAAATCTCGCCCGTAAAAATACGCGGCCAGCCCAAATTCAGTGTCGTTAGCCAGCGCAACCGCTTCCGCTTCCGTCTTGAAACGGAAGAGCGGCGCCACGGGGCCAAACGTCTCCTCGCGAGCGACCGCCATCTGCGGAGTCGCATTCACCAGGATGGTCGGTTCGAAGAAACGCCCGCCCAGCGCGTGCCGATGCCCGCCCGCAATGACCTTGGCTCCCTTGGATACCGCATCCTTAATATGGCTCTCCACTTTCTCCACGGCCGCGTTATCAATCAGCGGCCCCTGTGAAGACCCCGCTTCCAGCCCCGGCGCCGGCTTCAACTTATTCACCGCCGTCACCAGTTTTTCCGCAAACGCATCGTAGACCGAATCCTGCACCAGCAGGCGATTCGTGCACACACAGGTTT
>Ga0210409_10008350_pt1 | contig 10546 bp, 10 predicted proteins | sample IncBWH17MmetaG_FD_161649 | JGI IMG/M metagenome (GOLD analysis project Ga0210409, IMG submission 161649) | Forest soil microbial communities from Barre Woods Harvard Forest LTER site, Petersham, Massachusetts, United States - Inc-BW-H-17-M | ecosystem: Environmental > Terrestrial > Soil >...
CCTTGGGAGTGATTACGCGGGCGGTGTTCCGGCTCCATCCGTTGCCGCAGAACGCGCGGACCTTGACGATTCTGGCGCGGGATGCCGGGGGGGCGCAAAAAACCATCGACGCGATTCAGAACTCGCAGCTCGCGCACGCGGCTTTGCAGGTCCGAGTGGAGAGCAAGGCGGCTCCTCAAGTGGATATTCTGCTCGAAGGCACCGAGGCGGGCATCGCCGCGCAGGAACTTCAAATTCGCAAACTGGCCGCCGCGGCGGCGGTGGTCGAAGGCTCCCCCGGCGTTTGGAGCGCGCGGGAGCAGTTGTGGGAGCAGCCCGGAACCATCGCGAAATTCAGCGTGCTGCCCGCGGACATCGCCAAGACCGTCGCCTCAATTGGAAGTGGCAGTTGGAGCGCGGTGGTACAGGCCACCGGAATCGGCTGGCTGCGGCGGGCGGCGGGCGGAATGAAGGCACTGCGCGCGACCATCGAGGGAAACGGCGGCAAGCGCAGCGGCGGCGAACGCAGCGGGGGGTCGCTGGTCATCCTGCGCGATGCGGGTGAACTCGACGCCTGGGGGACGGCCGGTGACACTCTGCCGCTGATGCGCGCGCTCAAGCAGCAGTTCGATCCGCGGGGTACCTTGAATCCGGGCCGATTCTTGGGGGGAATTTGATGGCGAGCGCATTCGATTTGCACCATCCGCCGTCGCTCGACCTGATCAGCCAGTGCGTGCACTGCGGATTCTGTCTGCAAGCTTGTCCCACCTACGTTTTGTGGCGCAATGAAATGGATTCCCCGCGAGGCCGGATCTACCTGATGAAGACGGCGAGCGAAGGCGCCACCTCGATGACTCCGCAGTGGATCGAACACTTCGATACCTGTCTGGGATGCATGTCGTGCATGACCGCGTGCCCGTCGGGCGTGGATTACGGGAAGCTGATCGAAGCCACGCGGGCGCAGATCGAGCGGCAGCACACGCGATCGCTGGGGGAACGAATTCACCGCTGGCTGATCTTCAACACCCTTCCGAGACCGGACCGGTTGCGCCTTCTGCGCCCGATTCTCGTGCTCTATCAGAAATCGGGATTGCGGGCGCGCGTGCGGGCCCTGCTGCCGGAGCGCCTGCGCTCCATGGAAGCTCTGCTGCCGAAACTGGGCGCGCGCAGCGAGGTCGCCGCTGTGACACCGGCGCAAGGAGAAAAGCGGCGCCGCGTGGGCCTGGTGCTGGGGTGCGTGCAGCGCGAGTTTCTGTCCGAGGTGAATGCCGCGACGGCGCGGGTTCTCGCCGCGGACGGTTGCGAGGTGGTTGCGCCCGCAACTCAGCCCTGCTGCGGCGCGCTGCTGGTGCACGCGGGCCAGGAACAGCCCGCCGTCGAACTCGCCAGACGCATGATCGATGAATTTGAGGCGGCCGAGGTGGACGCAATCATCAGCAACGCGGGCGGTTGCGGATCGCACCTCAAAGAATACGGACATCTGCTGCGCGACGACCCGACATACGCGGAGCGCGCGCGACGGTTTTCGGCCAAGTGCCGGGATGTGGCCGAATTCCTGGCCGAGCTGGGCCCGCGCGCGGTTCGGCACCCGATGGCGCTGCGCGTTGCGTATCAGGACTCCTGCCATCTGCAGCACGCGCTACGGGTGCGCTCGCAGCCGCGTGCGCTGCTGGCGGCCATCCCCGGCCTGAAACTCGAAGAGCTGTCGGAAGGCGCGATCTGTTGCGGATCGGCGGGCATCTACAATCTGGTGGAACCGGAGACGGCAAATGAACTCGGCGATCGCAAGGCGCGGCACATCACGGCCGCGCAGCCGAACGCCGTTGCGACGGGGAATCCGGGGTGCCTGTTGCAGCTCCGGGCGGCGCTCGCGCGGCAAGGGCAAACTACGCCGGTGCTGCACACCATTCAGATCGTGGATGCCTCGATCCGGAACGCAAGCCTGGAATAGCACGTGCATTAGTGAGGTCATGAACCAGCGTTACCTTTGCTCACAACTCATCGACCTTACGTTTTCGAACGGCCGGGGTCAATCCGCCAACCTTGAAGAAATCGGGGAAAACAGCGCCCTTGTGCTGACCGAACAGCCCGTTCCGCGCGGCGCGAGACTGAACATATCCTGCGGGAGCCACACGCTGGAAGGGGTCGCCAGCGGCGGCAGGTTTGACAAAATTCTCGGATACTTCGTCGAGATTCGCCTCGACCCTGCGTCCCGCTGGTCGCCCCAGTGGTTTACCCCAGAGCACCTTCTGGTGCTTGCCCAAAATACGACGACTAGGGCCTTCCCCTTACCGATGGCCTCAGGTTACTGAGGAAGTTTTTCAGGCAAATTTCGCACGCGCTCGGGAATTTTGACTAAGGTGTCGGTTGCAGAGGTACGCTCACGCGTTCCGATGACCTGTTAGCCATCGGCAGACAGGCTCTGGCATTGCATAGGGCGAGCGTCCAAGACCTTGACGGTGTGCTAAAAAATGGAATGAACAGCGGATGAGTCGGTAAGATCGGTGACGGCATCGCAAATGGTATGACCAGCGGCCCGAGCGATTACTTTGCGGCAGAAAGGACGTTCCTCGCCTGGATCCGAACGGGTTTGGCGCTCATGGGATTCGGTTTCGTGGTTGCCCGCTTTGGCCTGTTTCTGCGAGCGATGCGGATTGGCCAGCCAAATCTGCCGGCCCAAGCCTACGGGCTCTCGTTCTGGTTCGGTACGACGCTCATTATTCTTGGAGTGATCGTCAACATTTTGTCCGCGTGGCATCACATACGTCTGGTTCGAGACCTGAATCAAGGCGGATCTGCATTCAATCGCCCGTCCTGGCTTGCCATAGTTGTGGCAGTGATTCTGGCAGTGGTCGGATTGGCGATGGCGATCTACCTGATTTCGGTCGGTGAACCTAACCGGGCAAGTCTTCCAGGAGGGCCAGGATAGAGCAATGGCATCGAATGCAGACACCGGAATCGTCAGTCTACCAAGCACCCATTCGGTCGATCAGACGGTTGAAAAGCTAGAGGAAACACTGCAAGCCAAAGGAGTCAAGCTGTTTGCCTTGGTCGATCACAGTGGTGAGGCGGAGAGAGCCGGAATGCAGATGCACCCTGCCATCCCCGCATACGTTGGCGAACTTCTGAAGTGAAGGCCTACGGTGTGCCGTGTTTGGCGGATGCCTGAGTGTGGGTCTGGAGATAGGCCAGCGTCATGGGCCACGCCACAGCCGCCGCGGCGGCGTTATAACTGGCGCGCGCGTCGCAGAAGAAGCCGTGGTCAGCATCGGAGAACTCGACATTCACGTAGGTTTTCTTCATCGCGCGGAGCGCATCGATGACGGACTGAACGCTCGATTGGGGAATGTGCGTATCCAGGCCACCCCAGAAGAACAGCATGGGCGCCTTGAGCTCATTCAGCCGGCCCAGCAAGCCCGGATTGAACTGGCTGGGCGCGATGCCACCGCCGTAGTAGGAAATCCCGCAGTTGAGCGGCACCGTCATCGCCGCCAAGGTGCTTACGCGTCCGCCCATGCAGTATCCTACCGATCCGGTTGCGATCCCGCCGGTATCCTTCTGCAGCCGGTCGTAGGCGGCGCGGATGTCGGCGGACAAACTGGCGTCGGTCACCTGCTGCATGTGCGCGAAGGCCGGGGCCATATCGGTGTAGCCGCTCTCCCACCCGGGACCCGAGCGGTGAAACAGCTCCGGCGCAATCGCGAAATAGCCTTCGCGGCCGAAGCGCTCAGTGATGCTGCGGATGTGGGGATTAATGCCGAAAATTTCCTGGAAGACGATCAGTCCGGCGCGGGCTTGGCCGGCCGGGCGGGCGATGTAGGCGCGCATCGAGGAGCCGTCATCGACGGAAAGATTGACGAATTCAGTTTTGATTTCCATGGCACCGCCGATTATATCACCGGCGTGTTCTAATGATCAGCATGTGGGCACGTCGCATGACAATCCTTGCTTTGCCGCTCCTGGCAGCGATCGCATGCGGCCAAGATCTTCCGCGCGGGAAGATCATTGACACGGTGCAATGCCAGGCGGACCCGGCGCAGCACTACGCGCTGTACGTTCCCTCCAACTATTCCGCGGCGCGGCAATGGAGCGCGATTTTCGCCTTCGATCCCGGGGCCCGCGGGCGGGCAGGCGTCGAGCGCTTCCAGGCGGCCGCGGAAAAGTACGGCTACATCGTGGCCGGTTCGCTCAATTCCCGCAACGGCCCGTGGGAGCCGAGCCTCGAAGCCGCCAAGGCCATGATGGCCGACGTGATGCGGCGGTTTTCGATCGATACCAAACGGATTTATACGGCCGGACAATCGGGCGGAGCGCGGGTGGCGCTCGGAATCGCGCTCGAGTCGGACCAGATCGCGGGCGTCTTTGCGTCCAGCGCGGGATTTCCGGACGAGGTGCAGAAGACCGTTCCCTTCCCGATCTTCGGCAAGACCGCGGTGGACGACTTCAATTACCTGGAACTGAAGGCTCTGGATCGCGTGGTGACCACTCCGCATCGCGTGGTGGTTACAGAAGGCGGTCACGCATGGATGTCCAGTGAGACGGCGGTCGAGGCGGTGGGCTGGATGGAAGTCCAGGCCATGAAGTCAGGGCGGCGCGCGCGCGATCCACAATTGCTGGACCGAATCTTTTCCGAGCGAGTGGCACAGGTGAATGCGCACAAGGATGGGCTGGAGGCGATGCTGGCGCTCGAATCGCTGGCCGCCGATTTTCAGGGACTGAAGGACGTGAGCAAATTCGCCCAGCGGGCCGCAGCGACGCGGAACCAGAAAGACGTCCAGCGCGAAATCGCCGAGGACCATCTGGCGGAGCAACGGGAAGCCAAGCAGACTAATGAGATTTATGCGCTGCGCCGCGAGAGCATCGAGAGGCTGAAACCCCGTGTGTTGGAGTTGTCACGCCAGGCGAAATCGCCGGACGATTCGACGGACCGCCGCATCGCACGGCGTATCCTGTCGGGGTTCGGAGCCTCGTTCCGAGGTGTCCGCGATCCTCAGCTTCAGGAGATTGTGACCGAAGCACGCTCCTGGAATCCGGCGCCGCCACCCGATGCGCGGTAGACCCCCGGGCTGCGACGCTTTCGTCTCACGACCCGGCGATAACGGGTGCGCCCTGCGCTAGCAGTCGCTTCTTGGAATGAGGGACTTTAGAAGACAAGCTTCGCGATTACCGCCGTCATGCTTGCGGCAATCGTGATGATGACTCCGATCTTCAAGCAGGTTTCGGCGAACCCACTCTTCGCCCTACGCGTCGCGTCAAATGAAAATCCGCAATGGTCGCAAGAGGCAAGGCTCCGGCTTATTTTCCTGCACTGGGGACACTGCTTTGTCATCATTCACCCCCCTCCGGTGGGTGGACCTCAGTACAATGCTAAGAGATCCTCGGGGAAATTTCAAGGGTTTTCTAGGGTAGTCGTACTAGAGCGCCAGATCTAGCCTTCCGACGGGCTGGAGGGCTCGCAATTCTCAAGTACAATAATTTGAGTCAGATCCGCTTACCGTCAGCCAAAGGAGGCTCTCATGAGACAACTCGGGTTCGGATTATTCGCCCTTCTCGGACCACTATTGCTGGCCCAGCAGCCGCCGGAAATCTCGTACTATTCGGTGCCCGATCTGCTGAAACTCCCAAGGGATATGAATCTGGGGGAGGCCTCCGGCGTCGCCGTGAATTCGAAGGGACACATTTTCGTGTTCACGCGCTCTAATAGCGCTACGGGGACTGCCTACGGCGCCGCCGCCGCCCAGCTTTTCGAGTTTGACGCCGACGGCAAGTTCGTCCGCGAAATTGCCAAGGGCTTGTATGCGTGGTCCTTCGCCCATACCGTCCGCATCGACAGCGACGACAACATCTGGGCCGTGGACAAAGGCTCCAATATGATCGTGCGGCTCAACTCGGAGGGCCACGTGACCATGGTGTTCGGGCGCAAGCAGGAAGCCACCGATCGGGAGGAGCCGCCCAAGCAGGGCGGACCCCCGCCCCGCGTTCTGGATGGCATGTTCAATCAGCCTACCGATATTGCGTGGAACGCGGCCGGCGACATGTTCGTCAGCGACGGGTACATAAACTCGCGCGTCGCGAAGTACGATCGCAACGGCGCATGGGTGAAGTCCTGGGGCGAGCCCGGGCAGGGACCGGGCCAATTCAAGCTGCCTCACGCCATCGCCGTCGATGCGCAGGGACAGGTTTACGTCGCCGACCGCGCCAATGCCCGCATTCAAGTGTTCGACTCCGATGGAAAGTTTCTACGCCAGATCGTCATCGACGTGCCGGTCGCCCCGGGAACGCGTCCGCTTATGGGATATCAGGCGCCCCCTCCACCGAATGCGCCTCCGGGATCGAATCTTAGCTATCGGCCCGGCGCGCCCGCCGCCATTTGCATTACGCCGGGGCCGAGCCAGGTGATGTTCGTTGCGGACCTCTATCCGGGTCGGATATACAAGCTCGACCTCGAAGGGAAGCTTCTCGGAATGCTCGGCAAAAACGGCCGGCAACTGGGCGAGTTTGGCGGGATGCACCAGCTCGCGTGCCCGTCTGAAAACGTGGTGTTCGTGGCGGAGCTGCTCAATTGGCGCGTGCAAAAACTCATCCTTCAGCCCGAGGCGCGGACGACCAGCTCAACCCGTTAGGACCACCTTGCAGAAGACACAAACCGCCGTGTCGGAAGGACGCCTGGTTCGCTTTGGCCTGAAGCTCGCGAACTGGAGCGAGCAGTGGTTTCCCGATCCGCTGGTGTTTGCGCTGCTGGGCGTGGTGGTGGTGTTCATCCTGGGCGTGCTTGCGCACGAGAGCCCCACCAACCTGGCGATCCAGGCGGGCAAGAGCTTCTGGGCGCTGATTCCTTTCACCATGCAGATGGTGATGATCATCGTCGGCGGGTATGTGGTCGCTTCTTCACCCCTCGTAAACCGCGCGATCCAGGCGCTGTCGGGAGTGCCCAAGACTCCTCGGGGCGCCGTGGCGATGGTGGCACTTTTCTCGATGCTGACCTCGCTCATCTCCTGGGGCCTGAGTCTCATCTTCAGTGGGCTGTTCGTACGGGAGCTGGCCCGGCGGATGAAAGGCCTCGACTACAGGGCTGCCGGAGCCGCCGCCTACCTCGGACTTGGAACCGTCTGGGCGCTGGGTCTGTCGTCCTCGGCCGCGCTCTTGATGGCCACGAAAAGCTCCATTCCGCCGGCGTTATTCAACATCAGCGGCCTGATTCCGCTGACTCAGACGATCTTCCTTTGGCAGAGCCTGGTCATGGCGAGCGTGCTGATTGCCGTGGCCGTGCTGATTGCGACTCTGTCGGTGCCCTCGGCCGAAAAGGCCAAGACGGTGGAGGACTTTGGACTACGAAACGAACCCAAGGACGCCCGCGACCAGCCGCGGACCCGGCCGGGCGAGTGGCTGGAGTACAGCCCTATCCTCACCATCCTGGTGGCGACGCTGTTGTGCGGTTATCTGGTGAACGTGTTCCGCACCTCGCCCCAAGGCGCGCTGGCGGCGCTCGACCTGAACACCTATAACCTCATCTTCATCACCGCCGGTCTGCTGCTGCAATGGCGTCCCCGGCGCTTCATGCGGGCGGTATCGGAATCCATCCCCAGCGCCGGAGGCGTGATCATCCAGTTTCCCCTTTACGCCATGATTTTCGGAATGATTGTGGGGACGGGCCTCTCCGACAAGGCCGTGAGGGTGCTGGTTTCGATCAGCACCCATAGCACCTATGCATTGTTGGTCGCGCTGTATTCGGCGACGCTCGGTTTGTTTATTCCATCCGCGGGAAGCAAGTGGGTGATTGAAGCTCCTTACGTGATGCAGGCAGCCATCGCCAACCAGGTGCATCTGGGATGGGTGGTGCAAATCTACAATGCCTCCGAGTGTCTCCCCAATCTGATTAATCCGTTCTGGATGCTCCCGCTGCTCGGGATTCTGAAACTACGAGCAAGGGACTTGGTGGGCTATGGAGTACTACAACTCATGGCCCTGATCCCCACGGTTTTCTTTCTGTGCTGGCTATTTGCCCGCTACATGGCCTTCGTTCCCGTGATGAAGTAGACCCGCGGACGCGACCCCAACCGGCGCCGGTGCCCGAGCGATTCGGGCGCATATTTTGTGAATGGCGGCAATACTACACTGGGATGGGAGGCATCATGCGAAACGCGATTCTGGTAGTTACCGCGCTGGCGGGCCTTCCCGCGTTTGCCCAGGTGGATTTTTCCGGAGAATGGGCTCCGCGGTTCTACGAGGATCAACTCGAGCGCGGACCGGGTCCGGAGCTGGGCGATTATCTGGGGATTCCCATCAACGATGCGGACCGCCAGAGGGGCGATAACTGGGATGCCTCGATTCAGACCTTGCCGGAGTGGCAGTGCAGGCCGCACTCGGCCGACTACATCTGTCGGGGCCCATCGGCGCTGCGGATCTCAAAGGAAGTCGACCCGGTGTCGCGCGAGATTATCGCGTTTCACGCGGAGTGGCTGCGGTCGGTGGACCGGCCGGTATACCTCGATGGGCGCCCCCATCCGCCCGAGTATGCGGCCCACACCTGGGCGGGCTTCTCCACCGGCAAGTGGGATGGCGACGTGATGACCACCCTGGTCACGCATCTCAAGGAAGGCTGCGTGCGGCGCAATGGCCTGGCGCGCAGCGATGTGGCCACTGTGACCGAGCACTGGATCCGGCATGGCGATTGGCTGACGGTGGTCACGGTGGTGACCGACCCGGTCTATCTGGCAGAACCTTTCGTTCGGAGCACGGACTATGAGCTGGATCTCCACCAGAACGTTCCGCCGTATCCGTGCGAGGTGGTGCGCGAGGTTGAGCGCCCGAAGGGAGCGGTTCCTCACCATTTGCCGGGAACCAATACGTTCGTCAAGGAATTTTCACAGCGCTACGGTGTTCCGTTCGAGGCCACCCGCGGCGGCCCAGAAACGATGTATCCGGAATATCGGAGGAAGCTGACGGGCGCAGTGGCGAAGCGTCCAGCGTAGCGCGGCGGGAGCGATTAGCTGGATCGGCACGGACGAGGACCGCCCATCGCGCCTGCAGTTGATTCATCTAATCCGCGGTGCGCAAGTCGCCGATAAAAGGATCATGCGTTGGTGGGGTCTCATTTTGGCCGTCTGTCTGCTGGAGTCGTGTTCGACGCCGCCCCCTCCGGTGATCGACGAACGGCAAATCACCAGCCGGGTCGGCGACGCTCGGTCACCTGTTCTGTCGCGCGATGGGACGGCGATCGCCTTCGCGGCGGTGGCGAACGGTTACGCCAATCCACAAATCTGGGTGGGCCGCGCCGACGGGTCGGCGCCTCCGCGGCCCCTGACGAACGATGCGTCGCAGAACTACGACCCCGAATTTTCCCCCGATGGCCGAAGCATCTACTTCACGTCGACGCGCGAGCCCCAAGGAGTCTATCGCGTGCCGTCGTCCGGGGGCGCGGCCGAGCTCGCGATCCCGGATGCGTATTCGGCGAAAATCTCGCCCGATGGCAACACGATTCTGTACGGAAGTGGAGGCAAGCTCGTTCAGCGCGCTCTGGCGGGCGGTACCGCGACCGTGGTGCTTCCGGCCATCGACAATTCATATGCGCCGCTCTGGTCCCCCGATGGAACGCGCATTCTAGTCACGACGTCAACTCAAGAGCAACGCGACCCGGAATGGTGGATTGTGGAAACGGCGAGCGAGCCGCTCAAAACCTCGCTCGGCGCTGATCTACGCGCGCAGGGCTTCAACTATATCGCCACGAATGCATGGCTGGCGGGCGACTGGATCATCTTCACCGGCCGTCAGGGCGAGACTCAGACGCTATGGAAGGTTCAGCTTGGTCCCGACGGCAAGACGGCGGGCCAGGCCGTCCGCGCCACGCAGGATGCGCAGGGCGACCACGACGCTTGCTTCGCCGCGGGAAAGCTGGTGTTCTCTCGCACGCGGGTCGACATGAATTTTTGGGCGCTGCCACTCGATTCGGCCGGTGACCATGTTACGGCGACGCCCCAACCTTTGACTTCGACCCCTGTTCGCAAAGGCCAGCAGTCCGCCGCCGGCGGGAAGCTGTTGTACAGCGCCGAAAACGGCGACCGCTTCTCGCTATTTCTGAAAGACGGCGTTAAAGAGGCAAACCTGCGTGATGCCTTTTATTCCGTGATCGCGCCCGGCGGCTCGCGCTACGCCTATGGCGAAGGAACCAAGGAGCGGCTCAACGTCTACATGAAATCGTTGAGCTGGTGGCCGTTCTGGTCCTCGACCCTGTGCGAGAACTGCGGAATGCCCCGCCAATTCTCGCCAGACGGAAAGAAATTGCTCCTGTGGACCGACTCGCCGCCCATCCAGCACCTCGACATGCTGGATCTCGCGACGCGCGAGGTCAAGCGGATCGTGTGGGCAACCGAGGAGCTAAAGGGCCCGCGCCTTTCCCCCGACGGCCGTTGGATCAGCTTTGTCGCCAAGGTCGGAACGCATCAGTGGCAGGCCTTCGTGGCCCCGGTGTGGCAGGGAAAGCTGCTCGGCTCCTCTGATTGGGTGCCGGTCACGCCGATTTCAGATTCGTTCCTCCTCGCGTTCTGGTCGGCGCACAACGGCTTGATCT
>Ga0210409_10008351_pt1 | contig 10543 bp, 5 predicted proteins | sample IncBWH17MmetaG_FD_161649 | JGI IMG/M metagenome (GOLD analysis project Ga0210409, IMG submission 161649) | Forest soil microbial communities from Barre Woods Harvard Forest LTER site, Petersham, Massachusetts, United States - Inc-BW-H-17-M | ecosystem: Environmental > Terrestrial > Soil >...
GCTCTCGCACTCATTCTCGTCCTGCTCACCGCCGTCAAAGGCGAGATTGGCTGGATGCGCGTCATCGCCTGGGTAGGTCTCGTTGGCGGCACGTTCGCAGGCGGCGCTGCCTTGGCCTTCCTGGCCGACCGCAGCCGCCACTTCGCCTCGCAAAACGACTTCTTCTCACGCATCACCGCAACTCTCCAGGTCGACCAGGGCCTCGCCGAATCCCTGCGCCTTCTCCTCGACGAGCTAGCTCGCGCCTTCCATGTCGAGGTCGCCCTCCTCGCCTATCGCGACACCGATCTCGAACGCATCTACCTCTGGCGCCTGAAAGCCGGCGAAAGCGAGCGCCTCGTCCCGGAAAGTTACTCCCTGGCCCGCGCCGACGGCTTCCTCCTCGACGACATGGACGCCACCGTCTGCTGGAACAGCCTCGAAGGCGCCGGTAGCGGCTTCGGATGGGACCGCCGCGACGGCCGCCGCCTCGCCACTCTCCCGCGCCTCCCTGGCCCCACCCAGCAGGAGCTCCACATGCGCTCCATGCTCTCCGTGGCCTTCGACCAGATGGGCCAGCCCGCTGGCCGCCTCTTTCTAATTAACGGCCGCAAGCCCTTCGAGCGCCCCGACCTGGCCTGGCTCGAACGCATCTCGCGCCACATTGGCCCCTCGCTCGAAAACGTCTTCCTCCTGCGCCATCTCCGCGCTCGCGCCATCGAGGGCGAGCGCAGCCGCATCTCCCGCGACCTCCACGACGGCATTCTTCAAACCCTTCTCAGCATCGAAATCCAGCTCGACGTCCTCCGCCGCAAAGTCGTCTCCTCCCCCGACCAGGCCGAAGCCAACCTCGGCAATCTCCAGCACACCGTCAAGAATGAGTCCGCCGAGCTGCGCCGCATGGTCACCGATCTGCGCCCCCTGCGTGTCCAGAGCGCCGATCTCGTCGATCTAATGCAGGGTTTCGCCGAGCGCTACCGCAACGAATCCAGCCTGGCCCTCGACGTCATGATCGAATCCGCCGACCTGCACGCTCCGGACCGCGTCTGTCGCGAGATTTTCCAGATTTACCGTGAAGCACTCAACAACATAAAAAAGCATGCGAAGGCTTCCCATGTCGTGGTAAAACTGTCGCAGGATGACAGTCGCATCGTTTTGGTAGTTGACGACAACGGCGAAGGTTTTAGTTTCGCTGGCCGGTTCACTGGGGATGAGCTCGACCGCCTGCGATTGGGTCCGATTTCCATCAAGGAGCGTACGCGTACCGTGGGGGGCCTGTTGACTGTTGAGTCAAACCCCGGCCATGGCGCTCGACTGACTATCGAGGTTCCACTCGGTTGACATGGCCAAAACTAAACAACAAATTCGCGTCCTGCTAGCCGATGACCACGCGATCTTTCGCGACGGCCTCCGCAAACTCCTGGATTCCGACGAGGACATCACCATCGTCGGCGAAGCCCAGAATGGCGCGGAATGTATTAAGCTCCTCGCCAAGCTCAAGCCTGAAATCCTGCTGCTTGATCTCCGCATGCCCGATAAAGACGGCCTCGCCGTCCTCGAAGAAGTCAATTTCGATACCCTGCCCACGCGCGTTATCGTTCTCACCGCCGCCGAAGATGATCGCGACGTAGTCCGCGCCATGCGTCTAGGCGCGCGCGGCGTAGTTCTCAAACAGTCCGCCACGGACCTGCTCGTAAAAAGTATTCACCGCGTTCACGCCGGCGAAATTTGGCTGGACAATCGGATGACCGCCGAGGTCATGAAAGCCTTCTCGAAATCTTCGGAGTCCGGCCCGCGCCGCGAAAAGCCTTTACTCAGCGACCGCGAAAAAGAAATCGTCCAGCTAGTCGCTCAAGGTTTCCGCAACAAAGAAATCGGCGAAAAACTTTTCATCAGCGAGCAAACCGTAAAGAATCACCTGCACAACATCTTCGACAAGCTAGGCGTCTCCGACCGCCTCGAGCTCGCCCTCTACGCGATTCACCACCGCCTCATCGACCAGACGTAACACATTTCGAGTCTCACCGAGACCCGCCGTACATCACCGCCTAATCGAACAGTTCGCGCTTGCGTTTACTGCGCCGGTGGCTTGATCTGCGTAGCTTCTTGATGCGGCGCGGACGTCTCTCCCCCCTTTGCCGCTATCGCCGACCCCGGCTTCGAGAGTCCCTGCGATTCGTAAAATGCGTTGAAGAAAAATTTGTAAGTGCCATGCGACTGCCCGCGCCATTGTGGCCGGAATCCCAACAAATAGACGCGTCCCTTGCCGTATTGCACTTCCAGCGCCGCGGCCTTTCCCTGGATGCGCTCCGGATGCAGCAAATATCCGCTCATCAAGGGGCTCTCGTCTTTCGGATACGCCGCCAGCACGCGTCCCCGGAAGCCCTCCTTGGCCTCGAACGCCGGGCCCCGCTCAAACATCACGATAGGATCGTGTGGCAATCCCCACGTTGCTGAATGCACCATATCCTGCACTTCGACGCGCAACAAGCAACCCGAGCAGAAAAACTCCTCATCCTTCACTCCAGCCAGCACGTTCTTCACCGGCAAGCCCAGTTGATCGACGGCGAACACCGATGCATTGTTAAACGCGATCAGCGTGCCTCCCGCCAGCACGAACTCTCGCAGCGCCATCACTCCCAGTTCGCCGATCCCGCCCACGTACTCTCCCGGCACGCTTCCGGCTCCGAAGCCATTGAAAATTGCTTCTGGCGAGCCATCCGGAATCAGAATGGCATCGAACCTCTCGCGCAAACTTCCAGCCTGAATATCGCCGTTGCGCAACGTGACCGGATCGAATTTGAAATTCTCCAGGATCCACCGTGTCCACCCCTCGTCGATGAACGGAACCCACGCGCGATACAGCCCGACGCGCGCCTTCTTCACGCTAACTAAATCTTTCGGCGCCGCCGCAACTGCTTTAAGTGCCAGCGAATTTTCCTTGGCAAGTCCGTCGAGTTTGTCGCGCTCGATGCCCGATACCACGATCGCGCCCGCTTCGATCCCGTCAGAAGTTTCGGTTTCGCCAGCCACAAAACTGGCATGTCCCCCGTTCGCCAACACTTCGTTCAACAGTTTGAAGCTCGCGTTAGACTTGTGGCTCAAGACGTAAACGCTGCCCGTCCCGGCCACGCTGCCCGCAGGCGGCGCGAACTTTTCGAGCTTCTGCAATGCGCCGCGTTCCGCCGCTCCGATCGGTTGCAACACTGGCGACACCTGTACTCCCATCTGCATCGGTAGCGTCCAGCCCGTAACGTCGTACGGCAATTTCGGCGGACTGCTCGGCGTTTCGCGCAGATCAGGATAGATCTGTGGCTCGAACAATTCCTTCACCAGTGGCGAGAAGGGCTGATCCATCAGCACCACCCACGTCCCGGGCGCATATTCGCGGCCGTTCGCGTGGAAAGGCTCCGTGGCTTGCTGCACCTCGATTCCGTTGGTCATCAGTTTTTGCACCAGCGTAGCCGTCGTCGGCAAATCCCGCTGCTCTCGCGGGATGACATACGCGAAAGGCGCCTCCTTGCGGAACCGCTCGACGTTGTCCCGCGCCGCCTGATAGCGGTTAAACAGAAGCTCTTCGCGGTATTTAGCGGCAGTGTCCAAGACGGACATCGACGCGCCCTCCATGTAGTTCACCGCGTCGCGCAGCCGCCACCAGCCGCCTTTCCACGGGCTGCTGTAAAACATCTCCGAACGCAACCCGCGCTGTTCCTTCGGGAATTCATCCACCGGATAGAATCGCGGCGTCGCGTAGCGGTAAAGCGCCGTCTCCGTGAAAAACGAAATACTGTTGCGGAAAATGTGCGTGAAATCCAGGAATCCCGGATACCAGTTGTCGAAGCCCACCCGGTTCACCGCCCCAGGCATGCCGTGCTCATCCAGATACGCCGCCATGCTCGTCCCCATGACGCTCAGCCAGCGCGCCATCAGCGGATGAATGTTGGACGATATCGGCTCGACGAATGGTGGAATAAAAATCCGCGTCGGGAAGGGAGCCGTTTGATGGTGACAATAGAAAATGACGGGATCCCATTCGATCTCCGTCCGCGTCACATCCTGCGACTCCAGCATATTGTTCATGTAGCCGTCGCGATTGTTGTCGTGCCCCACGTACTCCTGATAGAGGTCCGGCAGCGGGCTGACCTCGTACGTCGTGCCCACGTTTTTGCGGTACCACGCCACCACCTCGTTTTGCCCGTCGGGGTTGAGTGTGGGCCACAGCATCAGAATCACGTTGTTGAGGATCGCGTCGACTTCGGGGTCGTTCTGTGAAGAAACCAGCTTGTAGGCTAGATTGATCGACTGCTGCGCGCCCGCCACTTCCGAAGAATGCAGTCCTCCATCGATGTGCACGATGGCTTTGCCTTGCCGCGCAAGCTCGTGCGCCTCCACTTCCGATAAGCCACGGCCGTCGGCCAGCTTGTTTGAAATCTCCTTATATTTGTCCAGGCTAGCGAGGTTTTCCGGCGAAGAAATAATCGCAATATTCCAATCGAGGCCTCGCGTTGTTTTGCCGACAGTGATCAGCTTGATGCGGTTCGAACTCGCCGCGAGCCTGCGAAAATACTCGCGAGACTCGTCATAGTTCGCCAGATAAAAGTCATCGCCCGGCTTGTGACCAAGCACGGATTCAGGCGTGGGCACGTTGGGCGACGGATTCACCGTTGCAGCGACTTGCGCGTCACAAGGAATGACGCAAACGAAAACGCACAGGAAAGCAGCAATTCCGGCGAACGCCAGGGCACATCTTTTTGTTTTGAGCATGCCAGAGCATATCTTCGCGATTTTCCAAAGTAAATACCGCTGCTCAGATGACGGCGTTGACTCCTTTTCTGCCCCATCACTTTCTACAGGATTCATGGGATAGACAAGAAAGCCTCCATCCGCGATTGTGGACGTGCGAGGAGAGCAGAGAGACGAGACTCTTCGAGAGATCGAAGAGCCCGGGCTGGGACGGCTCTCTGCTTTCCTCCTTATCCTTCAAGAGAGGCCCGCCATGCCCCTTCGTTGTCCATGGTGTCAAAGCGAACGCACCCGTAGATCCAAAACAAGAGGCTTCTTCGAGGCCTTTTTGGCCAAACTCTCCGTCAAACCATTTCGCTGCTACGATTGCGACTGCCGCTTTTTCCACACGCAGTTTAACCACAAATCCAAACCGACTCCCCTCGTATAGTCGAGTTCGTCCGCCTCTCTTCATACCCAGCCAAGAACGCCCGCTGCCTCGCTGCCAAAATAACTGGGCTTCGTTCACAAAGACCTGCCGCCGCGCCTGCCAGCCATGTTTGGTAGGCGCACGCCCGGCAAGGAACTCTCAGGGCCTTGACATCTCGTTTCGTCTTGTATATAACCCTCTGGTTGTACAACCAGAGGGTTATGCAATGACTTCCTCCGATCGACTTGACGCCACCTTCGCCGCTCTCGCCGACCCCACGCGCCGCGCCATCCTCGCCCGCCTCGCCTCCGGCGACGCCTCTGTCAACGAGCTTGTCGAGCCCTTCTCGATGACTCAGCCCGCCATCTCCAAGCACCTCAAGGTCCTCGAGCGCGCCGGCCTAATCTCGCGCGGCCGCGACGCCCAGCGACGCCCCCGCCACTTTGAAGCCAAGCCCTTTGCAGAAGCCACCGAATGGCTCGAGAAGTACCGCCGCATCTGGGCAGCCAATTTCCAGCGCCTCGACGCCCTTCTCGATCAGCTCAAGCTCCATGAGTCCGAGCCCAATGGAAAGAGAAGGGTATATTCAAAACGCTAAAGGAGATTCCCCATGGCGAATCCTGAAACACTCAAAGTGACGACGCGAGGCGACAGGGAGATTGTGATGACCCGCGAGTTCAACGCTCCTCGCCGCCTGGTCTTCGACGCCTTCACAAAGCCCGAACTGGTCAAGCAATGGCTGCTTGGCCCGCCGGGATGGTCCATGCCAGTTTGCAAAATCGATCTGAAGGTGGGCGGCACCTACCGCTTCGTCTGGCGGCGGGACTCCGACGGAAGCGAGATGGGCATGGGCGGTGTTTATCGCGAGATCGTGCCGCCAGAACGAATTGTCTCTACGGAGGTGTTCGACCAGGCTTGGTACCCGAGCGAGGCCCTGGGCACAGTCGTCTTCTCCGAAGTGGGCGGAAAGACCACCGTCACGCAGACCGTACTCTATCAGTCTCGCGAAGCACGTGATGGGGTCCTCAAGAGCGACATGGAGAGCGGCGTGGCTGCGAGCTATGACCGCCTGGCGCAACTAGTGGAATCTCAGGGAGCTCCTCAGATGGAGAAAGGAGCCGGCAAGTCATGAGCGAACAAGCGATGGTCGAAGCGGCAATCAGCAAAAAGGGCCCCGGGCGACGCCTTGGTCGAAGCACCGTCGCCCTGCTTGCAGCAATGATCGCCGGTATCGTTCTCTCGCTGGGCACGGATGTGCTGCTTCACGCCGCCCACGTCTTCCCGCCTTGGGGCGCTTCCATGGCCGGCTACGATGGTGCCCTTCTGCTTGCGACGATCTATCGCACCATCTACGGCGTATTAGGCAGCTACATCGCCGCCCGCCTCGCTCCCAATCGCTCCATGCTGCATGCCATGATTCTCGGCTTCGTGGGCTTTGGCGTAAGTCTCCTGGGCGCTGCAGTAACTTGGAACGGAGGCCCGGCCTTCGGGCCTCACTGGTATCCCGTTGCCCTCGTCGTCCTTGCTCTGCCAGCCGCATGGGCCGGCGGGAAACTCCGCCTCGCACAAGTGAGCGCAACTTCGTCGCAATGAGGAATCTTGCGTTCTGCAACTCCCACTCGCAGCGAAGCCGTTCGCTATGGGCCTCTACGCTTCGCCCCCGTCTCCAACACACTCTTCATTCCCCCATATTGGCCTCTGGCCAACCATCAAGCGGCTTCGACGGCGAGTCGCACGCCGATTGCCCTCTTCACCAGCACTAACGGTGTCCCACCCGCAAACGATTCAAGACTTCCAATAAATGTAATCCGGCAAGAAACCTCGATCTGGCGATAGGAAACGGAAGGCCACCTGTGCTTTTATATGGGTATGTATACAAATTTAGAATAAATTATGTGACCGCCCCGCCAAACTTCGACATAACTTTAAGAAAACAAAACCTTAACGGATTGTCATTGGAGCCAGCCTTTTCTGGCTCTCTGATTGCATTCCCGATGACTGCCTGAGAAGCGACGTTTCCTGCGGCGCATTCGGTGGATCCGCTAACTCCCGCATCCCAGGCTGGGTACGTCCAGAGTGAGTGCCCAATACTTGTCACCGGGGGATACAGATGGTTTCTCGCCGTAATGTTTTATTTTTTTTCAGCTTATTTTGCATCGGTTTACTCTTCCTTTCCGCGCAATCGCTTTCCGCGCAGATCAATTCCGAGAAAGGTGCCATCCGAATTGCGCTAACTGACGCCCAAGGCGGAACTGTCGCGGGCGCAAAGGTTTCCGTCACCTCAAAAACAGGTGCTGCTCAGACCAAGGATAGCAATCCTGATGGAAGCACGGTTTTTCCCCTGCTCGATCCGGGTCCCTATGAAATCACAGTTGAGAGCCCAAATTTTAGGCGAACAGTTCTCCATGACGTTGCCGTTCACGTAACCGAAATCACGACCCTAAACATTGTGCTGGAAGTTGGCGCGGTCACCTCCGAAGTGGTCGTTTCTGCCGATGCCGTCCAGGCCATCAACACTAGCAACGCCACACTCGGCAATGTTCTCACCGAAAAAGTCTTGCAGAATCTTCCGCTCGCCACTCGCAATTTCACGTTCTTGTTGGGTCTTAACGCCGGGACCTCTTCGCCGCTGCCTGACGCCACCGAAGCGGGCCGCGGCGAAGCCATGATCTTCGTAGCGGGCCAACGTGGCACGGCCAACAATCTGGTCATCAATGGCACGGACTCCAACGAATTGCTGAGTAATAATTTCAGTACCGTACCAATCCCCTCACCGGACAGCCTCGAAGAATTCCGAGTCCAAACAAGTCTCTACGACGCCTCTCAGGGAAAAACTTCTGGTGGCAACGTCGACGTACTCACCCGAGGTGGCACTTCAGCCTGGCACGGTGAAGCTTATGAATTTTTCCGCAATGACGACATGAATGCGAATTTATATTTCTTTAACTCCAACGATACAGCTCGGCCGGAACTGAAGCAGAACCAATTTGGCGGAAATTTCGGCGGGCCAGTCCCCAAGCTCAAGGACACATTCATCTTCGGCTCGTATGAAGGTACGCGTCAGATCAATGGAGTCGCAGGCTCGGCACAGGCGGCATTTCCCGTATTGCCCGCGCAGCGCACCGAAGCCAATATCGAATCGGCATTTGGACTCGCCCCAGGCTCCCTCAATCCCACCGCTCTGGCGCTTCTCAATGCTCCCGGCAAATTCAACGGCTTCCTGATTCCCTCTGGAACTGGAACTCCCGGTCAGTTCGGTGAAGCTACGTTTTCAGAGCCACTTAACTACACCGAAGATCAGTTCAACCTTAACGTGGATCGCATTATCGGCTCGAAGCACAAAATCTCCGAGCGCTTCTTCTTTTCGAATTCAAACACCATCAATCCTCTTGGTGGCGAGGATGCTCAGAGCGCGGTGAATAACAGCTTCGGAAGCGGCAACACCGAGCCCGTCACGAACCGTCTGGCTACTATCGCCTGGACGTACACGATTTCGCCCAATCTCGTCAATGAAGCGCGCTTCGGCTACAACCGCATCACCTTTTCGAATATGGCCGATCCCACCGCCTCCTTGGCTTCCGTTGGCATGAGCAGATTCAACTCGGCTACGAACCCCGAGATCCCTGTCCTGGCTACGTTTGACATCAATCCCGAATTTGGCGGTCCCTCCACCAATTTTGATCAGCAGGATATCGACAACACTTTTAACTTCGCGGACACGCTGGCATTGACTCACGGGAAGCACACCTTCCGCATGGGAGTTGAATATCGCCGTTACCAAATCAACCTCTTTAACAATTTCGCCGAGAACGGCTTCCTCCTCTTCGATAGCTTCAACGATTTCCTCCAGAGTAATTTTAAGAATGGTGAAACTTTCGTCGGTACCGGCATCACAGACCGTGACTTCCGCGGCAACGATGTAGGCGCTTACTTCCAGGATGATTGGAAGATCACTCGAAGGCTAACGCTAAATCTTGGAATCCGCTACGACTACATGGGCCCGCTGACGGACACGCAGGACCGCTTGGGCAATTTCGATCCCACGCGCCTGGACATTCCTACGCACCAAAACGCAGGCGAAGGTCTGTTGAACGGATTCGTCTTGCCGCAAGGCGCGAACTTCGGCGCCATTCAGGGCACTCCAGGGGTGTCTCGCTCCACGCTCTTGAGCAACAGCCCCCACAACTTTGCTCCCCGCATCAGCTTGGCCTGGGATCCGAAGGGAGATGGCAAGACTTCCGTTCGCGCAGGCTACGGCATTTATTACATTCGCACGTCGGGCCAAACCCTCCTGCAGCTAATCACCAGCCAGCCATTCTTCCAGTTGTCCGCCCTGCAATTCGGGGGCTCAAATCCAGGTATATCGCTTTCCAATCCGTATCCGAATCTGCCGACGGCCAACCAATTCCCAATCTTTTCGACACCTCCGACGTTTACCGGTCTCGATGCAACCGGTGCCCCCGAATTCAACGGCGGGCTCCTGTCTCTTAACCCGTTCGATCGAAACCTTGTTACGCCTTACGTCGGCAACTGGAATGTCACCGTTCAGCGTGAACTTCCAATGCATTTCTTCGTCGAAGTCGGCTACATCGGCTCCGAGGGCGTGCATCTCATAGATAGCCTCCAGCGGAATCAGGCGCTATTGGCGAACGCAGCCAACCCGATCATTGTCGGCGGCCAAAACGGCGTGCCGCAGTCGATTATCACTACGAACTCAGCCAACAACGTGGAGGCTCGCGCTGGTGTACTTGGTTTTGATGCCGGCGGTGGCCTCAATGAGGTCACTGATCTGGGCCACTCCAGTTACAACGCTCTCATCTTCACTGTCAATCGTCGCACTGGAAGCTTGTTCCTCCAGGCTTCCTATACCTATTCCAAATCCATCGACAATGAATCTGGTGGCGCCGACCAGGATCTTGGGGGAGCCAATAGCAACCAACTCGACATCCGCGGTCAACGCGCGGTCTCCGATTTCAACGTTCCGCAACGTCTCGTAGTTGCCTATGAATACGCCATTCCCGGCTTTAAAAACGGATGGAAGAGCTATGCGCTCGGCAACTGGTCCATCGGTGGCCTCACCACTTTTCAATCCGGTCTGCCGGCCTCAATCACCTGCCCAGTCTGCGCGGGTAATGTAGGTACTCTTTTCGGAGTATTACCTGGGTCGACATATCCGAACCTTGTTGGCAATCTAGGAGATCTCGTAAAGAGCGGTCGCCCGGAAAATTTCACCGGGACCAGCCTATTTAACTCCGGCGTCTTGGCTGCCACGCAACCTTTGGCGCCTGGCACGGTCGTTTCTGGACTTAACACCTTAGGTGGCCCGGGCAATCAATCCTTTGTCATAGGCCCAGGCGGCGGCGCACTCTTCGGCGATCTCGGCAGAAACATCTACCGTGGGCCCTTCCAGCA
>Ga0210409_10008352_pt1 | contig 10542 bp, 8 predicted proteins | sample IncBWH17MmetaG_FD_161649 | JGI IMG/M metagenome (GOLD analysis project Ga0210409, IMG submission 161649) | Forest soil microbial communities from Barre Woods Harvard Forest LTER site, Petersham, Massachusetts, United States - Inc-BW-H-17-M | ecosystem: Environmental > Terrestrial > Soil >...
TAGCGCGTCGAAAACGGGCTGGCGCGTAAATCCGTGGGTTAAAAAAGGCATTCTGCTGGGATTTCGCATCGGCAAGGTGGTCGACATGTCCGTCGATCGCGTGCGCCAGCCTTTTTTTGACAAGGACACGTATCCAGTGAAGGCGGTCAATGTTGCAAGCCAGGTGCGAATTGTTCCCGGCGGGTCGAGCATACGCGACGCCGCGTACATCGGACGTGGCGTCACGTGCATGCCTCCGATGTTCATCAACGCCGGCGCGTACGTGGATGATGGCACCATGATCGATTCGCACGCCCTGATCGGAAGTTGCGCGCAGGTCGGGCGGAACTGCCACATCTCCGCGGGGGCGCAAATCGGTGGCGTTCTCGAGCCTGTCGGTGCCATGCCGGTGATTATTGAAGAGGAGGTGATGGTCGGAGGGAATTGTGGCGTGTACGAGGGAGTGATCGTGAAGCGCCGCGCAGTGCTGGGCAGCGGCGTGATACTGAATGGATCGACGACTGTGTATGATCTGGTGCGCGAACAGATTTATGGAGCCACGGACGGCAATCCGGTCATAATTCCGGAAGAAGCAGTGGTTGTTCCCGGTTCTCGCGCGATTTCGCACGCTGCGGGACTACGTTGGAGTTTGTCCATATACACTCCGATCATTGTTAAATATCGCGACGCGAAAACTAATGAGCGCGTCCAGTTGGAGGGCCTTTTCCGCTAGCTCCTCCAGTCATTTCCGCGACAATTCCGCATTTCATCACAACAGCGCCTGTGGCTCGCTTGCCGGGCTCAAGCCCGCCCCTCCATAGGCGGGCAGGCGTATCAGTTGACGGCGCCAGATTCACCAAACCGGTAAGTCAGTTTTACGCGAAATGTACGACCATCTTGGACAACGGAGGCTCCCTGAATTTCCTGTCCCACCGGTTCCGCGTAACGCTTGTTGAACAAGTTATAGAGGCCAGCCGAAACTCTCAGTTTCCCCAGAAGATCCTTGGAATAGAGCGTGGCATTGGCCACGAATGAGCCACCCACCGTCGTGTCGAGCACTGTGAGCCGGCGACTGATTTCCTGTCCCTCGAAACTGGCGAAAAGCTTCTTGGCAAGTAACGGAGCAATCAGATCAGCTTTTGCCAGATGCCGGGGGGAATTGCTGAGAGAATCACCGTTCAGGGAATTGTGTGATTCCTGGAGGGTGTAGGAGAGGCGCCCCTCCCACCCATTTGGGTGCTTCACGCTGAACTGGAATTCCAAACCCTTGCCGCGAACGCCATCGAGATTTACGAAATGAATCAATCCGTTGGCGGGATCGGTGGCCTGCGAGATCAGATGGTCGATCCGGTTGTAAAAGCCCGAGGCGCTCAGAGAAGCGTGCTCCCAGAAATACTTCTCGAAAACCACTTCGGTGGTCTTGATAGTCTCCGGATGTAAATTCGGACTCGCCTCAAAACTCAACAGCGGCGCGGCGTAGTATAGTTCAAAATCGTCCGGCGCCCGGAACGCCTGCCCGTACAGGATTTTGATATCCGTAGTTTCCTCCGGAGAAAAAATTAAACCTAATCTCGGATTAACCGTGCCGCCGAAGGTGGAGTACCGGTCATAGCGCGCGCCAGCAGTCAGCCGGAGGTTCTTGCGAATCGCAAACTCATCCTGCAAATAAACAGACGACTGGGCGGAGGAATGACTCGTAGCCAGATACAAAACGTAAGGTGTCTGGTCATAATTACCCTGTGCTTGCTTGGTGTTAAAGATTTCTTCGGTTCCAAGTGTTATGTGATGGCGCTCCGCTACCTGCTTGGAGGCGGAGATATCAAACCCCCACCAGTCTCCACGCGCGAAATCGTGATTTACGGTATACGGAGGTACTCCGGCTCCAGAATGGTCATAGATAAAGACTCCGTCGTATTTGTACCAGTCGTAAAAGCCGCGGGCGTTTACCTCCCAGGCGTCCCCGAAGGCATAATGGTATTGAAGGTCGGAATAAGCGCGCGCGTCGGTCGTTTCCGTTCGCGGATCGTCAAACACCGTTCCAAAGGATCCCGTGGGAATATGTTTCTCTCGAGAGACGTAACCCGCGCGAAGCGTGAAGTCTCCATAGCTTGCGCTTAGGAACGTGCTGTGGAATCGATCCTTATCCGCGTCTTGCGCGATACCGTTGTTCGTCGCCGGGGAATTGTATTCGGGAAAGAACAGCTGGCCATTGCCCTTGCTATCGTAAACGGTCTCCGAGAGAAGTAGCTCTGCCCCGTTGGCGTATTGCTGCCCATACGTTGTGCGCCCTCGGTACGTCTGCAAACTCCCGGCATCCGCGGAGACTTCCACCCCTTTGAAATCCCTGCCCTGCTTGGTAATGATATTGATGACGCCCAGAAACGCGTTCGCACCATAGAGGGAAGAGCCTGGTCCGCGAATGATTTCCACACGTTGGACCAGATCGACATCGATAACCGATTCCGTACCAACATATGCGCCGTTGAAAATATTGTCGTTCATTCGATGACCGTCGATCATGATCAGCAAATGCGTGTTGTAGTCGGTGGGGCGCGAAATGCCATCCACACCGAGATAAGAATAGTTGCGGTCGTTGGTTACGTAGAATCCCGGCACGCTTTGCAGCACGTCGGAGAGCGTGCGGAACCCGTATTTCTGGATTTCGTCCGCGGTAATAATGGTTACCGAAGCGGGCGCCTCCGTCACTTTTTGTCGGAACTTCGACGCGCCATAGACCGTGTCGACCTTAAGATTCATCAGTTCCTCAAGGCTAAGCCGACTCAAGTCCGTCGGGGCTTGGCTGGTCGCTCCAGTTCCTTGGGCACGAGTCACTAGCGGCGATAGGGCGAGGGCCACGAACAGCAGCAGGACTGAAGCACGGCTGGCGAGGCCTACGGCAGCCGTTTTTCGCAGACCGCTCTTTGTGAGATCATCCATTCCAGTTTAGACACATCTCCGCCCAGCCGACAGATGTGCACGGTCACGGCCTAAGCAGCAACAGCGTCACTCACGTTAAGTCTTATCGTTTCAATAGGATAATGCTGGGGGCCTGCCCGACACTCTTCGCCTTCATAGAACCAGACTGACACTTGTGCCCCAAACTGAAAAGGCGCGACGATTTTGCAGAACGGGATGCATGCTTGGTTCCCAGAAGCCCACGGGCGGGCAGGCGCTCCTCGGGCGGCACTCGCGAAGATGCGAGTGAGGGAAAAAATCGCCCGTTATGGCTGGGATGACAACCAAGAGAAAACCTTTTTTGTTTTTGCATCCCAGGATTGGGTTCGGCGCAAATCGCCGAACCATCCTGGGCTAAATTCGCCGTCGTCCCATTCGGGACTTTAAGAGCGATGAACGCTCGCCTGCGGCTCGCGTGTGATTACTTTTTCTGCGGTGGCGCCGGAGGCTGTTCGCTCGTTGGCGGAACAACGTTCTTGAGCCGCATGTAGGTGACGAGATTGCCGTAGTGTTCCATGTCGTGCGCGTTGTTAATGTTGAGCACTCCGAATTTGGGCATGTCCATGCCGAACATTTTCACGGTTTGTAGGCTGGATGCATCGGTCATGCCGTCATAGGCCTTGTCGCAGTAGGCGAGCGCATCCTTGAGCGCGGCGACGAGATCGGCTTTGGTGGTCTTGGTCTGCTCGATTTTGAGGCCGGGATTGGTCTCTCCGAGGGCCATCGAACAAAAGTTATATTGCGCGTCGGCGACGTGTCCCACAATCTGGCCGTAGCTGCGGACGGCCTCGGTGGGCTTGAAGTTGTAATTCTCTTCGGGCATTTTTTCGGCGGAACTGACCAGGATAGTCTTCATCCTTGCATAGAAGATTTTATTGTACGTGCTGAACGGATTAGCCGGTGAAGCCTGTTCCCCCTTGCTAGTCGAGGCCTGCGGAGTTTTGGAATCCTGAGCGAAAGCCGCCGTGGATACCAGGACCAGCACCACTGCTGACGCCATAGCGTGGAGTTTCATTTCATTCTCCTGATGTGCAGATTTGGCGCCGAGACCTCGGGCGCTGCCTTTATATACGCTGTTGGGTGTCGTTTCATTTCAGGCGATGTCAGGATTGGAGGAAGGCCGTGGTTTCTCGCAGGAAGAGGTCGAGCTGGTCGTGGTGGACCCAGTGGCCGGCGCCGGGGACCTTGATCAAGCGGCGATTCGCGATTGCCTGGTAGCGCGGATCTTCTTCGGGAAGCGGCAGAAAGCTTTCCAGTCCCCAGAAAAACAGCACCGGGCAGGTAATCTGGCTGAACAATTCGACGGCGTCTTCGATGTGGTGGCCGTACGGAGAAATCGCACGGGCGTAATTATCGAACTTCCAGAGCAGCGATCCGTCGGACTCCCAGTTGGTGCCGTGCAGCGTCAGGTGCCGCGCGACTTCGTCGGAGAGGCGCGGGTTGGCTTCCTTCATGCGGGCCATGGCGGCGTCCAGATTGGGGTAACTCTTGGGGCGGCGCTTTTCGAGTTCGCGCACGGTTTCTATCCAGTGGCGCACGCGTTCGGAAGCGGGCCCGTGGACGCGATGCTCTTTCGGAAAGCCCAGCCCTTCGATGGACACAGCTTTGCGGACGCGCGCGGGATACACGCCGCAATAAGCCAGAACGATGCCGCCTCCGAGGGAATGACCGATCAGGCGGGTCGGGAAATCGTCGATGATGTCGAGGAGCGCGGAGAGGTCGAGCACGTGTTCGGCCACGCTGTAAGTGGCGCCGGGGGCCCAGGCGCTGTTGCCGTGGCCGCGCAGATCGAGCGCGTAGACATGGTAGTGCTCGCACAAAACGCGCGCGACCCAATCCCAGTTGCGGGCATGGTCCAGGCCGCCGTGCACGAGAATCAGGGAAGGCTTGCCGTCCTGCCCGTAGTCCCAGAATTGCAGCTTCAGGCGATCGGAATAGAAGAAGTGCGAGATGGGTTCCACGGCGGAGATATTGTGGCAGAAGAGTGCGAAGAGCCGATAGCAATCCGTGAGCGCTTCGTATTCGTGGACGATTGGCAGAATCATTGATACATTGCCAAGTATAGGGAGTATATGTGCCCGGAGAGACCGATCGCCGCGGCAAGCAGGCTGAGTCGGCGAGCCTTTTTGTTCGACACCCTTTCCTTCACCCAATTCACGATAGAGAGGAAACCCGCATGAAGCGATGTTACGCAGTGACGATGACTGTCGTACTGGCACTGGCAGGCGCAGTGTCGGCGAAGGCGCAGGAGGTTTCGCAGGCGGATAAGGACCGCGCGCTGCAATACCTGGAGTCGACCAAGATTGGCGTGCTGGACGCGACAAGGGGATTGTCCGAAGCGCAGTGGAACTTCAAGTCCGCGCCGGACCGCTGGTCCGTCGCCGAAGTGATGGAGCACCTGGCCGCGGCAGAGGATTTGATTCGAGGCATGACGCAGGAAATGATGAAGAGCCCGGAAGCTCCCCTGCGAGATGCGGTGGACATAAGAAAGGCCGACGATGGGGTTCTCGCGATGGTGCCGGATCGCTCGCACAAAGCGCAGGCGCCAGAGCCGCTGAAGCCCACCAACCGTTTCGGTTCTCCGGTAGCGGCGCAAAAGCATTTTGTGGAAAGCCGCGCGACCACCGAGAACTTTCTGAAGAATACTCCCGGACTACGCACGCATGTTGGAGACAGTCCGATGGGCAAGCTGGACGGCTATGAATTTGTGCTGTTGATTGCCGCGCACAGCGAACGGCACACCAAGCAGATGCTGGAAGTGAAGGCCGATCCTAACTTCCCAAAGAACTAAGCGAAAAGCCGAACGTGCAGGACCGAGGGAGCCAAAGTCTTGAAGCTGATTTGTGTTCGCGAGTGGCAAGCGAGCACAACATCGCTGTGCTAAACTGAATTTCGCAGCCACGTGAAAGCGCGACTGCCGAAGCGTGGAACTTCGGGCTCTGTGCAACGAGGTCCCGCGAACCCCGCCAGGCCCGGAAGGGAGCAACGGTATCGGGAACGCCTCGGGTGCCGCAGTTCACCCGAAGTTCCTCGCATTTTCCAGCGAGTCTTTCGTCTCGACACCTATTCATGAGTTATCAAGTCATCGCACGAAAGTGGCGCCCGCAAACCTTCGGGGATCTTGTCGGGCAAGCGCACGTCACGGAAACGCTGCAGAACGCCATTCGCAACAATCGCGTGGCGCACGCCTACATTTTCTCCGGAGCGCGCGGCGTGGGGAAAACCACGGCCGCCCGGATTTTGGCCAAGGCCCTGAACTGCGTGAACGGCCCGACGCCGGAGCCGTGCGGCGTCTGCGACTCCTGCAAGGAGATCGCCGCCGGCACCTCGCTGGATGTCATCGAGATCGACGCGGCCTCCAACCGCGGCATCGACCAAATCCGCGAACTGCGCGAGATGGTGCGCTACGCACCGGCCGCCGCGCGCAGCAAAGTCGTGATCCTCGACGAAGCGCACATGCTGACCGGCGAAGCCTCCAACGCGCTGCTGAAAACGCTCGAGGAGCCACCGGACCGCGTCATTTTCGTGATGGCCACCACCGAGCCGGAAAATCTCGTCGATACCATCCGCTCGCGCTCGCAGCATTTTCACTTTCGCGCGCTGACTTTCGCGGAAATCTCCGGCCGCCTGCAAGAAATCGCCAGCAAAGAAAATCTGAAGATTGAGGCAGGCGCGCTGGCGGTGATCGCGCGCATGGCCGAAGGCAGCCTGCGCGACGCTCTTTCCCTGTTGGAGCAAGCGCGCGCGTTTTGCGGCGACACCATTCCGGACAAGGAAGTGCGCGAACTGCTCGGCGTGGTTCCCGACGATGCGCTCGAGGAACTGGTCGACGCCATCGCCTCTGGCTCCGCGGATCGCGCGCTCGCCCTGGTGCACACGTTTCAGAAAGAAGGGCGCAACCTGCAGCACTTCTGCCGCGAATCCATTCGCCACATGCGAAATCTTCTGATCGCGCGCGTTTGCGGCGCGGATTCTGACTTGATCGCTGCGACGCCCGATCAGCGGCCCGCGCTGGAGCGCGCCGCGGCGCAATTCACCGAAGAAGATTTGACGCGATTTTTTCAGATTCTGTTGCAGACCGACGACGACCTGCGCCGCAAGCCGGACCCGCGCGTGCATCTTGAGATGGGCTTGCTGCGCTTGATCAATGCGGCGCGGCTCGCGCCGCTGGAGGAATTGCTGGCCGAAGTGCGCGGCGGAGCGCCCGCGGGCGGCACAAGCACAAGTGCCGCAAGAGCGCACGCGACGACAGCAAGGCCCGCTTCGATCCCGGCGGCACCGCCGCGCGTAGCAACGCTATCGCCCGCTCCATTGGCCGCCGCCCCAGCAGCTCCGGCAAACGAACGCATGGCGCCTGAGCCAGGCCGCACGGAAGAACGCCCACTCGCCGCGCAGCTCAGTGGCATCACGGACGAACAAGTCGCCGAGATCAAGCAAACAATTCAAGCGCAGCAAAAATTCCTGGGCGAACTGATCGAGCAAGCCACTCGTTGGGAGCTCGACGGCGCCGAGCTGCGAATTTATTTTCCACCGGACAAGCGCTCCTTCGCCGAAATGCTCGAAGGCCGCGAGCCGCTCGAGAAGCTCCGTAACGCTTCGGGCAAGGCTCTCGGTCGCGCGGTGCGAGTCTGTGCTAAACTCGAAGCAGTTGCAGCAGCGGCCGCTTCGGCATCGCGAGGCGGGCCGGCCACGCAAGAGTTGCGTGCCCAGTTTGAACGCGATCCAATGGTGAAGTCGATGCTGCAGCGCTTCGGAGGAAAGATCGCCGAAGTGAAACATCGTCCAGAGGAAACCTGATGGAAGTCAACGCTATCCAGCAGATGCTTTCGCGGCTCCGGCAAGTGCAGGAAGACTTGCAGCGGCAAGTGAATTCCGTGACGGTGGAGGCTTCGGCCGGCGGCGGCATGGTCGCGGTAAAGATGAACGGCCAGAAGCAAGTGGTGGACGTGCGCATCGAGCCCGAAGTGTTTGCCGGCAAGGATCAAGAGATGTTGCAGGACCTGGTGCGCGCGGCGGTCAACGAAGCAGGGCGGCGCGTGGACGAAGAACTCGCCAACCAAATGAAGAATCTCTCCGGCGGAATCCCCGGCCTAGGGAACATCAAAATCCCCGGCTTGTTTTAGTGCCTGTTGCAAAAAACCTCGCCTGGTAAAATCCTAGCGTCGATACGCTTCTGCTCGGAGGAGTTCCTGATCTGGCGGAAGTTCCTACAGGGTCATTTCCCGTGAAATGGGTCGTGTACAGCATGGATCTTGCGACATGTGTTTTATACAGTCGGCACGCTTAACGGTACGAAGGGGTCGCGTGCGTGGTCTGCTCATGTTCGAAATAGGTCCCTCGCTCAAGGTCGGCAATAATCCCCGGCTGCTTCGGCTGCCATTCCAGCTTTTCCTCAGTTAGCTTGCTTGACGCAGGGGAGTCCATACCAACGAAGTGTCCGAGCCAACCAAAGTGGTTGGCGGCCTGCTCGGGCGACTTGCTGACAACCGGCACGCGCAGGCGGCCGCCGATCACGCCGGCGATCTCCCGGAAGGGCACTCCCTCATCGCCGATGGCGTGGTAGCTCGCTCCTGCGGAACCCTTTTCCAGTACGAGCCTGTAGAGATGAGCAGCATCGAGCCGGTGCACGGCGGGCCAGCGGTTAAGACCGTCACCCACGTACGCTGATTCCCCCTTCTCACGCGCCAGCTTGATGAGAGCCGGAACGAAGCCATGATCGCCGTCCCCATGGACCGATGGAGGAAGGCGCAGCACGGAGACGCGCACGCCACGCGAGGCCATGGCCGCCACTGCCTGTTCCGACTTGCGCGGAAAACTGGGAATGGCCGCATCCTGTTCCGTTGCGAGCGGGCCTTGGCGCTGAAGGAGCAGGGTTCCGGAAGTGACGACCAACGGGCGCTCAGAACCCGCGAGGGCGGCTCCCAGTGCCTCAATGGCGCGTCTATCCTTCTCGGCGGCAGGCGCGTAGTTCGAGAAGTCGTGGATAAAGGCTGTGTGGATCACCCCGTCCGCAGCGACCGCTCCGCTGCGCAAGCTCTCGAGATCCTCCAACGAACCGCGATGTACATCGGCTCCAGCGGCGGCAATGGACGCCGCAGCCGCATCCGAGCGAGCCAAGGCGAGCACCTGATGGCCCGTGCGAATTAATTCCTCAACAATCGCTGAACCGATAAACCCTGTAGCACCTGTAACGAAAACACGCATTACGATTTCTCCCTTCCTTCACTTCATGACGATGGCCAACTTCTTATTCCTGAGGTGAGATCCGCCGTCTAAAAAGACTCTCCGACGAGTTCTTCACTCTTCTTCCAGAGCGCTTCAGCATTTTTCGGATCGAGTGCATACCCGCGCACTCCTTCGCTGATGGCGCTGATCGTCACCTGGTCGGGAACGACCTCACCGACGTGGCAGTTCTCGCAATAGCGGCCGCCAATCTCGTCAGCGCGAGCCACGACACCGGCCCACACCGAAGTTGCCGCTCCTTGAGGAATGGTCTTCCACTGGAAAGGCGCCTTACCCTCTGCCGCAAGCTGCTGGTTCATCTGTTCGATGATCCCTTGAATGCGGCTTGGATCTATGTAGCGACCCAGTTCGGTGTGTATTCCTCCTGGATGCACTGCCGCGGCGCGCACGCCGCGCTCGCGGTGCCTTTGGTCGAACGCAACGGCGAAGAGGATGTTTGCCGTCTTCGATCGCCCATACGCGACGAATGGCTCATAGGGCGTCCGCTCAAAGTTGTGATCCTGAAGGTCAACGTTCGAGTAACGGTGACCGGAAGACGACAGATTGATCAGTCGCCCTCCTGCGCGAAGAAGACGCGCAATCCGGTTCACCAGGACAAAGTGGCCGAGGTGATTGGTGCCGAACTGTGTTTCAAAGCCGTCCGCTGTATGTCCGAACGGTGTGGCCATGACGCCCGCGTTGGCGATGATCACATCGAAGGGTTCACCCTTTTTGAGCAGTCCTTCGGCGCAGGCTCGCACGCTCTTCAGACTGGCAAGGTCAAGCGCAACGAGCTCGAAACTTCCACCATTGGCTTCAGCGTCCTTTCGCACCTGCGCGGTTGCCGCTTGGGCTTTCTTCAAATCCCGTGCCGCGCCCACGACATGTCCACCATGCGCGGCAAGTGAGCGCGCCGTCTCTACACCCAGTCCAGCCGAAACACCGGTAACAAAAATCCGCATGCCGCGCAGATTAATCCCGGACAAAACATCTTCAGTTGTTGAGGTTGCCCCAAATACGTCCACCATTGTCTTCCTCCTGGCACTGGCCCATTCGAGTTCCGTGCTTACGCCACCGGTATTGACGGGCCGCCGCGATTTCGATAAAACGAAGAGTATCTCCGAATGCTTAGATATTCGGAGGCTATCTCCGGTTACATGGATTTTTGCCATGCCTAAGAAACATTCCCAACCCGCCGTGCGAAAGCCGCGCAGTGACGCGCAGCAGAATCGTGAGCGCGTTCTGGAAGTGGCCAAGGCGGCATTCACCCGGTCAGGTGCAGATGCCAGCCTGGACGACATTGCCAAACAGGCGGGCGTGGGGCCGGGAACCTTATACCGCCATTTCCCGACGCGCGATGCCCTGATCGAGGCCGTTTACCGCACT
>Ga0210409_10008353_pt1 | contig 10541 bp, 5 predicted proteins | sample IncBWH17MmetaG_FD_161649 | JGI IMG/M metagenome (GOLD analysis project Ga0210409, IMG submission 161649) | Forest soil microbial communities from Barre Woods Harvard Forest LTER site, Petersham, Massachusetts, United States - Inc-BW-H-17-M | ecosystem: Environmental > Terrestrial > Soil >...
CAGTGTGCGCGCCGGGGGCATAAACACGTGCATCCGGCCGTGGCGTGGCTCAACACAAAGGGCGGTGCGGATGATCCACGAGGCCGACTCGCCACGAACGGGCGCGCGGAACAGATCCGGGGAGAGTTCCTGCAACGGCAAACGCTGCTCGCGCAACCCCTGGCTCAGCCCGCTGCTGCCCCGGCCAGCCTGGTCCGCTCTTTGAGCTGCTGCGGCAAGCCATTCTGCCGGAAAGTACTTTTGTAGATCTTTCTCCGACCGCCGCGGCAATGGGCCCCGCTCCTCCAGCGGTTCTTGCTCGTGAAGGTAGGGGTAGTCGGTTTCGGCCACATGAGGGAGGGAATCCAACGGCAACCGAAATCCGATGGGCGAATCTCCCGGAATTAGATAACAGCGCTCCGGCCGCAAGAACCAGGGTCCGCTGGACCACGCGGGCCCTTGAGGCCCAGGCTTGAGCGGGCGCTCGACCGGCAGTGCGTACCCGATCACCTTCTCCAGCCCTTGCTCGAAGATTTTCGCCAATCGCGCCCGGTCTTCCTCGCTCCGGAGCTTCGATTGGAAAGGGTCGACGTTCGTCGGGAGACGCCGCTCTTTCCACAGATAGTACCAAGTATCCTCGAACGCGGGCATGATCCATTTGCCACCACACCCAAGACGAGTCGCCAGGGCGTAGATGAACTCCTCGGCCCGCTTTTCCTCAAAGCCGTAGCTTTTGGTTTCATCGGCAAAGAGTTCCTCGTTGACCCAAATCGGCTCACCGTCTTTCCGCCAGTAGCATCCGAAGGCCCAGCGGGGCAAAGACTCGCCCGGATACCATTTGCCCTGGCCATGATGCAGCAGAGCTCCGGTACTAAACCGGTGCTTCAAGCGTTTGAGGAGCTGGTCGGCCAGGCTCCGCTTGGTGGGGCCCAGCGCCACAGTGTTCCACTCCGCGCCATCCATATCGTCAACGCTGACGAAGGTGGGCTCGCCGCCCATGGTTAACCGGCAGTCGCTCCGGCCAAGCTCGCTATCCACGTGATGGCCGAGTGCCTCGATTTCTTTCCACTGTTCTTCGGTATAGGGCTTGGTGACACGCGGCGATTCATGCACCCGGCTGACCTTCATTTCGAAGCTGAACTCGGTCTCACATTCCTCAACCAGGCCGGTAATAGGCGCCGCCCCTTGCGGATCGGGTGTGGCCGCCAACGGAATGTGCCCTTCACCGGCCAGCAAGCCGCTGGTGGGATCCAGTCCAATCCAGCCGGCGCCGGGGAGATACACCTCGCACCAGGCATGAAGATCGGTGAAATCCCTTTCGGCGCCACTTGGACCGTCGAGCGATTTTACATCCGGCGCCAGTTGAACGAGGTACCCGCTGACAAACCGGGCAGACAGTCCCAGGCTGCGCAGCATTTGGCATAGCAGCCAGGCTGAATCGCGACAGGATCCGCTGCGCTTTTCGAGCGTTTCCTCCAGCGACTGCACGCCGGGTTCGAGCCGGATGACATAGCGGATATCGCGCCATACCTTGCGATTGAGCTCGACCAGGAAATCCATGGTGCGCATGCCGTCTTTGCCGTTACCGGAAGCCGCTGGACCCACCGGCACACTGCTCAGGACCTCACGCCGGGCCGATTCGACGTACTGCTTGAAGATCGGCGTCTGGGGACCACGCCGGCGAAAGGGTTCCAATTCATGGTCCAGCTCGGGGTCGTACTCGAAAGGAAATCGTTCGGCGCCTGGTTCCAGAAAGAAATCGAAGGGATTGAAGACGGCCATTTCGGCCACCAAATCAACCTCGATAACGAATTGGCGAGTGGATTCGGGGAAAACCAGCCGGGCAAGAAAATTCGACTGCGGGTCTTGTTGCCAGTTGATGAAGTGTTTCTCGGGTGTGATCCGGAGCGAGTAGCTCAGAATGCGCGTTCGGCAGTGCGGCGCGGGGCGGAGCCGCACGATCTGCGGGCCTAAGGCGACCGGGCGATCATAATCGTAGCAGGTTCGATGATTGAGGGCGATGTGGATGGCCATGCTCAGGAGTGGGAGAGGAATTGGCCGATGGGTTGAGTGCCGATGGTGCCGCGAAGACGTTCGCGATAATCATCCGACTCGATTTCCCGCAGCATTTTTATTGCCTTGTCGAGCCGGGCACCGATGCCCAGGCGCTCGGCCTCGTCCGCGTGGCTTTTTCGTTTCATGAATTTATCCAGGTACCGAACGTGGCGAGTCCAGAGTTTGCGCTCAACGGCCTGGCGCTCTTGCAGGCGGGCACGGTACCAATCGCTGGCCAGAAGGAGTTCGCGCGTGAAGAGTCCGCGAACTTCGCCAGAGTCGAGCGATTTACCCTCATATTGGTCGTGCGCCATGATGTGGAGCAGCGCTTTGAGTGGGGGACAAGCCTGGGCGACACTCCCGTCGTTGAAATACATCTGCGCCACTCGCCGCTGTGTGCTGACGATGTTATCAACACCATCAACGAAGACCTCGACATCCTGTAACTCCGGCTTGAGCATTTCCTCGGTAAATACGGAGTGCGGATGATTGAACACACGTCCAAAAAAAGCCGATACGAAACGCGCGTTGATGCGATAGCCGAGCCGCTGCACCAGGACCTGGCGGCCGCGATGCTCGAAATCCTGGCACTTTTCCAAGTAGTTATTTTTGACGAGGAACCCGGGATCGCGCTCGTTGACAGACATGCGGCACCAGACCTCAGGGACCAAAAGGCTTACGTCATGGTCGACGCGAAAATGCGGTCCGACGTAACCTGCCGCGGTCACGAAACCGTTATGCCCGGTCAGTAACCAGGCGACTAAGGCGTTGTTCAGGTCGATAATTGGAGGCAACGCATTGAAGGGGCCTTTGGTCAGTGCTCCTTCGGAACCCGCGCCGGTCGTCGAGGGCGACTTGCCCGTCATGCTGCAGATAAACTCCATGAACAACTCGGGCAATTCCAAATAATGGATCGGGTTGAACACGGCGAGCGAACGGATCTGGGCATCTGGCGGGTTGTTCCGGCGCCCAGGCAGGATCGCCTGAACTGGAGTGTAGAGCGGCTGATCGGGTCGGAGCCGTCGCCTGAGGCGCATGGCCGTTTCCGTCACGTAAGTCGCCCGCGGATCTTTCAGATCCGGGCGCAGCTGCAAGTACCGCGGGTTTTTGCTGGGCACGCCCCCGACTTTTCGCGGATGAGCCGACGAAACGAAGAACGCAGGTGCCCCGGTCTCGGCCACCTCCAGAATCGTCGCTTGCAGCGGTGCGGTAAAGCGGGCAAACCCGATCGAATCCTCCACCATCTCTCGCGCATCAGCGGGTGTCAGGGGTTGGTAATTCGAAAAGAAATTGCCGGGTTGCGCGAAATCTGCCTCGGTTTGGCGGTCATACCCCGGGTGAATGGCTTCGTCCGGCCTCTGAAAGAGGCGAAACTCGCAGTTCTTGACGAATTTGTAGGCCAGCGGCTGCTCATCCTGAAGGGGAACCGCCAATGAATCGGCCGGCACGGTCACCGAGGCAGTGATGTCATCCTCCTGTTGGAGCTTCGCCGCCGGTTGGAAGTCCTTTCGCAGCCCAAAGGTGCGCCAGGCTCCATCCTGTTCGTAGCCAACGCGCAGGAAATCAGCCACCAATTTCCGGGTATCGAATTTTAGTTCATTACCGGGCGTTCCATTGATGATGTCCACACTGAACTGGTCGCGCCACTGGTCGCCCCATTCCGCTTTGTAGAAGCGTTTCACCACGAACACCAATTCCTTGAGATATTGAGGGATCGTCTCGAGCCAGGCATTGTATTCCGGCGTGAAATCGCGCAGGTCCGGCGTCAAGAGCTTGATGACCGAGCCGAGCGATCGTTCCCCGGAGAGCAACGGTCGGTGATCCTGTCGTGCATTGTCCTTGAAACGGCCCGAGTAATCCCGGTTGAGCAGAGCCTCCACCTGGTCGAAATCCTGTTTGAAATTTGCCACGAAGACCGGTCCATGCAGAATCGCGTCGGTAATGGATTTGGAAATCTCCGATTTGCCTCCGCCTGAGACAGTGCACGGCTTGTGACAAAAAGTACCTTCCGCAACCGTGCCGATTAAGCGCCACGCCCTGTTGATGGGCGGCTTCTCCAGGTGCACCCTGTAACCCGACGGCCGGAAATAAATCCGGTCGGGCAGAAATTTGATTGTTTGCTGTCCGTTTGGACTTGGCCAGGAAATGCGTTGTTGCTGCAGGTCAAAATGGGCTGTTTCGGGCACGTAGATAATGTCTGGATACTTACGATCCACGGCGTAGCCTTCGGGACGGACCTCCAGCTGTTGGGCGTTGACGGCCACGACTTCCGCAAAAGAGTGCCCCATGGGCCGAACATGGACGTTGCCGGTGAAATCTTCCCCCAGGTCGTAGCTGGGAAAGACCAGGGCCCCGCCGGCGTGCTCCTCTTCGCACAGCCCATACAGATTGGCCGAGTAACTAATCTGGGTTTTGACTTCCTTTTTGCAGTACCCGAAGTAGTTGTCGGCGATTAAGGTGAGAATTACTCCGCTCTCATCCCGGCAGGTCAGCTTGAACGGCTGGCCGCCATTATAGAGTTCGTTCTCCTCGCGCCAGGCCATGCCGTCGCGGCGCTGCCGCTCGGTCGCGTCCTTCCACTCAGGCAAGCCAAGCGACTTTTTGGTCACACTGACCAGGTGTGGCGCCAGGACGACACATCCCGTGTGGCCGGTCCAATGTTCCACGTCCAATCCCGCATCGTAATCAGGCAGATACGGGTCGCCGGCGTTGCCGAAAATGCTTTCCACAAAATCCAGGTTGCTTACGAGGCTGCCGGGAGCGAAGAAGCGGATCTCCATGGATTTTTCGGTGGTAACCCCCGGCACTTCTGGGCACACCACCGGGCGCAGCAGCAGCGAAACGAAACACTCTGCCGGTCGCGGCATGGCGGCCGTCAGCGGTAGGGCGAGCGCCTCGCGAGGGGGGCTAAAGGCCAATTCAAGCAGCTTGGCAAAAACTCCTTTGTGCACCGCCTGCTTGTCGTCTGGAATCGGCAGACCTCCCTCAACGACGTGGAAAATGCCCTGGGTGGTTCGCCGGTCCGATTTGGGGTTGTGCAAGACGCCCTGTTTGACTCGGTAGGAATGGATGATTCCCAGCGACAATTCGTCGCGGTCGATGGGCACCGACAGGACGCGCGCCAGGCCCGGGCGATCCAGGACGAAGGTTCGGTTGGGCAGCTTAGCCACCGGAATGTCCTGTAAATAATCGTAGAGGAAGGTTTGAATGCGCTGGTCGGAGGGGCAAAGATAGCTGGCCAGCAGGCGTTCTTCTTCGCGATAACGCGCGATGAGAGAAGAGGCCAGCTCGGTGAATTCTCCGTCGGAGCTGTCAACCGGCGCGCTGCTTCCGAGAAGTGCCAGTTTGACGTTAATGTAGGAAAGAAGTTTACGGCTGCGGTCATCCGCACTGACGGAAAGTGTTGGCATGTGTCGTTCGATTTTGTGCAGGACCGGCCCGCTCGCCGGCCGGCTCCGTTATTCTTATCATTGCGCACTGGCTCGGGCAGGCTTTTTTTGCGATTGCGGGGCTTTGAACGCGAAGAACGTCTCGAAAACACCCGCGCCGATGGCATTGAAGTTGGTTTGCAGATCGTCCAGGTATTCGTGCAGCCCATGCCCGATAATCTCCTCCAGACTCACGAAACAAAGATCGGAACAAAGCTGGCCCAGGAGCTTCTCGGGCTGGTACCGGAAGGTGCCCAAAGGCGTGCCCGAGATCGCGTGCAGCGAATTGCGAGCGGCCACCAGACAGAACTGAATCGCCCGCGGAAATTCGCGGTCCAGGATCAGGAATTCGACCACGCCTTGAGGAGAAATGCGACCATGCCGTTTGCGGTACATCTCGAAAGCCGAGGCTGATCGGAGCACCGCCGCCCATTGAATATCATCGAAGGGTGAGCCGACGTCGTCGGCCGAGCGGAGCAGGATGTAGTATTTTACATCGAGCATGCGCGAGGTTTTGTCGGCCCGTTCGAGCATCCGGCCCAGCCGGCAGAAATGCCACGCTTCGTTATGAGTCATCGTGGCATCGGTGATGCCGGTGAAGAGGTGGCTATTCTCTTTGACCTCGGAAAAGAACTCATTGGCCGAATCGAGCCAATTGGCCTGTTCCGCCGCTGATTTGACCTGGAGGTAAAACTTGTTAAGCTGCAGCCACATCTCCGAGGAAATGATCTCGCGAACGGTGCGCGCGTTCTCCCGGGCCTGGCGCAAACAGGAAAGAATGGAGTTGGGATTATCAATGTCAAACGTTAGAAAGTTGATGACGTTTTCCTGAGTCGCTACGGAGAAACGTTTGGTGAAATCCTCGTGATCGCCCGTGGTGTTAACCAGCGGCAGCCATTGCCGGTCTTCGCCATTGGCTTCATCGAGCATTAATTGAAAGTTCACATCAATGAAGCGGGCGACATTTTCCGCCCGCTCGACGTAACGGCTCATCCAGTAAACAGAATCAGCAACGCGGCTTAGCATGGAGGGGTTGGATGGGGCTGCCGGCCCGTAGGCGGCTGGCGTCTCGATGCACTGAGGCAGGTCTCGTCCCGGAGGGACGGCTTGAGAATAGCCCAACGCTTCAGCGTTGGGTTGAGAGTATAAAGAGCCAAAGTCCCGGAGGGACGGCTGAGTCTAGTGGAGAATCGAATGTTCTCAGCCGTCCCTTCGGGACTTTGGCGTCTCGATGCGCGTGACCCAACGCTGAAGCGTTGGGCTATTCTCGATGGTCCCTTCGGGACCAAGCAGTGGTGTCGTCTAGACAAATTCACAACGGACATCGATAGATGAATTGTTGAATTCTTCGGAATAATCCTACACGGGTATCGTCGATGATTCCATGCGTTGAACCATGACCGCATCGGCGGCAGCCCCGTCGGCCAGGACCCAGGTGTCCTTGCTGCCTCCACCCTGGGAGGAATTCACCACCAGCGAGCCCTTTTTGAGCGCCACACGGGTCAGCCCGCCGGGCAGCACGAAGATTTCTTTGCCATAGAGAATGTAGGGACGCAGGTCAACGTGCCGGCCTTCCAGGTGATCGCCCGTAATCGTAGGCACACGAGACAAGGCCAAAGTGGGCTGTGCGATATAGTTGCGTGGGGAGTCCTTGATGCGTCGCGCAAAGTCGTTGCATTGTTCCTTGGTCGAATGCGGTCCGACCAGCATGCCGTACCCGCCCGATTCATTGGCCGCTTTCACCACTAATTCGTCGAGGTGTTCGAGGACGTACGTCAAATCCTTGTCCTCCGCGCAGATGTAGGTCGGAACATTCGGCAAAATCATCTCCTCGCCCAGGTAATATTGGATCATGCGCGGCACGTACGCATACACGACTTTGTCGTCTGCGATGCCTGTGCCGGGAGCATTGGCCAGCGCCACATTGCCAGCCTTGTATACCTGCATCAACCCAGGGACGCCCAGCACCGAATCGGCCCGAAAACACTCCGGGTCCAGGAAATCATCGTCCAACCGGCGATAAATGACGTCCACGCGCTCGAACCCCTTGGTCGTGCGCATCACCATATGGTCGTCCTCTACCGCCAGGTCGCGGCCCTCCACCAGTTCAATTCCCATTTGTTGAGCCAGGAAAGAATGCTCAAAGTAGGCCGAGTTGTAGATCCCCGGTGTCAGGAGCACCACCCGTGGCTTTTCCACCTGCTCCGGAGCGATTGATTCGAGCATATCGCGCAGCTTCAGCGGATAATTCGACACTGGCCGGATGCGGGACGAGGCGAACACACGCGGAAAGAGCGTCTTCATGACCTGGCGGTTTTCCAGAACATACGAGACGCCGGAGGGACAGCGCAGGTTGTCCTCCAACACGTAAATCTGGCCGTCGCTATGGCGGACCAGGTCCGTACCGGTAATGTGGCACCAGATGCCCGCCGGTGGATTCCAGCCCAGGCATTGTTGCCGGTAGGATTTTGCCGAAAAAATGATGTCTTTCGGTATGATGCCGTCCTTGAGAATGCGCTGGTGGTGATAGATGTCGTCGATGAAGAGGTTCAGCGCCCGGATTCGTTGCTTGAGCCCGGCTTCGATGCGGCTCCATTCCGCCGAGCAAACGATTCGGGGAAGAATGTCGAAGGGGAAAATCTTTTCGACGCCGGCCTTTTCGCCGTAGACGTTGAAAGTGATCCCCATTTGCAGCAGCGCTTGTTCAGCCGCTTGCTGCCGCGTCAGCAGCTCTCCATCCGGCAAAGACTCGATGGCCTTGACCAGCGCCTGCGCCGCTGAACGTGGACAACCCGCCCCGGAGAACATTTCGTCAAAAAAGTTCCCGACTTCGTACTCGTGAAACCGCATAAATGTTTTCCGCCTCTTAGCTCATCGTCAAGTTTATCGGATTGGGTTTTCTGTGCAATCACACAAGCAATGCCGGTGCCATTTTTCCAGGGCCGCCGACAAAGTCCGCAAATAGGCGTTGCCGCTGACGGGCACATCGTAGGTAGGGATGGCGCGCTGCGCCGTCCGCGCCGCGTTCAGCGGCGCAATATAGAGTCTGATTCGCGCGTGATCGAGCATGTTGGAGGGACGGTGCTTTGCGCTGTCCCAGCCCGCGTTCAGCGGGCTGAACGAATTAGTAGGCTTATCAAGATGCACTCGCCGCCCACGCTAGCGGCCATTCACCTTTGCTCAGATTTGACCCGTCTGCCAAAAAGGCGTCACACGATCCCGAGGCGTGCCTTCGCCGTCAGGTTTCGATCCCCGCCAAAACGCCTGTATCCGCTAACCTTGGCCAGCCTTTGAGTTTATTTGCGCGTTAGGCAGCAGATCCAATGCCTGGACGCGGTAAAACCGATGGGAGTGGTCCCTTTACCCCGCGCCAACGAGTCTACGTCCTTGGGACGCCAACGGCGTCCTTCATACCAGCCTGGGGCAAAGCCCCAGGTATTTCGCAAAAAAACATTTTGAGCGCCAACGGCGCGGCTCATCCAAGCTGGAGGGACGAGCTCCCTGCGAGTCCCTGATCAAACTGGGGACTCGTGGAACTCGTCCTTTCGTCATTAAACACCGGGCGAGCTTCCCGCGAGAGTGCCTCCTTGCTCTCGCTCGATGGCATCGCCTTCCTTTTTGCCCTCGACGAAATAGTAAATCAGGTGCGCCAGGCCAATCCCGATAAGCACCAGGCTAAAGAGCGCCCAATCATACCCGACCGTGGCCCAGAGACCGGCGGCCAGACCCAATCCAACAAACAACCACCCCAGGCCCTTCAGCAAATGCCGGCGTGGGTTGTACGGTTGGACCGGCCGCCCATCGTCGGTCAGCAGCCCTCCCGGCAGCGGCGGTAATTCCACGCCTTTCTCGATGGCCGCCATCCTTTCCTGATGGTACAGCGCAAAAATTTCCCGCCGCTTCCGGTAGCTTAGAAAAATGGCCAGCATTGCTATGGCGGCACCGAGGATAACGGCGATGATTGGGATCATGAGCGCAAGGATGGGAGCCAGCATCATATCTGTTCCTTTTGTTGTTTGATTTAACGTTTATTTATCTCTAGGCAGGAAGCCTTCCATCGTTCTATTATTGCGACTGCAAGCGGCGCCGGATTGTTTCAGAGTTTTAAGGATTCGCCCCATTTTTTTTGAAACCCGGCGCGAGCTGCTGCGGTATAAACAATACGGGGCCACCGGTGAAAAGATGGTCCAGGTGCGGCTAAGGCGTCACGTGAGCGAACCGAGCCAGCAGCCACTGGAAGAGTTTATCCGCCAATGCCTGGCGCGTGCTGAGTACCGTCAGGCCTTCGAGCGGGTCCTGGAGTTGTACTCCCGGAAGATCTTCCATTTGGCCCTGAGCATGCTCCGCAACGAAGCCCAGGCCGAAGATATGGCGCAGGATATCCTGATAAAGATTTGGAAAGGATTGCCGAGCTACCACGGCGGCGCCTCTCTCTCAACCTGGATCTATACCATTGCTCGCAACACCTGCCTGACCGAGTTGAAAAAGCGCGCCGCCCGGCCCACCGTCTCCCTAAGTGAACCCGCCTTCGAGGAGACCCTCGACGCCGTCCCGGCCTTGCAATGCACCGATGCCGACAGCGGGACTGCGCTGGATGTAAATCACCTTCTGTCCCAGCTCCCGGAAAAGTACCGCCAGGTAATTGCTCTCTTCTACCTGGAACAGAAATCCTATGAGGAGGTTGGCACATTGCTCGGCTTGCCTTTGGGCACGGTCAAAACCTTTCTTTACCGTGCGAAAAAACAATTACTGAAACTAAGCAGCCGTCGAACTCTGGCGGCAACTTGAAAATGGTACGAGGCAACATGAGCGACGACATCAAACCAGAATCTCAGCGTCAGCCAACGCGTCTGCCGGCGGGCGCCCAACCTTGCGCCGCACATGAGGTGGACCAGGAACACCTGCTGGACTTTCTCGAGGGACGACTCTCGGCTCAGGAAAGCCGGTCGGTTGCCGAGCACCTGGCTGGTTGTGAGGACTGTGCCGGGCTGGCCAGCCAATGGACGGAATTGGACGCCCAACTCAGCAATCACTTCAAACCGCACCCGGTCCCTGAGGGTTTTTCCACTCGGCTTTGGA
>Ga0210409_10008354_pt1 | contig 10541 bp, 6 predicted proteins | sample IncBWH17MmetaG_FD_161649 | JGI IMG/M metagenome (GOLD analysis project Ga0210409, IMG submission 161649) | Forest soil microbial communities from Barre Woods Harvard Forest LTER site, Petersham, Massachusetts, United States - Inc-BW-H-17-M | ecosystem: Environmental > Terrestrial > Soil >...
CAAACTCAATCAGACGATTCGGCAAATGGAGCAACTTTCCCGGCGTATCCTCTTCATTAACCGCTCGCAGGCCAACCGGCACAAACCTTTGCGTCAGAAAGTTTTGGGCCTTATCTAAGCGCCATTCAGAACCTACGTAACTGTTCAGGTCGCATCGGGGCGGGGACGGCTCGTCCCCGCGTTTTGCTGATCCGTTGAGCAAAGCGGGGACGAGCCGTCCCCGCCCCTGTGAGATTCGCATGGGCGCCCCGAATAGCTACAGACCTACATAGTGTCACGATGCGCCCATGCTGAGGGCCGAGGCCCGGATCAGTTGCACGGACGGCGGAAACGTGCTTTAGTTTCTGTGGCAAGCACCGAATGACTTTACCTTTAACCTTCAATTTGCTGTTATGACCATCCCGCGTCGCGAGTTTCTCAAACGCTCAGCTCTCGGAGTCGGCAGTATGATGTCGGGCCTCCCCGTCCTCAGAGCCGAGGAATCCAAACCCGGATTCTTCGACCCTTTTGAACTGGTACCCCTGGGCAAAAGTGGACTCAAATTCAGCCGGTTTTGCCTCGGAACAGGTGTCCACGGCGGCAACCGACAGTCGAACATGACCCGCATGGGCAAGGACAAGTTTGAGGCCCTGATCCAGGGAGCGCACGAGCGTGGGATAGGGCTGTACGACTTGGCGGATCTTTACGGAACCCACCCGTATCTGCTCCCGGCTTTGCGCAACATTTCGCGCGACCGCTACGGGATTGTCAGCAAGATCTGGTTCCGCCCGGGAGGCATCCCTGACAAAGAGCGGCCTGACGCCGACATCGTGGTGCAACGGTTCCTTAAAGAAATCGGCACGGATTACCTTGACCTGGTCCTGCTGCATTGTGTCGAGTCACCCACCTGGCCGGCGGAACTGCGCAAACAAATGGACATTCTGGCTAAGCTAAAGGAAAAAGGCACCATCCGGGCGCATGGCGTTTCCTGCCATTCGATTGAGGCCTTGGAAGCCGCCGCCAATGAGCCATGGGTCGATTCGGTTCACACGCGCATCAATCCTTATGGCATGAGCATGGACGGGCCGGTCGACAAAGTCGTGCCGGTGCTCAAGAAACTTCATGCCGCCGGCAAAGGGGTCGTGGGCATGAAGATTATCGGCGAAGGCCGCTTGCGCAATGATGGGGAGAAACGCGACGCATCGGCTCGTTTCGTGCTCGGCTTGGGCTGCGTTGACGTGCTGAATATCGGTTTTGAGAAAGTCGAGGAGATTGACGATTTCGCAGCGCGCGTGCGCAGCGTGCCGCGGTCTGCTTAAGGGCGGCCATGGGAACGCCGGCGAGACGCCGTAAAGGCTGTTGCAAAAGTCAGCAACACCACAAACCCGAAATCCGAAGGCCGAAGCCCGAAGGCCGAAAGAAGGCCGAAATCCGAAGCCCGAATTAATGCGACCGTTTTTCGGATTTCGAGCTTCGGCCTTCGGTCCTTCGGCCTTCGGATTTCGACTGCGGCATACTTTTGCAACAGGAATTAGCTCAATGGACACTCAAATGTTTGGCCGATGCTTCGGAGCGCCAAGCGGTCCGGTTCGTGCCTTAACGCCTCCTGCAGCCGTTCGATCGGTTCGGTCATTGGTTCCTCGCTTAGTTGAAAGGTCTGATGATGCACGGGCACCAGATAATTGGCGCCGGCGGCATCGGCCATTTTCAAAGCCTGTTCGGGGGTGCAATGATTCCGGATCCAAGGCCGGTACGCCCCGATGGGCATGACAGCAAGCGCAAATGGACCGCGTGGCTTTAGATCGCCTAGCGCGGGAGTCAGCGCCGTGTCGCCTCCAAAGAGAATCGCTTTGCCTTCGCGGCGCAAAATATAGCCATTGTAGCCCCGGGCCAACTGGCTCGGCCAACGTTGTCCCCAGTGCTTCACCTGGACGGCCTCGAGGTGGAGCTCTCCTTTAGAATTGCGAAAGGTGGCGCGTTCGTTCCAGCCCAATTCGGTAACCTGTCTCAGACCCGCATCCGCCAACAAATCGGTTGTCGTCTTGGCGCTGATGGTGAAAGTAGACCGCGGAAAACGACGCAACGTCGGCAGATCCATGTGGTCCATGTGGGCATGGGAAAGTAAGAGGATATCGATGGGAGGAAGCTCCTTCGCGGTCAGCGCTGGGGCAATGAACCGCTTGGGACCAATTGTCCCCAACCCCAACGAGACTCCGATACGGTTGCCCAACGCCGGATCGGTCAGGATAGAAACACCATAGAAATTAATGAGGACCGTCGAGTGCCCCAGCCAGGCAAGAGTGATCTTATTGTCTGACCATTTGGCGGGATCAGGTCTAAAGGGCGGCGGTTGGATCTTTCGCCGACCCTCTGAGGCCAGCCGCCGTGCCCATCGGGCGTTTGGAAGAGGAGACCCACCAACCGGCTCCACCAACACTGGCCGCCAAACCGGCCGCCAGGCACGAGAGAAACTTTCTGCGGTTGCGCTGCATAGTCCTAAAGTGTGGCCTTCTGTGATGCTGTCAAGCGGAGGCGAGGTGATGTCAGCAGCTTAAAGAATTAATCAATACAATGAATTCATAAACTCTAATTATTCCCTCTACGCAAAGGGTTAATAAATGGAAAGTAATTGGCAAACGCGGGAGAGCCAATAAGTGCCAAAAATCGACGATGTACAGTGCATGAATCAAGATCTGATCATCGGGATAGCCGGCGCCGGCGGTGACGGTGTGGTTTCGGCCGGCGAGTCCCTGATCACGGCCGCGGCGCTGGAGGGATACCACGGGATGATGACCAAGAGTTTCGGGTCTCAAATCCGAGGCGGCGAGGCTTCCTGCCGGTTGCGCCTGGCTACCCGCCCGGTCCTGAATCCCAATGGTCCGCTCGACGTGGCCGTAGCGCTCAATTGGGAAGATTTCCGTCGTTTTGGCGCTGAACTGCCGGTTCAAGCTGCGACGATTGTGATCTTCGAGAGCGCGACGGGAGTTGAACCTGACAACCTGCCTTTGGAAGGGGTGAGGCCCGGGATCGTCTTCAGCGTGCCCATCACCGAGATGGCCCAGAAAAACGCAGGCACGGAAAAGGCCAAAAACATCGTGGTCACCGGTTTGCTTGCCGGGTGGTTCGGCATCGGGAGGGAAAGCATGCTGGCGGGGATTCGCAAGAAATTCGGCAAAAAAGGGCCCGCGGTCGTGGAAGGCAACGTGCGGGCGTTCCAGGCGGGGCTGGATTTCGCCGAGGCACACCCGCTAAAAGAGAACCGAAAACTCAGGCCACCTCCAACGCGCACAACCAAGCTGCTGGCCGATGGCAACGATATATGCGCGGCGGCGGCAATCTTTTCCGGGTGCGCCTTTTTCGGGGGTTACCCCATCACGCCCTCGACGGAGATCATGCAATTTCTGGACCGCGAAATCTGGAAGTATGGTGGCACCGTTCTGCAGGCCGAGGACGAAATTGCCGGCCTTGGCGCAGTTGTCGGCGCGTCTTTTGCAGGCAAGAAAGCAATGACGGCGACCTCCGGTCCCGGCATGTCGCTGATGACCGAGATGCTGGGACTGGCCAGTATCGCCGAACTGCCGCTGGTTTGTGTTAACGTCCAGCGTGGCGGTCCCTCCACCGGCATGCCGACCAAGCCCGAGCAGGCGGATCTTTTTCAGGCAGTCTTTTCAGCGCATGGCGACTGCCTCCGGCCGGTGCTTGCGCCCACCAGCGTAGGGGACATGTTCGGCATCACCGTCGAATCCTTCAACCTGGCCGAATATTATCAAACCCCGGTGATTGTGCTGTCGGATCAGGAAATAGCTCAACGCAAAGAAACGGTGGAGCCCATTGACATTTCCAAGTTCCGGTTGATCGAACGGCGCCGCCCGACGGAAACCGAGTTGGCGAGCTATGCCCGGTTCAAGCTTACCGAGTCGGGCATCAGCCCGCTGAGCCAGCCGGGCATGGCTGGAGGCAATTACCTGGCGTCCGGAATCGAGCACAACGAGATGGGAAGGCCCACGGCCAACGGTGAAATGCACGCCCAGATGAACACGAAACGGTTCCGCAAATTCAATCCGCTCAAAGATCGGCGGGATTTGTTTGTCCTGGAAGGCGACCCTGAGGCGCCGATTGGGTTGGTCAGTTGGGGAAGCGTTGCCGGTGTGGCCAGGGAAGCCCTGCGGCTGGCCCAAGCCGAAGGATTGCGCGTCAAACTGCTCGTGCCCAAACTGCTTTACCCGGTGGCAGAACAGGTCTACCAGGACTTCTTTGCTTCGGTCAAACGCGGCCTCTTTATCGAGCAATCTTTCCAGGCGCAACTCTACCGGTTAGTCCGGATGTACGTCGATGTTCCGGTCCTGGTCAAGCCTTTGGCCAAAAGCGGCTCCAATCCGATTCACCCAGTGGAAGTCCTCGAACGGTTGCGCGAAATGGTCTGCGCGTTGCAGTGCAATGGCAATCACCACTTGCCCGAACTCGCCGAAGGCTGATTCACGACCCTCTCCTCACTAGAACCAATGATGACGACGACGCAAACTCTGCCGGCCAACCGCCTCCAAGCCGGTGATTTCAAGAGCGACCTCAAACCAATCTGGTGCCCTGGCTGTGGCGATTATGGTGTGGTGACGGCCATTACCCGCGCCTTGTCCGCAGTCGGTCGGCCGCCGCACGAGATCGCCTTTGTCTCCGGCATCGGCTGCTCCAGCCGCATCCCGGGCTACACGACCGCCTACGGCTTCAATACAGTGCATGGACGCTCGCTGCCCATTGCGCAAGGAATCAAGTTGGCCAACCCGGAACTGCTGGTGTTGGTCGCCAGCGGCGACGGAGACGGATTTTCCATCGGCGGAGGACATGTGCCGCACGTCGTTCGCCGCAATATCGATCTGACTTATATCGTGATGGACAACCAGATTTATGGATTAACCAAAGGCCAGTTGTCTCCTACTTCCAAGAGAGGGCTCAAGACGGTCACTTCGAACCTGGGCAGCCTGGAAGAGCCAGTCAACCCGCTCCTTTATGTCATGGGCTACGGCGCTTCGTTTGTCGCCCAAGGCTCGCCCGCCGACATGGCGGGGCTGGCTCGCATCATCGAGGAGGGAATTCGGTTCCCCGGTTTTGCTTTCATCAATGTGCACTCCTCGTGCGTCACCTACGGAGAGGAGGAACAGCAACTCAAAGCCCAGAAGTCCCGGATACAGAGCCTGGAATCCATTGGACACGACCCCGCAGACCGCGCCCGCGCGACCGAATTGGCGCGCGAGTACGGGACCAAATTGTATACGGGTATCCTCTATCGTAACCCCAAGCCGCCGCCCACATACGGCCAGGCTGTTATCCAGCGCCAGCAAGTCGTACAAAAACGGCTCGTTCCCGGTGAGGAGCTTCTCAATCGGTTTTTACCGGGCCACTAGCCAAAGCCTGTTGCAAAAGTATATCGCACTCGAAACCCGAAGGCCGAAGGACCGAAGGCCGAAAGAAGGCCGAAATCCGAAGCCCGAATTGAAGCGACCGTTTTCGGATTTCGAGCGGATTTCGGCCTTCGGGTTTCGAGTGCGGTCTACTTTTGCAACAGGCTCTAGCTTAGCTGGAGGCGATCGAAAAGTCCTGGGGTTTCAGAACACGCTGTGACCAGTTGTCACGTGCATTCGCGTCTATTGGCGTCCATTCGCGGTTTACAGTCTGAGGCGCTGCCTAGTAACTTAAACCAAAACCGTACGGAAACAGCGCATCTTTGGCTGCGGGATCGGCATTGGTAAGCCCCAATTGTTCGTTAGTGCGGGGCCAGGTCCGCGGCAGTTTCCCTACCGGTTTACTCACGCCAAAAAGGACATCGGCCACGCCGCCACCCTCCGTTCCGGGCAGCCACGCGACGACCAGGGCATCGCTGGCATCGAACGCGCTGCCCAAAATCAGCGGCCGGCCGCAGACTAACACTGTGACCACCGGAGCGCCTCCCGCTTTAGCTTTCCCAATCAGCTCCAAATCATCTTTTGCCAGGGTAAGATCCTTGCGATCCCCCTTCATTTCAGCGTAGGGAGCCTCGCCTACTACCACCAGAACAGCGTCTGCGTCTTTGATGTCACCGGCATCCGGCGAATAAGCAACGTCCGTTCGCTGGCCGGCGATTTGCCGGATGCCGGACAGAATCGTCGTGCCGCCGGAAGTCACGTTTCCAGGCTTGCCCTGCCAGCTAATGGTCCAACCGCCACACTGCATACCCAGGTCGTCGGCTGCTTTCCCGACCACCACCAACCGCTTGAGCTTTCTCGAGAAAGGAAGCACCTGATGATTGTTTTTCAACAAAACAAGCGACTGACGGACACACTCGCGGGCCACTTTGCGATGCGCCGTGCCGCCAACCAAGGCCGACAATTTCGGATCTGCATAAGGATGTTCGAAAAGGCCCATTCGATACTTCACGGCCAGGATGCGTTGCGCGGCATTCTCGATCCGGGATTGGGGCACACGTCCCTCAGCCACCAGAGCTTTGAGCAGCGATATAAACTCGAGGTAATTATTCTTTTGCCCCGGTCCGTTGGGGATCATCACCATATCCAGGCCCGCGTTGATGGACTTATCGATGGCGGTCTTATAATCCGGTGAGAGTTGGTCAATGGCTGCCCAGTCACTCACGAGAAAGCCCTTGAACCCAAGTTCGCCCTTCAGAACATCGGTTAGCAGGTATTTCTGGGCATGCATTTTCTGGCCGTTCCAACTGTTGTAGGAAACCATGATGGTGTCGACACCTGCTTTAATGGCAGCCGCGTACGGCGGCAAAAACAAACGCCGCAGCGTCGCTTCATCGCAAACGGTATTTCCCTGGTCAATCCCGTCCTGCGTGCCGCCGTCACCCACATAGTGTTTGGCGCAGGCCACGACGAAATTGCGTTGGGGCAGGGGGGCCTGAAATCCGCGCACCGCGGCGGCTCCGAGTTCCGAGACCAGGTCTGGCATCTCGGCAAAGCCCTCGTACGTGCGGCCCCAGCGTTCATTCTGCACCACCGCCACGCACGGCGCGAAGGCCCAGTGCATTCCGGTCCCGGCCACCTCTTGCGCGGTAATGCGCGCCGCTTTTTCAACCAGTGCGCGATTGCGGGTGGCCCCCAGGCCGATGTTGTGAGGAAAAATCACCGCGCCATCGACGTTGTTATGGCCGTGAACGGCGTCGATCCCATAGAGCAACGGAATCCGCAACCGGGATTTCAGCGCCCAGGATTGATATTCCGTGCAAGCCTGCAGCCAGCCCTTGGCGGTGATATCGGACGGATCGGAGTCCCCGCCGCTGAGCATTGACCCGATGCCCAGTTTTGGCAGGTCGGCTTTATCCTTCAGAGCGTTCATGTCCACCTGGACCATCTGGCCGATTCTTTCTTCAAGCGTCATTTGACCGAGCATGGCGCGCGCTTTCAGATCGCTTGCATCGGAGAATTGGGCGTGGGCATTCAACGCGACGAGGCAAGAGACTCCGCCGCATAACGCAAGCGAAAGTTTCGGCCAAAGAACGACCTTGGGGGGTGCTTGGTTCCGGGAGTCGGGGGAGATCCTATTCGTATTATTCACGGTTAATAAATAGATATGAAGCTAATAGAAACTCTTACGGTAAATGTCAATCACCGAACCCCTTTCGCCCTTCGGTCACCAGGGCGCGCAAGTAGCTAAAGCCTGTTGCCAAAATATGTCGCGGTCAAAGCCCAAAGGCCGAAGGCCGAAATCCTAAACCGGATGGCCGGAACCAAACTCGGAGGCGTATTGAACCGCGGATTACGCAGATTACACGGATAAAATCCGCGCCATCCGTGTAATCCGCGGTCAGTAAATTGAAGCCATTTTGCGCGCGATTTAGGAACGACGAAGCGAAAGAAGGCCGAAGCTCGAAATCCGAAAAACGGTCGCATTAATTCGGGCTTCGGATTTCGGTCTTCTTTCGGCCTTCGACCTTCGGATTTCGGGTTTGTAGTGTTGCTGACTTTTGCAACAGCCTTTAGCTACCCCGCGGTAGTGTCCAGATGCTTTGCGGTCAGACCAGGATCTTCTTAACGACCTGGCCGCTGACGTCGGTGAGCCGATAATGGCGGCCCTGGAACCGATAAGTCAGCCGTTCGTGATCAATTCCGAGGCAATTTAGAATGGTGGCCTGCAGGTCGTGAACATGCACGGGGTCTTCGACGACGTTGAATGAGAAATCGTCCGTTTTGCCGTGAACGATCCCCGGTTTGATCCCACCACCGGCCAGCCACACAGAGAACGTCTTGCCGTGATGGTCGCGTCCGTAATCGTCGTGAGTTAAGCGGCCCTGGCTGTAGACCGTGCGCCCGAATTCGCCGCCCCAGATGACCAGGGTGTCTTTGAGCAAACCGCGTTGCTTGAGGTCCATCACTAAGGCCGCGGAGCCCTGATCGACATCGTGGGAAAGAACCTTGATTCGCTCCGGTAAATTGCCGTGATGGTCCCAACCGCGGTGGTAAAGCTGAATAAAGCGCACGCCGCGTTCGGCCATGCGCCGCGCAAGCAAACAATTGGCGGCATAAGAACCCGGCTGGCGGGCGGAATCGCCATAGAGTTCAAAGGTCGATGCCGGTTCTTTGGAAACGTCCATCAGGTCCGGCATGGAGGTTTGCATGCGGTACGCCATCTCATACTGGGCCATGCGCGTGGCGATTTCCGGGTCGTGCATTTCCTGCAAACGGCGCTCGTTGAGATGATTCAACGTATCGAGCCAGTCGCGGCGACCCGCCCGATCCAGGCCGGGCGGGTCTTTCAAGTAAAGCACCGGCTCATTACCCGAACGCAGTTGAACGCCTTGATAACGGCTGGCCAAAAAGCCGCTGCCCCAGAGCCGTGAAAGCAGGCCCTGATCAGCGGTACCAGAGCTGGGAGTCGAAATCAGCACAACGAACGACGGCAGGTTTTCGTTTTCAGAGCCCAGGCCATAATCTACCCAGGACCCCATGCAAGGGCGCCCCGGTTGCTGGCTGCCCGTTTGGAGGAAGGTAATCGCCGGGTCGTGGTTGATTGCCTCGGTATTCATGGTGCGAATGAGACACAGGTCATCGGCGATTTTTTGCGTGTAGGGCAGCAGGTCGCCGATACGGATTGCGCTTTGGCCGCACTCGCGGAAAGTGAATTTGCTCGGCGCAATCGGCAACCGGGCCTGACCCGAGACCATGCCGGTAATCCGCTGGCCCATGCGAACGGAGTCGGGCAAATCCTGGTCGAACCGCTCTTTCAGAGCCGACTTTTCGTCGAATAGTTCCAACTGGGATGGGCCGCCGGATTGGAACAGGTAAATCACTCGCTTGGCGCGCGCCGGGAAATGAAGACCGAGAGCATCGCGAGCACCAGGCGTGGCGCCCTGCAGAACACCGCCCAGCAATTGCCCCAGAGCCAAAGAGCCAAGGCCGAGGGTGGAACGCGCCAAAAAATTCCGACGCGAGAGAAGAGCCGGTTCGTTCATAAATCAATCACGGGTGATGGTTTCGTCCAAATTCAGGATGAGGCTGGCCACATTCGCATAAGCCGCCAATTCAATGGGATCCAGCGCGGCATCGGGCTTGGACGCACCGACGGAAAGGAAGGCCTTCGCGGCAACAGGATTATTCCGATAGACCTTCAGGCGCCGGTCAAGCAGAGAACATAGCAGTTTGCGCTCGTCCGTTTTGGGCTTTCGGGCCGTCGCTAACCGGAATGCGAAGCTGATGCGCTCGCCCGGAGAATGGCCGCCGTTGAGGAGCATGCGTTCGGCCAACTTGCGGGCGGCTTCGACTTGGAAGGTGTCGTTCATCGCGGCCAGCGCTTGCAGCGGGGTGTTGGTTTTCGGGCGTCGCGCGGTGCAGACCTCGCGATCCGGCACGTCGAACGTGGTCAACGTCGGTTGCGGCACGGTTCGTTTCCAAAAGGTGTACACGCTGCGGCGATATAGCCCTTCGCCCGTGGACTCGGTGTAGGTCGTGCCCGGATAATCGGCGGCGACTACGATGCCTTTGTACAGATTCGTCGGCTGATAGGGAAAAACTGACGGGCCGCCGACTTCGTCGCGCAGGAGACCACTGATGAAGAGCGCTTGATCCCGTAACATCTCCCCCGTAAGCCGCTGCCGAGGGCCGTGCGCCAGCAGCAGATTTTCAGGGTCTCGCTCATTCAGTTGGTCCGTGGAACGCGAATCTTGCCGATAAGTTGACGAAGTTACAATGAGACGCAGGAGTCGCTTCACATCCCAGCCGCTTTCCATGAAATCGACGGCCAGCCAATCCAGCAACTCCGGATGGCTGGGCACTTCTCCCTGGTACCCGAAGTTATCGGACGTCTTCACAATTCCAGTGCCGAACAGCGCCTGCCAAAACCGATTCACCACCACTCGAGAGGTCAGCGAATTGGCCGGGTCGGTCAACCACATGGCCAGCCCAAGCCGATTCCGAGGCGCATTCTTTGGGAACGGCAAAATGAACTCCGGCACCCCCGGCTCGACCGCATCGCGTGGCGCATCGTACTGGCCGCGGGAGAGAACAAAGGTCGGCCGCAGTTGTGCTCGCTCTCGCATGATCATGGTGCTCGGTGAATCGCTCTCCAGCGCCAGC
>Ga0210409_10008355_pt1 | contig 10541 bp, 9 predicted proteins | sample IncBWH17MmetaG_FD_161649 | JGI IMG/M metagenome (GOLD analysis project Ga0210409, IMG submission 161649) | Forest soil microbial communities from Barre Woods Harvard Forest LTER site, Petersham, Massachusetts, United States - Inc-BW-H-17-M | ecosystem: Environmental > Terrestrial > Soil >...
GTCCAGCGTTTCGAGCAGCGCGAGTTCGTCCATGTGCTCACGGATCGACGCGGCCCAACGCAATAGAATCGCCTTGCGCTTGCGGGGATTGAGGCCGGACCACACGCCGGAATCGAACGCGCGGCGTGCGGCTGCCACGGCGGCGTCGACGTCCGCCGCACCGCTGTCGGCGACCTTGGCGAGCAGCTTGCCGTCGATCGGGCTCAGGCAGTCGAACGTGCGGCCGCCCGCGGCGTCACGGTACTCGCCGTCGATAAACGCACGGCCTTCGATCGAAAGCGTAGCGGCTTTGTCTTGCCAGAATGCGAGAGATTTCTTGTCCATCAGGATGCCTCAATGTTATGCGCTCGACGCACGCCGGCTCCGACTTCAAGCGGCCTGGAACTGCGTCGCGGCGCGTTGGCGCGGAGTCTTTAGAACGTGGGCGGCGAATTGGCCGACACGATCTCGCAGAGATGCTCCGCGCTGGGATTGCGAAAACGATGCGGTAGACGGCTTTCGAAGTAATAGCTGTCACCGGGGTCGAGCAGCCATGTGACACCGTCCACCGTCAGTTCGATCTGACCGCTGACCACCACCCCGCCCTCGTGCCCCTCGTGCTCCAGCATTTCCGGCCCGGTATCCGAGAGCGGCTGATAGACCTCGCGCAGAATGCCCATATTGCGGTCTTTCACACTGGAGCCGGCGAGATAGAACTCAATCGACTCATTGCCGAGATTCGGCATGTCGGCGCGGCGCGACACGACAGCGCGTTCCACCTCGACTTCAAAAGTGAAGAACTCGGCGAGACTCATTGGTATGCATTCAAGCAGTTTCTTCAGTGACCCCACCGACGGACTCACGCGGTTCTGCTCGATCAGCGAGATCGTGCCGTTGGTGACCCCCGCCCGTTTCGCCAGCTCGCGCTGGGACAGACCATTCTTCTTACGGATGTACTGCAGGCGGGTCGCAACTTCTATGGACATCGCTAGGTTCTCTGACATGGGAGACGATCGGGCGCGTGGGCTCGGGCAATGTGTGCCCGCGAGTGTTGAATATTCTAATCACTTTAATCGTTGCGCCGCTGGGGAAAACCCTGAAAGGATTCCGAAATATGATTTGCGCAACGAATGTTCCCGCTGACCGGGATTCCGCGGACACCCTCGGGAAAGCCCTGATAAATCTTTTATAAAAATGATTTGACGGCATTATTGGCTCGTATACGATGGTTCTCAGGCGATCGTCATGCCGACGTCACGAAACACGAACATGTGTTTTTGACGCAGCGAACCTGGTTCGCAACGGTCAGAGACGGTCATCCCAGCGTCATGTTTCTTTAAACGCCCTGTGCGTTTTTCGAGCAAGCGTTCAATACTTTCAACGTCGCTAGTCGAGTGTAATCGTGAGAGTCCGAGGCCCTTTGGTGAGATGGAATCGAAGTCAGGCGAGTTGTCCTCGCGCTGACGGCGCCATCGCCGACGGCAGCAACGGCAGCCTTGCGTTCCGCCGCTTTCTGTCCGTCTTCACGATCCTGTCCCGCCGTTCAGTTCGACGTCACAACTCCATCTCCGCGCGCGCCTTCATTGCTGTGCGTACGGACGAAGTCGCCTCGCTGCTGCCGTAGCGCCTCCCCCTTTTCCGTCGTTCGATTCGTCCGTTTGCGTGAGCGCGCTCTCTCGAGCCATGCGTTCGTGCGTGTGCGGTGCCGTCTGCCGCGCAGCGCCTCATGCGGATCAGATCAATTGCGCACCGCAACGGACCGAATCGAACGGCACATCTAATTATCACGCGCGGCGCGTCCCGCTGACGACGACCGCCTGCACTACCCGGTGGCCTGACGCCTTGCGTCCGGCTGCGGAATGTTGCCGCGCCGTGTTTAACGTTGTTCATGCCGCGTCCCGCGGGGAACATACACGTCTATCTGATATGCGAAACAAACCTCTCGTCGGCATCAGCGCCGACAGAACGATGATGGGAGTCCACCCGTCGCACGTCACCGGCGAGAAGTACATCGCCGCGATCGTGGACGGCTCGCAGGCACTGGCCATGTTGCTGCCGGCGCTCGGCGAGCGTCAGTCCACCGAGGACGTGCTGGCTACTGTCGACGGCTTACTGTTCACCGGCAGCTATTCGAATGTCGAGCCGCACCGCTACGGCGGCCATCCCAGCGCGCCGGGCACGCTGCACGACGCCGCACGCGATGCGACGACGCTGCCGCTGCTGCGCGCCGCGATCGCCGCAGGCGTGCCGGTGCTGGCGGTATGCCGGGGCTTTCAGGAAATGAACGTGGTGTTCGGCGGGACGTTGCATCAAAGCGTTCACGCGGTGGCCGGTCTGAACGACCATCGCGAGAACAAGGAAGACGACCTCGACGTGCAATACGCACCGTCGCATTCGATCACGCTGACGCAGGGCGGCTTGTTGCAGCGCCTCGCCGGCGGCACGAATGAAGCGCGTGTGAATTCATTGCACGGTCAGGGCGTCGAGCGGCTGGGCGTGGGTCTGGTGGCAGAAGCCACCGCGCCGGACGGATTGATCGAAGCGGTGAGCGTGAAAGATGCGCGTGCCTTCGCGCTGGGTGTGCAGTGGCACCCGGAATGGAAGCATGCCAACGACGCGCTTTCCACCGCGATCTTCCGTGCCTTCGGCGAAGCCTGCCGCGATCGAATGCGCACCAAGGCCGGCTATGGCGCGGCATCCGCCGCTGCCACGCATGCCTGAGCCGGTCGCGCACCAAAACTGAGAGAATAACCATGCATGAAATCGACGACTTCCTGAAGAAGAACCGCGTCACCGAAATCGAAGCGATCATTCCGGATATGGCCGGGATCGCACGCGGCAAGATCATTCCGCGCAGCAAGTTCGAATCCGGCGAATCCATGCGCTTGCCGCAGGCGGTGATGATCCAGACCGTCACAGGGGACTATCCGGAAGACGGCACGCTCACCGGCGTCACCGACCCGGACATGGTCTGCGTTCCCGACGCCAGCACCATCCGCATGATTCCGTGGGCCGTCGATCCGACCGCCCAGGTGATCCACGATTGCGTTCACTTCGACGGCACGCCCGTCGCCATCTCGCCGCGCCGTGTGCTGCGCCGCGTGCTCGAACTGTATAAGGCCAAAGGCTGGAAGCCGGTTATCGCGCCTGAACTCGAGTTCTACCTGGTCGACATGAACAAGGACCCGGATCTGCCGCTGCAACCGCCGATCGGCCGTACGGGCCGTCCGGAGACCGGCCGTCAGGCGTACTCGATCGAAGCCGTGAACGAATTCGATCCGCTGTTCGAAGACATCTATGAATACTGCGAAGTGCAGGAACTGGAAGTCGACACGCTGATTCACGAAGTCGGCGCCGCGCAGATGGAAATCAACTTCATGCACGGCGATCCGCTGAAACTCGCCGACAGCGTGTTCCTGTTCAAGCGCACGGTGCGTGAGGCCGCGCTGCGTCACAAGATGTACGCGACTTTCATGGCCAAGCCGATGGAAGGCGAACCGGGCTCGGCGATGCACATGCACCAGAGCCTCGTTGACGAAGAGACCGGCCACAACCTGTTCACCGGTCCGGACGGCAAGCCCACGTCGCTCTTCACGGGCTATATCGCAGGCCTGCAGAAATACACGCCGGCGCTGATGCCGATTTTCGCGCCGTACATCAACTCGTATCGCCGCCTGTCGCGCTTCATGGCTGCGCCGATCAACGTGGCATGGGGTTACGACAACCGCACGGTGGGTTTCCGGATTCCGCATTCGGGCCCGGCTGCGCGCCGCATCGAAAACCGCATTCCGGGCGTGGACTGCAATCCGTATCTCGCGATCGCAGCAACGCTGGCTGCCGGGTATCTTGGCATGACGCAAAATCTGGAACCGACCGAGCCGCTGCTCAGCGACGGTTACGAGCTGCCCTACCAGTTGCCGCGCAATCTGGAAGAGGGGCTGACGCTGATGGGCGCGTGCGAACCGATGGCCGAGATTCTCGGCGAAAAATTCGTCAAGGCCTACCTCGCACTGAAAGAAACCGAATACGAAGCGTTTTTCCGCGTGATCAGTTCGTGGGAACGCCGGCATTTGCTGCTGCACGTCTAAGGCCCTTGCTAACGACGTCACCCGCAAACGCAAAAAAATTGGAGGCAGTATGAGCTACAGAACAGAAGAAGTCGCTTACGTGCAGACGGCCCAACCCGCGGCCAGCGTACAAGCCGCACAACAGCAACGCAGCACCGCCGAATACCGCGCGCTCGACGCCGCGCACCACATCCATCCGTTTTCGGATATGGGTTCGCTCAATCGCAGCGGCAGCCGCGTAATCGTCAAGGCACAGGGCGTGTACCTGTGGGATTCAGACGACAACAAGATCATCGACGGCATGGCCGGTTTGTGGTGCGTGAACGTCGGTTATGGCCGTAAGGAACTGGCTGACGCAGCGTACCGCCAGATGCAGGAACTGCCCTTCTACAACACCTTCTTCAAGACGACGCACCCGCCGGTGATCGAACTGTCGGCCTTGCTCGCGGAGCTGGCGCCGGAACCGTTCAACCACTTCTTCTATTGCAACAGCGGCTCGGAAGGCAACGACACCGTGCTGCGCATCGTTCACCAATACTGGGCGACGCAAGGCAAGCACTCGAAGAAGTTCGTCATCTCGCGCAAAAACGGCTATCACGGTTCGACAATCGCGGGCGGTACGCTGGGCGGCATGGGCTACATGCACGAACAGATGCCCTCGAAGGTCGAGAACATCGTGCATATCGACCAGCCGTATTTCTTCGGCGAAGCACAAGGCAATCTGACGCCGGAAGAATTCGCTCTGGCCCGCGCGCAGCAACTGGAAGCCAAGATTCTCGAAATCGGCGCGGACAACGTGGCCGCGTTTATCGGTGAGCCTTTCCAGGGCGCGGGCGGCGTGATCTTCCCGGCTTCGACGTACTGGCCGGAAATCCAGCGCATCTGCCGCAAATACGACATCCTGCTGGTCGCCGACGAAGTGATCGGCGGCTTCGGCCGGACCGGTGAATGGTTCGCGCATCAGCACTTCGGTTTCGAGCCGGATCTGATCACGCTGGCCAAGGGCCTGACAAGCGGCTATGTGCCGATGGGCGCAGTCGGCCTGCACGATCGTGTTGCCAAGGCGATCATCGAGAACGGCGACTTCAATCACGGCCTCACGTACTCCGGTCACCCGGTGGCCGCGGCCGTGGCGATCGCCAATCTGAAGCTGCTGCGCGACGAGAAGATCGTCGAGCGCGTCAAGACCGACACGGGTCCGTACTTCCAGAAGAAGCTGCGCGACACCTTCGCCAATCACCCGATCATCGGCGAAATCTCCGGTGCGGGTCTGGTGGCCGGCCTGCAACTCGCAGAAGACCCGAAAGCGCGCAAGCGCTTCGCCAATGGCGGTGAAGTCGGCACGATCTGCCGCGACTTCTGCTTCAACGGCAACCTGATCATGCGCGCCACCGGCGACCGGATGCTGCTCTCGCCGCCGCTCGTGATCAACAAGCTGGAAATCGACGAGATCGTTTCGAAGGCGAAAAAAGCCGTCGACGCGACCGCACAACAACTCGGAATTTCGTAACGGCAGTTCGTTCCGGCATGAGCACACCCACGATACGCGCTCATGCCGGTTCTTCACATCAAGGGAAAAAACCATGAGCGTTTGTCATCTTCGTCATGCGGTCGCGGGGGCCGCGCTTCTCGCCTTCACGGGTTTTGCGGCGTTGTCGGTTACGCCGGCCCTTGCGGCCGACACGGAACTGAATGTGTACAACTGGTCGGACTACATCGCGAAGGACACGATTTCGAACTTCGAGAAGCAGGACGGCATTCACGTCAAATACGACAACTACGATAGCGACGATACGTTGCAGGCCAAACTGCTCGCGGGCAGCTCCGGTTACGACATCGTGGTGCCGACGTCGAACTACATGGCCAAGCAGATTCAGGCCGGCGTGTATCAGAAGCTCGACAAGTCAAAGCTGCCGAACCTGTCGAACCTCGACCCTGTGCTGATGAAGATGATCTCCGATGCCGATCCGGGCAACCAGTACGGTGTGCCTTGGGCCTACGGTACTGACGGCATCGGCTACAACGTGCAAGCCGTGCAGAAGGCGCTCGGTGCGAATGCGCCGGTGGATAGCTGGGCACTCGTGTTCGACCCGGCCAATCTGTCGAAGCTGAAAGGCTGCGGCGTGTCGTTCCTCGATCAGGCAGTCGACGTGTTCGCCGCCACCTTGCAATACATGCATAAGGATCCGAACAGCACGAACCCCGCCGACTATCAGGCCGCGTTCGAAGTGCTGAAGAAAGTCCGCCCGTATATCACCCAATTCAATTCGTCGGGTTACATCAACGACCTCGCAAACAACGACATCTGCGTCGCGGTGGCATGGTCCGGCGACGTCGGCATCGCCAGCCGCCGTACCGCGGAAGCCAAGCGTTCGTATCAGGTGAAATTCTCGAACGTCAAGGAAGGCGGTTTGCTGTGGTTCGACGTGATGGTGATCCCGAAAGACGCACCGCATCCCGAAGCCGCGCTGAAGTGGATCAACTACATCGAAGATCCGAAGGTCAACGCAGCGATTACCAATGAAGTGTTCTACCCGACCGCGAACAAGGCCGCGCGCCAGTTCGTCATTCCGGGTGTCGCACAGGATACGACCGTTTATCCGGGCGACGAAGTGCTGAGCAAGATGACACTGATGAAACCGATGCCCACCGACATTCTGCGCCTTGAAAATCGTCTTTGGGCGCAGCTTAAAACCGGCCACTGATTTAAGCCAAACTAAAAAGAATCGATCCCGCGCTCAGGGATCGCTCGAACCCTGAGCGCATGAATGGCAGTAACGGTAGTCAGCCTGCGTGCTATTAGCGTCCCACTGGCGCGCAGTCCCATGTTTTCCGATCGCAGCGCATCTTGCGAGCCGCTTCCCGCGACTCGTATGGAGACACTTGCGCTCGCGATCCGCAAGGAATGGTTACATCATGAACTCGACGACATCAAATAGCGTAGCCGGCGCCACCCAGATGGCCCGCCCCGCACCGACGACAAAATCGAAATCGGACGAATTCGTTCGCATCGAAAATGTCGTGAAGAAATTCGGCGACAGCACCGCTGTCGACAACGTCAATCTGAGCATTGCGAAGAACGAATTGTTCGCGCTGCTCGGCAGCTCCGGCTGCGGCAAGTCCACGCTCCTGCGCATGCTCGCAGGGCTCGAGTCGGTCACGTCCGGCCGCATTTTCGTCGACGGCGAAGACCTTGCCGCGATGCCGCCGTACAAGCGGCCGGTCAACATGATGTTCCAGTCGTATGCGCTGTTCCCGCACATGAGCGTCGAAGCGAATATCGCCTTCGGCCTCAAGCAGGAAGGCACGCCGAAGAACGAGATCAAGGAGCGTGTTGCCGACGCGCTGCATCTCGTGCAGATGAGCAAATACGCGCAACGCAAGCCGCACCAGTTGTCCGGCGGACAGCAGCAGCGTGTGGCGCTGGCCCGCTCGCTCGTCAAGCGCCCCAAGCTGCTGCTGCTCGACGAGCCGATGTCGGCGCTCGACAAGAAGATCCGTCAGAAGACCCAGCTCGAACTGGTGAACATCATCGAGAAGGTCGATGTGACCTGCGTGATGGTGACGCACGATCAGGAAGAAGCCATGACCATGGCCGGGCGCCTCGCCGTGATGAGCGAAGGCCGCATCGTGCAGATCGGCTCGCCCAGCCAGGTGTACGAGTTTCCGAATAGCCGCTTCTCGGCCGAGTTCATCGGCTCGACCAACCTGTTCGAAGGCACCGTGGTCGCGGATGAGCCGGACCATATCTTCGTGGAAAGCGAAGACCTCGAATCGCGCATCTACGTGAGCCACGGCATTACCGGCCCGCTCGGCATGCCGGTGGGCATCTCCGTGCGCCCGGAACGCGTGAAAGTCTCGCTCGACAAGCCCTCGACGCCGCACAACTGGGCGCGCGGCGTGGTGTCGGACGTCGCGTACATGGGCAGCTATTCGCTGTATCACGTGCGCCTGCCGAGCGGTAAGACGGTCGTGTCGAATCTCTCCAGCTCGCACCTCATGAGCGAAGGTGCGCCGTCCTATAACGACGACGTGTTCGTCTACTGGTCGCCGGCTAGCGGCGTGGTGCTGACGCAATGAGCAATCCCACTACCTCCTCCCCCGCGGTGCTGGGCGCGCCGTCCGGCAGCCGTCTGCTCGGCTCGCTGAAAAAACGCCTCTCGATACTGGTGCCGTCTGGCCGTACGACCGTGATCGGCGTGCCGTTCATGTGGCTCTTCGTGTTCTTCGCGTTGCCGTTCGTGCTGGTGCTGAAAATCAGCTTCGCCGATCTGCGCCTTGGCATTCCGCCGTACACGGATCTCGTGACGGTCAAGGACGGCATGGTGCACTTCGCCATGCAGCTCAGCCATTACGCCTTCCTGCTGCAGGACGATCTGTACGTTGCCACGTACATCAGCTCGCTGAAAATGGCCGGAGTCTCGACCTTCTTCTGCCTGTTGATCGGCTACCCGATTGCGTACTACATCGCCCGCTCGGAACCCACCAAGCGCAACCTGCTGATGATGGGCGTGATGCTGCCGTTCTGGACGTCGTTCCTGATCCGCGTCTATGCATGGATCGGCATTTTGAAGGACGACGGCCTGCTCAATCACACGCTGATGGCCATCGGCATGATTCATTCGCCGTTGCGCCTCTACCACACGGATATTGGCGTCTATATCGGCATGGTTTATTCGTACCTGCCGTTCATGGTGATGCCGCTGTATGCGCACCTGGTGAAGATGGATCTGACGCTGCTCGAAGCGGCCTACGACCTCGGTTGCAAACCGTGGACCGCGTTCACGCGCATCACCTTGCCGCTGTCGAAGAACGGCATTATCGCCGGCAGTCTGCTGGTGTTCATTCCGGCGGTCGGCGAGTACGTGATTCCTGAACTGCTGGGCGGCGCCGACACGCTGATGATCGGCCGCGTGATGTGGGATGAATTCTTCAATGATATGGACTGGCCGATGGCATCCGCTGTCACCGTCGCGATGGTTCTACTGCTGCTCGTGCCGATGGCCGTGTTCCAGTACTACCAGGTCAAGGAACTGGAAGGTGCGAAATGATCAAGCCTAATAGAACGCTTTCCAATAGCGTGCTGACGTTCGGATTTCTGTTTCTGTATATCCCGATCATCAGCCTGGTGGTGTATTCGTTCAACGAGTCGAAGCTCGTCACGGTCTGGTCCGGCTTCTCGCTCAAGTGGTATGGCGCGCTGCTGCAAGACGGGGAACTGCTCAGTGCAGCGTGGTTGTCGCTGAAAATCGGTCTGCTGACCGCGTGTGCATCGGTAGTGATCGGTACGTGGGCAGGCTTCGTGCTGGCCCGCTTCGGGCGCTTTCGCGGCTTCACGCTGTTCGCCGGCATGATCAACGCGCCGCTCGTGATTCCTGAAGTGATTCAGGGCATCTCGCTGCTGTTGCTGTTCGTCGCGCTCGAACAGATGCTCGGCTGGCCGAAGGGCCGTGGCCTCTTCACGATCTGGATCGGCCACGTGATGCTCTGCGTGTCGTACGTGGCGATCATCGTGCAATCGCGGGTGAAGGAGCTCAACAAGTCGCTCGAAGAAGCCGCACTCGATCTCGGCGCGACGCCCTTCAAGGTGTTCTTCCTGATCACGCTGCCGCTGATCTCGCAGGCCCTGATGTCCGGCTGGCTGCTGTCGTTCACGCTGTCGTTCGACGACCTCGTGCTTTCCGCGTTCCTGTCCGGTCCTGGTTCGACCACGCTGCCGCTCGTCGTGTTCTCGCGTGTGCGCCTCGGCCTGAATCCGGAAATGAACGCGCTCGCCACGATTTTCATCACCACGGTGACGATCGGCGTGATCGCAGTCAACCGCTGGATGCAAGTGCGTGAGCGCAAGCGCAACCGCGACATGCAGATGGCTTTCGCACTTGCCGAAGCCGCCGACCCCTTGCCGTCAGCACCACAACAAGCCGCCGTACGGAAGTCGCTCGATACGGCACGCGCATAAGAAGTCCTTTTGCAATACGACCAATAAGGAGAATTTGCATGAGAAAGAAGCTCATCTGTCTGTTGGTGGCGGGGAGTTTGCCAGGCTTTGCCATGGCAGACGCCACCAGCGACCAGATCAAGGCGCTACAGGCCCAGCTCAACGCACTGCAAAAGGAGGTGAAGCAGTTGCGTTCCGAGGTAGCGTCCAAGCCGAAGGCGGCGGCAGCAGCGACCGCGGCACCGGCTCCGGCTCCCGCTGTGGTGGCGGCGCCGGTCGACATCTCCTCGCCGGATTACGGCAAGGCGCAGGCGACGCTGACCAACGATCAGGTCGATTCGATGAAGCAGCAGATCGCCAATCAGCAGTTGAAGGTCGACTCGCTGGTGGATGCGGCGAACACAGGGCCGATCGCCGGCTTGTCGGTGACTGGTTATATCGACCCGACCTACTTGTATAACCGCGCGCAGAGCAGCTCGTCGTTCCTGTTCGCGAACCACGAAAATAGCTACAACTACTTCAACAGCACGTTCGGCGATCTGTACCTGGACATCAAG
>Ga0210409_10008356_pt1 | contig 10540 bp, 8 predicted proteins | sample IncBWH17MmetaG_FD_161649 | JGI IMG/M metagenome (GOLD analysis project Ga0210409, IMG submission 161649) | Forest soil microbial communities from Barre Woods Harvard Forest LTER site, Petersham, Massachusetts, United States - Inc-BW-H-17-M | ecosystem: Environmental > Terrestrial > Soil >...
TCTTCTATCCAGAAATGCGGTTTGGGATCAGGCACGATCAGGGTCTCAAAGTTCAGGCCGTACAGGCTTTCGGAAGGCAGCACGATCACTCTCGATCCGGGAGGAAGCAATTTTTTGGCGGGCTCGACGAGCGTGGTGTAGAGCTGCTTGCCTTCAGAGCTGCCGGTGTCCTGGGCGTCGCGCATCTCCAAGATGGATTTCCTAAAGGACTTCACCAGAGGGTCGATCTCCGAAGCCTGAGGCAGGACAAAACAGGAAGTCTTCCCGGGGGTGATGACCCAGAGATAGGAATGCGCGTGCCCGACCCAATAAAAGAAAAGCGAGGCTTTGAGCCTTCGTGCGATTTGTTGCACACCGGCGGAGCCCAAAGGCAACGTGGCAGCCTGGGCGGTGGGAGGAAGTCCCTCTGCCAGCGTTCGGGCGCGGCTCAATTCGGCAACTCTGAGAGCTTCGTCGGACTTGCCGTGGGCGACGAGAAAATCGACGTAGTCGTCGTAAAACTCGATAGCGCCGGTAAGAAATGTGAGGCGGAGTTCATCACTCTTCAAAGATTCCTTGGCCGTCGCGATCGTTCGAATGGCTTCCCGGTATTCCTTTTCCGCCAGGGTGAACTTGCGCTCGTCGCCGTAGGTCTTTGCCAGCCGCGCTTCGGCTTCCCAACGCATAGGTGTCCTTGCGCCGGCATCGTTCTTCACTTTGCTGAAAGCTTGCTCCGCTTGCTGGTATTCGTGTTTCGCACCTTGAATCCGCCCGTCAACCAAGGCCAGATCGAGGGCTGAGAAGTGGTCCGGATGTTCGTGCACAAGCTGGGCAACTGCATCTCGATAATGTTCTGCAGATTCCAGGTGGTTGGATTCGAGGTCCACCAGCGCGAGATTTTCGTAGCATTCGACTGTAGCAGCCTTGTCGTCCAAGCCATTCGCAAGCGTGAGGGCCTTTTCGTACGAGTCTCTCGCCTCGCCAAATTTGCGCTGATGCAAATAGACGTTGCCGATGTTGAGTCTCCAGTTGACTTGAGACGATATGCGTCCGGCTTGGCGGGCTGCTTCTTCTGCCTTCTTGAAGTGATCGAGAGCGCTATCATTGTCACCCAGCTCGAGGAACTCCCAGCCGAGATTGCCGAGAATCTTGGTTTCGGAGGCCTTTGCTCCAACCGTGCGTGACAGCTGCAGGGCCGCTTGGTTCCAATCAATCGCTTCGTCGTAGCGCTCTTGCCGCGTAGCAACGAGCCCGAGACTTCCGAGGGCCGCGGCTTCGAGGAAGGAATCCTTGCGTTCCCTTGCCGACTGAAGTGCCTGCGAATAGGCGCGGATGGCATCGGCGGAATCGCCGCGAACAAAAGCAAGGGTCCCTTTACGCAAGAACACCTCTCCCAGCATGGCGGGGTCAACGGAAAGAGCCAACTTCTCCGCATCCGCCAGGAGTTGCTCGGATTCCCCAAACTCCTGGAGAAAACAGTGGGCCATGCCCTGAGTCATTTTTTGCCAAACGGCGAGGTCGGTATTCGCGTAGGGGGGAGGAGTGGGCACGCGGATCAGTGCAAGAGCGTCCCTGTTTTGGCGAAGCTGGACGAGGATCTCCGCCTTAAGGTAGGAGAACTTCAAATGCCATTCGGATTCGTCCCCCGGAAAGCGAGGCAGGGCCGCGTCCACGTCAGAGAGTGCAGCCTTAGGTTCTCCACGCTTTAGCCTAAGCCAGGCGCCTTCGTAGATTTCTTTTGGAGCAGTATTGCTTGGTCGTTTGCAGGCGATACCCACGCAGCACAAAACGCAGGTTAGCAAAAACCCTATGGCCAGGGTTCGCCGTCGCCAATGGTCTGCCCAAGAGTATGCGGCCCGGACACGGGAGAACCCAATTCCAGCCGCAACATGGTCAACGTCCTCTTGCAGCGCCCGATGAGCGTCTCGGCCAAATAGACTTTCCCAAAGTGATGGATGCTGAAGGCGTGCCCTTCGCGCCTTACTCCCGGTGCGGAGGTCTTCATGTCCTTCACAAGTGAGCAAAGAATCTCCGTGTTTCCGTCGCCTGGCTTCTGTTTCTGCCCCGTCTGAAAGGGATCCTCTGCCATTTTCCGGAATTCTTTGTCGGTGTCCAACTCTTTCTTGACCTTGTCATACGTGCCCAGGTGCGCAAAAAGACGCTCATTGAGTTCCAATTCCACGGGATAGCCGCCGATACGCAGGTTGTCGAATTGGGTTCCCACAAAACTGTAATGAGAGTGCTCTTCCTCGAAAAGATAGTAAGAGGAGATCCGAGCCACCAGGCGGTCTGCGGTCAGCACATCGAGAAAATTCAGGCCCTCGATGGTGGCCGTCACCAGCGTGGTGTGATAGACCTTGTCCCCTTCCCGAAGTTCACTGCCGGAGACATGGGTGTAGCCGGCTTTAAAGGAGACAAAGTGATTGAAGCGGAAATTGTCAACCCGCGCGTTCCCATGGCCTCCAATCGTCGGAAGCGCGGTTGCGGCCTGCACTTCGATCAGCTGCTGAACCGGCCGGGTGAATTGCCCGCTATAGGCATGGGCACTGGCGTTGTAATGAAACACTCTCTTTGCTGGAGCCGGCATGGGGGACACCTCAAAGGTTAGGGTTACGGCTAGAGTGAATACTTATTCATTCAGGGACGAAATTCAACTGTAAAAGGTAGCCGGGAGACTTCGTTTGTCTTGGTCATTCGGCCACTGGCTTCGGGGTCGCCAGCGAGAACGAGGGAATACTTAGCGGGCCGGACAACACCTCCTGGAACAACGAAATGCAATTCCCTGTTCGCGCTAGTTCCGGGTATCTTCACTTGGAGCAGGGAGCGTCCCGATTCATCCTGAAGCTGGCAAATGTAGCCGTCGAAGGCTTGTCGCGGAGTAAAGTCGAACTGCAGGGCAAAGGATTCGTCGGGGCGAACCTGGATTTTGCCTTCCTCTGCGCTCTTGGCATCCTCACTGCCGAGCGTGTCGGCTTTTCTCAGAGAAAAGGAGGAGGAAAAGACTTGGCTGGCATCAAGAGCTGCCATTCCCTGCTTATGAGGAATCGTCACGGTATTCTGGTAGCCAATGACCAGCAATAGGACTGCAAATGCCGGGACCGCGACAATCGGCCGCAGCCAGGCGAACCACCCGCCGCGAGCTGGTGCGGCAGCCTTTTGGGCGGCATCTGTTTCCGCTCGCCGCAAGACCTCGCGGGTGGTGTCCGCAAAGGCAGCAATAGCCTTCACATCCACCGCGCATTCCGCGCAATCGAAGAAGTGCTCTTCGTATTCGTCGCGAAGGTTCTGGGGGAACTCACCCAGTATGTACTTCTCTGCTGCCTGTAGTCGCACTGCGTCGTTATGGTCCATTTGTGCCATCCGGTAGATAGTGCGGGAGATACGCAGATCGTTTCATTGGACCTTTTCACTTGGCGCCGGACGCGCAATCCGCATTTGGTCCTTTTCATAGAGGGCCTTGAACTTATCCTTGGCCCTATGCAGCAGCACCCTCAAATAGTCGCGATCCACGCCAAATTCCCGGCAGACCTCATCTTTCTCCTTTTCTTCCAAGAAGATAGCTCGCAGCACGTCGCGATCTCGCTGGGGCATTTCCTGAAGGATTTGCCGCACGCGCTCCGCGGACTGCTTGGTGACCAGCATCCCCTCCAAATCCAGCACTTTATCGGGGATCTCATAGTGCGCATCGTCCATGGGCTGATTCCTGGCCGAGGATCGGTAGTGTTCCAGTAAGACGTTGTTACAAATGGAGTTAACGAAAGCTCCGAAGCGTTCCGGCTGGCGTACGCCGCCTTCGCGTCGCAAGGCAGCGATGACGCGGATGAAGGTTTCCTGGCGCAAATCCTCCACTTTATCGGAGGTGAGCGTCCGGGCTCTCAGTTTAATCCGCAGAAGTTGTTCAAAATACGCGACAAAGTGGTGTTCCGTGGGGCGATCCCCATCCCGCAGCCGCTCCACATAGCTCTTGTCAAACGCGAAAAAATCCACCTGGGCCTCGAGGTCTTGGCAGAGGAGTATAGCCTCGCTGCACCGGCAGAGCAATAAATCTCACTAGTTCCCGAAACGGAACGGAGACGAGTTGCACTATCCATCCAGGAAGCCCGTTCGCTCGGGAGTCCTTATACGTGGGGAACCTACCCCGGTCCCTGCGTGCCCCAATAGGCGCATTCGAGCCTGCCCTGAACAGACTTGGATGCGCCTCCCCTGCTTTCACATTGGGCCAGAACGGATGGAGGATTTGTGGCAAGCCCGGCTAATCTCGCAAGTGTTTCAAAAAATATCTCAACCCATTTTCCACGAACTTCTGAAAAGAGCGCCACGCTCGAGTGCCCACCCGGCTCTCCCCGCGTGACGGCGCTGAGTTTAGAGTTTGTAGCCAAGCCGCAAGAAGCGCATCGCGTGCAGTCCGCGATTCCTGCCGCGCTCGCCGGAGCGCTGCAAAATGTTTCAGGGTTTGCAGGATGCTTAGTCATGGTTTCCGAGCAGGAAGCGCGGCTCGTTACGGTCATCACGTTGTGGGTCGGGAATGATCGCTTGAAACATTGCCGTGAAAATGTCCGCTGGGTCCAAAAGTTGCTCGCGCCCTACGTGGATCGCTGCCTGCGCGTGCAAACTCTTGCCGCACATTCTCCGGCGCTGCCAGGGTTGGAGTTGGAGATGAATTTCGAGGGCGATACTTCCCGGGTGCGTTACCGGAGCACCGAGGATGAAACCGCGTGTGTGGCATAGCGCATCTAATAGTGCAGGGGCGATCTCCGGTAGGCTAAGGTTGACCCTCGAGATAAATCAATGGGCCTGGGTGGAATGGACACGAAACATCGAGAACGAAGCTGCAGCATGGATTCTTGTGCGAGCGCCGCGATTACTGCTTTGGATCACCAGGATCTTTGCCTGAACCACTTTCTGCTGCGGTGCTACGAGCGGCTCGAGAGCCTGGATCCCCGCGGCCGCCAGTTCTGCGCAGAGCCCCTGGACGCGGCCGCCATGCGCGCGTTCATCGAGGAGTGCTCGCGAAAAGCGCTCGACGTCAGCCTGCACTCTGCGAACCTGAGCAATCTCGAGCGCGGGCGTCTTCTGGACATCCTGCTCTGGGCCGGCGAGCTTTTCCTTCTGTTGCGCGCACCGCGCTTCGCTTTCAGCGAATCCGGGTCTGCGCTGGATGACCACGCCGCCGTGCAAGCCGCAGCTCCCTCCCGCTGAATCCACAATCGTTTAGCTCGCTGTTCTTTCGTCTCCGACAGCGCGTGTGTGTGTGATGATGCCGAAGAATTTCGTCTTTTCGAAAATAGACACCAATCGTGAGTTATATTACGGTGTCTTGTATCATCACCGTGCGACTGATTTCTGCTGCCAAGGGTCGGTCAAGCGCAGGCGATAGCCAAGGTGATCCGGAGGGAGGTTGCGCGAGAACATGAATCCTGCGTTTCGTCTCTCCCTCGCGATTCCGCTGCACAATGAAGAGACAGTCTTGCCGGAACTCTTGCGCCGAACGCGCGCCGTGCTCGATAAAATTGCCGGCGGCCCGCATGAGATTGTTTTTGTTGACGATGGAAGCACCGACCACACCTTCGCTCTGCTGGAGGAAGCCGTGCGGCAGGACTCCCGCATACGCGCCATCTCGCTTTCGCGGAATTTCGGCCACCAGGCCGCTCTGACATCCGCCCTGGATCACGTCACCGGAGACGCTGCGGTGGTGATGGATGGCGATTTGCAGGACGTGCCCGAAGTTATCCCGCAATTTGTCGAGCGCTTCCACCAGGGTTACGACGTCGTGTACGCGCAGCGCATCCGCCGCAAGGAACCGTGGCCGCTGCGCCTTTGCTATTTTGTGTTTTACCGGTTGATGGCCAAACTTTCCGACGTGCGCCTGCCGCTGGACTCCGGAGATTTCGGCCTGATGTCGCGCCGCGTTATCGACCATGTCCGGCGCATGCCTGAGCATCACCGCTATTTGCGCGGCATGAGGAGCTGGGTAGGCTTCCGGCAGACGGGGCTTCCCGTCGAGCGCGAGGAACGCCACTCGGGAAAGAGCAAGTACGGGTTTCTGCGGCTCCTGAAGCTGGCCACCGACGGGATCTTTGCTTTTTCTATAGTTCCGATTCGTGCGGCCGCCTTGCTGGGCGCTGCCGCCATCGGCGTTTCCATGCTCTACGTTTTGTACGCCCTCTACTACCGGTTTTTCCTGCAGCAATCGCCGCAGGGCTTCACCGCTTTGATTGCCGCAGTGACTTTTCTCTCGGGCGTGCTGCTCTTTTTCCTCGGAATCATTGGTGAATATGTCGGCCGTATTTATGAAGAAACCAAGGCCCGTCCCATTTATGTCATCGAGCGCGTCGCCGGAACCCCGCAAGGCAGGCCGGGAGAGAGTCCTGCCGATGCGCGCCGTTCCGAGCGATTTCCGGAGCGGGAATTACTCCGCTAGCTTTGTGGCCACCGCCGCCAAGTTTTTCTGGAAGCCCGGCCGATATGAGTACCACACGCGCCATAACGTATTTGTCGCCGCCGGCCGAGGTCAGCATGGCCGATCGGTGGTTTGAGATTGCCAGGGTCGACCATTTCTGGATTCGGCGCCGGTTCGAAGTTCTGCGACGGGTGGCTGGCGGACTGGTCGCCGGCGCTCACGAGATTGCAGAGATCGGATGTGGCAACGGCCTGCTTCAACTTCAAATCGAAAAAGAGTATGACCGTGAAGTAGCAGGATTCGATCTCAATGAGGCGGCGTTAAAGCAAAACGTGAGCCAGCGGAGCCCCATCCATTGCTACGACATTTACCAGAGGAATCCAACACTCCAGGAAAAATTCGATCTCATCTTTCTTTTTGACGTTTTGGAGCATATTTCCGACGAAGACGGCTTCCTTAGCGCACTGCGTTTTCACCTTGCGCCTGACGGAATATTGGCCGTAAACGTCCCGGCTGGTATGTGGGCTTATTCTGAATATGACATCGCCGCTGGCCACGTGCGGCGCTATTCCATTCGAACGTTGCGGGAAACCGTTCTACGCAATAATTTCTTAATCAAGGAGTGCACCTACTGGGGTTTGCCCCTTGTGCCCACATTGGTAGTTCGGAAGCTCTGGCTCCTGGGTCAACGCGACAAAGATAAGGTGATCTCCACCGGATTTGATTCGCGAAACAATTTCATCAACGAAATGCTGGGCTTGGTTTCCAAGTGTGAACCAATCCCGCAGACATTTCTCGGTACTTCGTTGATGGCGGTTCTTAAGGTTGGCCGAGATGCAGTCTAACTCCCGCCTGCCACTTCCGAATTCTTCCGATTCCCCCTCGAAGAGCGCGCCCGCGGGTGCTGCGGAAAACGGCTGGAATGGAAAACTCGCTCGTTTCGTCATCCTCGTTTTCGTGCTTAACGTGGTTTCGGCAGCCTTGTTTATCGGCATGATCAATCGCCAAGTCTACGACGAACCTTACAACATTTTCGACGTTCACAATTACGCCACACGTGGGCTCTCGATGGAGACCTTGCTCTCCCACAGAAATCCACCGGGCCCAACAGGCTTTCTGTGGATGGCCGCCGGAGTTCGAGTCCTGGGAGGCGAAGAGTTGCGCGACGCGCGCGTCGCTACGTTAATGAGCTGGATTCTCCTGGCTGCGGGAATCTTGATTTGTGGACGCTACAGCCATTTTCCGCAACTCTGGTATGGCGCCTTGTTGGCCATGCTGGTTTTTCCGCACGCTTTGGAAGCTACCGCGACGTTGCTCACCGAAGGCCCATCGCTGCTCTTTGCAGTTCTAGGAGCGCTGGCGTGGATCCAATTTGCTTCTAATCCGGACGCGACACCGCGCCTTTTCGCGCTGGGATTGCTCGGAGGATTGTTGATGGGAGTGGCAGTCACCTGCCGCCAGTACAATCTGGCTCTGCTGCCTGCGGTGGCACTCTTTATTTTCCACCAATGGCGAAGGCCGGCCATCCGCGAGAAATCCGGATGGAGTCTAAACGCTATTCTCTCAGTCGCGCTTGCTGCCGTCCCGGTGCTTCTCATGGTTCTGGCGTGGCAAGGCATCTCCAGTCCTGGAATGGCAACGGGCACCTCTTACGATCATATGTGGAAAGCTAGCGTGGGCTTGAATCTGACGCGGCCGCTGGTGGTGGCCTTTTATACCGCGGTGTATCTGTCGCCGCTCACATTTCCCGCGATGTTTCAGATGAAGCTTTCGCTGCGCCGGAGGGCATTGTTGATCGCCGTCTTGGGCGGCGCCGTGCTCACGTATTTCAATGCGTTGTTCCTGCAGCCGGGGCCGCTGAATTCGTTGATTCGATTTGCGTCGCGCGTGCCTTATGGCGGGACGATGCTCTTCGCGGCCATCGCCGTGGTCGTAATCTACAATGCCGCTTCAACATGCTTCCTGCTGTGGGAACAGCGGCAAGCTCTCTCCTCATGCGCTCCCGCCGTTTTTGCATTGCTCGTGGTGGTATTCTTCGTTGCTGAACAGGTCGGGGTGGGTGGCAACCTTCCGTTCTACGATCGCTATGTTCTGCAGTTGGCGCCTTTCCTGGGATTGATCGCCTTCGCGGTTTTGCCGCGATTGACTCCGGTGCGCGTCCTCGCACTTGCGGGAATGTCGGTTCTAAGCCACGTCATGCTATGGCGATTTGCGTTTGGCGGCTGAGTATCGCTGCAAGAAAAAAGTGAACCCTGCCTAGTCGTGGTCCGAAGGGCGCATCGCGCTGCGCGCGCGGCCAAAAACGCGGCTGGCCCATTCCGCCCAGGGAGCGGCTTCGAACTCCGCGAGGTAGGAATACGCTACCGGCACCACCAGCAGCGTCAGCAACAAGCAAAGCGTCTGCCCGCCGATAATCGTTACGGCGATCGAGGCGCGCTGCTCCGAACCCGCGCCGATGCCCACGGCCACGGGGATTAGTCCCGCAATAATCGAAAGCGTGGTCATCAGAATCGGCCGCAGCCGCACGCGATTGGCTTCCAGGATGGCTTCTCCTACCGGCATCCCCTCGGCGCGCAGGCGGTTGGTATAGTCCACTTGCAGGATTCCGTTTTTCTTCACGATGCCGAGCAGCAGAAACATGCCCAGCGCGCTCCACAGGCTCAGCGCGCGCCCGGTGATCCACAGCGAAAACAGCGCGAATGGCACGCTCAAAGGCAACGTCAGCATAATAATGAAGGGATAGGTGAAGCTTTCAAACTGGGCGGCTAGCACCATGTACATGAAAATTGAAGCCAGCAGCATCGCTAGCACGAGATTCCAAGTCGTCTCTTCCAGGACTTTCACTTGTCCGGAAAACAGAAACGAATAACCGGGCGGCAACCCCACTTCCTTAATGGATTGCACGGTGTGCGCCGCGGCCAGGTCCAGCGGATAGCCTGAAGCCACGTTCGCATAAACGCTGACTTGAAATTCGCGGTTGTAACGCCAGAGTGTCGCGGGCCCAACCCCACGCGCAATGGACGCCACATTTTCCAGCCGCACCTGTCCCAGCTTGGCGGAAGGCACCATCATGCGCGCCAGCACGTCGGGATTGTCCCGCTGTTCCTGCAAAAGCTGCATCGTGACAGGATATTGTTCCGAACCTTCTTTGAATCGCGTGATTTCGTCCTCGCCGGAATAAAACAGCCTCACGGCATCGCTTACGTCCGTCATGCGCACACCGATGTCCGCAGCGCGCTGCCGGTCGACCTTCACCTGTAGCTCCGGCGTATTCAGGTTCAAGCTGGGATTGACGTCTACCAGATCCGGATACTGCATCATGCGGGTGGCAATCTGCTTGCTTGTTTCCGCTAGCTGATTGAGTTCCGGCCCTCGGATAACGGCGGCGATCGGAAAATACGTTTCTCCGCCGAGCACCGAAGGCAAGCGTACGTTGTACGTCATGTTGCGATATTGAGCGAGAATTCCGCGGACGGCCGTGGCCATCTGCGTATGGCTGCGTTTTCGCTCGCTCCGTGGCACCAGCACAATAAAGAGATGCGCGTGGTTCGTCGGCCCATGCGTGAACGATTGCACCAGCGCCACTTCCGGAAATGCCGCCACGCGCTGCGCCAGCTCGGTCGCAGTTTGGGTCGTCTTTGCCAGTGCGGTGCCTTCCGGAAGCGTGAAGGAGCTGATCAATTCAGACTGGTCGTCCGCAGGAATCCAATCGCGTCCCACCAGGCGGTAGAAACCAAATGTCGAGAGAAAGGTGAGCACGCAGATCGCGATGATCGTTCGCCGATGCGCCAGCGACCATCGCAACATTTTCATATACCAAACTTCCACCAAATGCAGAATGCCGCTCGAGTGCACTTTCTCATCGCTCTTGCCCAGCTTTAGCAGCCGCGAGCTCATCATCGGTGTCAGCGTAAACGCCACGAGCAAGGACACAAGGATGGCCATGGCCATCGTCCACCCGAAGGAATTCACGTACTTCCGCGCAAAGCCGGTCATGAACGCAATGGGCAGAAAAATAATCACCAGCGAAAGGGTCGTGGCCATCACCGCAAGCCCGATTTCGCGCGTGGCCTCGATCGCCGCCATTAACCGGTCGCGGCCCTTGTCCTGCATGTACCGGACGATGTTCTCCAGGACGATGATGGCGTCATCGATCACGAT
>Ga0210409_10008357_pt1 | contig 10540 bp, 13 predicted proteins | sample IncBWH17MmetaG_FD_161649 | JGI IMG/M metagenome (GOLD analysis project Ga0210409, IMG submission 161649) | Forest soil microbial communities from Barre Woods Harvard Forest LTER site, Petersham, Massachusetts, United States - Inc-BW-H-17-M | ecosystem: Environmental > Terrestrial > Soil >...
GGAAAAACCTCGAAGAAACCCAGGCCTTTGAAAATCAGAAACTAAAACCAAAGGAAAAAAAAGGAACACTGAAAGAATTGCTAAAACATCCCAAGGCAGTAGCCACGGTGATCGGCCTTACCTTGGGTGGCACACTTGCTTTTTACACCTATACCACGTACATGCAAAAATTCTTGGTGAATACAGTCCACATGAGTAAAGAGCAATCTACCCTGATGTCCTTTTTCACCTTATTCATTTTTGCCTGCCTGCAACCCGTATTTGGTGCATTATCTGATAAAATTGGCCGTCGCCCCCTGTTAATTGGTTTTGGCATTTTAGGAACCCTCTGTACAGTTCCTTTACTGACTACCCTGAGCCATACCACTTCGCAATGGGAAGCCTTTTTCCTCTTAATGGCTGCTTTGGTTATCGTAAGCGGTTACACCAGCATCAACGCAGTGGTAAAAGCAGAGTTGTTCCCAGCAGAGATCAGAGCACTGGGCGTAGGCCTTCCCTATGCTTTGACCGTGGCAATTTTTGGAGGAACAGCAGAATATATTGCATTATGGCTCAAAGACTGGAACCATGAAACCTATTACTATTGGTATATTACCTTTTGTATTTTCCTCTCTTTAATGGTTTACGTATTTATGAGAGACACCAAAGAGAACTCCCTTCTAAATCAGGATGCCCTGCAAGAATAACTAAACAAGAATAACTAACTTAAATCAAATAGAATTTTCACCTAAATTTTAAAAAGATGAACACAAAAAAACTATTCCTCAGCCTGGCATTTGCAATGTTCTGCACATTTACATTCGCGCAATCACCCGCTAAACCAGAAAAACCAACTAAACCCGTAATGGTCGGCGGCGACAGAGATAAACACGGTTGTATAGGCTCCGCAGGATATACCTACTCCGTTATCAAAAAGGATTGCGTCAGGCTCTTCGAGCAAAAAACCCAGTTAAAAGAAGTCAACGCAAAAGGATCCGCCACCTTCAACGCAACCGTTATTTTCAGTGCAGATAACAAACAAGCAGAGATATTCGTCCCACGCTCAAAATCAAGTACCATACTCACCAGAACAAGAGGAACAAAAAGAAGTTCAGTCTGGAAAAAAGGCAAGTATGCCCTATATCAAAAAGGAGATACCTATATCCTCAAAGAATCCAATAAACCAATTTTCGCACAGGTATCTTAAATAGATATTCATATAATTCAGGATGCTGTTGTCTGATTCAGCAAATCGCTATCACCACCACAGCATCCTGAACTTTCAGTATCTAAAATTTCTTATTTATTCGATCCATATGTGAATCTCTTATTTTGAGATTGGTCTACCGCAACCACCACACTTTCATTCGTTTCCACCTTACCATCAACTTCAGTTTTATAGCTGGCAGTGATCGGGCCACCCTCTAAATTAGAAACACTAATGCTCAATTCCCCAAAATCAAATGGTTTTACGGTTTCGAACACATAAGTTTTTGTGGTACCTAGAAAACTTTTCTCGTCTATTATTATAGTGTTTTGGTTACCTTGCGATGTGCCATTTATTTTCCAAACAGGTGCTCCGTACTGGCTGGCATCATGGTTTGCGGCACTTACCTGAACATCTACCTGATCGTCTTGATCAGCTCCTGTTACTGTAACCGTCATTTTCATTGAAATTTTATTACCGCTATTTGGGTTATCGTCAGATTTCTTTTTGCAGGATGCTAAAAACATAATACCTACTGATATGACCATAACTGTTAATAAAGATTTTTTTGAGATTGATTTCATAATTGTTTTTTAAGATTTGTTATTTAATTGTTTTTCATTTGTAGTAGTAACTATTGGTTCTTTTTAAAAAGTCCTGCCTGCAAGTTCGAACCTATCGAACCTTCCGCTAACTGCAGGTAATTGCGCTTACTCTGATCTTTTTCAATTTTTACAGTTCCGGTAGTTTGTACGTTTTTCATTTCCAGAAAATCTGTTGAAGTCGCATCATTGCCGCTTAACGGGCCACTTCCAAATCCAGCCAGATTGGTATTGCCAGCAAAAATGCAATCAACGGCTTTGTAGCGGCGTGTACTTCCTTTTTCTCTTATCCATACTGTACTGCAGTTTGCAATGATGTTGTTGTGAAAATCGAAATCCTCTCCATTGGTACTTTTTGTAGTCCAAACACCGCTGAAATAACAGCCATACACCAGCGAATAACGCATCACATTTCGGCTACCAGTCCCTCCGTCAGTTTGCCAGAAAACAACTGGATTTTTGCAGTTAAAGAAAACACAATGGTCGATAACCAGGCCATAACCATTGGCTATAACCCCCACGTGCAAGGGCAATACATCCACATCACCAGCAAACAGACATTGTGTTACAAGCAAATCGTCCAATCTTTTTCCATCACGCCATATTGGATAGGAACGGCGTAGATTCGTTCCATCTACATAAGAGTAATCTGGACTGCCGGTAAATCTTATTCCTTCAATGGTTACATGGCTAACCTCCGGTTGTATACCTCTAGCTTCTTCTCCCCCAACACCTGGCGCAAGCGGCACGGCTGTTACCACAACCGGCATTTTTTGAGGCGTCCAGTCTGCATCGTCGGGCATCACATCCGCACGAAGGACAAGACGGTCTTTAAGGCTATATTTGTCATTGCTGAATACAACGGTTTGGGTCAACAGGTGTACACCTTCCGAAAGGAAGATTGTGGTGGCTCCCGGCTCTTTGTTTAAGTTTACGCGCTTTGCGGCCTCAATAATTGTCTTTAACGGACTTCTCTTTATTCCGGAATTGGTGTCATTACCAGTCTGAGGATTAACATATAATTGTTCTGCCTGTACAAACACTACGCTCATGATGAACAGGAGAAGACTAAATGTGCATTTGATCATGTTCTTTTTTTTGGTAAAATTAGAACATGCTTATCCCATTAAAATGGTCATTTTCTCTTTAAAATGGTCATTTAAATCTTCTTTCGGTATTGCTGAGGTGTGGTACCTGTAAATTTTTTAAAGAAACGGTTGAAATTAGACGGATCTGAAAAGCCAAACTCGTAGGAAATCTCTTTGGAGGATTTGTTTTGATAAAGCTGTTTCTTTATTTCTGAAATCAGCTTGTAATGAATCATTTGCTGAGCTGACAATCCACTAAATTGTCTACAGATTTTATTAAGGAATCCTGAGCTGACATTCAGCATTTTTGTATAGGCTTCAACACTCTGATCATCCACAAATCTCTTTTCCAGCAAAGATCGGAACCTATAAAAATCTGGATGGACATAGGTGTCTCTTTGAACATTGTAAACACCCGCGTAATATCGATTGAGCAGTACAAGCAATTGATATAAAAGTGACCTGATCAAATGATTACTATCATTCTGAAGCTGCCCGAACTCCCCTTCTATTCCATATAAAAGCTCCAGACATTTTACAAATGGCAACTCCGATAGCTGCATGTCGTTTGGACGTGAATATTGATGGAAATATTGGAACCGGTATAGGAAGAGTTCGTCCGAAAAAAAAAGATGGAGAAAGTCTTTTTCAAAGAACAATACATAGCCACTTACCTTCTGCTCAATTTCCCAGCAACGTACCTGCCCGGGACTCGTAAAAATGATCGTTCGTGGGGTTATCACTGTCTTATTTTCGTCCAATGTAAAAGTGCCCGCCCCCTCTTCGATGAAAATAATTTCGTAGAAACTAAGTTGATGTAAGGTACTATCTAACACATAATGATTCAATGTTTCTATACGGCCAATATCCAATAACAGTTCCGACCCATACTTATAGGGGAGAAAATGATAGGTTTTAATTTTGGAGACTGCTGCCATTTCTTTTTACAATTTCTTCACGCTCTAAATTTAGCGGAATAGATAAATCCTGCCAACTAAATCAACATCTAAAAACAAAAACCCCGTTTCCATACCCCATAGCTATCCCCACCTCGTCCAACAGTGAGCTGCCAGGATAATTAATTTGAGCCTTACAGATAAGCTCAATACTGATGGATGACTGATATTTGTATCATGACAACGATCAAAAAAATACAACTGGGCCAAAATGGTCCGTCCGTGTCCAAACTAGGTTTGGGCTGTATGCGTATGTCTTCCGTATGGGGAGGGCCAACACCAGATGAAACGGAAAGTATAGCTACCATACAATCTGCGCTCGACAATGGTATCAATTTTTTAAATACCGGCGACTTTTATGGTGCAGGACACAATGAAATGTTGATTGGCAAAGCCATTAAAGGCCGCAGGGACGATGCTTTCATCAGCGTTAAATTTGGTGCTTTCTTTCATAATGGCCAATGGCTGGGCTTGGACCTACGCCCAGTGGCGATTAAGAATTTCATCAATTATTCGCTTACCCGTTTAGGCATTGAAACCATAGACCTGTACCAGCCCTGCCGCATGGACGGCAGCGTGCCCGTAGAAGATATTATAGGTACCATAGCCGACCTGATCAAAGAAGGTAAAGTGCGCCACATTGGTGTTTCTGAGATTACGGCTGATCAATTGCGCGAAGCAAATAAGGTTCATCCGATAAGCGCGTTGGAAATTGGCTATTCACTGGCAGACCGTCAGATAGAAAGCGAATTGTTACCCGCCGCTAAAGAATTGGGTATCGCAGTAGTCGCCTTCGCCAACACTGCCGAAGGTCTGTTAACAGGCGATATGAAAGCACCGCTTCCAGCCAATGACCATCACTTGCACTTCTCGCGCTTTCAGGGCGATAACCTCATCAAAAACCTGGAAAAAGTAGAAGTATTGAAAGCCTTAGCAAAAGATAAACAAGCTACACCTACACAAATCGCCATTGCCTGGGTAAATACGCAAGGCGACCATATCATGCCGTTGGTAAGCATGAGCCGCCGTTCAAGATTGCCAGAAAATATAGCTGCCATGAGTATTGAATTTACGACGGCTGAAATAGAATTATTAAACACTACTTTTGCACCGGGCGCCATCTTAGGCGGCACTTATTTACAGAGATAAATGACCAATCCAGCTGAAATACTACCCGGTGTAATCTTCTATTCCTATCTCTCCGCAGAACGAAAAGATAAAGTATGCTTCTGGAACCATCATACGCTGGTATTGATGGTTTCCGGGCAACTTCATTTAGAAACGGCCGAACAGCGCATGGAGGTCAAAGCAGGCGAAATGATGCTGGTCGGTAAAAATCAGCTGGGTACGCTTACTAAAACACCTCTTCCAGGCCAAAGTTATGAAAGCATCGTCATTTGCCTTCAGGAAGATCTGTTGCGTAAAATAGCGCTGGAAGAACAAATCGGTACCAGTCCTAAATATATCGGCCCATCTAATGTGCCTATTCCACCCGATCCATTTCTTGTTGGTTATTTTCAATCCATTATTCCTTATGCACGTGCCATAGCAGGGCCGCTTACAGAAGATATGGGCATGCTCAAAGTCAAAGAAGGCGTTAAACTATTATTACATAGTCTGCCGCAATTGAAGTCGTATCTGTTCGATTTTGCAGAACCTTATAAAATTGATCTGGAGCGCTTCATGATGACCAATTTTCATTTTAATGTCCCGATTGAAAGGTTTGCACGGCTCACCGGACGCAGTCTGGCAGGTTTTAAACGCGACTTTACAAAAACGTTTGGCATGCCGCCCCGTCAATGGCTGTTAGATAAACGCCTTCATGCAGCAAAGCATTTGATCGAACAGAAAAATCAAAAACCATCAGCCATTTATTTAGATCTCGGCTTCGAAAGTCTGCCTCATTTTTCACGTTCGTTCAAGCAAAAATTCGGCAAAGCACCCTCAATGATCTGATTCAACGAAAGGATTAAAGTTAACCTTACCCGTTATACTCCGGGTTAAACTCAACAATCCACTCAATGCCATATTTATCCCTGAACATTCCAGCGTAAGTACCCCAAGGGCTGTCGCCAATTGGCCCATCCACTTCTCCGCCTACTGATAATCCATTAAATATCTTATCAGCCTCTTCACGGCTTTCCGCATCCACATATATTTTAGACCGATTTTCACTTTCACTTACCCGTCCCATAAATCCGGGAACATCGTTCCCTATCAACACATTGTTCTTGCCAAGCGGCAAACCGATGTACATTATTTTATTTGCCTCCTCTTCCGCTACCTGAAACTCGGGTCCAGATAGATCTTTAAAACGGATGATCTTTGTAAACTCACTGCCAAAAACCGATTTGTAAAAAGTGAACGCCTCTTCGGCATTACCATTGAAGTTGATCCAGGGATTAATTGCTCTCATGATATTTAGTTTATCTTGTCTCTAAAATAACAATTGAAAATTAAGATTTATAAAAAAACCATCCGCCAATCAAAAAGCGAAACGCCATCATCACCCCCGTCACCCTCAAGGTCTAGAATTGCATTCGAACCCTACATTAATCATTTAAATTGGTCTAAGTTTTTAATAACGGAAGGAGCCGTCATATGCTCTAAAGTAAGCTTTTCGCACCAAAGTTCAAACTTTACCCCAGAACACAATCAACCCAATAAATACCTACCTTCATCTTTCCACACACTCATCGATATAAAATGAAGCACGTTGCAAATAAAATAATTACCTATCTTTAATAATTAAAATGAAGCTTTATTTTAACCTCTAAAACTGGTTTCTATGAATTTTTGGAAAGGTTTTAATATATTTTGGATCATCTTTTTGTTGTTTTTTGCGATTGGACTGCCACTTATTCTCCATTACGGCGGAGGTCTTCATAAAAGCGATTTTGAGATGATTCACACATCTGCCAGCGAAGCATTCGTTTTGCTTGGCCTGGGCACGGCATTTTGGTTCATCGTATTTATTTATTACTTCAAGAAATTTTTGATTAATCCTACTTTGAAAAAAAATGGCATTATTCGACTGTTTGGGCTGCTACTTTTGATCGCTTTGGCGGCAGGATTATTGGTTTATAGCTATAAAAATGAAAGCCATGGCTATGGTTGGCGGTATCTGTATTTTTGGCATCCTTACGTCATCATTCCCGGCTCTTTTATTTTTTATTCAAGTTTTTTATTTGGCAATATCAATGGTGTTTTTTCAATTTTTTTGGGCAAATCCGAAAAACCATATTAAAATATCTTCCCGAGGGCCATCACCACGAGGTTCAAACTCATTATTGGTACAAATTTAACACACCAGGCTCAATTTTTAAATCGGGTCTAAAGTTTAATATACCTGTTACGAAATGGCGGGTAAGCTGGTTACTGTTGGTGATAACAACGTCCGAATCAAAATCAGGTTGTTTTCTCAGAAGCCCGCCAGATTCAGCATCCAAAACATAAAAGTTTAATAGGAAAGGCCCGTCCTCTCCGAGCTCGCTCAAAAACACATCATATTTTTCATTCTGCGGACGGGTTTTCAAATCATCGAAATTTAATGTTTTAATCAGTTCTATGTCTCTGTAATAATTAATACCATTTTTATCTATCGTTATTTTGGTAACATTACTTTTCGTCTTTTTTCGCATCGTTACCATCAGCCATCCAAAAAACCACACCAGCAGTAAGGTCAGTACAAGCATTCCTATTTTTAAACCGATTGAAATATGTCCTGAATTAAAAACGAGTATCGTTAATCCTATCATTGCAATGGGTACAAATACAGACATCGACCACCCAAATCCTTTGATGAATGAAGTGAAAACATGGGAATGCCTGGATGTTATTTCGGGGAAATTGTTTTTAGTAAATGTCATTTTAAATGATGTACCTGTACAATGTGGTCGTATTTGATTATATGTAAATTTAAAAATATACAACTAAGAACACAAATTTGCCCAATCTAGCGCATTCTTGGTAAAGTTATTCAAGCCACAGTCAGATTCAAGCACCTCCTCAAAACCGATCAATAAGAAATTTTCTCACCTTGCCAACCAGTACTGCGAAGAAACTGTTCCCAATTAAGACTATTCTGGTTGATTTTCCGACTCCATAACAAATCACGATCTCTGCCGAAATAACCATATTCCACTGCATACTCTGCCATCCCCAAAATCTCACTCACTAAAAGCTCATTCGAGCCAAAATCCGGAAAATAATGAAGCATAGTCTCCCTGGTGAATGCAGAACCATAAATAGCTTTCTTGCCTGTAACCCGAACAAAAGTGTCTACCATTTCCTGAGGTGAAATAATATCGCCAATTACAGGCAAAGACTTACCGGCATATTGACCCGGATTAGAAAAAATCTCCAAAACGGCTGGCCCAGTAGCGGTAAGGGGATCAACAAATGGCGCACGAAAATCTTTTGGTAGATAAACAGGAAATACAAGTGTATCCCCCTCAACAATAGGAGTATAAAACTCCATAAAATTGGTGTAAAAAAAAGCCATATAGATAAATGAGCTGGTGATTGGAAGCGTACGAATATATTCTTCAATCATCGCCTTATCTGTAAAATGAGGAGCAAACTTTTTCCCTTGCGTAATTTTGTCTACATTTTCCAAACTGCTAAAAACAATATGCTGAACCCCTGCTTCAACCGCTGCATCTGCTAACTCTCTACCCAACTCCATCTCGTGAGTTTGCGGTGGAACAATACTTGGCGTCATCATGAAAACACCATCCGAGCTACGAAATGCTTCAATGAACTCTTTTTTATATCCCAGGTCAAGTGGTAACTTCCGAAGTTCAACTCCCTGTTCGGCCAAACCAATCGCTTCCGGAGAATCAACCCGTCGGGTAATCCCGCGTACCCGGTACCGCCCACTCTCTAATAGTGTATGCGCAGCACTGCGTCCTTGTTTACCCAAAACACCAACTATGGTGATCAGCGGTTTATCTTCCTGTTTCAGTGCTTCATTTGATTTTAAATTCGATATCATTCTTTTATGATTTAAGTGAAATCTTATACTATAAAAATTATAGTTGCAAAATTATTTATAGCACACTACATTTGCAATAACTATCCAAACAGATAGGTTAAAAAATGCCGTATGAAAACAGAATGTATTGGTGATTACGTAAAACTAAAGGGGAAAGTTTACCCATGCACGATAAGTCTTGCAATGGATTTAATCGGTGGCAAATGGAAAGCGGTAATTCTGTATCATTTAAAAGATGCTGAAAAACGTTATAGCGAGCTTCGCAAAGAAGTACCAAATGTGACCGAAATGACGTTGAGTTTACAGCTCAAACAATTGGAAAAGGACGGCTTAGTATCGAGGAAAGTATATGGCAAAAAACCTCCTATTAAAGTTATTTACAGCCTGACAGACTTTGGAAAAACATTTATACCAGTCCTGGAAGCAATTACGAGCTGGGGAAACCAGATCGTTTTAGAAAAAGGTGAATTCGTCAACAACTCTTTTTATAATGTTTCCGGTATTCAATAATATGGAGAAATGTGTTTTCATCTTTCGCTTCCTTATACTCTCCAAATATGGAAAAACCTAGCTTTTCAGGAATTCTCCTGCTTGGTACATTTTCCTTATCAACAGGATAAATCAAATAGTTGAATTTCAAATTTTCTTCTATGAAATTGATTAACCCCTCTACAATTTCAGTTCCAAATCCCTGACCATGCACGTCTTTTTTCAGCCAAAGCCCTAACTCTATAGATTCCTCAGAGATATTGTGAATCCCACAACACCCTAAAAAAGCTTCACTATCTTTGTGAATAGAAGCGAAAACAAAATCGGTACCATTGATTAAGCCTAGTTTAGCTTTATCCAAAAAATCTTGAACTTCCCCCTCATCACCAATAGGTGTATAAGGCATATACGTAGTAATCTGAGGGGTAAACTCTCTAAGAATCTCATCCTTATATTTATCAGATACAGATATCAGGCTTAATCTTTGGGTTTCTATTTTTATCTGAGACCACATAGGTTATTATATGGAGCGAATATATCAAACGAAATACTCCCCTTCTAATTACTTTATAGAAAAAAACCTATCTAATAACTTTTAACATGATCCTCACATGGGTTGCGAAGTAGGTCTGATTATAATTTCACTCGTATCTACATCTTCGGGTTGAGCAATGGCATAGGCAACCGCATTGGCAATACTTACTGCCGGAATAGACATTTTTCTCATCTCATCAATGGATGTTTTCACCTCTTCAACTGAAATGGTATGCGACAATTCACTTTCGGTTAGTCCCGGAGAAATGATGGTAGTGCGGATGTTATATGGTTTTACTTCCTGTCTGAATCCTTCACTAATTGCACGCACTGCAAATTTTGTAGCTGAATACACAGCTGAAGTTGGAGCAACGATGTGTCCGGCAACTGATGATATATTGATTACCTGTCCTGATTTCTGTGCTTTAAAGTAAGGGATTACAGCTGCGATTCCGTGCAATACACCTTTTATATTTACATCGATCATCTGATTCCATTCTTCGAATTTAAGGCTTTCAATTAACGACAAAGGCATTACGCCCGCATTGTTCACAATCACATCTACTTTGCCGAATTCCGCTACTGTATCTTTAACCAGGTTTTCGAGATCCACCCTGTTGCTCACATCGGTACGACGTGCAATGGCTTTTCCGCCATGTGCTTTAATCTCTGCTACCAGTTTCTCCAAT
>Ga0210409_10008358_pt1 | contig 10538 bp, 4 predicted proteins | sample IncBWH17MmetaG_FD_161649 | JGI IMG/M metagenome (GOLD analysis project Ga0210409, IMG submission 161649) | Forest soil microbial communities from Barre Woods Harvard Forest LTER site, Petersham, Massachusetts, United States - Inc-BW-H-17-M | ecosystem: Environmental > Terrestrial > Soil >...
TTAAGTCAAGGGCGGTGCCCACGGAACCGCGGCCAATTCTTCAGGCAAGAATTTCAGCGCGACGTGGCGATGCAGCTTGAGGTCTTCCGCTTCGTACACCACACCCATCCCGCCGTCACCGAGCTGTGAGAGAATGCGATAGTGCGAGATGGTTTTGCCGATCATACTTGCTTGGCTCGATTCATTGAAATCATTTCGTTCCTGATGACACGCGCTGCTTCAGCTCCCAACCGCCTGCTAAAGTCTCTGGATCTTTAAGGCCGCGTATTTTTGTTCAAGATCATCGACCAGTCGTTTGAATTCGGGCTTCCCACGCAAACTTTCGAGATGGGGGTCGATGCGGAAGAAAGACCAGCAGGGGAACCCCGTTTCGATCGTGCGCTCCAGCCACGCCATGGCCTTTCCCGTGTCCCCCAATACGGCGTAAACGCAGGCGATTTGATGGTAGGCGTGGTGGATATGGCCGTAGGAACGCGGAGAATCCAGCGCCTTTCGGACCCACTCCAGCGCAAGTCCGGTTTCGTTGCGTAGGGCGTGCAGCAGGCCTTGAAGGCTGACGGTCAGAGGCTCGTCCGGCATTTGTTTCAATCCCTCCTCCAATCGTTGCTCGGCCAGCTCCAGGTTTCCGTTGAGAAGGGCACACTGCGAGGAATAATTGCGCCCATACACGTTTCCAGGTGCTTCTCCGAGCCACCTCTTCGCTGCCTCCTCCGCGCGCGCGAAGTCCCCGCTGTAGAGATCGATAAACTCGAGGTTAAAGGTCCTTGTTCTGGGATTTGACCGTCGCGCCAGCCCGTGGGCCCTGCGCGCTTCTTCCATTCGTCCGATGTGCCAGCAAATCGCGGACATGCGGTTGTGGGCCCGCTCAAAATTGGGTTGCGCCGCCAGAACCTGTTCCAGCGCCGCAATGGCGGCGGCGTGCTGAAAATTCTTCTCCGGGCTCCACAGGATCCAAGCCCGGGCCAAATGTCCCTCCGGCAACGCGGGGTTAAGCGCCAGGGCGCGCTCGCAGTGATGCTCCGCCTTCTCCATCCAGGCTCGCTGCGGGTCGACGAAGTACACGTTGGTGCACATATAGGACAGCGTGGCGTGCGCCAGCGCAAAGCCGGGGTCGCACTCGACGGCGTTCGACAAGTGGTGGATGGCGCTGTCCATCGTTTCCCGCCGGTCGGAAGTGCTTTCGCGCAGACCAGCCATGAATTCGCCGTAAGCCTCGGGGTCGCTGCTATAGCGGCCGCGAGAGTGTGGCGCCGCCAGCGAAAATCGGCTCTGGAGCGACTCCACAACGCGGCGGCCGATTTCATCCTGCACGTCGAACACGTTCTCCAGTTTGAAGTCGTGTTTCTCCGAAAGGGTGGTTTTCTGCGTGGTCCCATCGAAAAGCTGGATCGAAACGCGCCACTGCGCTCCCAGCTTCTGCACGTTGCCTAGGAGGACATAGCGGACATCCAAGTTGCGGCACACTTGGGCTGGGTTCGCCCCGGGCGCGAAATTCAGGATCGCCGACGTCGGCGCCACGGCTACGTCCTCTAGGTTGCCGAGCATCGTGATCAAAGCGTCCGCAAAGCCCAATGAAAGCGCTTTGCGCTCTTCCACTTCGCTCAGGAAAACGAAAGGTAGTACGGCAATCGACGCTAAAGTTCTCGTGCTTGCCGTGAGACCTGATTCGATGGCTTCCGGAGCAGCCCTTGGCTCACTCGTCCGCTCGTAACGTCGGCCCGTTTCTTTCGACGAGAGTGCCTCCTCAATCTCAATTCGAGCGTCCCCCAAGTCCCTCAGACGACGTTGAAGATCCTTTTGGAGGCAGCGTTGCAGCAGATCACGAATTTTCGGAGGAGTCGCGGGAGGCAGCGCGTTCCAATCTGGCTCCCCTTGGAGGACGGCCGCGATTATGTCAGAAAAGGTTTCACGTCGGAATATCTGCCGCGCTGTGAGCAACTCAAATAGCACGCATCCAAACGCCCAAATATCTGTTCGTTTGTCCACCGCCTTGCCCCGCGCCTGCTCGGGAGACATGTAAGCCGCAGTACCGAGAATCACTCCCTCCATCGTGGCTGCCATGCTCAGTGTTGGTGAATTCCCGATGTCTTCGGTCGTCGCGTCGCCTGCGAAGGCTTTCGCCAAACCGAAGTCCAACACCTTCACTTTGCCTTCCGGCGTCACCTTCACGTTGGCGGGTTTCAAATCACGATGAATGATGCCTTTCTCGTGTGCCGCTTCGAGTGCCTCGGCGATCTGTACCGCGATCTTCAGAGCTTCCTCGATGCCCAGCGGGCCAGCCTTCACTCGGTCGGCCAGCGTATCGCCGGAAATCAACTCCATCACCAAATAGCTCATGTCGCCAGATTGTTCGAGTCCGTGAATTGTGGCGATGTTGGGATGATTCAGCGCCGCCAGCATCTTCGCTTCACGCTGGAAACGGGAGAGTCGTTCGGGATCGTGAGCAAATGCTTCCGGCAAAACTTTTATGGCTACGTCGCGCCCGAGCTTGGTGTCGTGCGCCTGATATACCTCGCCCATGCCGCCCGCGCCAATCTGCGCGAGGACTTCGTACGAGCCGAGACGTGTGCCAGAAGCGAGCGCCATTACTTTTTCCCCGCTGGAACTTTCTGCTTCAACTCTTCAAACCAGTTGAGTACAACATTGATCTGTGTCGGGGCCTCCTGCTCAATCGGCTTGAGCATTAGGAACCGCTGGCCGTCGGGGGACACGTCGTAGTTGCTGAGCGTTGCCGGGGTTGGCAGGTACGGTCCCTCCACGACCGCCTTTGACTTGCCTGCGGAAAAGCTCGGTTGCGTCGTGATCTCCACGGCCATTATTTTGTCGCTACTGCGGTAGAACAGCTCCCGCCCGTTGGAATTCCAAATCGGCTCTGTGCCGCCTTCGGTCGAGATTTGCCATTTCCCGCCGGGGCCCGGATAAGGTTGCACATAAACCTCAAAGCGGCCCGATTCATCCGAGATGTAGGCTAGCCAGTGACCGTCGGGGGAAAAACGCGGCGTCGTTTCGTTGAACGGGGTTCGTAGGAACGGCTGCGCCTTCCGGTCGCTGAGCCGCAGCACCCAGATGTCAACCCCCGTGGTGGGATTGACTTCAATGAAGGCCAGCAGTTGCCCATCCGGGGACCATGAACTCGGAGCTTGGGGGAACTCGCCAGTGGTCAACCGCTCGAGGCCTCCACTGCCGTCGGCCAGTTGCCAGAAAATGTTCAGCGGTCCTTCCTTGTTCGAATTAAACGTGATTCGCTTGCCATCGGGTGTCCAAACAGGGGTAGTGTTCAGATCCCTCTCAAACGTCAAGCGGGTCAGTGTCTCCCGGGTGAGATCGTACAGCCAGATTTGCGTCTCTTGCTCCGCAATCCCTACAGCTACGTGCTGTCCGTCAGGGGAAAGCCGCGGGGTCAAGTAAGCGTGCGCAGGGGCGGTCACGGGCTGCTCCGCCACATTGCGACCGACCCACACAAGGCTACTTTGGGCCGACTGAACTCCACCCGAAACGTAGGCCAGCGATCCTGTGGCGGAAACGCTGTACTGCGCCGACCCGCTGAACCCCGATTGCAGGACACCCTCCACCACAGGGACCGCCGCGCCAGTGATCTTGTGCCGCTTTGGATCGAATGGCACGGCCATTAAGTTTCCTGCTCGCGCATAAACGAGGTGCCCGGAGGGCGCATAGCGGGGCTGCGTTCCCCCTTGGACCAGGTTCTGGCGTTCGTTCGACACGACTGACTGGACTACGACGTCGGCGTTGTTCCAGTTAGAGGCACTTGTTCCAGCAACTAAGAGCACTGCGTTGTCGCCCGGCAAAAACTCCGGCCAGCGGTGTCCGAACTCCCCTTTCTCGAGACGAGTCAGCGGCTGCGGTACGCCTCCCGCATCTGGAATTTGCCGGAGGACTGAGATATTTGTGGGTGCAAAAGCGATCGTGCCGTGGCTGTCCCAACTTGCCCCGCGAGGGAACGCAGCATCGGCGATGGTTAGCGCCGCTCCCCCGCTCACCGAGACCTTCTTCAGCTTTCCACCCGCAAAGAAACCCAGCCATTTGCCATCGGGCGAGAAGAATAAATTGATGGCCCCTTCTGTTCGGGGGATGGGGTTGGCCTCCAAGCTATCCATCGCCCGCAGATAAAGCTGCTGGGTACCTCCTTGTCGGGCGACATAGGCAAGATGAGTGCCATCGGGAGAGAGAGCCACGGCAGGACCATTATCCAAACCAGCCAATTGTTGGCCCGCTGGGAGATTAATTACTGTGCGGGTGACAGGCTGCGGCGGCGAAGGCTTCAGATTCCAACTCGCTAGTCTCGCGATCGCAGTAACTAACAGCAAGACGCACACACCGAGGATTAGTCCCCGCCACCCGAGCGCGCGGATGCTCTTAACTGCGACAGTCGGCGGCGTGATTTGCGAGCCCGGTTCAGCAATCCACTTCAACTCCCCACACAAATCACAAGCAGTCTGCCAACGGCTATCCGGTTCCTTCGCAAGGCATCTTTTGACGACGCGATCAAGCGCGGGAGGCGTCATGGGTTGAAGCGACGAGATCGCCGGAGGCTCTCGTTCCAAGATCGCAGCGATCAAACTCGCCTGGCTCTTGCCTTCAAAGGCTCTCTTGCCCGTCGCCATTTCGAATACCACCGCGCCAAATGCGAAGATGTCCGTGCGGGCATCTACCTCTTTGCCTTCCAATTGCTCCGGGGCCATGTATTGCAGCGTGCCGACGATGGACCCTTGCGCCGTCAGCGGGTCCTTTGCCGTGGGAAGGTCTGAAAGGGAGACACTGGCTGGGGCTGCCTCCTGCTTCAGTTTCGCCAAGCCGAAGTCCAGCAGCTTCGTGCCGGACTTAGTCAGCATAACGTTTCCGGGTTTCAGATCGCGGTGGGTGATGCCTTTGCGGTGAGCCTTGTCCAACGCATCGGCTATCTCAATCGCGTACTGCAACGCCTGTTGTATCGGCAGTGAACCCTTCAGCAGCCGCTGCGCGAGCGTCTCGCCCTCGAGATATTCCATTACTAGATAATCGATTTCGTCTTGGTGACCGATATCGTGGAGCGTGCAGATGTGGGGATGATTCAGGCTGGCGATGGTCTTTGCTTCGCGCTCGAAGCGTTCGCGCAATTCGGAGCGATCGGCAAGATGCGTCGGCAAAACTTTAATTGCGACAGTTCGATCGAGGCGGGTATCGCGGGCTTTGTACACTTCACCCATTCCGCCCGCACCGATAGCGGAGAGGATTTCGTAAGGCCCTAGGCGTCTGCCGGGGAGGATCGGCATGGGCTCCCGCCATCTTAGAATCGGCAGAGTATAACTCTTTGGCTATCAGCAAACCGATGTTTTTAAGCGGGGCAGCTTGGCCAAAGCCTTCAATGATCAGGTGATTTATGAGAGTCGGGAAACGCAATTTCCCCAGGCTAAGAATCAGCCACCTACGGACGCCGTTAAAGAGTGGAGTTTTGAAAGCCTTCGGTGGGCCGCTTAGCCAGCATCAACTTGGTAATGCTAACCGCGGATGGCGATGCCACCAACTCAGGTAAGTATGGACACGGAGTCCGCACGGGAACGGAGTAGCTGATTCCCTGCCCTCGGGATCAGGAAATCTTGACGTCCAACTGGGGCGGGAGCGGTTGCCCTTTCCGCTGGCGCTGCGCAAGCTCGATTCGAGTTGGCGTCCGGTCAAATATTTGTTCCGGGTAACTGTCCCGCCCCGCGACAAATTTTCTGACGGCGATCGAGATTCCGATGTCTCTTGTGTCCTGGTCGGGTTCCTCCAGGCGTTCGCACCAATATAACCGTAACCGTGCCGTTTGCGCAGCCGCCAGGAGACGCAACCCACAGATTTTATGTCGTTTAGGCGATTCGTTTCGCAAAATTTGTCTTCTTGGTCTTTTGGATCGACCGCCCCTATCTGCGGGCGCATGTCTGCCACATTGACTGCTGCCAGCGCCAAAACACACAGAGCTCTCCGCGAGGTGCACATAGCGCGTCAATCTCCTTGAGCGTGGCAGGGGGGCGGAATTGCTCGACATCTCGCGCAAAATGAGGTTGTAGTATACCTTACTTCTAAATTAATCAGTATGTATATATAGCCGGCCACGTCATTACGCTGTACTGTTTATCGTGCAATCCAGTCGGCCTCCCAGCTATCCCAAAACGACTAAAACCCGATGCTGGGCGCCATCATCAGTAAGCGGAATATTGGTGCGATCGATGAGTACCGTGCCGTCTACGACGATTGAAGCAACGCCGCGAGAAATGCCAGCTGGATTGCCTACTTGGATCTGATACGTGGCCGAGTGATACCGAAAAGTAACGGAGTAGCTGGGCCAGTTCCGTGGGATGCAGGGATCGATGGAAAGCATCGAGCCACAGACGCGGAACCCGAGTATCCATTCCAATCCGGCGCGATACAGCCAGCCTGCTGAACCCGTGTACCAGGTCCATCCGCCTCTCCCCACATGAGGAGGCTCAGCATAAACATCGCCCGCGAGGACGTAGGGCTCTACTTTGTAACGCTGCACGCTCGCGCGCGAAGAAGTATGAAGTATCGGATTCAGCATCCGGAATAGTTCACAGGCCTTATCCCCGTCGCCGAGTTCCGCAAAAGCAATGACCGTCCACGTAGCAGCGTGGGTGTACTGGCCGCCGTTTTCCCGGACACCGGGGACATAACCTTTGATGTAGCCAGGGTCGTGCTGCGCATTTTCAAATGGCGGTGTGAAGATGAGAATCAGTCCTTCCGGACGGCGCACCAAATGCTGATCCACGGCGGCCATGGCGCGAGCAACGCGGCCCTTTTCGGCGGCACCGCTCATGACTCCCCAGGACTGAACGATGGAATCAATTCGGCATTCGGAGTTTGAGGCTGAGCCAAGTGGTGTGCCGTCATCAAAAAAAGCCCGGCGATACCATTTGTCATCCCAGGCTTCTCGCTCCAGCGCCGCTTTGAGCGCACTAACGTGGAGCCGCCAAGCCTCTGCGCGCTTATGTTCACCGCGCTGATCAGCAATTTTGGCAAACTCCCAAAGAATCGAGTGCAGGAACCAGCCGAGCCAGACACTTTCTCCCTTCCCATGCTCCCCAACTCGGTTCATGCCGTCGTTCCAGTCGCCCGTGCCCATCAGTGGAAGGCCGTGGCTGCCCACAGCGAGACTTCTGTCCAGTGCACGCGCGCAATGCTCGAACAGCGTCGCGCGGGTCTCCGAAACACGCGGCTCAAAATAGGACTCGCTCTGTCCTTCAGCCAGCACATCTCCCTCAAGGAAGGGCACAATTTCGTCCAAGACCTTCATTTCGCCGGTGGCTTCAATGAAGTGGACGACCGTATAGGGCAGCCAGAGCAGGTCGTCGGAAATGCGCGTTCGCACCCCACGCCCCGAGGGCGGATGCCACCAGTGTTGAACGTCACCTTCAGGAAATTGGCGAGCGGCAGCCCGCAATAGATGCTCGCGCGTGATCTCGGGTTTGGCGACACTCAAAGCCATCCCATCCTGGAGTTGGTCGCGGAAACCATATGCACCGCTCAACTGATAGAACGCCGCGCGCGCCCAGACACGAGAGGCCAGTGTCTGGTACAGCAGCCAGCGATTCATGAGCATGTCCATGGCCGGCTCGGGTGTGGTGATTTGCACGGTGCTGAGCAAGTTGTCCCACTGGCCAGTAACTTCGGCAAGGATCGCATTCAAGTTTGCCTTGCGATAGCGGCCCAGCAATTCGCGCACTTGCTCCCTGTTTTCCGCTTGCCCCAGGAAAAACACGACTTCAGCGCTTGCGCCAGGCCGCAATTCGATCGATGTTTGCAACGCCGCGCACGGATCGAGGCCTCCTCCTACCTTCCCGGAAAGTGGGCTGCCTTGTTCTAACGCCGCCGGTCGCTCAAGCGTCCCGTTGCGGCCAAGAAATTCTGTTCGGTCGCCTGTCACAGAAGCCTGCCTACCCCCAAGATCCGCAAAAGCGATGCGCCCGCCGAATTCTCCGCCCCACAGGCTCCTCACGAAGACCGCTCCCGTTTTCGAATCGAGTTCCGTAACGAGATATGGCGCTGAAGCTCCGCGTGAACTGCCCATCACCCATTCGGCGTAGCCGGTTACTGAGAGTTGGCGCACGCTGCCGGAAGCATTTCTCAGAGTGAGCCGGGAAATCTTGATGGGGTCTTTGGAAGGTACGAACTGGAGTAGCTCAACCAGGATTCCATGCGAGCCATGATGGAAGCGACTATAGCCTTGGCCGTGGCAGGCAATGTATGAAGCAGCTTCGTCGCGGATCGGCAGCGCGGTTGGGCTCCACACCTCACCTGTAATTTCGTCACGAATATAGATGGCTTCTCCAGGAGGATCCGTGACGGGATCGTTGGACCATGGCGTAAGCTGATTTTCATGACTGTTGATTGACCAGGTATGGCCCGAACCGGACTCGGATACGAGGAAGCCAAACGAAGGATTCGCAATGACGTTGATCCATGGCGCGGGAGTCCGCGAACCTTCTCCCAGAATGGTCACATATTCGCGGCCTTCGTCAGCAAATCCACCAAGACCGTTGAAGAAATCGAGTGCGCGCACGGGAAGCGGCACATCCATGCGTTTGGCCGCACGCCGCTGTCGTGGGAAGGCAGGCGCCACAGCTTCTGCCCGCTGAGATCGAGTGATTTGCTCAGACAGCGTGCCACGCCGGCTGAGCAACACCGATCGCGCAACAGTCTGAAGCAGCGCTCGCTCCTGTGGAGAGATGAGGTCCGCGCGTAGGAGGAAAATACTGCCGCGCACGTTGTCCGTGTCCGGGGAGAGCCGTAATCGGCTGCCCCGTACTAGTTCCTCCAAAGAGGTCTGCAACTCTTGGGCGTACGAGGAGGACTTTTCATTTATGACGACGAGGTCGGCGGAAAGTTGTTTCGTGCGCCAGTATTCATGTGCGCGCAATAATTGACGCACGATTTCGAGATCTTCCGTTTCATCGATGCGCACCAAAACAATGGGCAAATCGCCGGAGATTCCATGGGCCCACAGCGCGGAACGCTCCAGTGTGCTGCGGATGAGTACATCAGAAGAAGGCCGAAGCGAAGCGTCGGAGTAGAGCACCGAGTTTGCGAGCCCCTGGAATAAATGCGCTTCGTCGAGATCGATACCCAAATGATGGAGTTGCACCTGAGCTTGTGTCCAAGCCAACGTCAGTGTGCGCTCGAAGGTGGAGGGCCCAGAGTACTTATCTGCGAGTTCAATCGCCTGCTCCCGGGTCTTGGCAACGATAGTGGAAAAAGCAAGGCGCGACGTGGTCCCGGGCGGAATGCGGACCGTGCGCCTCAGGCTGACCACGGGGTCAAGTACGGAGCCAACCGTATTGGAAAGCGGCCGGCCATCGTTGATCGATGCTGGGTTGCGCACGGTGTGCCCGCGCCCGATAAATCGCAAGCGGTCGGTCTCAAATTGCAGTTCACCTACGTTTTCGCCCTCCACCGTGACTACGTGCGCGGCCCAAACAGCAGTGTCCTTATCGGACTGCATGCGGCGCGTGGCAAGCAGGGCGCCGACATTCTGGATGAATTCGGTCTGAACGAATAAGTTGGAAAACGCCGGGTGAGCCGCGTCGGCAGCCTGCGATGCCAGGCAAAGCTCTGCGTAGGATGTAACCTGAATTTCCCGGGCGCGCACGCCTGAGTTCGTGAGGGAAACGCGCCGAACTTCCGCGTCGTCTTCCGGCGACACAACGACCTCCAGAGTGGTGGTCATTGCGCGGTCGCGCCTTATGAATTCGGCGCGGTCTTCATAGAAGGTCGCCTCGTAAGCCTCGGGTTCGATGCCGGTTGGTTGGTAACCCGCAGACCAGATTTCGCCCGTCTCCACGTCCCGAAGGAAAATATAATTCCCATAATTGTCGCGTGTGAAATCCTCGCGCCATCTGGTGACAGCAATATCCCGCCAGCGGCTATAGCCCGAGCCGGCTGCGGTCAGCATCACAGCGTACCTTCCATTGGAAAGCAGATGCGTCCGCGGGATGGGACTATGGGCAGTTGTAAACCGGCGAAGAACCGGAGGAACCAGTTCCCGGACCTGGGCGGCAGCAGATACTTCTTCTGCCCGAGGGCGTGCCACGAGCACGTCGCGCGGGGTGCGTTCCTGCAAAAGTAGTTCGGCGGCCTGCACCATGGGCTCGGCATGAAAACGGCGGCGCATTGCGCCACCGTTCGTCAGATTAGCGATTGCGACTAACATCATTCCCTGATGGTGCGCAAAGTAGCACCGCTCGACGGCGACGGTTTTGCCTTCCGGCAAGCGGGCGCTCGTATAATCGAGTGCCTCGTAAAACCCGTACGCGCCGCTCGCTCCTGCTTGCTCAAGACGGCGAAAGTTTAGCAAGGCGGCACTTGGATCAATCATTGCTGCAAGCGCGGTGGCATAGGGAGCAATGACAATATCCTCACTGAGGCCCCGCTTGAGCCCCAGTCCCGGAACACCAAAGCTGGAGTATTGATAGTTGAGGTTGAGGTCGCGTGCATTGTAAGCGGATTCCGACACTCCCCAAGGTGTGCCCCGCTCCGCACCATATTCAATT
>Ga0210409_10008359_pt1 | contig 10538 bp, 8 predicted proteins | sample IncBWH17MmetaG_FD_161649 | JGI IMG/M metagenome (GOLD analysis project Ga0210409, IMG submission 161649) | Forest soil microbial communities from Barre Woods Harvard Forest LTER site, Petersham, Massachusetts, United States - Inc-BW-H-17-M | ecosystem: Environmental > Terrestrial > Soil >...
GTACGTGACAATACGCCTCAGAGCTAGTTTCACCGAGGTTGGTACGCTCGAACTCTGGTGTGAATCGCGGCAGACGCCGCATCGCTGGCGCTTGCAATTCGAACTGCGCGGCGAAGAGGCACCAGCGCAGCAAGTCGCTACGGTTAAACCGCAGCCAGTGCTGGCACCTTCTTCGGGTGTCACGACTTCCGATGTTAATTTCGAATCTGCTGCGCAACTGATCGAAAGTGTTTTTGGCGGCTCGGCGCACGACGCTTCCCTCGCACCCGAGGCCCTTGTCGGTCAGATGGAAGCAGTGCTCGGCGCAAAAAGAGACTCGTGGCCCCTCTCGGCCATTCGCCGGTTCTGCGATGCCCTCATCGAGGTTGCCGCTGGTCGCAAAAAATCCCCCCGCCATGAGATGCGTTGGCTTAATCTATCTGGCTTCTGTTTGCGTCCGGGCTTCGGCGCGCCAGGTGATGATACGCGCGTCAACCGCTTGCGAACCATCTCCTCGAACAACCTTGCCTTTGTAGACGATCTGCAATGTCAGGTCGGAGCGCTGGTGCTGTTGCGTCGGATCGCCGGCGGCATCAATGCCAGCGAGCAGCTTGCGCTGTATCGGAACCACGCCAGCCCTCCTGGGAGCAAGAAGAAGCGCATCAACCGCCAACTCGAGTACGAGAAGTGGCGCCTCCTTGCGAACCTTGAGCACCTGCAAGCCAGCATCCGTGTGACTCTAGGCCGTGAGTTGATGGCGAAGATCAGAAAGGAACCTGCAGATGCAATTTGGCTATGGGCGCTGGGCCGGCTGGGTGCCCGCATTCCACTGTATGGGCCGCTGCACTCAGTGGTGGAACCTGAAATTGCCAGCGAGTGGCTGAAAGTTCTACTGGACTTATCCACGCTCACGGCCGTTACGGATTCCACTATGGTGCTGATCGCGCGGCGCACTGACGATCGCTCGCGTGACATCGATGAGGCAATTCGTGAACAAACAATTTCCCGCCTTATGGCGCTTGGGATCGCCGAAGAAACCGTCCGGCTTGTATCAAGGTACGTCCCGCCCGAACGTGCGGACGCCGTTCGCAGTTTTGGAGAATCGCTGCCGCCCGGCTTGCAAGCTGTCAGCTCTTCCAACTGCTTGCTGTCAGTACCCGCGTTGCATATCTCCGGTCCGAGTTTTTCGAAACCGGCGTGAACTGCAGGTAACAATTGTTGGGACGCCTGAAGAGCGGAATCTCCGCGGCGCAGGCCGATGATGATCTGGCGCGTATCATGGCGGAGCTACGCAGGCTTTATCCGGACAAAGACGGGAAGTGGGGCGTGCGGGCGCAGCGCTTGAGCAGTGCACTGGTGGGAGAAATTCGTCCGGCGCTGCTGGTGCTGTTAGGAGCAGTAGGCTTGGTAGCGCTGATCGCTTGCGCCAATATTTCCAACCTGCTGCTGGCGCGGGCGACAGTGCGGCATCGAGAGCTAGCCATGCGGCGTGCGTTGGGCGCTGGGCGTTCTCGGCTGGTGCGGCAGATGTTGACGGAGGGTTTGTTGCTGGCGCTGTTGGCCGGAGTGGTTAGTCTGCTACTGGCACATTGGGCGCTCGTGTCGATCGTTAGCTTCGGGCCGGAGGAAATACCGCGGCTTGCAAGCGTGGGGCTGAACGGAGCGGTGCTTTGGTTCACACTGAGTGTTTCGATGGCAAGCGCGCTGCTGTTCGGGCTGATGCCGGCGCTACGGTCGTCAGCCTTGGATGTCAGTGGCTTGCTGAAGGCGGCCACTTCATCTTCCCGCGAGGCAGGGCGAGCGCGCAGCGCGCTGCTTATTGGGGAAATGGCACTGTCGATGATGCTGCTCGCCGGCGCCGGGCTGCTGGTCCGCAGCTTCATTGGCCTGAGATCAGTGAGCCCGGGCTTTGATCCCAGTGGCGTATTAACGCTCGACGTCAGCGTGCCGGATGCCCATTACAAAAACAGTCTGGCGCTGCAGAGCTACTGGGAAGAGGCGCTGGCACGGCTACGCGGGTTGCCAGGCGTAACATCCGTGGCTTTGGTCACGCCGCTGCCTCTCTCCGGCGATGATTTCAGTAGCAGTTTCAGCGTAGAAGGCAAGAATGTTCCAGAGAAGGACGAGCCGTCGGCAGAGCTTCGTGCAGCGACTCCGGATTATTTCCGCACCATGGTAATTCCCTTGCGCCAGGGGCGCACGTTCACGGATGCCGACCGGCTGGGCTCTGCACGTGTTCTACTGATCCGTGAAAACGCGGCACGAATGTTTTTTCCGGGCGGCGACGCCATCGCGCAGAGAATCAAGTTTGGCGCGCGAGGTGGATACGAGAAAAATGAGGGCGAGATCGTTGGGATCGTCGGCGACGTGCACCACTTCGGCGTGGACGCCCCTGTGCCGCCGACGTTTTATGTCCCGCTGTTCCAATCGGGTGTCGGTGGCGCAACAGTGGTGATTCGCGCGCAGGGGTTACCTACCCTGGGACAACCGGCCCGAAAGCTGGTGCAGACCATAGATCGCGACGCCCTGGTGGGAGAACCGCTGCCGCTTGAGGCGTTGGTCTCTGGGTCGCTCGGGCAGCGGCGCTTTTACGTGATGCTGCTGGGCGCGTTCACCGCGTTGGCTCTGGTTTTGGCGACGATTGGATTGTATGGAGTCATTTCGTATTCAGTAGCGCAAAGGACGCAGGAGATCGGGGTCCGGGTGGCGCTCGGTGCCACTCATAAACAAGTGCTGTCGATGATCATGGTACAAGGGTTGCGATTTGCAGCGATGGGGCTGGCAATCGGTCAGTTGATGGCGATGCTGCTGAACCGCGCCCTAAAAGGCCTGCTTGTGGGTGTGAGCACGACGGATCCGGTCACTTTGGTAGTCACCGCAGCCGCGTTACTGATTGTGGCGGCGCTCGCCTGCTATGTACCAGCACGGCGTGCGGCACGAGTGGATCCGATAGAGGCACTCAGGTTTGATTGATTCAGTACTCGCGAAATCCGATCGTTCGGTTATCTGCGAATGGAGTCTTTCCTCGTGGTCCAGAAGTCCGGTTTGACGAAGTGTCGTGCCGCTGAACGCTGCCCGCGTTCCGACTTCCTAGAACCCCGTTTGAGGCCCGTGCCCGGTTTACGCAATCAAGCAGACAGCTTCCTCGAATCGGACTCATCAACACTAAGATCTTTGGGTCGTCATTTGCGCGAGAGACCACCGGCAAGAATGAAGTAAGGATGGCGCTGAAGTCTGGACCGCGGCCTTATCTCCGGAAGATTGGAGGCTCAACCTGCAGTGAGGCGGAGCGGTGCTATATTAAGTTTATGAGAATTGTGAGAGGGGCGAAGCTCGAGGATGCGGACGAAATCTGGCGGATCTTAGAGCAATGGTGCGGGCAGGAGAGACCTACACGCTGCCACGGGAAATGAGCAAAGACGAGGCGCTGGCCTATTGGATGGGAGCCGACCATGAAGTGTTTGTCGCGGAAGAGGATGGAGAAATTGTCGGCACATATTTTTGCAAGCGAATCAGAAGGGCGGCGGGGCCCACGTGGCCAATTGCGGCTACGTGACGGCGGCGGCACAAGGACGAGGACTTGCGCGGATGATGTGCGACCATTCGATCGAACGCGCGAAAGCACGCTCGTTTCGGGCGATGCAGTTCAATTTTGTGGTGGCGACAAACGAGAATGCGGTGCGGTCGTGGCAAAGCTGCGGTTTTGAGATTGTGGGGCAGTTGCCGGATGCGTTTTTGCATCCGAGGCTGGGGTACGTGGATGCGTCGGTGATGTATCGCGCGCTGTAAGAGGAAGCGTAGCTATAGAGCGGGGTTTGTAGCCGCAGGATTCGCTTCAGCCCCTCACGCTCCAAGCGATACTGCCAAACGGTCCGCAAGTCCCGTTCGAGGAAACGTGGTGCTGTTGCCGCCAATTTGAGAAAGGCCATCTGATGCGCCGAAGCAGAACCGCAACATTTGCAAAGCGGGACTCGCATGTAACTCTAGCCCGGATCGGGAGTAGAATCGGCTTGCCATGGCTGCTGAAGTGAAGCTCGACGTGATCATTGAAGCGCTCGAAATGTCGGACGATTCGATCTCGTCCTATCTGGACGTAGAAACGGGCGAAGTGCACTCGATCACGGAAGAGGAATTCGACCTCGCGGAGGATCCGCAGACATCCATCGAGGATTTGCCAAACTGGCAGTGCGAGGCGGTTAAACTCGCGCGGAGCATCCAGGAGCAGGAGGGCAAGCGATACCTGGCTTTACCTGGCAAGTTCGAGGTCCACGAGTGGGCCATCATGGACCGCTTCTCCCTGACATTGAGAGACGCGCAGATGCGGAACGATTTCCATGGCGGCATTCGCGGCGCAGGCGCCTTCCGCCTATTCAAACACCTACTCACCGAATACAACTTGTGGGACGCTTGGAATCGGTTCAAGCAAGTCGAACTTCGGCGGATGGCCATCCAATGGTGTGAAGAGAACAGCATCACCTTCCGCCAGGCATAACTGAGATGGAAGAGTAGCGATACAGGTCGGGTGAGACCTACCCGAACCCCGTTTCTGGACCCCATGTTCGCATGTGCGCGATCCCCGAGCGAAGAATCGCCAGACCGCCGCCGGTACCTACGAACAGGTTACGCTTGACCGTGTTTCAGCCGGGAGAGCATCTTCAGCGAAGAACTCACAGAAGCGCGAATTGAATCATGAGCTGGCTAAAACAATTGTTCTCGCGCCACCCCCCTGTTGCGCGTGACCATTCCGAAGAGATTCAGGACCATCTTGATGAAAGGATTGAGGCGCTGGTTGCAGAAGGGGCATCCAGTAAGGAGGCCAATGCGGCTGCTCGCCGCCAGTTTGGGAATATGAAATTGATTGAGGATGAGAACGGCGATGTCTGGCGATGGCGCTTCCTCGAAGATTTTTTTATGGGTGTGCGCTACGGCGCGCGCGTACTGCGGAAGAATCGGGGATTCACGGTCGTAGCTATTACGAGCCTCGCGCTGCTATTGGCGCAAACACCGAGATCTTTTCTTTGCTCAACGGACTGGTGCTACGCGCCCTCCCGGTACCGCACCCGGAGCAACTGGTCCGTTTCGGCGCGCAAAGCGGGGATGAACCCTTCGTCGCTTTATCGTTGCCACTGTTCGAGCAGATCAGCAGTGACCAGAAGGTCTTCTACTCGACCTTCGCATGGTGGGGCGACAATCTTTCCACCGTGGAAATCAACGGCGCGCTATCCAGAAACGATATCTGGGCCGTCACCGGCAATTTTTATTCTGAGCTGGGCGCGACCCCGGAGTTGGGTCGGCTGATCGGGCCGGACGATGACGACTTACGGGCCGCCTCGCCGACGCCGATAGCGGTGCTCGCCTACAATTTCTGGCAACGCCACTACGGCGGAGATCGCAACGTAGTCGGCAAGGTGCTAAAGATCGAGGGTGCGGCGTTCACCATCGTCGGTGTGACACGTTTGGGATTTACCGGAGTTAGCGCTGACCGCCTGCCGGAAATAACCATCCCGCTCTCGGACGAGCCACTGCTTGCCGGCGAGAGCGACGTTCAGAAACATCTGCGACGCGCGGATGCTTTTTTACTCGAAGCAGCGGGACGGCTTCGACCCGACATTCGATTTGAGGAAGCACGCGCGCAACTCGAATCCATTTGGCCTGCGATTCGCGGCGTTCTAGCGCCGTTCAATCTGCCTCTCGCAGAGCGTTTCAGGTTCCTTGGGCTGCATATGAAAGTAGAACCGGGCGAAAAGGGCACTTCGGTTTTGCGCAAGCAGTTCACCAAACTTCTTTACGTCTTGCTCGCAATTTCGGGCTTGGTGCTGCTCGTGGCCTGCGTGAATCTCGCAACCCTGATGCTCTCGCGGGCCGCCGCGCGCAGCCATGAAATAGCTGTTCGCATGGCGTTGGGGGGCAAGCCGCACGCGGTTAGTTCGGCAGACGCTCACGGAGAGCAGCATGCTATCCGCGGTAGGCACGCTAGCGGGTTTCTTCTTGGCATATTGGTGGAGCCGCACGCCAGCCGGTTTTATTCTCGGCCAGTTCTTCAACGCGCCCGCTCAGTTGAACCTGACACCTGACCTGCGCGTACTGGTTACCACCGCAGTGGTTGCTATCCTGACGGGAGTGCTGTTCGGGCTGGCTCCGGCATGGCGCGCGACTCGCGAAGATCCCAATATTGCTCTGCAGAGGAACGCCCAGAAATTCTCCCGAAGCACCGGGCGCCTGGGTAAAAGCCTGATTGTCACCCAAGTGGCGCTTTCATTGGTCCTACTGGCGGCTGCGGGACTCTCCATTCGCACCTTGAAAAAATTGCGCACCATCGAGCCGGGATATCAATCGAGCGGCCTGTTGGATGCTTCTCTCTACCCGAAGCCGGGTGGCTACGAGAATCTCGATTGTGTGAACTACTACCAAGAGTTAACCGCGCGTCTCTCGCCTTCCTGGAGTCGAGTCTGCCGGCATTGCGAAGATGTCGTTGGGATGGAGAGCCTGGAAGGAGGACGTTCGCGCCAGTGAGGCGAGCGATGCCGACGCCAAAGTCGATTTCGCCCTGGTCATGCCGGGATTTTTTCACACCGTGGGGATTTACCCGGAAAGGGGTCGGATCTTTACATGGCGCGATGACGACAAAGCGCCACGCGTTGCGGTGGTGAGCCAGAGCCTGGCCAAAAAGCTATTTGCCGGACGTGAACCCATCGGACAGCGCCTTGAGATCACGACAGAGCCGACCTGGCTGAAAGTTGAAGTTGTAGGCGTTGTTTCGGATGCGAGTCTCTATGACATTCGTGAACACGCGCCGTCCACGGTGTATGTCCCGTCCACTCAATACGGGGAGATTATGGGTTGGTCGCAAATGATGCTCCGCACCAGAGTGGCGCCTGCATCTATGGCAAATGCAGTGCGGCAAACGGTGGATGCTCTAGGGCACGAGTATGTAGCTAAAACACATATGGTCGTGGAAACCATCGATCGTTCCATTTTGCGGGAACGGCTATTTGCGATTCTTTCGGCATTCTTCGGCATGCTGGCGTTACTGCTGGCCGGTGTTGGTGTCTATGGATTGATGGCGTACAACGTTACCCGGCGCACGCAGGAAATCGGTGTGCGTATCGCATTAGGAGCAGCACGAAGGAATGTGCTCTCGATGATTCTGTGCGAGACGCTTGGGTTGACTAGCATCGGAATTGCGCTGGGTCTGGCGTGCGCGCTGGCGGCTTCGCGGCTGGTCGCCAAGATGCTCTACGGAGTTTCCGCATGGGACCCTATGACGCTGGCTGCTGTCTCCGTCGTGCTCAGCGCCGCGGCCGCTGACGAATTGCCTGAGTCAACCAGTCTGATCAACGAGCTGTTCATCACGGGGAACTTCCTAGTCGCCGTATCCGCGCGAGTCTTTGTCTACCACCACTTTGCCTGCGAAGGAGCGGTACACGTACGTGGAGTATCCGGCAGCAAGGATCATTCCCACAATCCACCAGACCAGCCCGATCTTCAAGCCGTAGTCACCCGCTTTGGCGGTTCTCACCGTCAACGAGTACGCCGTATTCCGCGCTGGCAGCACCATCGGATATATGCCGAAAACGACGCTCGACAGCATCCCCGTCAAGTAGGCGCACGACGCGAAGAATGCTTTCCTTTCATTGCGTCGTCGCAATCCGAAAACAACTCCGGCGATTCCCGAGACTGCCAGCAGCGGGAAAACAAATCCCACGGGCAAGGTCGTGAAGCTTTCCTTCACTTGAGGTTGCACCTTGAATGTCACCGCCGTCACTAGCGTCGTCAAAACAATCACGCCCCACCAGGCTCGCCCAGCCAGTTTTCCCGCGCGCGAACTCACTGGGCCACTGGTTTTCATTTGCACCCAGAGCCCGCCATGCATCGCCAGCGCGAGCAACGCGAGCACGCCGACGAGAATCGTGTACCAGTCCAAGATTCCAGTTTCTTCCCCTAGGCGGAAATTGGTCCACAGCGGCTCGAAAAAATAACCGCTGGCATCCAGCGGTACGCCGCGCACCACGTTGCCCAGCGCCGCTCCGAAGAATACGGCCAGTAGCAGACTCGATGCGCAGAAAAGAGAATCCCACAGCGGATCCCACACTGCGCTTTTGATGTGATTCCGGAATTCGATAGACGCACCACGAAGAATCAGAAGCCACAAAACAATCATCAGCGGCAGATAAAAACCGCTGAACCCGCTGGCATAGAGCGCGGGGAAAGCGAAATACATCGTTCCGCCCACCGCGATCAACCACACTTCGTTTCCATCCCACACCGGGCCGATGCTCGCCAGAACTTGCCGCCGCTCTTCATCCGTCTTCGCCACCCAAAGATGGATCGCGCCAGCTCCTAGATCGAAACCATCTAGCAGCACGTACATCACAATCATGAACGCAACGACGCAAAACCAGATCGTTTCCATCGTTTCCTCAATCCGCTGCCAAGACGGCTGCGTCTTCGCCGGGCGGCTGCGCGCCGCGTTCCGGCCCGAGTTCAATTTCGCGGTAAAACAGGAACAGCCACAGGATCCCCAGTACGGTGTACAACCCCATAAACCCGATCAGCGTGAACCACGCATTTCCCGCCGCCACACGCGGCGAGATTCCCTGCGCCGTGCGCATCAATCCATGAATCAGCCAGGGCTGCCGCCCCAATTCCGCGGTCATCCATCCCGCAGTGTTAGCAATATACGGCAGCGGGACGCACAGCATGAGCGTCCAAAGCATCCATCGCGAATCGTACAATGTTCCACACCACAAAAGCAGCGCCGCCACAAGCATGACTGCAATGAAGATCGTGCCCAGCCCTACCATCACGTGATAACTGTAATAAAGCAGTGGAATCTGATCCGGCCATTCCCCCTGCGGAAAATCGGACAAGCCCTTCACGTCCGCGCGCCACTGCCGGTACGTCAGGAAGCTGAGCATGTTCGGAATTACCAAAGGATTGTCGAGCTTTCTTTTTTCCACGTCGGGCTGCCCGAGGATCACCAGCGGCGCGCGCGACTGCGATTCGAACAGTCCTTCCATGGCCGCCAGTGTCACCGGCTGATGATTCGCAACCAGTCTTCCCTGCATATCCCCGGTCGGAAAAAGTTGTAGCAGCGCCGCGATCGCGCCCACCAGCACACCTGCTTTCACAAACGTGCGGCCGTAAATTTCATCGCGTTTTGTCAGCAAATAAAACGCGCCTACGGCCGCCATCACGAAGCATCCGGTCTGCACCGCGCCCAGCATCGTGTGTGCGTACTGCCATAACGCCCACTTGTTCAGCAGCAGATCCCAGAAGCTGGCGAGTTCGATCTCGCCTTTGGCGCCGAGCCGGTAGCCCGTCGGATGCTGCATCCATGCGTCCGTCGCGACGATGAAATATCCCGAGAGCCACGAGCCCAGAAAAACCAGAAAAGCCGACAACCAGTGCCCGATGCGTCCGAGTTTTTTCTCGCCGAGCAAAAACAATCCCAAAAAGCTCGACTCCAGAAAAAAGGAAAACACGCCTTCCATCGCCAGCGTTTGGCCGATCACGCCGCCTGCCGCTTTCGAAAACGCCGCCCAGTTCGTTCCAAATTGAAATTCCATCGGAATGCCCGTGATCACGCCCACAGCAAAGTTGATCCCGAAGATCCGCCCCCAAAATCGCGCCGCGCGGTTGTAGTGCTCATCGCCCGTGCGCAGCGCTTTCGTCTTCAAATACACAAGCAACAGCGCGAGGCCCATCGTCAGTTGCGGAAAAATGTAGTGAAACGTGATCGTGAACGCGAAGTGCAGCCGGTGCACATTCAGTGCTTGTTCCACGAATCACCTCGCGAAGCGCCAGCGCGGCCCCGAGGCCGTAGTCTGTCCGACAAATTTGATTGCTCTGGCGAAATCAAATGCATCTTCTCATTTCAGGCGAGTTCTTGAATAGCTTTCTCTGTTGCTCGCACCATCCAAACCAATTCAATCGTGTTAGGCCCTGTTTTGAGGCTCGCAATGCATCGCTCGCCATTTCTGGGAATATTCTCAAATCTTAGTCTGCTCTCGCTGCATCGATGCATTCACGGATCGCCTCGTTCACGGCGCTGAGCTTAGGTCGTCGTGTGCTGCCAACCGCGGTTCCGACCGGGGCGGAAGTTTCGATCATGCCCGCGATCAGCGGTGACTGAAGGCTCGGGCGATTTGCTCGGTTAGGAACGAAGCATCATCCGAATGGCGGCGGACCTAGGGATGCGTTTCATCAAAAGGAAATCTCTCGAAACGGGCCAGAAGTCCGGTTCGCGGAAGTGTGTTGATATGGAGAACTGCTCGCATTCTCATCTCCTCGAACCCCGTTTCCGGATGACCTTCTGGATAGCCTCCCGGATTGTCGACGATCCGGGAATCATCAGCTCAGTGGCGACGTTGTCAGTAAACAAGGTGGCGGTCACGACGAACGGGAGCATGATTCTCACCCTAAACTCCAGCGGCTCGTTTTCTCAGGCTTTGCGAGGGCATTGCGCACCGCCGCGGCGGTGCGCTCGTCGAATTCGATCTGGAAACTTCCCGGAAGCGCACTACGGACCGGGTTGAGACTTGGACTTGGCAGCAACT
>Ga0210409_10008361_pt1 | contig 10535 bp, 12 predicted proteins | sample IncBWH17MmetaG_FD_161649 | JGI IMG/M metagenome (GOLD analysis project Ga0210409, IMG submission 161649) | Forest soil microbial communities from Barre Woods Harvard Forest LTER site, Petersham, Massachusetts, United States - Inc-BW-H-17-M | ecosystem: Environmental > Terrestrial > Soil >...
CTGGATCGTCGCCAATGCTTACGTTATCCACGCCGACCGTGCCCGTTAGGAGAGACAAGCTCAAATCTCCCAGAGTCACTTGCCTTCCCATGGCATTCGCCAATTCCGACTCGATCTTGGGGCGGAAGCTGTTGACGTTAATGAGCAGGGGAAGCGCTAAGAGGATAATCACAACGGCTGCAACTGCAATTCCCATGATCTTCACTGCACGTCGATTGAATGGCATAATCTTGCTCCTCTCTTTCGGACAACGTATCACTCTGTCAGCGTCACTTTTCAGATGCCTTGTGCAGTTCCGACCTTCTGTCCTAGAGCGATGTCGGGAGGCGCTTCACTAACAGCAGGAATGGGAATGACGATACCTCCCGCGAGCGTCGTTTTGATGAAGCCCAGTCGGTTTTTCATCCGCCACCTTTCCGGGATGGAGCTCTCGCACTGCGTACCAAACCATTGCTGATCAGACTACTGCGCTCGTAAAGAGAGCTCGCATCGAGCGTCCGCTCAAGAATCGCTTGAGTCGCCGCCTTCACATGTAGGCTGATTCCCCCGAGAACGACAACTAGGGGAATCCCTAGCAGTTCCGGAGCGGCGGCCTAAGTCCCGAGTTGACGCAAATTAGGAAGCACTCCGATCCTCCACCAACCAGCTAGGGATTTCCCCAGTTGTTCAAAGATCGAATTGAACCTAAGGTTGTTTTTTTGCCTGTATCTCCGACAAGGATGGCATGCAGTAGAGCAGATTTATCCAAGCGGCTGGGGTCAGAATTGTGGGCGAAAGGTTCACTCGGCAGTATCAGAACACTGCAGATTATTAAGGAGAATGATTGTGAACAATAAAACAGTAATAGTGTTGATGTTGGCGGGAGTCTGTTCTCTGGCTGGACCACACGTCGCTGCGCAGACGGCGACTGGGCAGGAACCGGCGGCGTCAAGCAAGAGCGGGCAGGTGGCGAGCGATCAGGATATTGAACTATTGCGGAAGGATATCCGGTCGCAGAAGAAGCAGCTTATCGCTGCGAATCTAAGTTTGACGGACTCGGAAGCAACAAAGTTTTGGCCGGTTTATGATCAATACCAGGGTGAGTACACGAAGATCGGTGATGCAAAGTTGGCGCTGATCAAGGAATACGCAGAGAACTGGGGTACGGTCACGGACGAGCAGGCGCTGGATTATCTGAAGCGATCCGAGGAAATTAGCGAGTCCGTCATCCGGCTGAGGAAGAAATATGTACCGCTCGTAAACGGAATATTGCCGGGCAAGAAAACGGCTACATTCTTCCAGCTGGAACGCCGAATCGAACTTTTGATGGATGTACAAGTGGCATCGCTGCTTCCACTGGTGCAGAGCCAAGGTCAGTAAGAGGTGTGAAAGTCGTTCAACGCATCTTAGTGAGAGAGCCTGCAACGTGTTCAGCCCGCGCAGCAAAGCGTCACCGGTAAGCGCACATGCTCCACAAGAACACTTCGCGAAGAAGGGTGAGCGTACGTTTCCACGTATTGTTGCGAGCGTCGGTGGTCCAGACTGACCTCCGAGGCCGCATAAGGCGTAATGCTCGCGTATCGCAGGTTTCCTCGAAGGAGGCTCACGATGAGATTAGGCATTCGCGCATTCATAATCGTTCTCACGATATTTGTGGCGGGGAATTTGGCGATAGGTCAAACACAACCAAACCCAAAGAAAAAGGCAACTAACCCGCCGAAACAAGTAAGCAGCGATCAAGAGATCGGGAAATCCTACTCGAAACTACAGCCTGAGCAAAAGCGCTTGGTCGACGACTACGTTAGCCATTACAACCAGACCACCGGAAGCAAGGTTGTACCACAAGAGGCGTACGATAACGCTCGGATGTCTGTCCGAACGACGTTTGACGCGGTGACTCACGCGCTCTCGAAAACGAAGCTGACCGATGCTCAAGGGAAGAGCCTCGGTCGCGCCATTGACCTGATAGATTCCGTTGACGAAGTGATGGGAGAGGAATCCGGCGTTGGAGGGGACCGTCAATTCCGCATCTATGTTTACCTTAAGCCTGACGTGGTTGACACTCTCGTCAAGAGCCAGGAGTTTGTTCGCGATCACGACAACACCGTCTATCACAAAGGTTTTCCAATCTCCTACCGCCTGAAGAATGGCCCACCGTCGATTCAGTTTTCGATCTCGCGCGACAACAAAATGGCGGACGTGGACGTGGATTACCGCTCCTCAGGTTTTCCGAAGGGCCTCGTCAACGGGCACTTGACGGCTGCGAACTCGGACGTACGCGCGGGGAACAACCTGGATAAACATGACGAACGATGGGCCGGGTTAAACGGTTGGTGGCGGGAAGTGTTCGGACTTCTGGGAAGCGGTGGAAAGCCGCCAAAAGAAAAGGTAACGGAAAGGCTGGGTCACATCCCGCTGAATCCAGGAGTGAAAGCCGATAAGGGCATCGATGAGAGCGCGCACGATTTTCTGAAGGCTTGGGTGGTGGACAAGCGGCCCAATCTCTCTGTTGCGTATTTTTCGAGACGCAGCTACCCGTGCTTGGAGACGATGGCGCAAGAGAACCGAAAGCCGATGGCGCCGGGCATGGTGACGCTGCGCGTAGAAATGGCAATGAACAAATTCACCACCACCACGGCCACGGTGAATTCTGTAGGCGACGTGTTCGAGCCTGCCGATCAATGGTTGAAAGAATTGAAAGAGGCGAAGAACGCATATGGGTCGGAATTCCGGTTGGTAAGTGTGCCATCGGACATAGGAGCGGATGAGGAGTGCGTGCCGGTGCCCGATGATGAATCAGGAAAACGTCCGCAAGAGAAGTACTACGGGACCGCGTTTAAGGAGAAGCAGGGCGGCAGCGGGAACAAGACCATGTCGCTGCTCTGGGCGCAAGAGGGAGGCTACTGGAAGATTATAGCTGTCCGCATCGAAGACAGCAGCGATGCGGGGATTGTCCCAAAGAATGCTGCGGTCAGCGTACCCGCAGAAGAAGAGCCGAAGTCTATTGCCGGGGATCCCGGAACGGTGAAAGACATCACGCAGTTCTATCAGATATGGGTTGGGAAGCGGGATAGCGCGCAAGCTTCCAAGTTTGCGTCGCAGCTGTCGTACGCGTGTCTACGCGCCCCTTCGGCAGCAGAGAAGAGTCTGACGCCCTCAGCCCGGATACGGTCAGGACTGGAATTGGCACTCGGAAGGGTACCCCAAGGGGCGAATTTATCGGCCATGATGTCGAGCGTGCAACCAGTGAACGACCTGCTGCGGCCCGTAGATCAGGAAAATTCAAAAGCATTCGCGATCATGGCGGTACCAGACCAGATGGCCGATAGCTTTAAGTGCCAGAACCGGAAGCTGCCGGAAAAAACACCTGAGTTGAAGCCGGTGGATGCGAAGTACGGCACCTATTACTTGTCCGCGAGCCGGCTGAACTTTGGCGAAGAGGAGTCTCCGGCGCTTCTCGTACTGTGGGCTAAAGAGCAAGCTGGATGGAAAGTCGTTGCGTGGGCGGTAGAGGTTCCGTAAATGACTGCTTCAAGGCAGAGCGAAACGGGAGGAGCCTGACTGGGCTCCTCCTTCTCGAACCATCCTAAGTTCGGGACTTCCCGCGCGCGAATCTTGCTAGGACCAAAACAATAATCAGCAGCAGTACTCCCAGACCGATGACCGGGAGGTAGCTTCCCGTCGTCGGGTTCGTTTCCACAGGGGCAGCAGGTGCTCCCGTACTCGCAGCGCCAGCAGGGGCTTCCGTAGCCGCTGGAGCAGCCGTGGGCTCTCCCTCGGCAATCAGCAAAACAGTATCGGCTGGCGGAGCTGGAGGGGGTGTCGGCATCGTGCCGCTTACACTCTTCTCCTGTGATGTGACCGAAACCGGAACCTCCACGATCTTTGTCGCCGTCACCACCATCCCTTTCCTCAGGCCAAACGCGTCAACCATTTCTCCGTTCACCTTGAATTTCTGATCCTTGGGAATCTTGAACGACTGATTCGTTCCGTTTTCCAGGGTCAAGATCACGGAGAGTGGCGGAGTGACATGCCAGACCTTTCCCGTCACCGTCTCGACGGTGGTAACGATCTGAGGAGTGGTTGTTGTGGTTATAGTCCGCTGGAGCTTCATGCCTGGTTTCAAGTCGTGAATTCCCAGACGGTTTCCATCAACTGTAGCCTTTGCGCTATCGGGGATGTTCTCAAAATGTCGGATCGAGCCATCTGCCATTCTCACGATCAAATCGTTGCCTTCCACCGCCAGAACCTCGCCGCGATCGACTTTGACTACCTGACTGCTCTGGCCGGCCGTCGTTGTCGTTGTCGTCTGTACTTGTGCTCCGGCGCTCCGAGCGAAGCCAATACAAACTGTCCCTATAGCGAGCACGAGGCCGCTCCTCATCCAACTGTTACTTGACTTCATGTTCTGTTCTCCTTTGCTGAATTCGACCAAAAATTTCCCACTGATTGCCCGCTGGGCTCAAACTGACCGAGCCGATAGGAACCGAATCAAGGAGTACTCGGACCATGCCCTGCAGAAAAGTTTCCGCAAGCCTCTTGTTACGACGATCCAATGGAACCTTGGGCAAAAGACATGAGAGCCCCGCACTAGAAACAGAAGCCGTAGTGCTGCCTGTCGCAATCAACGCAGCGATATGGCGAGCGCCAACATGAGAGTCAACTTTGCGAATCCGCTCCGCCTCTCCTATAGTGGGTGCCCTCTACTCCCGCCGACTCAATTCGATCATCCGCACGAACTCCACTCTTAGTAGCAACCGCTGTTTCAGAAGTTCCCTCGCAAAGTCACGCAAGAGGAGATTTACTTGATTCAATTCGCCGTGCGCCTCCAGCTCTTCCTGCGCTCTACGCACTAACGCGATCAACTCAGCGTCTGAAGCCTTCTGATCGACTCCGGCCTCATCCTGCATCACAGCCACCTCGTACATTCCTCGATTGGGTCCGCAGAAACAGCTGCCTTAACGGACTGAGGTTGTGGGGCCCAGTCTCGCATCTTGATACACAGCTACTTATTAAGGTCGTCGTCCTTGTAGTATTTCGTGCCCTGCAAGGTCAATTGGAGGGCGAGGCCATTCTTGGTGATCTGATAGACCCAAACACCCGGGGCAACCTCGACCGCTCCCGAGTAGGCTCCGCCCTTCTCTCCAGCCTTTGCGGCAGCGTCCGTTTGCGCCGAACCGGACCAACCGGAATCGAGAAATTGTGTGAAAGCCTTATCATTCTCGAACACGAAGATCACGCGATAGTCCTTCACGCCGACGCCCAGACCGGCCCCGGCTGAAACCATCTTCATGAAGATTTCCTGTTTGGTTTTGGAGTTTAGGGCAATACCTGAGCCACGGGCCGTGCTGAGCAACAGATTGACGCCGGTGTTGCTAAAAACTGCGTATCCGGCAGACTTCTGGATAGCTGCCTGAGATGGGGGGTCGAGCTTATACAAATCCTGCAGAGTCTGTTCTGCCATCTTGCGGGATTTTTCCTTTTTTTCCTCGTTGTCATCCTTAGCGCTGGATCCGATTGCAGACAGTAACGCCACCGCGAGCACGCAGGCGATCATCTTCAATCTCATTGGAAGGTTCCTCCTAAAGCGCATGAACATTGTTGCTGTGCACTTTCTTGCTTTGGGCGGACCGACGCCGAAAGCCTACTTCGCACAACCCCCAGGGGAAACTAGGGATTTCCCTAGCGTGGCAAGCGGCTCCCGATCCCAGGTTTCCGGTGAGCGTGTTTTAGCGGTAGAGTCGGTGGCGGTACGCCATTATCGGTAACTGGACTTAATTGGAACCCAACGGTCCCTTGCCATATAAACCCGCTATTGGCACAGCGGTTCGAAGCCTGCCAAGGCGCAGTCAGGGCGTAGGCGGCATGTTCTTCAAGATCGTTAAAGACGGAGATAAAAGCTGGTTTCCCACAATCGCTGCATCGATGACAGGGATTAGATCGACCTTCGGGTCTTTCGCCTCTGACGCAGAGTCCATTCACCCTCACGCACACAGCCCGACGTTATGAGACTGCGCGTGCGTTAGCCCGGCGGGTGGCAACCGAAGATCCCTAGCCGCTTCGCTAGGGATTTCCCCAGTTGTTCAGGCACGTATCTACGTCTAAAGAGTTAGGCATTGGTTACGCGGGAGCAGTCGGTGCGAAGCCGCTGACCTCGAACAGACAGCAGGACCCGGGGAGCCTCCATTGCCCCTAATGCCTCCCCGAGTCCTAATGTGCCAGCGGCAGAGCTGCGGGGATTATGCGCGGGACTGCAGCGGTGAACTTTTGGGGCTTTAGATTGTCTAAGGAGGTCGCCAATGAATATGACGTTAAGCACTCGACAAGTTGGTGGCATCACGATTTTGGACATCGGCGGACGAATTGTACTTGGCGAAGACAGCGCATCAGTGCGCGACGTGATTCGTGACCTGTTGAAGAACGGACATAAGCAGATCTTGTTCAATCTTGGCGATGTCGATTACATCGACACGATTGGCTTGGGTTCGGTGCCCTCACGACTGTGCGGAAACAGGGTGGAGATCTAAAACTTCTCAACCTCCCAGAGAAGTTCGCTGGCGTAATACAAATTACAAAACTATATACAGTCATCGATATCATAAATGATGAGGCTGCGGCCGTGAAGTCTTTCAGTCAATCGACAGCGAAAGCTAGGGCCTGAGTTACTAAAGATCCGCTACGCACCGCACGATCCGAAGGAAGCAGCACGGCGTGAAGATCATTCGAGTGCATATACCGCGCCCAAATTCATTGACGTAATTCCAGAGAGCGCACTGAGCAAGAACAGGCCTACGAATGGCACCAAGCCTGTAGTTCAAGCCAGCTGCAAACCACCAGCGGATAAGAACGGGCACGACTGAGGTGTATGCGCTCCGATTTGACTGTTCATCTGCGCTTCTTTTCATGAGCTGCAGGCCCCTCAAAATCGTGTCCGAAACGCGCTCGAATAATTGCCCAGACCTGAGATCGCAGGGGCTTTATATTTTGTTTGTTTCGTATTTCGTTCATCGAGATCTAAAACAGCGAGGAATCCGCGTGAGGGTAGGAATGGAGGCTACTGTATTCGCGCTGGTTCGAGCGACTGCTGCAGAGTTGGGGTTCGAGGTATGGATCGGAGACCCAGCCGTGATCAAGACGAGTCAAGAAGCGGGAGACCGACCTCGAGGACGCCCGACTCCTGCTGCGGCTGATGCGGGAAGGTAACTTCCCGCAAACCTGGTTGCCAAGTCCGGAGAATCGCGATCTGCGGCAATTGCTGTGGCATCGCCATCGATTGGTAAAGATGCGCACGCGGATCATGAATCAGTTGCAGGCTTTGGCCATGAATGAAGGCAAACGCTGGAAATCGAAGCTGTGGGGCCAGCAGGCGCGAGCCGAGTTCGAGAAACTTGCGCTGCCCCCTGGGCTAGCCGCCGACGTCGAGAGTTGGTGGGAGTTGTTCGATCGGATCAATCCAACCATTCCGCGGGAGACCAGCCTTCTCATTCCATCTAAACGCGGCGGTAATCGGACAGCCAAGTACTTAGGAGCAAGATGCCCGGTATGCGAGTAATCGGGAGTTAGGCCGCCGCTCCGGGTCTCCTCGTCTGTGTCCTAAAACAAGAATGGCTCCTTCCTTGCTGAAAGGAGCCATCTCTCTGCGAGTTCTACCCTGACGATCCACCCGCTCAGTGAATCGCATATCGCAAATTCTTTCCAACTTTTTTGGACTAGGGGAATCCCTAGTAGCAGCGGAGACGAGAACGCTATAAATTTCCGAATCGGACGTGACATTCTAACCCTCCGTCCGAACTCGGGCTGCTGTCGGCTTCTTGGCCGGTAAGATAGCAGCTCCTTTCTTAGAATGTCCAGCGGCGCAATTCAAAAAAAGGCCAAACAAAAACCCAAACAGCTTTGAAAAGGAGAAATCAATTATGCCAGTTAAGAATCCAAAGGAACTATTTGTGACCATTCTGAGCCAGGTGCGACAAGGCACGGACCGTTCGGCAGCAATCTACAAGGAGCTGGGCGAATTGGCCCAGAATCCGGAAATACAAGAAGCCCTCGAAGCACGAGCTTTCGTGTCTCAGCAAACCCTAGCGAAGCTGGACGAAGCGTTCAAAATCATCGGAGAGAAACCGGTGAACCTTACCGGACGGCTGCACGATGTGTTTGTCGAGGATTTTCGCAAGGAGCTTGCGGAAATCCAGTCCCCGGAGGCGAAACGGCTCTTCGTATTAGCAAAGGCCAACCACTTGAGCCACATGCGCACAGCGGAATACGTTACGCTGGTCGCTGCCGCCGATCTTTCCGGTCACCATGGCGTTGGTGTGCTGCTCGAGAGCTGCCTCGCCGACCATTTGGCCTTCGTCGAAAGGATGAAGCGTTTGATCCGTCACGTCATCGAAGCGAAGCTCGCGGCGAGAGCTACAAGCTGAGCCGCTCAATTGGCAAACGACGTGAAGAGCGCATGGTCCTGTCTCGTAGAGGAGGCGGGACCATGCGTGCTTGCGAGGCCAACCGCAAGTTCTGCATTTCAATCCGATCCCGCCTGGAAGATGTGGTTGGGTAAACGCGCTTGCTCGCATCGAAACGCGGAGTGCGGCCACTCTTCTTCTTTGCGGGTGAAATAAAGGTACGCAACCCACGTTTAGCCATTTCCCTTCGTGCGCGAAGAATGCAGGTAAGCGGTTGGTCGCGGAGCTGTATCACGCGAGTTCCAACCGAGCTTGCTGTTCGGCCCCTTCTCCGTGCGTGGGTTTCTCATTGTGACTCCTTTTTCGAGCCATGCAGGAACTCTTTAACTATCTGCGGGTACGCAAAGCCAAGCGCTGTGACGATCAGCGCCCTCGAAAGCACAACCCGGAGTGTCAGTTTTAACAAACAGGAGGACTCTACCGTGACATTTCGCAAAACTGCCTACGACAGGACCCAACTCAACCTCGCACTCGAAGTATCCATCCACATCGGCCTGGCGATTCTGCTATCCACCGCCTGTCTCCTGATCCTGCGCCCCTTCATTCCTCTGCTCACTTGGGGCGTTGTCATTGCGGTCGCTGCTTACCCGGGCTTCCAAAAGCTGCAGCTTGCGCTAGGCGGGCGAGGAGTATTGACCTCGATCCTCCTCACGGTTCTGGTTCTGGCTTTGCTGATTATTCCAGTGGTCTTGCTCGCGGAAACGCTAGTCGAGGGTGTCCAGACCCTTGCAGCCAATTTCAAGGAAGGAACCTTAGTTATCCCGGCTCCTCCTGCGGGCGTCGAAACCTGGCCGATCATCGGGGCTCCATTGAACAGTTTGTGGAGCCGGGCATCTGGGGACCTAAGCGGGGCCGTCAGAAGTTTTGCTCCCCAGATCAAAGCGGCCGTCCCTGGGCTGCTCTCTGTTTCTGCCGGCCTCGGCCTCACCGTGCTGCAATTCGCTGTTTCCATTGTAGTGGCTGGAATCCTTCTGGCGAACGCCCAGGCCGCATATGAAGTGGCGTGCTCTTTGTGTAGTCGTATTTTCGGGGACAAGGGGCCCGAGTTTCAGCAACTCATTGGGGCCACGATCCGGAGCGTTACCAGCGGGATTCTTGGCGTGGCGCTGATCCAATCGGTTCTCGCGGGCCTTGGTTTTCTTGTAGCTGGACTGCCTGGCGCGGGCTTGTGGGCTGTAACGTTTCTAATCGCCGCTGTACTGCAGGTGGGGGTGCTCGTCCTCATACCGGCGGTGATTTACATGTTCGCGATCTCAAGCGCTACCAAAGCCGTGATTTTCCTGGTTTGGTGTCTCGTCGTTGCCCTGGTGGACAACTTCCTGAAGCCCCTCCTGCTGGGGCGAGGAGTCGCAGTTCCAATGGTGGTGGTGTTTCTCGGCGCGATTGGCGGATTCGTTGCGTTGGGCCTCATCGGCTTGTTCATAGGCGCGATCGTTCTATCGCTAGGCTATAAGCTCTTCCTCGCTTGGCTAGATCAGACTCCGACTGCCACTCAGGAGACGTGATTATGCACCAGAAGGGGGGCAGTCCGACCAGTGGCGCAGGCGGCGATCTGCCTGGTCTCGCGCGCACTTATTTGCGTCGTCGCTACATGATTTTGTTCTATGCCCTCCTTGTAACAATGGTGGCGGCACCGGTTTTCAGTGCCCTAAAGTTCAGTGGAACCCTGATCGAGTCATTGCTTGCCGCCTGCCTGCTCGCGGCGATTTTGCCAGTTGGCGCAGTGAGAAACCGCCCTTATCTGCTGATGGCCATCGTGGTTGTCTGGCTAGCGCGGCTGGTTACAGCTTGGCTTGATCATCGCGTCCTATCGGGGATGGCCCTGGGAAGCTGGACTCTTATTGGGCTGCTTGCTGCTGTAGCTGCATTACGCTTCGCAATCGGCGCTACGCAGGTTGACGCGGAGCATCTGTACGCAGCCCTCAGCGCTTATTTGCTTGCAGGTATTTACTTAGGTCTTTCGTATTGGGTTCTCGAACAGATGAAACCAGGCACGTTTTCCTTCACGGGCGAGTTTTCCCAAGCCAGCGCCATCTACTTCAGCTTCGTTACACTGGCAACGCTCGGTTATGGCGATATCGTGCCGCGAGCGGACGTGGC
>Ga0210409_10008363_pt1 | contig 10532 bp, 8 predicted proteins | sample IncBWH17MmetaG_FD_161649 | JGI IMG/M metagenome (GOLD analysis project Ga0210409, IMG submission 161649) | Forest soil microbial communities from Barre Woods Harvard Forest LTER site, Petersham, Massachusetts, United States - Inc-BW-H-17-M | ecosystem: Environmental > Terrestrial > Soil >...
GCGTTTGGGGCAAGAGGGATGCATCTCGATCGAAGACTGCGACGTGGCGGTGAAGAATGCCCTGGGCTGGCCCATGGGACCGTTCGCGCTCTCCGACCTCATCGGCCTCGACGTGGTCGAAGCGATCCTCGCGGAGGGCTACGAGCAAACCGGTGACAATCGCTGGGAGCCGCTCGCCATTCTCCGAGACCACGTCGCGCGAGGTGAACTCGGACGCAAGACCGGGACTGGCTTCACTGCTAGCTGAACTGGGCCTCTGCTCGCGAACCGCGTAGCGTCATGAAACGGGGCGGCGAAGTCCCGAAGGAGACCTCACGGAGGCGAGCAACAACGGCCTCGGAGCGCAGGGCTCGCCGAGTGCGAGCGGCGGACCCCAGAGGGGTCCGACCGCGTGTCTCTGGAGGGACTTCGCCGCCCCGTTCGAGACGCTGAGTTCAGCAGAGGCCCAGGGCAGCCAGGGCGTCTGCCACTCCCGCTTCGCAGGGAGGATTGCACGTCGCGTCGGCGTGCGCGAGGACGCTCGGCACAGCATTGCTCACAACGATTGCAAAACCCGCTGCGTCGAGCATCTCGATATCGTTGGGCGCGTCGCCGATCGCGATGGCGTCAGTCATGCGCACGCCCAGACGCTCGCAAACCAGAGCGCATGCAGCGGCCTTGCTCACAAGCGGACTCACGATCTCGACGAACTGCGGGAGGGATCGTGTCACGCGTGCATCTGGTTGCAGCTCGCGAGTCATGGTGTCGATGCAGCGTTCGACCTCGCGCGGATCCTCGATCACGCAGATCGCTTTGGTAGACGTGGCCCGCTCGAGGAGAGGAGCGAGGTCGTCGACGAAGTTGATCGGGACGCCGGCGATCCGCGCGTACAAGTGGGCCTCGGGGCGGTCCTGTTCGCAGTACAGCTCGTCGTCCTGGTAGGCCTGGAAATGCCAGTTGTGGGCGCGCGCAACGTGCAGCGCGCGCAGCGCGACGGCGGACGCGAGGCCTTCGTCGAGCAGCACTGCACCACTGCCTTCGGGCTCCGGCAGTTCGCGCACCAGTGCACCCTGGTAACAGACCAGCGGCGTGTGAATGCCGAGCTCGCGGCACCAGGGGAGCGCCGAGCGATACATGCGCCCCGTGGCGACAATCACCGGTACGCGGCGCGCCGCCTCCCGAACCGCTTCGCGGACGCGCGGGTGCAGAAACTGGTCCTCGCTGTCGAGGCACGTCCCATCGAGATCGAGCAGGACCGCCGCCGGCGCGGTGGCGGGTCGTGCCGCTCCCGGCGCATCGATGGGGAGCGGCAGCCTCACTCCGGCGACAGGAGCGGTGGTGGAGCCTTCCCCGCCCAGACCTCGGGGTTCACGCAATGGCGTGGTACCCGCCCCGCAAGAGCGTCCAGCGCGTTCAGCGCGCACAGCTCCGCCATCGCTGCGCGCGTCTTCACCGTCGCGCTGCCCAGGTGGGGCGCGAGCACCGCGGTGGCGCAGTCGACGAGGCCGGGCGCGAGCGCGGGCTCGTTCTCGTACACGTCGAGGCCGCAACCCGCTATCCAATGCTCTTGGAGCGCGCGCACCAGGGCGCGCTCGTCGATCACCGCACCGCGCGATGTGTTCACGAGTACGGCCGTGGGCTTCATCCGTCGCAGCGCGCTCTCGTCGATGAGGTGGTGGGTTTCCTCTGTCAACGGAACGTGCAGCGATATGACGTCTGCGTCGGCCAGCAGCGTCTCCATCGACGCTCTGCTCACGCGCGATTGCAGGTCTCCGTCCACGTGCGGGTCGGTGCTGTCGTAGTACGCGACGCGCATCCCAAAACCAAGACAACGGCGCGCCACCGCCTGGCCGATACGGCCGAAGCCCACAACGCCCAGCAATGAGTCGCGTAGCTCCAGACCGAGCAGGTAGGTCGGTTCCCACCCGTGGAAGCGGCCGGCTCGCACCTCGGCGTCTCCCTCACGCAGGCGCCGCGCGCTGGCCAGCATCAGGCCGACTGTGCAGTCGGCAGTGGCGTCAGTGAGCACACCCGGCGTGTTGGCAACGGCTATGCCGCGCTCGGTGGCGGCCGCGATGTCGACGTTGTTGTATCCCACCGCATAGACCGACACGCAGCGCAGCGTGGGCAGCCCAGCGTCGAGCACGGCAGCGTCGATGGTGTCGCGCAGCTGCGGGCAGAGCGCATCCACCGGACGGCCGCGCAGTTCGTCGCACAGCTCCTCGTGCGATGGGATGCGCCCCAGACTGCGCAGCGCGACAGCACCCTCCATGAGTTCTGGAAAGGGCGGAGGGAGGTCGAGCGTGCACAGGACTGTCGCGGGCATTTGAAATCGAGTTTATCGGGTACAATCAGTCTGTCTTGCGATCAACGTCCCGAGTGCGGTTGGGAAGACCGCGCGTCGCGAGGCCTCGTCCCGTGGTTAACACGGTCGAAGGGGCCGCGACCATCGAACCCCCCGATCCAATCAGCTTCGATGAGCTGAATCTCAGTGCAGCCATGCGCGGATCAGTTGCCGAGATGGGCTTCGAGATGGCGACACCGATCCAGGCTGGTGCAATCCCTCCGGCGCTCGCCGGGCGGGACGTGGTGGGCCAAGCGCAGACCGGCAGCGGCAAAACCGCGGCCTTCGCCATCCCCATCCTCGAGCGGCTGGACCCGTCCGACGGACCCGTGCAGGCGCTCATCCTCTGCCCCACGCGTGAGCTGGCAGTCCAGGTGCATGCCGAGCTCACGCGACTCGCCGCTCGCCACGACATCCTGGCCGTCGCCATCTACGGCGGCGACTCGATGGCGCGGCAGATGCAGGAGCTGCGACGTGGAGCCCACATCGTCGTCGCGACGCCGGGGCGCCTCAGCGATCATCTCCAACGGCGCTCGCTGACCCTGGCCAACGTCCGGTTCGCGGTGCTCGACGAAGCCGATCGCATGCTGGACATGGGCTTTGCCCCGGACGTCGAACGCATTCTGCGACAGTGCCCGGCCCAGCGACAGACGATGCTGTTCAGCGCCACGATGCCTGACTGGGTGCGCCGGCTGGCGACTCGCTACATGCACGACGCGGTGGACATCGACATCAACACCCGGCCTGAGATTCCCGCCGGGGTCACGCAGCTGTACTTGCAGACAACGTGGGCGAACAAGACCGACGCCCTCGCGCGGATCCTCGATCAGGCCGACGTGACGGTGGCTCTCATCTTCGTTGAGACCAAGCGCACGGCCGATGTCCTCGAGGCTCAGCTGCAGCGGCGTGGCTATCGCGTGGGACTGCTCCATGGCGACCTCACCCAGCGCGACCGCGACCATGCCATGCAGCAGTTCCGTGCAAGCCACACGCGCTACCTCATTGCCACGAACATCGCTGCCCGTGGGCTCGACGTGGACGACATCTCTCACGTGATCAACTACGACGTGCCACTGACTCCTGACGAGTACGTGCACCGGGTGGGTCGCACAGCGAGGGCAGGCCGCTCAGGCGTGGCGATCACGCTCATCACGCCGAGCGAGATTCTCAAGCTGCGTGACGTCGAGCGGCACGCGCGGACGTCGATCGCGCCGGCCACGCTCGACGACTTCCCCGCCGGGGCGCTCGCCGCCCAGGCATAGTCCGGGCGTGCCGTCCGGCGTGGCGTCTCTCGCCGTACACGACACGGGCACCGGCCCCGCCGTCCTTTTCCTCCACGCGTTTCCTCTCGACGGCTCCCAATGGGACCATCAGGTGGCGGCGTTGAGCGGCGACTATCGCTGCCTCCGCCCGGATATCTGGGGATGCGGCGCCTCTCCGGCGCCGCCGGATGGGGCGACGACGCTGGACGACTTCGCTCAGGCCGTCATCACGGACCTCGACGAGCGCGGTGTCGACCGATTCTCCGTCGTCGGTCTGTCGATGGGTGGATACGTCGCGTTCGCCCTGTGGCGCCTGGCTGCAGCGCGGATCAGTTCCTTGACGCTCAGCAATACACGAGCGGACGCAGATGCGGATGAGACGCGCGCCGGCCGTTTGGAGGTGGCCGAGCGTGCTCTTCGCGACGGAAACGTCGCGTTCCTCGTCGAAGCGAACGTCGACCGTTTGCTCGGCCCGAAAGCTCGGCTCGAGGTTCACATCACCGATCCGCTGCGCGGCCGAATCAAGCGATGCACTCCCGCGGGTATTGCGTTCGCCCAGCGGGCCATGGCGGATCGGCCCGACAGTGCTCCCCTGCTGCAGGGAATCGCGGTGCCAACGCTCGTGGTGACGGGTCGAGACGATGCGGTGATTCCAGAGGCGCAGATGCAGAGGATCGCGGACGGTATTCCGGGGGCCCTGCGCATCGATCTCGACTGCGGCCACCTGTCGAATCTCGAGCAGCCGCACGAGTTCACGCGCGCACTGGCCGACTTCCTGACCCCGCTGCCGCACTCATGACGGACGTCGCTCCGGAACTGCTTGCAATCCTGGTGTGTCCCCGCTGCCGCAGCTCACTGGCGGTTGAGAGCACAAGCTTGCGCTGCGACGGATGCCGGCTTCTATACGAGGTCGTGGACGGAATCCCCGACATGATGGTTCCGCGTGATGCGGAGCCGTCTGCGTCTACGCCGGACGCGCCGCCCCGACTGCCTCAGTAGCCACACCGATCGGCGCGGCGCAGAAACCCACGTAGTCGATCGGCTCTGTGATGCTGGGATTCTCTCCGCAGACCGGACATTGCGGGTCACGCGGGATGCGGAACTCGCGAAACTTCATCGCCAGCGCATCGATGTGCAGCAGGCGCCCGGTGAGCAGATCGCCCGCGCCTGTGATCAGCTTGATCACCTCGGCGGCCTGGAGCGTGCCGACAATACCGGGTAGCACTCCCAGCACTCCAGCCTCGGCGCAGGATGGCGCTTCTTCCGGGGGCGGTGGCGACGGATACCGGCATCGATAGCACGGCGACTGGAACGGCACTATCGTCGTGAGCTGGCCCTCGAAACGGAAGATGCCACCGTCGATGAGTGGCTTCTTCGTGAAGATGGCGACGTCGTTGGCCAGGTAGCGCGTGGGGAAGTTGTCGCAGCCGTTGACGATGACGTCGTACTGCGCAAAGAGCTCACGGGCATTCTCACCACTGAGCATCTCGTTGTGCTCGACGACGCGCACGTCGCTGTTCAGTGCTTGCAACGCGATCCTCGCCGACTCCGTCTTGCGCATTCCGATGCGGTCCTCGGTGTGGAGAATCTGCCGCTGCAGATTGCTGAGGTCGACGGTGTCGAAATCGACAAAGCCGATCGTGCCAACACCGGCGGCGGCGAGGTAGAGCGCCGTCGGGCTGCCGAGGCCGCCCGCCCCGATGATCAACACCCTCGCATCGAGCAGCTTCCGCTGCCCTTCTTCGCCGATCTCGGGGATGAGCAGGTGGCGGCTGTAGCGTTGCTTCTGCTGCGTCGTCAGCGCCTTGGGGACCACGAAGTCGTAGCCCGCCTGCTTCCATGCGCCGAAGCCGCCGCCCAGTGATTCGACGTTGGTGTAGCCCAGCTCACGTATGGCGCGGGCCGCGAGGAGCGATCGCACTCCGGCTGCGCAGTAGAGCGTGATCGGCGTCTCCCGGTCGGGTACCAGATCTTCGATGCGAGTCTCGATGAAGCCCTTGCTCAGATGTACGGCGCCCGGTACGTGCCCTTCCTCGAACTCGTCGCGCTCACGCACGTCGATGACCACGCGGCCGGGTTCTGCCCGCATCTGCTGAGGCGTCACCTCGGGGATGACGCGGCGTGCTTCGTCGAGGAGATCGCGGGATGACCTGGCCATGAACCAAGTCTACCCAAAAACCCGACCAGCTAAGTCTGGATTCCGGAGCCCAGGATCAGAGTGGGGCAGGCTGCGGCGCTGCGGACGTGACCTTCGCCGCCGGCGTGGCCCGGCGCCGAGCGCGGGTGCCGGAGCCTTTCGCCGTTCGCTTTGCGGTTGTCGCGCGCGGCCGCGCCGTGCGCTTCGCGGTCGTGCGCTTCGCGGTCGTGCGCTTCGCGGTCGTGCGTTTCGCGGTTGTGCGCTTCGCGGTCGTGCGTTTCGCGGTTGTGCGCTTCACAGCCGTCGCGCGCTTGGTCGCGGGTTTGCGGCCGGCGGTCTTGCGTGCCGCAGCTGGAGCGGCTCGCTTCCGAGCCACTGTCGTGCGCTTGGCTCCTGCTGGCGCCGCCCGCTTGCGTGGGGCGGCGCGCTTGCGCGCGGTTGTGCGCCGCGTCGTGCGCGACGCAGACGTTGCGGTCACGCGCGCCACCGCTCGTCCGGCGATTCGACTGGTCGCCGCAGACAATTGCGTCTCCGCTGCCTGCAGTCTGATCGCGAGCTTCTCGGCGTTCTTCGTCGCGGTGGCCGCCTTTTGGCTGGCTTTCCGATGCGCGCTTCGCGTCTGGTTCACGAGCTTGCGCAGTGCTTTGAGCTCACTTGCCTGCTTTTTCTGCACCTTCTTGGGCAGCGCTCGTTTGGCCGCAGCGGCGGAGACGGCCACCGTCCGCCGTGCCGGTCTGGTTTTCGCCCGCATCGCTGAACCCCCATATATGAATTACGTGCTGCTGTCTACCACACGTCAGAGCCCGACTGCAATGCCGGCGGCACCGAGTCTGTCGCCGCTCCCGCCCTCGAGCACCAGCTCTCTCCCGAACACACCACGAAATCGCGCAGCGAGTTCGCCAGGCATCCAGTCATGTGGCATCGGCACCGTCAGGACGACGTCTTTGCGGTCGTCCTGCCGGGCCACCGAGACGGCGGCGCCTCGGGGCATGCGCCGCTCGACTTCGTCCGCCAGGGCCAGCAATACCGCCGCTCGGTTGAGACCGCGACTGTCGGCCGCGTCCCACAGCATCGAGTACGGGTCGAAGCTCGCCCGTCCTTTGCCGGCGCGCACGATGAGTGACGCCATCATCCCGATGCTGCGGTGCGAGAACCCGTGCAGGTCAGCGGAGACAACAATCTCCGCGGCGTGGTCCCAGCGACGGTAATAGTCCACGCTGCGGCCCACGTCCAGGATGGTCGCCGCTTGTTCGAGCGCGTCGCGCAGCTCCTCGGAGGCTCCAGGCAGCATGACGTCCCAGAGGGCGCCGGCGACTCGCGCGCGCCGGCGCGCGCGATCACCATCCCACGTGGTGAAACGCGAGGCGATGGCAGCGATGGACGCGCGCCGGACAGCGGCAGGCGAGGGCATGTATCGCGCGAATTCCTCGTAGACCACGCCTTCACGCAGCCCCTGCCCCGAGACAGTGACGTCACCTGCGCCGAGGCTGTCAATGACCGTCTGCACCACGAGGACGCCGCCCACAATCGAGTCGGCACGGTCAGCGGAAAGGCCCGGCAGAGCAGCTCGCCGAACCAGCCGTCGCGCAACGAGTCGGGAGCCGATGTCGCGCAGCGCTTTCCGTCCCAGCGTATAGCCGTGCAGCCGTGGAATCGGGTAGGTGATGGTGGCTCGATGCATCTTCGCCAGGTTGCGAATGGTGCCTCCGGTGCCAACCATGCGCTCGTCGTCGCGCATCGGTATGACGTCGGCGCTGCGCAGCGTCTTGAGGACATGGTCCTGCAATGCCGCTATCTCGTTTTGCTTGGGTGGGTCGCTGCCAAGAAAGACATCGGTCATCCGCAATGCACCGAGCGGCAGCGTCCAGCTTTCCTGGGCCCTCCGATTGCGAAAGTGCGCAATCTCCAGGCTTCCGCCGCCGACGTCGACGAGCATGCCGTGGTCGATCGGGAGCCCGTTGACCGCTCCGCTGAAGGCGAGGCGAGCTTCTTCGTCCCCGTCGATGACGCGGATGTTCAACCCGGTCTCGCGCCGCAGCCGTCCCACGAACTGGTCGCTGTTGACAGCCTCTCTCACCGCAGCGGTCGCCAGGGCAATGGTGCGCCTCGCTCCCGACCCGGCCGCGACCGCCATGAAGTCGAACAGCGCGGCCAGCGTGCGCTCCTCCGCGGCGGGGCTGAGGCTGCCCGACTTGTCGATGTCGCTCATCAACCGCAGTGACGTCCGCGCCTCGGAAAGGATTTCCAAGTGGCCGTTGGCGGTCACGCGCACCACGATGATGCGGCCCGAGTTGGAGCCGATGTCGATGACTGCCAGCGGCTGAGTGGGCAAGCCAGCTCCTGATGGCGGCGCTTCTGTCGACCAGTATACGAGGGGCCCCGGAGCGGGCAGCGCATGCCGCGTCGCACCTCTTGACCACCTCGACACGCCTTGTTAACCATTTGGAAAACTCCTCACGGTGTCGATACGGAAGCGCGAGGCAAGCGCATATTGCCGCCTTGAGCGGGTTATCCTGCCGGGGTGGTGCAGCACGATGACTGTCGTTTTCTCTATCGCCAGAACAATTCGGCTCGCTGACCGTCCGTGATCCAGCAGCCACGAAACCGAGCCGCAGAGCGTAGCCGGACGCCGACCAACGGACGGACGAACGACGCCCCGCAACTGGCGCTCGAGGCCGTGATGCCACTCGAGCAATCCGCGATCGTGGCCGACGAGTTCGGCCAGCTGATCAACCGCGAGCTCAGCTGGCTCGACTTCAACCGGCGCGTCCTGGCGCTCGCCGAGGACGCGAGCACGCCGCTCTTGGAGCGGGCCAAGTTTCTGGCCATCTTCAGCCGCAATCTCGACGAGTTCTTCCAAGTTCGAGTTGGCGGCCTGAAGCAACAGGTTGTGCTTGGCGTCACCCAGCGTTCGCCGGATGGTATGACCCCGCGCGAGCAGCTCCGCGCCATCCGCGCCGGGGTGAGCGAAATGGTGGCGCGCCATTCACGCTGCTTCAACGACGACGTTGCGGTCCGCTTTGAGCGCGCCGGTATCCAGCTGGTGGGATGGAATTCGCTCGAGGAGCCCGACCGCTCGCATCTCTCCGAGGTGTTCGCGAGCACGATCTTCCCGGTCCTGACCCCACTCGCGGTGGATCCCGCGCATCCGTTTCCGTACATCTCGAATCTGTCGCTCAACCTGGCTGTCGTGGTGCGCGATGTGGATGCGCAGATGTCGCACGTGGCGCGCATCAAGGTGCCGCCGCTGCTGCATCGCTTCGTGCCGCTGCCCGACGGCGAGCGCTTCATCGCCATCGAGCAGGTGATCGCGGCACACCTGACCGAGCTCTTCCCGCAGATGCGCATCGTGTCGCATCACTCCTTCCGGCTCACACGCAACGCCGACTACGAGCTCGAGGCGGAGGAGGGCGAGGATCTGCTCGAAGCAGTGCAGACGATTCTCGAGCAGCGCCGCCGTTCACCCCTTGCGGTGCGTCTCGAGATCGAAGCTGGGATGACGGATGAGGTGCGCGAGCTACTGGTGCGTGAGCTGGATCTCGAAGCCGACGATGTGTACCCGATCACCGCTCCGCTCGACCTCGTGGGGCTCTGGGAGCTGCATGAGCTCGACAGGGCCGACCTCAAGTACGGGTCGTGGACGCCGGTGACCCCTCCCGCATTCACGTCGACCCGCGGCGAGGGCCCGCCGGACATCTTCCGGGTGCTGCGCTCGCAGGGCGTGCTCGTCCAGCACCCATACGAGTCGTTCGAGGCGTCGGTCGAGGCCTTCGTCGAACAGGCTGCCGCGGATTCACGGGTGCTCGCGATAAAGCAGACGCTGTATCGCACCAGCGGCATCGCATCACCGATCATTCACGCCCTCATCCGCGCGGCACAGAGTGGCAAGCAGGTGGTCGCCCTCATCGAGCTCACCGCACGATTCGATGAACAAGCGAACATCGAGTGGGCGCAAATGCTCGAGGACGCGGGCGTGCACGTCGTGTACGGAATCGTCGGTCTGAAAACCCACGCCAAGCTGACGCTGGTTGTGCGCCAGGAGGACGCCGGCATTCGCCGGTACTGTCACCTGGGGACGGGTAACTACAACCCGGATACCGCCCGCATCTACGAGGACATCGGCCTGCTCACCGACGACCAGGACTTCGGCGCGGACCTCTCCGACCTGTTCAATCTGCTCACCGGGTACAGCCGGCAACGCGACTACCGCCAGCTCCTTGTCGCGCCGCTGACCATGCGTGGTTCATTGCATGAGCTCATCGACCGCGAGGCCCACCCTCAGGGGCTCATCTCCATCAAGGTGAACAGCCTCGTCGACAGCGACGTCATACGCGCGCTCTATCGCGCATCGCAGGCGGGAGCTGACGTCGACCTGCTGGTCCGCGGCATTTGTTGCCTGCGTCCGGGAGTGCCCGGCTTGTCGGAACGCATCCGGGTGCGCTCCATCGTGGGGCGATACCTTGAGCACTCGCGCATCTATCGCTTCGGCGATTCCCCGGATGCCACGTACTACGCAGGCTCGGCCGACCTGATGCCGCGCAACCTCGATCGCCGGTTGGAGGTTCTCTTTCCTGTGCTCTCAGCTCCGCTGCGGAGTCGTGTCGACGAGATTCTCGACACGACGTGGTCCGATGATGTGCTCGCCTGGGAGCTGAAGGGCGACCACTGGAGCAAGGTGCCCACCGTTCACGGCGTCAACGCGCACGAACGCCTGCAGCAGCTGGCTCTCGACCGCGCGCACTCCGTCGGGTGAGCCGGGCTCGCCTGCGGCGGTGGACCCTCGCCGCGGGTCCCCGTTACCGGGCGCCCG
>Ga0210409_10008365_pt1 | contig 10531 bp, 11 predicted proteins | sample IncBWH17MmetaG_FD_161649 | JGI IMG/M metagenome (GOLD analysis project Ga0210409, IMG submission 161649) | Forest soil microbial communities from Barre Woods Harvard Forest LTER site, Petersham, Massachusetts, United States - Inc-BW-H-17-M | ecosystem: Environmental > Terrestrial > Soil >...
GTCTTGCTGCCGTCCTGGGACGGTGCGTCCGCCGCCGATGGGCCTGACAGTCATGGGGCGGCCGCTTCCGTCAATGTCAAAGGCATCGCAAGCGATCCCCGGGGGCGCGCGGCCGGAGGTTCGTCGTGAGAAATCCCGCGCAAGGGCTTCCGTCGCGGCTTGCGTCGATTCAGATGGCTGCCTGGGGCGTCACCGGTTTGCTCGTCGTGGCCTTCGCGCCGAGGTTGTTGCTCTTGGACGAGTCGCTCGTCGGCGAGAGCGCTTCGCCGGCGCGACATGCCTGGCTATTGGCTGTCGCGGTTGTGGCTTTGTTGACCTACGTCGTGACGCGTCGGCAGAGCCGGGTGTTCGTTGGACTGCCTGCCCTGGCGGGCCAATTGACCGCCAACGATGTGCTGCGGCTTCATTCGCTGCCGGCGCGTCTGCTCGCGGCCGGCTTGGGCGGGACACTGCTCGTCGCGACCGCCACGCTCGCGCCCTCTCTCCGCCCCGATGCGAACGACCTTTGGACCCAAGGAGAGCTGGTGATCCTCGCAACGTTGATCGCCAGTGTCGCCGCGTTGCCCGCGTATGTGGCCATGCGCGCGTCCGTTGCGAAGGTCGTGGAGCAGGTACCGGTGGCCACATCCCGCGAGGCGATCGAGCTGCTCGATACACGGCGGCGGGGGGCTGCGCGTCTGAGGCATCGGTTGCTCGCCGCCGTCGTTGCACCGGTCGCGTTCGTTGCCCTCGCTGCATCGCTCCTCGTGCGCGCGCACCTGAGCGCCTTCGCCGCCGCATCCCGCGCGGACACGGCGGCCGAGTTGGCGCGTGGCGTATTCGGGAGCGTTGCGGGCGACGGACGCGGGCGCAGAGAGGCTATCGAGGAAGCGCGGTCCCTCGGGTTTCAAGTCCAATTGCAATGGGCCACGGCTTCATTCGGTGTAGCGCGCGACGATGACGGCAACAGCGTCGTTACGGTGCCCCTCACCGATGGACATGCGGTCGTGCGCTGTGGCGTCGAGCGCGCGAGCAGAGGGACCCTTGCCTGCGTCGTACTCGCGCTCGTGTCGGTGGCGATCGCAGGCTTTCTCGGAGGGCGCATCGGCAGCGCATTTGCCGCGGACGTGGTTTTGGCAAAGCGCGAGCTGGAGGCGACCGGCGTGGCCGACGTACTGCGCGGTGGGCGCTCGCGCCAGAGTCCGAGGTTTGCTTCGGTCGCGGCCCTGATGCGAGCCTCCGACGAGCTCGGCGGCGTATTCCGCGAGTTCGCGCACGCGCAGCAGCGGGCCATCGACGCGCGCGCCGCGACCGAGAGGATGCGCGCATTGTTCCTCGCCTCGATGAGTCACGATCTCAAGGCCCCGCTCAACGCCATTCTGGGCTTCGCCCAGCTTGTGTCGCGCGGAACGCTGCTCGCCGCCCAGCGGGAGAGCGTGGAGATCATCGAACAGCGCGGACGCGAGCTTCTGCACTTGATCGACACGATCCTGGACGCTGCGCGCGTCGAGGCGGGTGAGCTCGCCGTGGCGCCGGAATGGACTCGCGTCAATGAAGTGGTGACCTCGGCCGTGCGTCAGGCGCGCGATCTCACCGTGGGCCTTCAGGTCGACATCTCCGGAGAGATCCAGCCGGATGTCCCGCGCATTTTCGTGGACAGCGCGCGTTTGGCCCAGGCGCTAACCGCGATGATCCTGGTCGCGACGCGCTTTGCTGAACACGGTCATGTCGTCGTTCGTGGGGCGCTTCCCGCAGTCGAGGAGCGGTTGCGCATCGACGTCGAGGTCACCGGGCGCGTGATCGCCGCGGCGGAGCGCAAGAGGGTTTTCGACGCCTTCAAGCACGCGGATCGCGCGCGACAACACGGTGGGTTGGGACTGGGGCCATCCCTGGCGCGCGCCATCGTCGAGCTGCACGGAGGCGGCATCGATGTGGAGACGACCGAGGCGGGAGGTACCGTGTTTCATATGTGGGTGCCGCGAGAAAGGATGTCTCACCCGCCGTAGTGACCTGGGTCCGTAATTCGCTGCGCGAATTGCGGACCCAGGTCACTACCTCCGACCCTCGTCGGCTGACGCCGACGACGTCGGAGGAGACGGTCTAGTTGGGGCCTGCGGCCCCCTCGCGGCTACGCTGCGCTACGCCGCGAGCCTCCCCCGCATCGCCTTCGGCGAACGTCGTGCTGTCGCACGACGCAGGAGAAAGAGAGAAGAGAGAGAAGAGAGAGAAGATACCGTCGTGCTTCTCGCTGCGACTTCGCGCGAGCGAAGTCGTTCGCGAAGCGATGCGGGGGAGGCTCGGCGCGTAGCGCAAGCGGAGCGCCGAGGGGGCCGGCACGGCCCCCACTAGACCATCCCCTCCGGCGTCGTCGGGCGAAGCCCGACGAGGGCCGGAGATAGTGTCCCGAGTCCGCGATTCGCTTGCGAATCACAGACTCGGGACACTAGCCTCGATTGCGCACAGCACGGCCTGCGCCTTGTTATATGTCTCTTCCGCTTCGCTGACCGGATCGCTCCCCTCGACGATGCCTGCGCCGGCTGTCACCAAGAATTGCTCGTCCTTGCAAATAGCCGTGCGGATGGCGATGGCGAAGTCCAGGTCGCCCGCTTGCGTGACGTAGCCGATTGCGCCGCCGTAGATCCCGCGGGGAGCCGCCTCGAGCTCGCGAATGATTTGCATGGCGCGAAGCTTGGGAGCCCCTGAAAGCGTGCCCGCGGGAAACGCCGCGCGCAGGACCTCGAGCGGCGGCGTCTCCTTTGGAATTCGCCCGGTCACCTCGCTCACGATGTGCATTACGTGCGAATAGCGCTCGATCTCCATTTGCCGCACGACGCGCACCGACCCAGTTTCCGCGAGCCGACCGACGTCGTTGCGACCGAGGTCGATGAGCATGACGTGCTCGGCGCGCTCCTTCGAATCGTGTAGGAGTTCCCGGGCCATCGCCTCGTCATCGGCGGGTGTCTTTCCGCGCGGGCGTGTGCCGGCGATGGGGCAGACGGTCATCGTCCGGTCCGCGAGCCGGACGAGCGTCTCCGGGCTTGCACCAGCGATCTGCGTGCGCGTCTTTTCTCCAGGCCCGGGCGGCAGGTCTAGGAAGTACATGTATGGGCTCGGATTGAGTACGCGCATCGCGCGGTACGCGTCGAAGGGGTCGCGCCCGGCACGTGGAAGCGTGAACGTGCGCGCCAGCACGATTTGAAATGCGTCTCCGGCCGCGATGTACTCCTGCGCGCGCCGCACCATGGCCTTGAACTGCTCGTCGTCGACGTCGACGTGCACGTCCTTCGGCAAGCGCGCGCGGTCGGGAAGTGCGATCGGGCCGGGGGGAGGAAGTCGATCCAGATGCGCCCGCGTGCGGTCCACGTCGGCCGCGTCTTCGGCGGCAATGGTAACGGTCTGAGAGAGGCTATCGAACACGACGATGGTTGCCCCGCCGAAAAACCGAGCGAGCGGCGCTGTGACCCGCTCGGCCCAGCCGGGGACCTTATCGATGGCATGCACCAGGTCCCACGCGATGTAGCCGACGTGGGCGCGAGCGAACCGCGCCGCGGGGTGGATGGTATCTTCGCCCGGCTCGACCCCTGTATTGAACAGCGACCGCGCGGCGTCGAGGGCATCTCGCGCGCGCTGCGTGGGGCGCATGTCATGCGGCGAGCCTCGCGCGCCGACCCACGCACCGTTCGGCAGCAGGGTTGCCTCGTGAGTCGGGCGGTAGCCGAGGATAGAATAACGCCCCCAGCGCTCGCCGCTGACGACACTCTCGAGCAAAAACGATGCCGCGTCGCCCGCCGCGCGCCGAAGCGCGGAGTAAGCGCGCACTGGCGTCATGGTGTCGGCGACGAACGTGGCGACTGCGACCATGGCACAACTACACGGATAGCCCGAGAATGGCCCGAGCGCGCGCGGGCTCCGCGGGCTGCCGGCCGATGGATCGAGCGTAGGCGGCGGCGCGCGCAACGAGAGGGGCGCTGCCCTCGGAGAGTACCCCTTTGCTCAGGAAGATATTGTCCTCGAGACCTAAGCGCGCGTGTCCCCCGAGGCGCATGGCCAGCTCGGTCATGGGTTTTTGCCATCTCCCGACCGCGGCGACGGCCCAGGTCGCGTCTCCCGGTAGGAGCGAACGCATCAAATCCACGACGTCTTCGCGAGCGGGAATCGCTCCCTTGACTCCTAGCACGAACTGGAAGTGAAGCGGCTTTGCGATCGCGCCCTCGGCCTCGAGTGCAAGTGCTTCTTCTACGTGGCCGATCTCGTAACATTCGAGTTCGGGCATGACACCCGCAGCGCGTATTTTGGAAGCTAGCCTTCGGATGTCGGGCCGTGAGTTGAGGAAGACGTCGTCGCCGAAGTTAATGGTCCCGCAGTTGAGCGTCGCCATCTCCGGCTTGCACGATAGCGGCCCCGCGCGCTCGTCGATCGACATCCCGACCGCGCCGCCCGTGGACGGCTGGATGATGCAATCGCACTTGCGCCGAATGGCCTCGATGACCTGAGCGAAGCGCTCACTGGATTGGGTGTTTTGTCCGCTCGCGTCGCGCACGTGCAGGTGGATGATCGCCGCGCCGGCCTCCCGGCACCGGGCCGCCTCGTCGGCCACTTCTTGCGGCGACAGAGGAAGGTACGGCGTGTCCTTGCGCGTCAATTCCGCACCGACGATCGCGGCGGTGAGCACCACCTCGTCGGTCGCTGGGGGAGTCACCACCGGATCCGCGTCGGGCGCCGGTCCTGCGGGTAGGCCGGGCATGTACAGCTCGCGCGGTTTGCGCTGCAGTTCTTTGGGCACGATGCACGTGCCGATCGCGCGCGCGACGAGAATGGGCTCGTCTAGAACGTCGGCCGCGCTCGGGGCGAGCCCCGGCATGCGGGCGCTCGTTATTACTTTGCGCGCCTCGAAACTCAACCTGCGGCTCGTGTTGCCCACGGCCAGGAGCTCCGCGGTCACCTCGACGTAGTCTCCGGCAAATACCGGCGCGAGAAACTCGACCGTCTCGTAGGCGCGAAAGAGCCCTTCGTCGGCGTCGAGGCGAATGAGTAGCTCGGTCGCAGCGTCACCGAAGAGCACGAGGATGCGTGCGCCGTCGACGAGTTCGCCGGCATAGTGGACGTCGTGCGCGCCCATGCGGGTACGCAAGGTGATCCTGGTTCCGATCATGTCACGAAAATATCATGGCGTTTGGCGTCCCGGCGAAAGCACGCGGACCGGATCCCCGACCGCAAGCGCGCCGTGTGTATCGGGAATGCAGTTCTGCGCAAACCACACTTCGTTGTCGCGCGACCGGAACGACGCGAGCGCGCGAAGCGGCTCAGCGCTGCGCTCCGCCGTCCGTTGATCGGTCGTCGTGATCACGCAGCGGCTGCAAGGCTTGACGACTCGAACTGGCACGTCGCCGACTCGAATCTGCTTCCAATCGTCTTCGGCCCAAGCCGGTGAGCCGCTCACGACGATATTGGGGCGAAAGCGATTCATCGGGACGGGTTTCTCGATTCGACGGTTCAAATCGTCCAGCGATGACGTGGAAGCAAGAAGCAGAGGGTAACCGTCGGCGAAGCTTACGGTGTCGCCGGCGCGCGCGTAAGCTGGATTCACGGCACGCATGCAGTCGTCTGCCATGAATACGAGCGACGCGGGGTACCCAAGCCACTCGCCGATCCATCGGCCCGCGGCTGCGCCGCCATCGATCGCATGTACCTCGTCGCGCCACACGCGCACGCGGCGATATGGCCCTACGTTGCGCGGCGACAGGGGCAGATGCAGATCGGGCAGGGTCGGCGTCGACAAGACCAGCGAGTCGCCAGAGATTTCGACTTCCACGAGCGCCAGTCGCGGTTCGGTCCGTTGGGTGAGGAACCTTCCTTCGGCGTCGACAATCATCCAGCGCCGGTCGTGTCGGAGCCCGCGCGCCTGGACCTCGCTGTGCTCTAGGGGAACGGCTCTGCAGGACTTCACCGGATAAATGAAGAGCGCACTGAGGGTCGCGTCCATATCACCCACCGAGCTTGATGCGCTCGCACACGAGCTGCCAGGGGGCCGGTCCAGCGTCCGCGCCCGCGTCATGGGCTCGCAGGATTTCCGCAGGCGCTATGGGCAGCGTTTCGGGGCGTCCGACCGCGATGGCGATCTCCCACGGTCCGGAGGGCACCTTGGCAAAGAGGGTATCGACGGCGCCCGCAATGCGCACGGACCCATCGCGTTCGACGTCGAAGTGTGCGGGCCCAGCGGGCCAAGGGCGGACCTCGTTTCCGCGCAAGAGAAAAGCGCGCGCGGCCACCGCGCCGACGACCGGTGCCACTGGCCTGAGCTCGACCTCGAAACGGGCGCCCCGCAAGACATCGATTTCCAGCTCTTCCGGCCCGGCGTCCGCCAAGGCGTACCGGGGCACGGTGGGCGGCTGAAAATAGAGCCGCAGCAATAGCAAAACCCCAGCCACGGCAATGGCGCTCGGGACCAGCAAGATTACGAAGAGCTTTGCTGCGGCCTGGCGCTTGCTGTGCGCGGGTGACGGGGCTTGAGCGGGCACCTCCACGCGGGGCGCATGCTAGCACTGCGGCCGGATGAGAATATTGCGCGGTTACATAAGTACATGACAAACTAGGCTGTCCTCCAGTGCACGGCCTTCGGCGCTTAGCTGCGTTTCTCGTTCTGGCCCCTCCGCTCTCGCTTCTCGTCAGCGCGGGCGCGACCTGGGGAGCGGCCCCGCTCGTCTCGCGCCGTGTTCCGCACGGGTACGAGGCGGCGCCGGACCCCCGCGAACGAACCACCCGCGAGCGAACCGAGAGCGCGGTCGTTCTGGTCGTGCTCGACGGGGTTCGCTGGCAGGACGTGTTCGGCGGGCCGGACGGTGCCTTGACCCGGCAACGAGGGGCGGGCTCACCCGCGTGGGCGACGGCGCGGACCCTCATGCCGAATTTGCACCACTTGCTCGACACACAAGGCGTGGCCATCGGAGCGCCCGGGCACGGCGCAGAGATGGTGACGGGCGGGCCGCAGCGGATTTCGCTTCCCTCGTACCGCGACATTTTCACGGGCAAGGACGATCCTGGATGCCAGAGCAACAGTTGCTCTCAGCGGGTGGGGCGGACGGTTGCCGATGAAATCTTCGATGCGAGCGGTTCGCGCGACGTGGCCGTCGTGGCCTCGTGGCCCAACATCGCGCGCGCGGCGTCGGTTGAACCGACGCGCCTCGTGCTGACCACCGGTCGCCGCTTCGTCGGACAAGAGGAAGCGCTTCGCGACGATCGCGTCATTGCCTCGCTGCTGGACGCGGGAAAGCAGACCTCCCCCTACCCGGGGGCAGGGGAATATCGCCCGGACGTGCTCACCGCGCGCATCGCTTTGCGGTACCTGGCGACGGCGCGCCCGCGCTTCATGTTCGTCGGGCTTGGGGACGCCGACGAATACGGGCATCGCAACGACTACCACGGCTATCTGAGAGCAATCCACGAGGCGGACGATTTTCTCGGCGAGCTGTCGGTGACGCTCGAGGCCATGGGCGCTCGTGGACGCCACACGACGGTGCTTCTGACGACGGATCATGGGCGCGCGTACGACTTTCGGAACCACGGAATGTGGCATCCCGAGTCAGGGCGGGTATGGCTCGTCGCGAGCGGCGAAGACGTGCGCAGTCGCGGTCTCGTGGCGTCGACGCGCAAGCACACGCTCCTCGACGTCGCACCGACGGTGCGCGCGCTTCTGGGGATGAAGGTCGGCGATGGGGAGCCGATTTCGGAGATCGTCGGGCCGTAGGAGACGGCGGAAAAGGACTTTTCTGGCCGCTCTTCGCAGACTCAAGCACCCCTTGAGCCAGAACGCGTGGCAACTGCGACCATGGCGATGGCCAGCACCCCGATCCCCAACCCCGTCATGGCCGCGTCCGCGAGCAGCACGCCGCTTCCGCCCCAGCGAGCGTGCGCGGCCGCATCGATGCGCGTCGTGTAGGAGATGGCCGTGTTTGCGAGCGACGCGAGCACGTTGTACTTGGTCGCGACGCCTTCCGTCCCCGCGATCTCGAAGGCCATCGCGCTGAACGCCGCGAACGCGGCACCGTTGCAAGCTTGGTATGCGAGCGTGAGCGCGCCGTAGGCCCAAGCCTTGTGCGGCGCACACGCCATGGCGAGGGCGCACACGGCTGTGACCGCGCCCCCAAGAGCATATGCGGCACGGCGGTTCATCCGCTGCGCGAGCCGGCCGCCAGCGATTGCGCCTACGGCCGAAATCGGGCCGCCCAGCGCGCCGGTGGTGAGCGCGACGAGCCGTTGGGATGCATGCCATTCGTCGGCAATTGCGCCGAAGAGGTTTCCTGCAGCACCGGCGCCGACAGGGGAAATGCAAATGACCACCGCGGCGACTCCTCCAGGGGAGCGCAATAGGCGCCAGAGATCTCGCCCCAGGCCTCGCACTGCTTCCCCTGGGGCAAGCCGTCGTGATGCGGCCTGCTCGTCGAACCGAAAAAGCGGCAACGCGCAGGCGGCCAGGGCTGTGGTTAGAACGCTGCCCGCGACGGGTCCGCCGTATCGCGACACAAGTTCGATGCCCGCACCGCCACCGAGGCCGGACCCCAGCAACATTCCTGCCTGAAACCAACCCGAGGCGCTCCCTTGGGCGTTCGCGGGGACCTCCCGCCCGATCATGCCCTCGCAGGCCATGCCCATCAGGGTCAGCCCGGACTGCGAGATCACGACGAGAGCGGTGAGCGCGCGCAGCGAGGACGCGCCGATGGGGGCGGCGGTCACCAGGAACGTCCCCGCCAGCACCAGCGCGAGCGCGAGCGAGTACCATCCTTTGCGCGACCAGGTCACATCCACGACGGGCGCCCACAGGAACTTGAGCGCGTGGGGTGCAAACGCGGCGGCGACCACGGCGCCAATCTCGTCGACCCCGATGCCACGCTGCCTGGCGATGTAGGGGAGGGCTCCCGAGACGAAGCCGAAAGAGGCACCGTAGGGGAGGACCAAAAAGAAGAAGTGCCAGGGTCTGGGCCGGCGGTCATACATGGGCTGGAAACGACGATTCTTCTCCACAGGCATGGATCTGCGCTACAGGGCGGATCGCCATGTCGATGAAGCGCAGCAAACAGCGAAGTTCCGGGTCGGGCCGCTATTCCGGCCGAGAAGAAGATTCCGCCGCGTGGGCCAAGCCCGAGGCGCCCGAACCAACGTGGGCGGACATCGAAGCGAAGCCCGAAGAGTCGTGTATCCCCTTTGTACTGTCGTCCCGCTACGCGAGGGGTGATTTCATCATGCACCCCAAATTCGGCAAGGGGCTGGTGGTCCACGTGGAAGGTTCACGCATCGAGGTCTTGTTCAAGGACGGCAAGAAAAAGCTCGGGCACGCGGTCGTTTGACCGGGGCCGTCCGGCGAAGCAGCCGCGGCGTGCTAGACGGCTGGGATGGAAGTCACCGTGAACGGGTCGCGGCGCGAGGTCCCCGGTGGGCTCTCTGTGCAGGCCCTCGTGGAGCACGTGGGGCTGACGGAGGGACCCGTAGCCGTCGAGATCAATGGCGTCATCATTCCGAGGGCGCGCCACGGGGAGCACCCCGTCGCGTCCGGGGATGTCGTCGAGATCGTTCACTTCGTGGGCGGCGGCTGAGCGACTTTTTTCGCCCAGGCAACGACGGCATCGAGGTTGGGCTTATCGAACACGGGGCCGTACGCGCGCGCGCGCTCCCGGAGTTGGGCGGCCGTGCTGGCCGTAAAGAACGCGAGGGGCAGCGAACCGCGCGCGTTTCGCAGGGTCGCGGCGAGGTCGGGTCCGTCGCCGTCCGGGAGCTCGAGGTCGATGACCGCGCACGCGAGCAGGCTCGGATCCGAGTCGCGCACATCCGCCGCGGACGATGCCTCGCACACCACGAAGCCTTCGGATGCCAGCCGTCGCGCGAGGGCGCGACGCACGACTGGAGAGTCGTCGACGACGAGTATAGAGTGGCCGCGCTTTGCTCTCGGTGGGTTCGTCCGCTCCCCCTTTCTCGCGCGAGTATGTGCGCGCGCTCTACGATAAACCGTTCTTCGCGCTTTTGGACCAGGCGCGAGCGGCGCACCTCGCGCACCACGACTCGAGCGAGGTCCAGCTCTGCACGTTGTTGAGCGTCAAAACGGGAGGCTGTCCCGAGGACTGCGCGTACTGCCCTCAGTCGAGCCATTACGCGACCGACGTGGGTCCCGAGAAAATGCTCTCTCTCGAAGAAGTGCTTGCCGCGGCGCGGCGGGCAAAGGAGCAGGGCTCGACGCGGTTCTGCATGGGCGCGGCCTGGCGCGAAGTGAAGGACGGTTCGACGTTTGACCGCGTGCTGGCCATGGTGCGCGGTGTCAAAGGGCTGGGTCTAGAGGCGTGTGTAACGCTGGGAATGCTCACCGAGTCTCAGGCGCTGCGTCTCAAGGAGGCGGGACTCGACGCTTACAATCACAATCTCGATACGAGTCGAGAGCATTACCGGTCGATCATCACGACCCGCACTTACGACGACCGCCTGCGGACGCTCGCCAACGTGCGTGCCGCTGGCGTCGGCGTTTGCTGCGGGGGAATCATCGGTATGGGTGAGAGCATCGAGCACCGTT
>Ga0210409_10008366_pt1 | contig 10531 bp, 7 predicted proteins | sample IncBWH17MmetaG_FD_161649 | JGI IMG/M metagenome (GOLD analysis project Ga0210409, IMG submission 161649) | Forest soil microbial communities from Barre Woods Harvard Forest LTER site, Petersham, Massachusetts, United States - Inc-BW-H-17-M | ecosystem: Environmental > Terrestrial > Soil >...
CGGTCACCGTGTTCCTGGCGCTGATCGGCACGACGCTTTCCTGCATCAACACCGGGGCGCGCGTGACCTACGCCATGGGCAAGGACAACGAAGTGCCGGAGAACTTCGGCCTTCTCCACGACAAGAACCTGAGCCCCCACCGCGCGATTTGGGCGTTGGCGATCATTTCCGCGATTACCGGCTGCATAGCATTGCTGGTGCTGTTCGGCGACGGAGGCGCCATGACCGATTCAGCGATCGCCGCATTGCCTCACGGCTTCTGGTCGAGCTTTGGGTACATGTCGCATGACAAGATGGCGGCGCTGCCCAACACGCTTCTCACCGTCACCCTGGCGTCGAACTTCGGGACGTTCCTGCTGTACATGCTGAGCTGCGTCACCTGCATCTACTGCTACAGCGGGCACCCGAACTTCAACTTCGTCAAACACCTGTTGATCCCCATTTTCGGCGTCGCCGCAAACCTGATCTGCATGGGAGCCTACATCGTGCTGCCGTTCATGGGTTACGGCACGAAGATGGAGCCGTTCTTCGCCCTCGGAATTGCCGCAGTGTGGGCCATCTACGGCGGGATCTATTTCATGGTCAACAGCAAGAAGCAGGGGAGGACAACGCTGGTCACCACCCGTGCTTGATTGGAGCTGAGCGAATGAAGTAGCAGGGCGGACGCAAGTCCGCCCTGCTTTTGTTTCGACTGGAGACGAAGTCGAATGCACAGAGGCCTTCAGGCGGCAGCGGCGGCGAGTGTTGGCGGAGTTGCCCGGACGTACCGCTTGGCCCAAAATAATTCCATGGAAGTTGAGTTCGCGGAAGTTTCCGACGTTGGAAGAGTCCGCCAGGGGAATGAGGATTATCTCGGACACGCGGCCCCGGCGGCGGCGGAAGAAGCGCGCGCGCGCGGCTGGCTGTTTGCGCTGGCCGACGGTGTCGGCGGGCACGATCTGGGCGAGGTCGCTTCGCACACGGCGATCGAGAGCGTCCTGGATGGATTCCGCAACGCGACGCCGGGTGAGCCGCACGCGGCACTGTTGACGCGGCTGCTGCGCGATGCGAATACGCGAGTGATTGACGCAGGACACGCGGCTGCGTCGGGCGGCGCGGCCATGGCGACCACCATCGTGGCGTGCGCCCTGCGCTACGATCGGCTCGCCGTGGCCCATGTGGGCGATTCGCGCTGCTATCTGATACGCCGGGGCCAGCCGAACCTGCTCACCCGCGACCATACCGTCGCCAACGAGCATGTGCGCATGAAGCTGCTCTCCAAGGAAGACGCCGCTCAGGCCGAAACCCGCCACATGCTCAGCCGCTCGCTGGGACACGACCTGATGGTCAACGTGGAGGTCAACGAGCACCAGGTGTTCGCCGACGACGTGCTCCTGCTGTGCTCCGACGGTTTTTACGGTTCGGTCGAAGCCTCGGAAATGGCCGCCCTCACCAGCCACGGCGGCGACTTGTCCACGGCGGCAAGAAGGCTCGTGGATATTGCCAACCAGCGCGACGGTAGTGATAATATCAGCCTGCAATTGATCCGCGTTCGGAGCGTTGAACGCGTGGGTATGTATCGCGGGCGGCTCTACCGGCTTCCATAAATCAGGGACTGACGCGGTTCCCGCCCGTTGCGCTCACGAGGATTCCAGTCCGCCCCGGCGAACAACTCGACCATTACCGCATCGACAGCGTCGTTGCTCGCAGCGGAATGGCCTCCATTTTCCGCGCCACGGACACGCGCACTGGCACACCCGTCGCCATCAAGGTCCCTCATCCCGAAATGGAGAGCGATCCGGTTTTCTTCGATCGCTTCCATCGCGAAGAAGACATCGGCAAGGCTCTCGACCATCCCGGCGTCATGAAGGTGCATTCCAACGGCGACCGCAGCCAGGTCTACATGGTGATGGAGTGGGTTGAAGGCAGGCTGCTGCGCAAAATCCTGGACGAGCAGAAGAAACTGCCGTCGGAGCGCGCCGTGAAAATCGCCCTCGGAATCTGCGACGCCCTGGCCTACATTCACAGCCACGGCGTCGTGCACCGCGATCTCAAGCCCGAAAATATCATGGTGGATCCCGAGGACCGCATCAAGCTGATTGATTTCGGCATCGCCGGCCAGGCAGGAGCGCGGCGATTGACGTTCGCTAAACTCTCGCAGGTGATGGGCACGCCCGAATATATCTCTCCCGAGCAGGTGAAGGGCAAGCGCGGCGATGCCCGCAGCGATATCTACGCCCTGGGTGTGATGCTTTACGAGATGCTGACCGGGCAGGCTCCGTTTCAAGGGCCCAATCCGTTCGCCATCATGAACGACCGCCTGTTGAACAATCCCGTGCCGCCGCGCGAAATTGATCCCGCAATTTCACCCGAACTGCAGGAGATCATCTATCGTGCGCTCGAGCGCGACCCCAAAAACCGCTATGCCAATGCCCACGAGATGGCACTGGACCTCGAGCATCCTGAAAAGGTGGGCGTCGCCGACCGCGAGGAATTGCGCAACTGGAAGACGCGGCGCACGCCCTGGCTGCGCAAGATCCTCTTCTACATCATGCTGGCTCTGATTCCGATCGTCATCTTCGGGCTGATGTTTTACTTCGCTAAACGCTGAATCGCAGGCGACTTTTCCCCTCCCTCCTTCGGTTTGAGTGCCGGAAATAACCGCCGTGCCCTCGCTGCTCTTCCATCGCGCTCTGCCGGCCGGACATAAAGATTTTATAAATGCATGTATACGGGATTCTTATTCCTTCCATAGATTCGTTGAGTTGGACCATTCCACTGGCGATCTGTACTTTGTCTTACCAAATCTTTTTCTATGTACGGCTCGCGAACTCATTAGGTGGAAATGTGAGCGCGACACGGAGGGAGAGGATAACGACATGAAATGCACCACAAGTTCTCTAACTAAATGGGCCACAGCGCTACTGGCCGTAGGAATTGCGATCGCCTGGTCGCCTGCGTCGCGAGCGGAGGATCAACCGTCCTCGACGGTTGCGGCGCAGCCTGCCGCGACGACGGCGCAGCCGGCTGCAGCGGCACAGCCGACGTCGGATCAGCGCTTGGAGGAATTGGAAAAAGAAGTCGCGCTTCTTCAGGAGGAGATTGCGGCGTTGAAGAGCGACAGCGCAGCGGAGATGAAGACGGCGGCGTATGCAATTCCGGGAACGCCGGCGCCTGCGGCCGGCTTCAGCCCGGGTCCCGCGGCGGAAGACGCCCCGCCAAAGATCAGCATTTCGAGTTTGCTGGGCCCCGTCACTTTGAGCGGCTTCGGCGATGTCTACTATGGCTACGACAACAATCACCCGTTCAACAACCTCTCGGGCCTGCGCACATTCGAAGCTCCGACGAACGGCTTCAACTTCAACCTGGCCGAATTAATTCTGGACAAACCGGCTGACGCGACATCGGCGGAAAGCAGGCTCGGGTATCACGTTTCCGCCGGCTACGGCTTTGCCGCAAAACTCATCAACGGCTCGGACTCGCCTGAGGTTGGGGGAAATGGATTTGCGGACGGCAGCAACTTCTTCCTGAAGGAGGCGTATCTCACCTACCTGTTTCCGGTCGGCAAGGGCCTTACCCTCACAGTCGGAAAGTTCGTGACGCCGATGGGCGCTGAAGTGATCGAGAGCAACGCCAACTGGAACTACTCGCGCGGCCTGCTCTTCGACTTCGCGATTCCCTTGTTCCACTTCGGCGCGAACGTGAAGTATGCGTTCAACTCCAAATGGGCTGTCACGGGCTATCTAGTCAACGGCTGGAACAACACTCTCATCAACCACGCAGACGTATTCGACGGCGTCCCCGGGCAAAGTTCTGGTCTGACCTACGGTGCGAGCCTGGTTTATACGCCGAGCGCGAAATTGACGGTCACTGAAAACTACTTCGCCGGCCCGGTAGCAGACGGCGTCGGCGTGAATAACAATACTCTCACCGAGTGGAAGCAGATATCCGACACCGTGGTGGCCTATACGCCGAACGCGAAGTGGGCATTTCAGATCAACGGCGACTACGGCTTCGGCCCGGTGGTCTACTCGGCGGAGGCAAACTGCGATGGCGAAGCAAGGGCAACCGGCGGACCGCATCCGGAGGGATTCGAGACGTTCAATTGTCCCTCGCCCGCGGTCAACTGGTGGGGCGTGGCAGGTTATGCGAAGTACACTTGGACCCCCAAGACCAACTTTGCGGCTCGTTACGAGTACTACGACGACTCGGACGGTTACACGGGATTGCTAAACAATACTTTCTTTGGCCCGCTCGGACGCGGATGGGCTCAAGAAGTCACCGGAACCTACTCCTACAACCTGACCAGCGCGTTGTTGATTCGCGGGGAATACCGGTACGATTTCGCGAGCAAGCCGATATTCTTCCAGAGCTTCTCGAACTTTAAGAGCGTAAAGGAGCAAAACACCGCGACCATCAGTTTCGTCTACAGCTTCAGCAGCGCGAACCTGAAATAAATCAAACAAGTGCGGCTCCGTCTCCACGGAGCCGAAGGGCTGCACCGAAGCGGCCGCCCGGGCTTGGCTCCCCCGCCGGGCGGCCGTTCCATTTCCACAACAATTTCCAAGCAGCCAACTGTCGTGCGTGGTCTTAGCCGCGCGAGTCGGGGCGGCTACTGATGCGCGACCGGCACAACTCTTCCGTTGGCATCCTGCACGAACGCAACTTTGGCCTTTGCTTTCGGCGCGGAGCTATTCTCCGCAGCGACTTGCGCGAGCGTCTTCGGCGCGACATTCTCTGCATTGCCCTCCGCTACCGCCTGCTCGAAAGACATGAATGTCGATGGCGCGTAGGACGGATCCCCGCCGCTCACCGCGGTTGTGTCAAGCCGCGCGCCCGGGTAGCTTGGTAGTCCGGGGCGAATGGTCATGCCGCTCAGACTGTAACCCCCGCCGCTGCTTGAGCCATTGACGTTAGCGCCCGGCACTGACCCCGCCCCTCCGCCTCTGCTCATTTGACCGTGCGCCGGAACGGAAAAGATCAAAGCAAATGCCGCAATCCCCAAGACCTTCTTCATAATCGTAACCCTCCACTCGCCGGCCATGCCGGTGAAACCCCATCAATGGCAATTCCCATGCCAGACGGAGCTAACTCGCTATCCAAAATGATTTGAATGGATTACGACCCAGGCCGGCGGACAAAATTTACGCCCTGCGAAGGGAACGCGGAATCGAAACTGACATATGGGAAAACTGATGGGGCGGAATTCGCAAAGCGGGTACCGGAACTAATGGGACTAGGTCCGTGCTCATCCGACGACCGCAGCTAGAGCCCTTTCCAAACCGCATATGCCGCGCCCTTCAGCGGGCACTCTTCGTCGAGTATCACGTGGATCGGCACCTGCGCCAGAAAATCGGTCATTTTCTCTTTGTGCCGGAAGGCCGCGACAAAGCGTCCCTCCTTCAGCAGCGCCAGAATCTTTACGGCAATCCCGCCCGCCACATACACGCCGCCGCGCGCGACGGTCCGCACCACGAGATTCCCTGCCTCCGAGCCATAAATTTCCACCCACAAGTTGAGCGCCGCGACGCACACAGGGCACTCCTTGGTCAGCGCCCTGCGGGTAATGTCCGGCGCGGGATCAACGGAGGGATCGTCGAAGCTCGGATGCCGCACCGCCGGGTTCAGAAACTTGTGCAACGTCAGAAATCCCCTTCCGGAAAGTATCAATTCGCTGCTCACGAATTCGCCGCGGGACTTGACGAATTTCCACAAGTCCGCCTGCTGATCGGTATGCGGAGCGAAATCGGCGTGGCCGGCTTCGGTGGCGGTGGGAACGTGCTTCGTGCCATCCCAAAAGAGTATGGCTTCGCCGAGCCCTGTGCCCGCGGCGATCACCACGCGAGGCGCTTGCGGTGCGTCAACGCCCGCGTGCAGCGTTTCCAAATCGCCTGGACCCATAACGTTTATTCCGAACGCGGCTGCTTCCAGATCGTTCATCAGCCGTACGCGCTCGAGTCCCAGCAGTTTCGCCATGATCGCGCCGTCAATCATCCAGGGCAGATTCCCCGTTTTCACACGGCCATCCACGATGGGGCCGGCGATTCCAAACGACGCGGCGGTGACGTTCGCGCCCGTGACCTTCACGAAATCCGTGACGATTTCTTCCAGGCCCTTGTGTTCGCGGCTCGGGTAGCGCTTGTCGGCGACGCGCGTCAGCTTTCCTTGCGTCGTGTCAAACAAGCCCAGATTGGTCTTCGTGCCCCCGATATCGCCCGCCAGGATCAGGTGGCCCTCCTAGAAGCTTGGGTGAATTACGTCAGATGGCTCGAGTGACAATCGTCCAGCTAGATCGGGCGCCAGCGCCGGCCCTCGGACGCCGTCAGATCGTCCGCGGATCGCGGCCCTTCGCTTCCCGCCGGGTAGTTCGGGAAAGGAGGCGCGGCGGCGTTCCGCCACGCTTCGAGAATCGGATCCACCAGTCCCCATGCTGCTTCCACGCTGTCCGCGCGGTCGAAAAGAGTCGCGTCACCGCGAATGCAGTCGTTGATCAGCGTCGCGTACGCCTCGCGTGATCCGCCGCCGAACGCCTGCCGGTAGCGGAAATCCATGGTCACCGGAGAAATATGCATCTGCGAACCCGGCGACTTGGCGCCAAATGAGAGCGAAATACCTTCGTCAGGCTGGATGTTCAGGACCAGCGCGTTCGGTTCCACGCTTTCGCCTTGAAACACCATATGCGGCGCCCGCTTGAAACGAATGGCGATTTCGGTCATCGGCCGCGCCAGCCGCTTCCCCGAGCGCAAATAGAACGGCACGCCGCTCCATCGCCAATTGTCCACCAGCAGCTTCAGCGCCACAAACGTCTCTGTCGCGGAGTCCGGCTTGACTCCCCGCTCCTGGCGATAACCGGGCACGGCCGCTCCATTGATCGTCCCCGGCCCGTACTGTCCGCGGACCACCGACTTCCAGACCGTCTCGGAATCGAACGGCCGGATGGACTGCAGAATCTTGATTTTCTCGTTACGCACGGAGGTGGCGTCGAACCGCGCCGGCGCTTCCATCCCCACTAGCGAGGTGAGCTGCAGCACGTGGCTCTGAATCATGTCGCGCATGGCCCCGGCCGATTCGTAAAACGCGGCGCGGCTCTCCACGCCGAGCGATTCCGCCGCCGTGATCTGCACGTCGTCTATAAAGTTGCGGTTCCACAGAGGCTCGAAGATGCCGTTGCCGAAGCGAAAAACCAGCAGGTTCTGTACCGTCTCCTTGCCCAGATAGTGATCGATGCGATAAACCTGATGCTCCTCGAACACGCGAAGAACCTTCGCATTCAAATCGCGCGCCGACGCTCCATCATGGCCAAACGGCTTCTCGATGATGATGCGCGTCCAGGATTGCGCGTTCTTCGGCTTCGCCAACCCTGCGCGTCCCAGCTGTTCGATCACGTGCTCGTAGACTCCCGGAGGCGTGGCCAGATAATAAAGCCGGTTGCCGCCGAGCTGCCCCTCGGCATCGAGCGATTCCAGCCGCTGCGCCAGTTTCTTGTACGATTCGGGGTCGTCGTAGTTGCCGTGGAAGTATTGCAGGTGCTGCACGAATTCCCGCCGCTTGCCGTCGTTCGTCGCGCCCTGCTCCACTTTTGACAGGAACTCCCCGCCCGTCTTTCGGAACGCGTCGTCGCTCAATTCGGTGCGCGCGAATCCGAGCAGCCGAAATCGCGGCGCAAGGCAGGAATGAAGCGCCAGATCGTAAAGCGCCGGCAGCAGCTTTCGCCGGGCCAGGTCGCCCGAGGCGCCGAACATCACGATGGCGCAGGGGTCGTTGGGAATCTCGCAATAATAGGAATCGGATCGAGGCGCTTCGGCAACTTGGGTCGGATGGGTGCTCATCGGCGTTGTCCCCCGGGATTGTCGCGGAATACCCGGCCGAAGGAAGCGGTCTGGAAAGTACTTCCCTGACTGAATTCGCTCCGCAATCGAAGAGCCTATCACAATCCGCGCTGCTGCTCATTACGTTCGCGTGAACGGCGGCTCTCCGCAACCGACGTTCCTCGCGCCAGCTTTCCGTGCGACAACCGCTGGAGCATCGGGCATAATACCGTCGCACCGGCGCTCGATTCGCCGACCGGAAGCTTTTGTGTGAGGGGGAATGAAAATGAGGGTTTTCAAGTTTGCTCTGTTAGCCGCTGCGCTGGCGTTCGCGCCGATGCTGCAAGCCCAGGGTCCCAAGCCGGTCCGCACGCTGTCGGGGCCCGTGCAGGGGACCACCGACAATGGAATTGCGGCGTATCTGGGCATTCCATTTGCTGCGCCTCCCGTCGGCGATTTGCGCTGGCGCGCGCCGCAGCCCGTGGCGCCGTGGAAAGACGTCCTCGCGGCGGACAAATTCGCGCCGGGCTGCATGCAGATTCCGCTCGTTTCGCCGGCGATTGGTTTCGAGCCGATACCTATCAGCGAAGACTGCCTCTATCTGAACGTCTGGACTCCTGCGAAAACGCCGCGCGACCATCTCGCCGTGATGGTCTGGATTTATGGCGGCGGATTTACCACCGGGGCCACCTCGATCCCGATCTACGACGGCGCAAATCTCGCCAAGAAGGGCGTCATCGTGGTGAGCGTGTCCTACCGCGTGGGCGCGCTTGGCTTCCTCGCGCATTCTGAACTCAGCGCCGAAAACAACGGGCATTCGGGCAACTATGGCTTGCTTGATCAGATTGCCGGACTGCAGTGGGTAAGGGACAATATCGCCGCTTTCGGGGGCGATCCCAAGCGCGTCACGATTTTCGGCGAATCCGCCGGCGGAATCTCCGTCAGCATGCTGACTGCGTCTCCGCTGGCGAAGGGATTTTTCCAGGGCGCCATCTCGGAAAGCGGCGGGTCGTTCGCTCCAGCACGGATGGCGGACGAAGGCGGCGAAAATGTGCCGCCGCTTTCCGTTGCCGAGCATAACGGTGCGGCTTTCCTCACCAAGCTCGGAGCGTCCAACATCGCCGACGCTCGTAAGGTTTCCGCCGACGCCATCGTGAAAGCCTCGGGTGCCGGCCTCGGAGGCTCGTGGCCCAATTTCGATGGTTATGTGCTCCCGGGAGATCAGTACAAGCTTTACGAAGCCGGCCATTACAACGACACGCCCGTATTGATTGGCACCAATTCCGACGAGGGCGCGCTCTTCGTCCCCGGCACGACCGCTGCAGCCTTCACCGCGACTGTTCGGGCCGGCTACGGTGACTACGCCGACAAGATTTTGGCTGCGTATCCCGCCGGTTCAGACACCGAGGCTCTGCGCTCGGGCCGCGATCTCTTCCGCGACACTGCTTTCGGCTGGCATACCTGGTCCTGGGCGCTTTTGCAATCGCGCACCGGCAAAGGCAAGGTCTACGTCTATTACTTCAGCCACCGGCCGAATTATCCCGACTCGCCGCAATTCAAGAGCTGGGGCGCTGCGCACTTCTCCGAGGTCGCCTACGTCTTCGGCAATTTCACCAAAGGAATGCCCGCGACCGACGCGGACAAAGCCCTCTCCGATCAGATTTCTTCCTACTGGGTTAATTTTGCGAAGAATTTCGATCCAAATGCTGCGGGGCTGCCGTCGTGGCCCGCCTTCGCCGCCGCGAATCAGCAGGTGCTGAACCTCAACGATCCGACCAAAGCCATCCCGCTGCCCAATGCCGAAAAGCTTCAAGCCCTGGACGGCTACTACGCCTGGCGCCGCAGCCAGGCCGACGCCAAACACTGAGCCCCGGCCATCAACTATTCGGGCGCTGGTTTTGTAGGGGCGCAGCATGCTGCGCCCGGCGAAAATTCGTGCCGGTATGTGAGTCGTCGGGGCATCCAGCACCGACCTACCGGAATTTCACAGTCGCCTTATCCAGCTCGCCAAGCAAAGCCGCATCGAGCTTCACATCCAGCGCCGCCAGCGTGGCATCCAGCTGCTCGGGCTTGCTCGCGCCGATGATCGGACTGGTAATCGTCGGATTGGCCAGCACCCACGCAACCGCGAGCGTAGCCAGCGGAATATTCGCTTTCGCCGCAATACGCGCCAGCTTATCAACGGCGCTGAATACCTGCTCCTGCCAGTAGCGGTCCCGGTACAGCTCCCCGATCCGCCCGCTATACCCGAACCGCGTGCCTTCGCTCGGCGACTTCGCTCGATCGTGCTTGCCACTGAGCATTCCGCCGGCAATCGGGTTATAGGGAATCACGCCGACGCCCTCTTCCGCGCACAACGGCAACATCTCCCGTTCAATCTCGCGATAGAGCAAATTGTAGCGCGGCTGCGAAGAGACGAACCGCGCCCATCCGTGCACATCGCTGCGGCCCAGCGCCCGGGCGATCTGGTACGCCAGGAAATTCGAGCAGCCGATATAGCGGACCTTGCCGGCACGCACCACGTCGTCGAGCGCACCGAGCGTTTCATCGATCGTCACATTCGGATCGAAGCTGTGCAGTTGGTACAGATCGACGTAGTCCGTGCCCAGCCGCTTCAACGAATTGTCAATCGCCTCCAAAATGTGCCGCCGATTATTTCCGGCATGAAACGGCTGCGGCCCCACCGGCCAAAAACATTTCGTCGCCACCACCCAGTCTTGCCGCTTGCCCTTGATCCACTTGCC
>Ga0210409_10008368_pt1 | contig 10529 bp, 8 predicted proteins | sample IncBWH17MmetaG_FD_161649 | JGI IMG/M metagenome (GOLD analysis project Ga0210409, IMG submission 161649) | Forest soil microbial communities from Barre Woods Harvard Forest LTER site, Petersham, Massachusetts, United States - Inc-BW-H-17-M | ecosystem: Environmental > Terrestrial > Soil >...
ACCCGGAGCAACGGCGAATGACACCCCCACGATGCGCGCCTGCATGTAGTCGAGGCTTTCGGTCTCGGTATCGAAGGAGATGAGCGGCGCGGCGCGCAGTTTTTCCAGCCATGCGTCGAATGCTTCTTGGGACAGAATTTTATGATAGTCGCGCACGGCGGAGGTGCTGCTGACCGCGATTGCCGTGATCTGCGCGGGGCCCGTGCCCTGGGTGTCGGCAATCACGACATCAACTTCCGCGGTTCCTGAGGTCGCCGGCTCCGGGCTCAGTGATTTGAGCAGCGCGCGTAATTCCAAACGCGTATATAACTCTCTGAGGCGCGCGATATCGGGCGCACCGGTGCTGAGCTGTTCGGCCGTGACGTCCAGCTTGAGCGTCGCATCGATCGTGGCCAGCTTGCGGGACAGTTCGAGCATCGGCAGTTCGCTGCGCAGATTTTCGCCGACTTTGCCGCCGATTTCGGCGGCGTGAGCGATCAGGCTGTCGAGCGTTTGATACTGATTGAGCCACTTTGCCGCGGTCTTGGGTCCCACGCTGGTGACGCCCGGAATATTGTCCGAAGTGTCGCCAGTGAGCGCCAAGTAATCGACGATCTGCTCCGGGAACACGTCGAACTTCGCCTTGACGCCGATGCGATCGAGCCGGGTGTTGCTCATTGTGTTCAACAATTCGATGTTCGGCCCCACCAGCTGCGCCATGTCTTTGTCGCCGGTGGAGATCAGAACTTTGAATCCCGCATCCGCCCCCTGCTTTGCCAAGGTGCCGATCACGTCATCCGCTTCGACGCCGGGCACGCGCAGCAGCGGCAGTCCCATGGCGGCCACCGTGTCGAACAGAGGCTGCACCTGCGCGCGCATGTCATCGGGCATGGACGGACGGTGCGCTTTGTATTGATCGAAAAGATCGTCTCTGAAGGTGCGGCCCGGCGCATCGAATACTACCGCGATGCGATCCGGCGACTCTTCCTTGATCATTTTGTTCAACATGTTGAGCACGCCCAACACCGCGCCGGTGGGCTCGCCTTTCGATGTCGTGAGGGGCGGCAGGGCATGGAAGGCCCGATACAGATAGCCCGAGCCGTCGACCAAAATGAGCTTGCGTGCGGCCATGAATTTCGCTCGATACTCTTCGGATCAAGGATGCGAGGTCGGGTCCGTGGGCGTTGGAGTGTTCGGCGCGGCCGGAGGCGTGGGAGTCGCGGTGCCTTGCGCTGCAGGCGCCGGGGCGGTTGCGGCATTTCCGTTTGTAGATTTTGCAGGGGTGGCGGGCGGTGCGGGAATGCTGCGCTTGTGCTTTTGCGCGTCGGGCATCACCAGCGGTCCTTTTTGACCGCAGCCGCACAGTACCCCGGCCAGGCAGATAAAGACCCATGGACGAGCAAACTTCATGATGTTAAGTATACCCGCGCCGCGGACCTTAGGGTTTTGCCGGAACTTCTGGTCTTGCGGTCCGGTCCAATATGGGAAATTTTCGGGAGGCTCCGATGCTGCGGATTTCAAACACCCTTGGCGTATTCCTGGTGATTGCGGCATGCGGTATATCCACCGCAGCGCTGGCGGACAATCCGGTGGGATTCTATGTTGGTGCGGGCGTGGGCCAATCCCAGATCCGCAGCAACGATGCGAATTATGGGTATCCCGGGTACTACAACGATTATCAGTTCGCGTGGAAGGCGCTGGTCGGCATCCGGCCGATCCACATGCTGGGCGCTGAGTTCGAATATATCGATTTCGGCGAGCCGAACTGCAATGGCTATTACAACAACTATTACAGCGGCTATTGCAACATCGCGCAAAACGGCTACAACTCCCACCCGACCGCGACCGCCCTTTTTGCGGTGGGTTATTTGCCGATTCCCGTACCCTACTTCGACGTCTTCGCCAAAGCGGGGGGCGCGCGTCTTTCGCTCGATGTGCCTACCCTCATTTCAGTGCCCTGTGTCGCAGGCAGTCCGTGTCCGAATTATTCGATCGGTCCCCAGCAATCCGTGACGAACACGAAGTTTGCGTATGGCGGCGGCGTGCAATACAGATTCCCTTTTCTTGCGCTTACGCTGCGCGCGGAATACGAACGCATCAGCTCGCAATACGGCGACCCCGATGCATTGATGGTCAGCGCGCTCTGGACGTTTTGACGCGGTCGTAGCCTTTCGCGCGGCATGCGCTTGCGCCGCAGCGCGGTCGCAGCAATGCACCGCGCTATACTGGCGCGCATGGTGCTACCTTCGATATTCCGCGCCCGCCCCGCATTGTTTTTCGGGCTCGCGGCAGCGCTGCTCGGCGGCTGTGTCAACAAAAACCTGGCAACCCTGCCGGCCCGCGCCGGCGCCGATGCGGCGGCGGCAACGACGCGCGCGCTGCGCAGCAAGGTCGATACCATCGTCGTCATCTTCGCGGAAAATCGCGCCTTCGATAACTTGTACGGCAATTTTCCCGGCGCTCGGGGCTTGAGCGAAGTTCTCGATGGCGCGGGCCGGCCGCTGCCAGCATATCAAGCGCAGGTGGATCGCAATGGCACGGTGCTGCCGGTCCTGCCGCCGGCATGGGGCGGCGTGACCGCCGCCGGCGCAATTCCCGTGGTAACCCAACAGCAAAGCGCGGGATTGCCGAATGCACCGTTTTCCATCGAGCACGCCTATACGGCGCAATCGCAAGTGACCCTGTCGGCCAACACGGTGACGCGCGATTTGTGGCATCGCTTTTTCGAGCATCAGATGCAAATCGACGGCGGCAAGAACGACGGCTTTGCCGCCTGGTCGGACGCCGGCGGCCTCGCGATGGGGTACTTTGACTACAGCGCATCATCACTGTTTGTCATGGCCCGTGAGTTCGTACTGGCCGATAATTTCTTCCAGGGAGCATTCGGCGGCTCGTTCCTGAATCATCAATATCTTGTCTGTGCCTGCGCGCCGGAATATCCCGACGCCGATGCCGCAGCCGCGAAGCCGGCCATCGCCGAGCTCGAGCAGGATTCCAACGGCCGCCATCTGCCGCAACTCAAGACTGCGCAGCGGCCGCCGGCCTCGGCGCTGGACGAAGCTCCGCGATTCGCCAACAGCGGCAACATCGCGCCGGGCAATTATTTCGGCGACGGCAAGTTCTACGCGGTGAATACCATGCAGCCGCCGTATCAGCCGAGCGGCAACGGGCCGGCGGCCGATGCCGCCGGCTTCTTGTATGCGGATCCCGGCAGCGCGACGACACTGCCGCCGCAGACGCGCACCAACATCGGCGATGAGCTGGATGCGAAGCGCGTCAACTGGATTTGGTACTCGGGCGCGTGGAACGCCGCGCTCGCGGATGGCAGCCGATCCGCGGCAGAAGTGCGCGAAGTGATCTACGCGCCGCTAACCCCGGGGGGCAACCCTGACTTTCAACCCCATCACCAGCCGTTCAATTACTACGCGAATTTCGACCCTGCCACGAATCCGCGGCGGCGCGCCGCGCATCTGAAGGACTACGGCGATTTGCTGGCGGACATTGCGGCCGGCCGCTTGCCCGCCGTGGTGTTCTACAAGCCGCAAGGCAATCTGAACCAGCATCCCGGCTACGCCTCGATCGCGGCGGGCGATGCGCACATCGCCGATGTGGTTGCCAAGTTGCAGGCGGGACCGCAATGGAGTCGCATGGTGATCGTGATTACCTACGACGAATTCGGCGGCGCTTGGGATCACGTAGCGCCGCCGCAAGGCGATCTATTGGGGCCCGGGTCGCGGATCCCGGCGTTGATAATTTCGCCCTACGCCAAGCGCGGGACGGTCGATCATACGCAGTACGACACGGGGTCGATCCTGCGCTTGATCACCCGGCGCTTTGATCTTGCGGCGTTGCCCGGAATCACGCAGCGCGACGCGGCGTTGGCTGCGCACGGCGCGCCGCCGATGGGCGATCTTACCCCGGCGCTTGAACTGACGCGCTAGCCGCCGCGCAACTCTTAAGGATCCGGGGGATTCAACTGCCGCGGTGAGGCTGGGGGAGCCGGCACTTTGCTCGCAGGTGCGCCCGGCGCTACTTTCGCCGGGGGCGCCGTAGCCGCCGGAGGCGCCGGCGCGGCAGCCGCTTCCGCGCCCACCACGGTCACGTCGAATATCAACAGCGAGCCGCCCGGAATTTTCGGGCGTGGATTATCGCCATAGGCCAATTCCGGCGGTATGAACAGCTGCCATTTGGCGCCCGGCTTCATCAACACCAGCGCCTCCTGCCAACCCTTGATGACGCCGTTGACCGGAAAAGTCGCGGGTACGCCGCGCGAATAGGAACTGTCGAACTCCGTGCCGTCGACCAGTTTGCCGCGATATTCCACGGTGACTTTGTCGGTGGGTTTGATGTCGGGCGCGCTCTTGTCGCCCGCCGCAATGATTTTATATTCCAGACCCGAAGCGGTCGTGACCACGCCTTTTTCATGCCCGTTGCGAGCCAGAAAATCCTTGGCCGCAGTTTGGTTTTTTGTTGTCGCCGCCTGCATGGAGTTGTGCGCGAACGCCTGTAATTGCTGTTGTTCGGCGGGCGTGGGTTGTTTGCCCTGCAGTCCGTCCTTCACGCCGCGCGCAATGGCGTCGATGCTCACCTCGTTGCCGATTCCGGCGTTGTGCATTTGCGTGCCGAACATCAGTCCGAACAAGTAACTGGCTTGATCAGCCGTGGGAGGAGGCGCGGGATCCGCGCCCGGCGGAGCGGCAGGAGGCTTGGGAGTTTGCGCGAGAGCTAAGGGCGCGACGGCAAACAGTACACACAGGCTGCAGGCCCGCAACAATATGTAACAGGTGGGTTTTTTCATGGTCATGCAAGATACCTCTCTTCAGGCTGCAAATGCCAGCGCGAAATTAAGGCGCAAGGGCGCCGCGCTTGATGACCGCCATGGTCAATCGCGAGATGCAAACCAATTTTTGCTCCGCATTGACGATTTCGATGCTCCACACATGGGTCCGGCCGCCCAGATGCACCGGCCGCGCGGTACCCGTGACCAGCCCGCGGCGCGCGGCGCGCACGTGATTGGCGTTGATTTCCTGCCCCACGACCTGGTACTCCTTCGCGTCCACGCACATGGCGGCGGCCATGCTGCCCAAGGTTTCGGCAAGCGCCACCGACGCTCCGCCGTGCAATAGCCCGTAGGGCTGCATGGTGCGTTCATCCACGGGCATGGTGCCGCGCACGAAGTCGTCGCCGATTTCGGTGAACAGGATCCCGAGATTGCCGTTCAGGGTTCCCTTGAAGTGACTGTTCAATTGCTCGAGGGATTGCAAGCTGCGCCAGATGCTCATTTGGGATCCTTGATTTTTGCTGCCACGCGCCGATAGGCCTCGCGAAAGGGAATGCCTTCCTGAGCCACCAGCGCATTCGCTGCGGCGGCGGCGTGAATCTCAGGGTCCAGCCGGATGTTTTCCGGCCGAAAGCGCACCCCGTCGAGCGCGCTGGGCAGAATTTCCAGCGTTTGCAGACAGGAATCGATGCCGCGGAACAAGGGCGGCTTGATGAGCTGCAGATCGCGGTGATAACCGGAGGTGAGCTTTTGCGTGATGCTCAGCACTTCGTTGAGCGCCGCCTGCGCCACCGCGCTGCGCCCGCGCACGAGTTCGAAGACATCCGGATTGCGCTTTTGCGGCATGATGGAAGAGCCGGTGGTAAACGCGGACGGCAAACTCACGTACGCGAATTCTTGAGTATAAAAAAGCAGCAGATCGGCGGCGAGCCTTGCCAGGTCTTGCGTGAGCAGCGTGATCTCGAACAGCAGCTGCGCCTCGGCTTTGCCGCGCGACAGCTGCACGGCCGTGACTGGCTCCTGAGTGACTTCGAAGCCGAGACGGGCGCGCGTCGCATCGCGGTTGATGGGAAGATTCGGCGTGCCGAAACCCGCGGCGGATCCCAACGGGTTCTTGCCGATGCGCCGCTGCGTGAGTGCGAGTCCCTCGGCGTCATCGCGCAATTCAGCCGCAAAGCCTGCTGCCCAGAGCGCCACGCTGCTCGGCATGGCCTGCTGCATGTGCGTGTAGCCGGGAAGCTCCAGGGAACCTTGCCGCGATCCCAAGGCATCGAGAGCGTCGGCCACGGCGATTGCGCCTTGCCGCAGGTCTTGCGCGGCGTCGCGCATGTAGAGCCGCAACGCCGCCAGCACTTGATCGTTGCGCGAGCGCCCCGCATGCAAGCGGCCGCCGGCTGCACCGACGCGCGCGGTAAGTAGGTTCTCGATAGCCGTCTGCGAATCCTCTTGTTCAAGCGTGATGCGCCATTGCCCGAGCGCATGCTCTGCGCCGATCGCCGTCAACGCTTCACGAATCGCGGCGAGCTCCAGTGCCGACAGCAGGTTCTGCTCGGCGAGCATTTCGGCATGCGCGATGGAGGCGTGGATGTCGTAGCGAACCAGGCGATCGTCCAGTTTGTGGTCTTCGCCCGCCGTATAGCCGAGCACGCGCGAATCGAGGGTGGTTCCCTTGTCCCAAAGCCGGGTAGATTTGGGTCGCTTCATGGCTGCTGCAGTTGTTCCGCCGGGCTCAAGGCCTTCAAATCGGCGACCACCAGCGTGCCGGTGCCTTCGTTCGTGAACACCTCGGCGAGCAAACTGTCGGTGGACTTGTAGCTGATGACGTGGACGCGGCGCACGCCGCCGCGGATCGCGTGTTCGATTGCCGTTGCCTTCGGCAACATGCCGTCCTTCAAGCTTCCCTGTTCGCGCAGTCGCTTCAATCCTGAGATATCGGTGTACGAGATCACCGAGCCGGGTTCATCGGCCTGCTCGAGGATTCCGGGCGCGCCGGTGCAGAGCACCAGCTTTTCGGCCGACAGCGCGCCGCCGATCGCTGCCGCCACGGTATCGGCGTTGATGTTGAGCAGTGTGCCGTTGGAGTCCGCCGACAGCGGGCTCACCACGGGCATCAGCCCGTTCTCGAGGAGTTTTTCCAGCACCGCTGAATTGACGGAATCGATGTCCCCCACGAATCCATAATCCACGGTCTCGAGCGAGCCCGCCGCGATTCTAACCGGGGGGCGCCTGTGCGCGCGTATCAGCCCGGCGTCGACGCCGCTCAAACCGATGGCTTCGATATCGAGGGCGCGGCAGATCGCCAAAATCCGCGTGTTGATCAAGCCGTTGAGCGCCATGGCGGTCACGTCGATCGACTTCTGATCGGTGACACGCCGGCCATGGACCATCTTCGTGTCGATGCCCAATGTCGCCTGCAGATTGTCCAGTTGCGGCCCGCCGCCGTGCACCAGCACGGTCTTGATCCCGACCTGGTGCAGAATCGCCACCTGTTCGATCAAACTGCGCGTGGAAAGCTCGTCGTTGAACACAGCGCCGCCCGCCTTGATGACGAAGACCTTGTTTTTGTACATGCGGATGTAGGGCGCCGCGCTCTTGAGCGCGCGCACGGCGACTGAAGGATCAGGGCGGTTGATGATCATTGAAGACTACTCCGAAACGACAGGCTTTAAGATCAACACGTGCTTCAGGCCAACATGCGATGCAGAATGGCCATCTGCACCGCCAGTCGGTTGAACGCCTCGCGCTTGACCACGGCGCGCGGGCCGTCGAGGACTTCATCGGCGACCGCGACGTTGCGGCGCACCGGCAGACAATGCATGAATTTGGCATCGGGCAATGCACCCGCGAACCAGCGCTCGCGCACGCACCAATCGGAGAGATCCGCGCGCAGCCGCGAGTCCGCTTCGGCATCGCCGTAATATGTCGTGGTACCCCACTCCTTGGCATACAGGACGCTTGCGCCGCTCAAGCCTGCGGCGCGATCCGAGGTCTCGGTGAGCGACCCGCCGGCTGCCGCGGCAGCGACGCGCGCCTTGTCCATGATGGGTGCGGGCAGCGCGAAACCGTCCGGGCGCAGCACGACCACCTCCATGCCGCGCATGGCAGCCATATGCACGGTCGCTGCGGGGACCGCCAGCGGCAGCGCCTTCGGGTGATAGGCCCAGCTCAATACGAACTTGGCGCGAGCGGGAATTTTGAGCTCGTCCATGGTGCGCCAGTCCGCCAGCGCTTGGCAGGGGTGATTCATGGCCGATTCCATGTTGATCAGCGGCTTGTCGCACAGCGCATCGATCATGCCGAACAATGATTCGCCAAGATCATTCCGCAGGCTCTTGCCGTCGGCGAAAGCGCGCACGCCCACGGCATCGCAATACGACGCCAGCACCGGTATCGCTTCGCGAATATGTTCGGCGGCTTGGCCTTTCATGATGGCCTGCGGCTGAGTCTCGAGCTGCCAGGTACCCTGACCCGGTGTGATCACGAAGGCGCTGCCGCCGAGCCGGGCCATGCCGGCCTGAAACGAGGCCAAGGTGCGCAGCGACGGATTGAAGAACAGCAGACCCAAGACCTTGCCCGCCAAGGCCTGCGGCTCCGGCTTGTCCTGCAGCGCCTGCGCCAGATTCAACAGATCGACGAGCTGTTCGCGGCGGAAATCGGCCAAGTCGAGAAAACGCTTCATGCAGAAATTTGCGCCAAAGCTGCGCTGAGCAGATCCACATGACCCTCGTTCAATATATACGCCGGCAACAACCGCAGGATCTTGGGATCCGCGCTCGTGCCGGTGAGAATGTTCTTCTCGAGCAGCGCGGCTTGAACTTCCTTGGCCGGGCGCGAGGTTTTGAGCCCCAACAAAAATCCTTCGCCCTGCACGCCCGTGATGGGGCCGATGATGCAGCTTGCGCGAATGTACGCCGATACCTGGCGTACATTCGCCAGCAGCGATTCCGCCTCGATGGTGTCGATCACGGCTTCGGCGACCGCGCAGGCCATCGGGCCGCCGCCGAAGGTCGTGCCCATATCATCCACCTTGAGTTGACTCGCAACCCGGCGCGACAGCAGCAGCGCCGATACCGGAAAGCCGTTGCCCAGCGCTTTGGCCGCGGTGATCATGTCGGGAATGACGCCGTAAAAATTGGCGCCGAACGGCGCGCCGGTGCGGCCCATTCCGCATTGCACTTCATCGAATATCAACATGGCACCCACTTCGTCGCAGCGCCGGCGCAGCGCGTTCAACATGGGTTTGCCGACATCGTACGCGCCGCCGACGCCTTGCACGGGTTCGACGATCACCGCCGCTGTATCGCGATCGATGCTTTGCTCCACGGCATCAGGATCGTTGCGCGGCGTGAAGCGCACGGCGAAGGGCGTGTGCGGAAAGCCATACCATTTCTCGAGCGCCCCCCAGGTCACCGCGCCGGCGGCTGCGGTCCTGCCGTGCCAGCCTTGCTCCAGCGCGACCGCGCTGCCGCGGCCGGTCATTTTGAACGCCAGCTTCAGCGCGTTTTCATTGGCTTCGGCGCCGCTGTTGAGCCAAAAAACGCTATCCAAACCCAAGCCGGCGAATTTCGCCAGGCGGGCGGCGGCGCGTTCGCGGATGGCCATGTGCAGCGCATTGGTTTGAAACGCCATCTGGCGGGCTTGGCGCTCAAGCGCGGCGAGCCAGCGCGGATGACCGTAGCCCAAACCGGCGACCGCATGGCCGCCGTAGAAATCCAAAATCTTGCGGCCGTCGCGCGCATGCAGCCACACACCATCGCCGTGCACCACTTCGATGGGATATTGCGCAAACACCTGCGCCAAGTGGCCGGTGTGTGCCGCTGCGGCCAAAGTTGTCGCTGCCATAGGTTCCTGCTTACGTCCAGCCCGGCGCGGGTGCCGTGAGTCCGGTGGTCTCGGCGATGCCCAATAGTCGATTCATCCACTGAATGGCGCCGCCGGCGGCACCCTTGTTCAGATTGTCGAGCACCGACATCACGGCAATGGAATTGCCGTTGGTGACCGCACCCAAATTCGCGTAATTGCTGGCCGCCACATCCTTGACGCGCGGCGCCGTAGGGTGAACGCGCACGAACGGACAGTCGTGGTAATACGCCTCGAGTGCCGTGAGCGCCTGCGCCGTGCTGATCGATTTTTTCAGGCTGGCCTGCACGGTCACGTGGATGCCGCGCGCAAAGGGGCCCGAGTGCGGCACGAAATTGAATTCCGCCTCGATGCCCGTCGCCAGCTTTGCGCAAGCGGTGATCTCGGGGACGTGCCGGTGACTTAAGGCGCCATAGCTATAGAAATCGCTGTGCCGATGCGGATGATGCGTGCCTTCGACCGGTTTGCGCCCCGAGCCGGTGCTGCCGGTGATGCCTGTGACGAATAGCCGCGTGTCGGTGAGCCCGAGCGCCAGCAACGGCACGCTGGCGAGCAGTGTCGCGGTCGCGAAGCAGCCGGGGTGCGCAACATGCGGCGTCGGCGATTTCTGCAAATGCTCGGGAACGGCGCAGGTGAATTCGCGGATTCTTGCCGGCGCAGCGTGCGCGTGTTTGTACACCGCTTCGTAGGCCGCCGGGGTGGAGTAGCGAAAGTCGGCCGAAATATCCACACAATGCACGCGAGTACCGGCGGCCACGGCCGCCGACAGCAGCCGATCGACGATGGCGGCGGAAATGCCATGCGGCGCGGCGGAGAACAGCGCCGTCACCGGTGTTCGGCGGATGATTGCGTCGATTGCTTCGGCGGCGGCGAATTTGAGATCGGGATACGCCGATTGCAGATGTGCAAA
>Ga0210409_10008370_pt1 | contig 10527 bp, 7 predicted proteins | sample IncBWH17MmetaG_FD_161649 | JGI IMG/M metagenome (GOLD analysis project Ga0210409, IMG submission 161649) | Forest soil microbial communities from Barre Woods Harvard Forest LTER site, Petersham, Massachusetts, United States - Inc-BW-H-17-M | ecosystem: Environmental > Terrestrial > Soil >...
GTCTTGGCCGTCAATCACGACCACATCACCCGCGTTAAGACCGGAGCTGACACCGATGTTGTTGCCCGTGGTCTGGGCTACCGTGACCATCCGGATTTTCACGGTGTCGCCTCCCGAGACAACATAGACGTACGTGCCTTGCGGGCCCCGCTGAATCGCGGCAGCGGGAACAATAACTACATTTCGTTTGGTGTCGACGAGCATATGGACGTTGACGAACTGATTCGGGAAGAGAACGTTGTTGTCGTTGGAGAAAATGGCTTTGAGCTTGTATGTGCCCGTCGTCGGATCAATTTGATTGTCGATGGTGGCGAGTTTACCGTCGGCAATCTTGGTAGTGTCATCGCGATCGTAGGCCTGGACGGGGAGCACGCCTCCGCCACGGATTTTGACTAAGACCTGCTGAAGCTGGTCCTGCGGCAGGGTGAAGATGACGGAAATCGGCTGGAGTTGGGTGATGACGAGAAGTCCCGTTGTATCAGTGGCGTGCACGATGTTTCCGATATCCACGAGACGCAAACCCACGCGGCCGCTGATAGGTGCCGTGATGCGGGAATAGACGAGCTGCAATTTTGCGTTGTCAATGGTGGCTTGATCTGCTTTGAGCGCGCCTTGAAATTGGCCGACCTGGGCTTGCTGGGTATCGACCTGCTGCTTGGGGACGACACCCTCGTTGTAGAGGGTCGTGTAACGCTCGAAATCGACTTGCACGTCGTGGAGTTGCGCTTGATCTTTAGCGAGCTGGCCTTCGGCCTGTTCCAGCATGACCTGGTAGGGGCGAGGGTCGATTTCAATGAGCGCATCGCCTTCGTGGACGAACTGGCCCTCGGCAAAGTTTACTTTGACGATTTGGCCATCGACGCGGCTGCGGACGGTCACGGTATTGAAGGCTGCGACAGAGCCGAGGCCGATGAGATAGACCGGAAGATCGCCCTTTTGCGCCGTGGCGACAACGACCGGCACAGGCCCGAACATGCCAAAGTCGCCGGGGCCCCCTTTTCCATAGGAGCCCGGAGCGCCTTTAGCGCCGGCTTCGCTTGTCGAATGGGCTGCGCGATAGTACCAGATGCCGACGGCGAGGAAGCCCAGAACGACAATCCAGAGCCACCAGCGGCTCTTGGCGGGCTCTGTCGCGGAAGAATCACGCGCGCCCCGATTGGGAAGCTCTAGGGAATCAAGATGGCCCATCCGTTCTCTCCTGTCAGTAAAAGCCAATAAAAACGATGTCTCGAGTGAGTCTGCCGGGCAAGACTGGGGGTACATACTTAGGGGTCCCCCGCCGAACACTTTGAGCCTATCGGAAACGCAGACCTACGCCTAGATTGGACGGATTTCCGGAGCAAATGGTTACGAAGCCCCCCTCCTTGGGACGGCAAATCCCCGGGGTTAGTGAGTATGAAGATGGCGGGAGGCACGGAGGAGGGCGCCTCCTATACCTACGGATAATTCTAGTGGGCATTGGGGTGGTCAAAAGTTTACACTATCGGACCGCGCGGCCAGGTGGCTGGGCAAGGTGGCAGCGGGGACTCTGAAGAGAGCGGGAGAACAGACACATGGTAAAGGGCTTAATTCTAGGCATTCTGTTGGCGATATTGCTCATCGCGGGAAGCGGCTACTTCTACTTTGCTAGCGGGCGCGCACCCGTGGCGGTGACGGATCCGCCCATGCCCTTTGAAAAGAAATTTGCCCACATGGCCCTGAATGCACATATTGAGAAAGAAAAGATTCCTGCATCGCCAGTCGTCGCTGAAGAAAAGAGCTATCTTAGCGGGGCGGAGGTCTATAAAGAGAACTGTGCGGTGTGCCATGGGCTACCGGATCAGCCGAAGACGAAGATTGCAGAGGGCATGTACCCGCCGCCACCCCAGCTTTTCCACGGAACGGGCGTCTCGGATGATCCGGCGTCGGAAACTTATTGGAAAGCGGAGAATGGCATCCGGTTGACGGGAATGCCAGGCTTCAAGGGGCGATTGACGGAAACGCAGATTTGGCAAGTTAGTGTGTTGCTGGCGAATTCCGACAAAATACCAGCTTCGGTGAAAGCGGCTTTGACCAGCGCGCCCACGACCCAGGCTTCCGCCCCAGCAAGCGTGGCAGCGCCAACAAAGATAAATCCTTAGGTCGCCTGCCCATGCCGAAAAGCTGGGCTGGGGCACTTCTCAGTTGTGCCATTTGGCAGAGGTTAGGCCGGACGGCTCGGCAAAGAGTGGATTTGTTCGACTTTCCTTAGCTCAGGAAAGCGCCACGCCCAGATAGCTGTCACCACGAGTGTTCCAATGCCCCCGAGCACGACGGCGGGCACCGTTCCGAACCATTGCGCCGTCAGTCCTGACTCGAACTCCCCGAATTCATTTGAGGCGCCGATAAATACCATGTCGACCGCGTTGACGCGCCCACGCATTTCGTCGGGGGTGGCGACCTGGATGAGTACCGCGCGAACAATCACGCTGACCATATCCGTCGCTCCCACGAAGAACAGTGCGATTAAGGAAAGTACGAGGCTGTGGGAAAGGCCGAAGAGAATGTTGAACAAGCCAAAGGCCGCAACGCACCACAGCATGATGAGGCCGACTTTGCGCCGCATTGGACGATGCGCTAGAAAAAGGGCCATCGCCGCTGCGCCAACTCCGGGAGCTGCGCGGAGAAGACCGAGGCCCCACGGGCCTGTCAGCAGAATTTCGCTGGCGTAGACGGGCAAGAGGGCAACGGCTCCGCCGAGGAAGACCGCGAAGAGATCCAAAGAGGTGGAGCCGAGTACCACTTTTTCGCGCCAGATGTAACGAAGCCCGGCGGAGACAGTCGTGAGGTTGATGGGCTCGCGTGGGCGGGGCTTCGCTTCGGTATTGAGTTGCAGCGTGCAAACGACAGCCGCGATAGCCATAAGCACGGCCAACACGTAAACGGCCGAGGGGCCGCGAAAGAAAGCGTAAACAAGTCCGCCTAACGCAGGCCCAAGGATGGCAGCGCCTTGGAAAATGGTCGAGGCCCAGGCCACGGCGCTTGGGAAATGCTCCTCGGGAATCAATTGCGGGAGAAGCGCACGGCTGACAGGGCCGGTGAAGGAGCGGACGATGCCAAGAAGGATGAGAACGGCAAAGATGTAGTAGACCGACCGAACGTTGCGCACCGCTGTGACAAGCAGCAAAGCGCAGCATACGGCGAAGCCGACGTAGCAAATGACAATGAGGCGTCGCCGATCGTAGCGATCGGCGACATGGCCGGAAACGAGGAAGAGAAGAATTCCGGGCAGGAACTGCGCCAAACCCACGAGCCCGAGATCGAGCGGACGCTTGGTGATCTCGTAGACTTGCCAGCCGACCGCAACCGATTGCATTTCAGTTGCGAGGACGATGCAAAAGCGGGCCGTTTGAAAAAGTACAAAGCTGGGATATTGGAACGCGACGCGGCCGGCGGCGTTGGAGTTTTCGGGTGCGGCCATCGCGCATTACTTTGCCATAAAAACAAAGTGGGGACGAGTTCAGGGGAATGCGGACCGATTGTTGCGTAACTACTCTCTTACGGATGTGGAGCCGAGTTCACTCTCGGCAGGATTTGCGCTTGCCGTCAGCTCCTTGCGACGAATCATCCAATACACCAGCGAGATGAGCAGTAGGAATGGCGCGAAAGCCGGGACGGTGTAGCGCAATCCATCCACGTAGAAGGTGCTCGCGGCAATTCCCAAGAGCGCGGCGATGCCCAGTGCTGTCGAATAGGGAAAAAAGTAGAGACGCATGGGGAGCTGGGCGACGCGCTCAGGGCCGACGGCTCGCCGAAAAGCGATATGCGTTATAAGAATTATGACCCAAACAAAAAACATGCCTGCCACTGCTACGCCATAAAGCATCAGGAATGCGCGGCTGGGAGCGTAAATCGCGAGCAGGATTGCGGCGATCATGCCTGCGGTGGAAACGGCGAGGGCGCGCCGCGGGACGCCGTTGCCGCTGAGGAGTCCGAGCCAACGCGGGGCGTAGCGGCCCCGGGAGAGAGAAAAAAGCATACGAGTTGTGAGATAGAGATTTGTGTTGGCGCTGGAAAGGGCGGCGGTGATGACGACCAGATTCATAATGCCTGCGGCGAAAGGAATACGCGCAATGGAAAGCGCGCGTACAAAAGGACTGCCGGTCAGGTCACTGCCGGTTTGATTCCACGGAGTCATCGCCAACATGATGCCGATGGCGAGAACGTAAAAGATCACCAGGCGGAAGACAATCGTGCGCATGGCGCGCGGGATGGATTTTGAGGGATTTTGCGCTTCACCAGCCGTGACGGCGATGACCTCGACGCCCATGTAGCTTGTAATCGCGAGCGTGAGCGCAAGCCAGACTCCCTTCCAGCCGAACGGAAGAAAGCCGCCGTGCGCGGTGAGATTGGAGAGGCCAATCGCGGGCGCAGGTCCCAAACCGATGAGCAATGCCAGACCTAAGGCAATGAAAACGATGATAGCCACGACTTTGATCAGAGCGAACCAATACTCGAACTCGCCGAACCGCCCTACCTGGAGCGTGTTGACGGCGACGAGGCACATCGAGACGGCGACCACCCACATCCACTGCGGAACGGCGGGAAACCAAAACGCAAAATAGATCGCTACTGCCGTGACTTCCGCGCCGATGGCAATGATTTGCACCAGCGCATACGTGGCCCGTACGGAAAAACCGGCCCACGGACTGAGATAAGTTTGCGCGTAGACGCCGAAGGAACCTGCGACGGGTTGAACGACCGCCATTTCCGCCAGTGAGTACGCGACGATCATAGCGATGAGCGCGCCGATCAAGTAGGTGACAATAACGCCCGGGCCGGCGAGGCGAATGGTTACGCTGCTGCCGAGAAACAGGCCGACGCCGATGGCTCCGCCAATGGCTACCATGGTGAGCTGGCGTTGAGTTAGCCTGCGCCTTAGCTCGTCGGGATTTGGCGATGTTGCAGACAGCGAGCCTTCTTTGGCGAATGGCGGGGTTTGCGTATGAAGAGAATCGGAAGGTTCAGCCATGCTTGGTCAGATCTAGCAGGACGTTACCGAAGCTATGAATCTCATCGATTGTGTTGTAGTGGACCAAGGAAGCGCGAACGACGCCACTTTCCTGAGGAACGCCCAGTCGCTTCATCAGGCGCGGGGCGTACATGTGGCCATCACGAATGCCGATTCCGGCGCGAGCCATGGCCTCAGTGACTTTTGCCGGCGCGACTTTTGGCAGGTTGAAGCACAAGGTTGGCACGCGGTCATGCACTTGGTTTTTTCGCGCTAAACCATAAATAGTCGCGCCGCAATTGTTGAGGACTTGCAACATTTCGAGCGAGAGCGATTCTTCGTAAGCACGGATACTTTGCATCGCGCGAGCAAGATTCGCGCGTTTCGAGTCTTTGATTGCGCCATCGCCAGCGGGTCGGGGGCGCTTGCCGAGGGATTCGAGATAGGAAATGGCAGCATCCATACCCGCGACGTTTTCATAGATGAAAGTGCCAGCTTCGATTTTTCCCGGCGGCTCGTCGGGAATGAACTCTTCTCGAAAAGTAGGAAGTTTTTGGAGTAGATCGCGGCGTCCCCACAGAAATCCCATGTGCGGCCCGAAGATTTTGTAGCCGGAGCAGACGAGGTAGTCGCAGTCGAAGGCTTGCACGTCCATCTGGCCGTGAGGGCCGTAGTGAACGCAATCGAGAAAGACCTCGGCGCCAGCTTCGTGCGCGATTTTGGCGGCGCCGGCAACGTCCACGATAGAACCAAGCGAATTCGCAGCAACGGCACACGCAACAAGGCGAGTCTTGGCGGACACGAGAGGTTTTAGATCCTCGACGTGAAGGTTGCCGTCCTCGCCCATCTTCCACCAAACAAGTTTGGCGCCGTCTTTTTCGAGCGCCAGCCAGGTGGCGACATTGGCTTCGTGATCCATATCGCTGACAATAATTTCGTTGCGCTCGCTGAGCGTTTGTCCAATCGCGAGGCTGATCAGGCGAATGAACGAAGTAGCGTTCATGCCAAACGCAATTTCGCTCGAATCGCGTGCGTTTAGGAAATCGGCGACGCTTTGACGCGCACGGGCAATCGTCGCGTCAACTTCCTGGCTTTTCGCATAGCGTCCGCCGCGCTGAACGTTGCATTCGAGCAGATGACGATGGATGGCGTCGAAGACGACTTGCGGAACCTGAGCGCCGGCGGCGTTGTCGAAGAAAGTGAAGGTCGGGGGGCGATGCAGCGCCGGGAAAAACGAACGAATGGTTTCAATAGAGAAATTCAGACTAGGTTGAGAGTGAAATTCTGCCTGCAGAATATCTTGCGATTTGGCCTGCAAACTCTTACTCCTGAATGGATCCAAAAAAACACTAAAGGAAGGTTCGTGAAAGGAACAAATCGAAAGCTATACCCCGGTTGCGGGGCATGTCAAGCAAAGAGCGTGTTTCCTGACTGTTTTTCGCTTTCACACGCTAGAATATTCCGCGTTCGATTTGAGAGCACTAAGAATAGCCAGCATGAGCAAAGCCACCGCAGAGATTTATTCCGCATTACGTGGACAATTCCATGGCGATTTGTTGCGCCAGAGCGACGGCGAATATGACGGTGCGCGGAGGATTTGGAACGGCATGGTGGCTCGCAAGCCGAGCTTGATAGCGCGGTGCGCCGATGTTGCGGACGTGCAGCTTGCTGTGCGGATCGGAGCGGCAGCGGAAGCGCTGACGGCGATTCGCTGCGGCGGGCATAGCCTTGCAGGATTCAGCACGTGCGACGATGGACTGGTAATCGATCTCTCGCGAATGCGGGCGGTAAGCGTCGACGCGCAAACTCGACGAGCGCAATTCGAAGGCGGGTGCCTTCTTGGCGACATCGATACGGCTACGCAAAAAGCGGGCCTAGCGTTCCCGGCGGGAGTCGTGTCGCACACCGGAGCTGCAGGGCTCGTTTTGGGTGGCGGCACCGGCTGGCTAAATCGTTTGCACGGACTTTCTTGCGATAACGTTACGGGCTTCACGTCAGTCGTCGCGGATGGATCGGTGGTCCGCGCAAACGCCAAGGAAAATCCGGAGCTGTTTTGGGCGCTGCGTGGAGGCGGGGGAAATTTCGGCGTCGTGACGGAGTTCGAAGTAAATCTTCACCCTGTCTCTACCGCTCTTTTCGGCGCAGGAATGTGCTTCGGCGAAGATATTCCCGCCGTCATACAGCACTGGCGGGACTTCATGCCGCACGCTCCCGATAACTTGCGATGGGGAATCTCTTTGACGATTGCACCGCACACGGGGAATATTCCTGCGCATTTGCGCGGACGACCAGCGGCAAGCCAGGGATTGCTTTGGGTGGGCGATCTTAAAGAAGGGCACCGCAACGTGGATCGCGGCCTTTCTCTCTGCAACCCGGTAGCCGTCACCAAGAGCGAACTTTCGTTCCTCAACTTACAAACCATGGCCGATCACGAATTTCCGCATGGGCGGCGGTATTACACGAAATCCGGCTACTACAAATCTTTGGCGGACGAGGACATTCAGCGCATGGTGGAAGCGCTTGCCACGATTCCTTCTCCTACGAACCAGATCGAACTTTCCTATCTTGGCGGTGCGGCGGGACGTGTGGACGCGAGCGAGACTGCATTCGGGGATCGCAGCTCCCCGTTCATTGTGAACCTGCTGGGAAACTGGTCTGATGCTTCAGACGATGCAGCAAACGTCGCATGGGTGCGCGCGCTGTTCGCCGAGTTGCGGCCTGCTATGACGCCAGGTGTGTACGTCAACTTCATGAGTGGCGACGAACAGGATCGAGTCCCAGAGGCGTATCGCGAGCGGTGGGATCGGTTGGTCGACGTAAAGACGCAGTACGACCCGGATAATTTCTTCCGTTTGAATCAAAATATTCCAGTGCGGAAAAGCTAGCAGGCCTTGTGCTGAGAATCGGGGTTCGCTCCGCAATACGAACCGTGCGCGGAAGAGGTTCGGCCGGAGAGTAAAGAATTCGGGAGTTAGCTCGCCGACTTTGCGGCTGCGGTTTCCATGAAACCGAGCATAGCCTGCTTCAATTGCGAGTCTACTTCATCAGCGATGGTTATCACGTCGAGGAGCACCGTACTGAAATCCACGCGGCCTAGATTGTTTTGCAGAGTATTGAAGATGCTGACCTGCAGAATTCGCGACTCTTCCACGACCATAGGGACGGTATAGCCCTGCTTGCGACGGAGAATTCCATGATCGCGTGCGGCGCGGGAAATGGGAGATTTGGTATCGGGAGCAAGACGAAGGCGGCACACGAGGTCGTTCAACAGAAGAGGGAGATGGCCAGTACGCTCTTGGTAGGTCAATGAGATCGCGGTAAGTTCGTCGGTGCGATCAACGCGGGACATCCACATCTGGATGGTTGCATCCAGATCGCGCTCCAGGATTGCGGCGACGCGTTCTTTGTTCATTGCAATATGGGCCGAAGGATTCGAGAGTTTCTTATGGATGATTTCGGTGATTTCGCCAAAGCCAATAGGTTTCACAAGAACTTGGTCGGCCTGCAGAAGGATGGCGGTCATGGCGGCTTGAAGGACCGGGTAGTTGCTGAGCACGAGCGTTACGGCGCTGGGTTGTGCGTGGCGCATAGCATCGACTACGGTGAACCCATCGGAGGCATCCGGCATGTGGAGATCGGAGAGCAACACGTCGAAGTGTTCCGTAGAAATGAGTCTCAGGGCTTCGCTTACGGAGGCAGCCTGGGCCACTTCAAACCCACGGCCCTCCAGGCCCTGCTGGAACGCGATGCGGACGTCGGCTTTGTCTTCCGCTAACAAAATTCGATGTTTTTTCGTCACAAGTTATGCCTTCCAAAGAGAAATAGAATCGCAAGATGTTGAAATTCACAATCGGCATCAGGATGGATGGCGGTTCCGTCAGGCATTCCGCGCGGGCTTTGCCGACTGAGGCACTTCTGTGGAAATCGAAAATGCCCGGCGTCTCTTGGTAATGATCGATCCCATTGCCCGTGATGGTCCCAGCCCCGTGCCTGCTCGCGATTCAGCCCACATCTCCGCAAGCGTAGTGCATAATGTGTGAATCGCTAGCGCAATCCATCCTGCCGTAGGTCTCTTTCGCGCGATTGGCTCAGCCGCGACCTTATGCCTTTACAAGTAAAAACACTCAAGACGTGGGATGAACTGGAGGCGATTCGTCCTGCGTGGGAGAGGATTTTGCAGAGTGCCGAAACGCTGACCATATTTTCCACGCTCGAATGGCTGGGAGCGTGGTGGAAGGTGTTTGCAAAGGACAAGGAGCTTGTAGCGCTAGTTCTCTCGAATTCGGAGGATGGGATAGTGGGCGTTGTTCCGCTCTACGCAGACCGGATCGAAACAGCGCTGCCCTTTCGCGTGAGACGATTGCGTTTCGTAGGAGATGGCTCGGAAGATTCGGACAATCTCGACCTAATCATTCGAGCAGATTACGAGAGTGCCTGCACCCAGGCCTTTCTGTCCTGGCTGGGATCGAACCCGGGTTGGGACATCTGCGAGCTAAATACATTGCCACTAGATTCTGTCGCGCTCCCCTTGTTGGTTTCAGATCTGAAGAGGCGCAAGTGGACGCTCCGGCGACTGGAAAGCCCGCGCACGACGATTTTGCTGCCGGACACTTGGGAAAGTTACCTCGAGCAAACGATTTCCAAAAAAGAAAAAACGAAAATTGCTTATTACACAAACCGGTTGCAGAAGCGTTTTCAGGTATCGATGACCAAGTGCGATGACGTAACAGAGCTTCCGGCATCTTTGGCTACCCTGTTCGGGCTGCACCAGAAACGCTGGGAGTTGAAAGGAGGACCCGGGGCATTTGCTTCCGCGGAACGATGTGAACTCTATTTCAACATGGCGCCCGCCCTTATGGCGCGCGGGTGGCTTGAATTCTGGATTCTACGGTTAGATGGAAAACCGACCGCAGTGCAATATGGCTTCCGCTATCGCAACGTTGTCTATTCTTTACAAGAAGGTTTCGATCCCGCGTATTCGTCCGAACGCGTCGGCTATGTGCTCAGGGCTCACGTCCTCAAGACGCTGATTGGCCAGGGAGTCCGCCAATATGATTTCCTCGGGGGTGAAGAGACAAGCAAAGTTCGCTGGGGCGCCGAAATAGGAAGCTACGCAGATATTCATTTTGCCCGGCCCCTGACGCGAGGCGCGATTTATCTGAGAACGGATCTAGCCACACGCGCTTTGAAAAGCTGGTTTCGAACAAATCTTCCTGTCCCCATGCTTCGGGCGCTTCGAAAGGGTAAATCATCAGCAAGGCTATTTTGAGACTACAAACTTCCCCAATTCAGGATCGAAAAAACCTTGCGGAGTCTTGAACTTTCCGCCACTTCCATAAGCCTTTGGAACAGAGCGCCGCATCCGTCCGCTTGCTTGAGCTGGACATCGCATTTGTCGCACAGTTGGCCGTCGGCGTGAATCACTTGCGTTACTGCATCGAGTAGCCCTCTCTGATAAGGTTGCCGTATCAGTTTGCATTTGCCCATAGCGGCAAAATCACGAACTGCTTTCGAACTGTTCGAGGGGGCGAACGCCCGGTCAGCGGCACGAACATATC
>Ga0210409_10008371_pt1 | contig 10527 bp, 3 predicted proteins | sample IncBWH17MmetaG_FD_161649 | JGI IMG/M metagenome (GOLD analysis project Ga0210409, IMG submission 161649) | Forest soil microbial communities from Barre Woods Harvard Forest LTER site, Petersham, Massachusetts, United States - Inc-BW-H-17-M | ecosystem: Environmental > Terrestrial > Soil >...
GCTCGCCGCAACCTTCACTATTTTCCTGCTGTCGTTGATCGGGATCCCCATGACGGGAGGGTTCTTCGCTAAGTTCTATGTCTTCAGCGCCGCGGTGAAGGCGAATCTGATCTGGCTAACGATCATAGGCGTGGTCAACAGCGCGATCGGCGCCTATTATTACCTGCGCATCATCGTCGCCATGTACATGCGTGAGGGGCGCAAGCCGGTTCCGGCCAGCCCCATCCCATTTGCATTGGGACTCGCGCTCGCGGTCAGTGTGGCCGCTACGCTGTATCTCGGCCTGCTCCCGGATCGCGTTCTGCAGGATGCCCGGCAATCGGCCCGGGAACTGATTCAGCAGCCCGCTCCGGCCCCGGCAGACGCCGCGCCCAGCGGGACTTCCGCCGCCATGCAACCGAATTGATTTTTGAGCAACGAGAATCAAAAAAGGCCATTTGACAAGGAGCTTGGAGCGCGTGCATCATGAGTGAACCAAGTTCAGTCCTACCCTCTCAAAGGAACTGACTAGCTAGCCGGAGGAGCACAAATGTTCAATCAGATTCGCAGGCTTTGGTCCGAAGAGGCAGGGCAAGACATCGCGGAATACGCGGTGATGCTCGCGGTTATTCTGGTTCTGGTGGTGGGCACGGTGCGGTTAATCGGGTCCAACGCCAACACAGCGTTTTCCAGCGTAGCCAGTTCGTTGCAGTAACTATTGCGGCTTAATTAGTACAGGAAAATTTCTATGACACGATTTACCCCGGGCACCGTTTTTACTGCCTACTACTACTGGTTTACCAGAGTAGCGGCGGCGGCCCAGCTTGGGGTCAGGATGAGCGAGTAACAGCCACCCAGACTTAAACAAGTTCAGCCGCAAGCCGCGATCAGAGATCGCGGTTTTTGCTTTTTTGGACCCTAGAGGAGACCGCGATGATCGTCAACATGTCAGAGAAAGCTACAGCACAGGAAATCGACCACGTGATCGAACGCATCCGCGAAGCCGGGTACCAGCCGCACGTCACGCGCGGCACCGAGCGCACCATCGTTGCTGCCGTGGGCAGCGGACGCCGCCACGAGATTGAAGCCCTTCAGGTCGCCCCGGGCGTCGACAACGTCGTCGCCATTGCTCAGCCTTTCAAACTGGTGAGCCGGCAGGTGAAGCCGGAGCGCACCGTGGTGAACATCAACGGCGTCGCCATCGGCGGGCCGGACGTGGTCGTCATCGCCGGACCGTGCTCCGTCGAGTCGCGCGAGCAACTGCTCGATACTGCCCACGCCGTGAAACGCGCCGGAGCGTCCATGCTCCGCGGCGGCGCCTATAAGCCGCGCACTTCCCCCTACGACTTTCAAGGACTTGGGATCGAAGCGCTCAAGATCCTGCGCGAAGCGCGCGAAGTCACAGGCCTGCCCGTAATCACCGAGGTCATGAGCACGGAAGACATCGACGTCATCTGCGAACATGTGGACATGCTGCAGATTGGCGCGCGCAACATGCAGAATTTCGCACTGCTTCGCCGTCTGGCCACGGTCAACAAGCCCGTGATGCTGAAGCGAGGGCCCTCCGCCACCGTCAAAGAATGGCTGCTGGCCGCGGAGTATCTTCTTTCCGGCGGCAATCATCAGGTTGTGCTGTGCGAGCGCGGCATCAAGACATTCGAAACTGAGATGCGCAACACCTTCGATCTGGCTGCGGTTGCACTGGCGCGCGACTTATCGCACCTTCCGGTGATCGCCGACCCCTCGCATGGAACCGGCAAGCAGAGTCTGATTGCGGCAGTTTCCCGCGCAGCGGTCGCCGTTGGAGCCGATGGACTGATCATCGAAGTGCATCCCTGCCCGGAGCGCGCACTTTCCGACGGAGCACAATCGCTCGACTTTGCCGGATTTGGCCGGGTCATGCGGGCGTTGACGGAACCGCTACGGAAGACGGCCAGTCTTCCGGCGGCGGTGCCGGCTGCGTCGTAGGCCAACGGTCATGCTTGCCTCTGTCACGCGCACCGCTCATATTGGACTCTAACCGTGACGAGATTCGAAGCTCGCGCCCAAAAACTAAAAGCGTTCTCCGAAGCGCGCGGATCACTTGGTCTTTGAGGTTGTGGGAGGCTGCTTGACCTGCATCGCGGGATCGCCGAACAGGACGAAGGTTCGGCGCACGTCGGCGTCGCTGATGTTTGACTTTGCTTTGAGAATGGACTGACCCAGCGTCGCGTTTGCGTTCAGAGCGTTTTGCACAATGGATGTGTCGAGACTGGTTTGCGGCGAGGGCTGGTTCAGTCCGGAGGAAGCCAGCACCGCGACGCCACCGCCATTTGGCGCCAGCAACAGCGTGGTTCCCAGTGGCTGCATGTAGACGTCCTGGAAGAATCCGTTCAGGCAATCCATGATCAGGAAGACTGGAAGCTGCGATCCATTCGTCAGTGAGTTGACCGAAGTGCTGTCGAATATATCGGAACCCGCCCACTGATCTTCGGAGCCATGTCCCATGTAGTTCACCAGCAGTTGGCCGGAATTGATCGCGCTAACGATATCATCATGCGTGGCAGCTCCAGCCGTACCGGCAAATACGTTCGTCACCTGCATGCTAGCGGGGAGTTGAGCCTGTACGGTCAGCGAATCCTGAGTAAAGTTCTCGATGTCGTCCTTGTCAGCCACCATCAGGGCGTTGGAGGTCCATGATCCGTTCGTGGAAGTGCCTTCGTAAGCGGCAATCTTTCCAACTACGGTGGTGGCTTCGTCAATCGTGGCCACGGGCAGGCGGCCGGTGGCGATAGTCGGCATGCCCGTGCCGGTGAAGTCGGAGAACCAGTCGTCGGATGCCGTCATCAGGCTGCTGGTGGAGAGGATGCGAGTCGGCACCAGGTCGAGGTAGCCGAGACCAAGATAGTTTCTGGGATCGAGCGAGGCGCGCCCGTTCAGCAGTAAATAGGTCGGCGGTGTTTTCCAGTTCGCATTTGCAACCTGCAGGAATTTCTTGATCGCGAAGGGACTGCGCTCGCCAAAATTGAACTCGTCGTACAAATCGCTGACCCGCACTACAGCCGACGACTTGCCTTCACTCTGGTGCGCCCGGACCAGCGGCGCAAGGGCTGGAGCAAACTCGTCGAACGTGACCATCGCAATGTCGGCGCCTGCCTGCGCGCTGTGCCACTGGGATGGATGGCTGGGCCGGATGCCCGCCGCTGAGAAGAATCGGTCTGCCGCTACCGCCAGCAACGTGTGGCGCGTGGATGCCGTTGTGTTCGTGGTCGTCCACGGCACCTGCACGGCGATTTCGTCCCTACCATTGACGGGATTGACCTGCGGCATGAGTTGCACCGGGCGATCTATATCCGTGATGTCGATGACGGTAGGAACGCTGGCAAAGCCGCTGACCTTGAGCTCGTCGCCCGCGCGGCCGGTGAATTTCAACTTGTCGAAATCAGCGACGTACAGGTGCGGATACGTAATGCGAATCGATTCGACCAGGCTGGTGTCGTAATCCGCGTTCTGCGCGGTGAGAGTAACGGTGTTGTTCCCTTCGAGCAGCGTCCCTGGCGGCAGGCTCAGGCTAAGTGTGCCCTTGGCTTGGCCAGTAAAGGTAACGTCGCCTACGGCATTCCCATTGAGCGCAACCTTCACATCGTGGGGGAAGCCCACGATCACGCCCTGGAGCGCGACTTCCAACCGCGCAGGATGCGTCGAATTGCCGTCGAGGTGCGGGGTGTCCAGCACCTGTTCCACTGGAGCAGGCGAGACGAACGCTCCGAAGAAGTTGTCTCCGTTGGTGGTGGACAACGCGGCAAAGTAAATGGTGTGCTGTTTCAGTTCCACGGTTGCCGGGAAGCTGGCCGGAGGCTGGTTCGAGCCCCCAGAGGCCGACAACTGCGGAATTCGCAAACCAGCGCCCTGGCCGACCGCAAGCCAGTATACTCGTGCGCCCGAGAAAACTGTGTCGATGCCAGTACCGTAGAAGTTGATGGCAGACTGCGGCCCAAAACCTCCGGGCCCTGAAGTCGCCCCTGTAATCCGCAAGGGCTGCTCAATCGCTTCGGCGTACAAGTGCAGCTGTGACGGATCGACATTGGGATCAAGACCGGCCGCCACCAGATCCGGTTGTGTGATTCGATGCCAGCCCTCGTGCTGAACAAAAAGTTTGACTGCCGGGCGTGATGCCAGATCGAACTGCTTCTGGACCTGGTGGATCGTCGGCGGACCGACGAGCGGAAGAGTTTCGACGAAGTGGCTTCCTTGACTGCCCGGCGCTGCGGGCTGCGCCTGATTTAGTTGACTGAACATCCGAGTCTCGGCGGCGGATGCATCGCTCGGCGGTCGTGCTCCTGGGCTGGCAGAAACTGGACCGTGCATGATGCGCGTGCCGTTCACGTCAATGTCTTCCAGCCAATAGGAAGCTCCGGCGACTCCCGCCGATGGATCAATCCAGGCATAGCTCCTGCCCGCGTGCCTGGGCAGCGCGCCACTCATGAGCAATGCCGAGCCCGCAATCATCGAGGGATTCACGCGCACGCGGGTTCCGTTCTGCTCGCGGTACACATTGAAACCAAGGTTGTGCGCCTCGCCGCCGGTTTTCCACATCAGTACCGTGTGGTTCGCGCCATTCTTGTCCGCGCTGGAGTATGCGGAGAACGACTGCAACGTGATTCCGGTCGGGAATGTGATGGTCTCAGTCTGGGTTGAAGTATTGTTTGCCGGGACTGGGTCGGTCTGATCCGCCGCGACCGTAGCTGTGTTCGAAACCACTCCTGGTGCATTGGGCAAGGTGAGAATTGTGATCGTCGCGGTGCCCGCGTTCGCCATTGTGCCCAGCAGGCAAGTCACGGTGCCGCCGGCTTCGGAGCACGATCCCTGCGTCGTATTCGACGAAAGATACGTCACCGCTGACGGCAAAGTGTCGGTCACGGTCACGTTCGTCGCGGACGCGGGGCCGTTATTGGTCACCGCGAGCGAATAAGTCAGCGGAGTTCCTTCCGTCACCGGGTTGGGACTCGCCGTCTTCACGATGGCCATGTCGGCGCTGTTGGCGCTGGCCACTATCACGGTTGAACTCGCGGTGTTCGTCGTGATGCTGGGGACAGAGTTTGCCGCCGCCGCCGTGGCAGTGTCGGTGATGCTTGTGCCCGAGGGCGTGCCTGCATTTACCTGCAGGACAAGGCTGAAGTTCGCCACGGCGCCAATCCCAAGACTGCCACTGTCGGTGCAGGTAATTGTACCGGTGCCGCCGACGGCGGGAACTGTACCGCAAGTCCATCCTGCCGGCGGAGTAATCGACTGGAAATTTGTGTTCGGCGGCGTGATCTGCGAGAACGTCATTCCAGCTGTGGTTACGGCGGGACCGTTGTTGGTCACTGTCTGTGTGTACGTGATGTTGCTGCCAGCCACGACTGGATTTGGAGAAGCTGAATTTGTCGTGACCAAATCGGCCTGCGTTGCCAGGGCCACCACGTCCGCGGCGGTCGCACTGTTGTTGGCTGCGTTGGGATCAGCGATCGCGGAGCTGACGCTCACAGTATCGTTGATCGCAGTGCCCGCAGCCGTACCGGCAGTCACCTTCAGCACGAGCGAGAAACTGCCCGATCCGGGCGCAAAGCTGGGATTCGTGCAAGTGATGGTGCCCGTGCCGCCGACTACTGGGACGGTGCCGCAAGTCCATCCTGCGGGGGGAGTAATCGACTGGAACGTTGTGTTGGGCGGTGTAGTCTCGGTGAAACTGGCGGTCGTCGCCGCGCTCGGCCCGGCATTGGTCACCACCTGCGTATAGGTGATGTTGTTGCCCGCCAGCACTGGAACCGGGTTGGCCGAATTCGTGACCGACAGGTCAGCGGAGTCCGTGACCACCAGGTTCACCGTAGCGCTGTTGTTCGCGTTGTTGGGATCGCCGGTCGTCGAGGAAACCGAATCGGTCTGCGTGATAGTCGTTCCCGACGCCACGTTGTTGTTCACCTTCACGATGAAAGTAAAGTTCGCAGTGGTGGCTGCGCCCATGGTGGTCGTATCGGTGCAACTCGGAGGTGCAAGGACACACGTCCATCCCGCGGGACCAACCAATGACACGGCCGTCGTATTCGCTGGGACCGTGTCGGTGAACACGGGCGCATTCGCTGTGGCCGGGCCGTTGTTGGTTACGCTTTGCGTGTAGGTAATGTTATTTCCGGCCGTCACCCCGTTTGGACTGCCTGAATTCGTGACACTCAAGTCCGCCTGCGCGCCGGAAGCTACTGCGATGGTCGATGTAGCCGTGTTGTTCGCCGTGTTGGTGTCCCGGCCTGTCGTGGCCACCGTCGCTGTATCGGTGATGATTGTGCCCGCGGCTGTCCCGGCGTTGACCGTGTACTTGGCAGTGATGGTTCCTGTCGATCCCGGTGGCACACTTGGGTTCGTACAAGCGATGGGCGAGGCATTGGGGCAAGTCCACGTCCCGCCGCCAGCGGTCACAACCGCGACTGAGACAAATGTCGTGTTCGCGGGCAACAACTCGCTGAACGTCGCCGTGCTGCAATTGCTGGGGCCAGAGTTGGTGATGACCTGCGTGTAAGTAATCGTTCCTCCCACTGCTACCGGGCTCGGAGTCCCGCTGTTGGTCACCGCCAGATCGCAGGCCGGTGCTACCGTGGTGGTCGTAGTAGTGCTGTTGTTCGACGCCAGAGGATCGCCGGTCGTGGCGGATACCGTGGAAGTCGCGGTGATTGTGCCCGCGGCAATCGAGGGGGCAACGTTAACTACGACGATGATGTCTGCCGATGCTCCTGACGCCAGGCTTGGGTTCGTACACGTTACGGAAGCCGTGACGGTACACGTCCAGCCCGCCGGAGCCAGCACAGAGGAGAACGTAGTATTTACCGGAATCGGCTCGGTGAAGCTCACGGCCGAGGCCGCCGCCGGACCGTTGTTTGTGATGGTCTGGGTGTAAGTAATGTCGTTCCCGGAGAAGACCGTGGCGGGTGCGCCAGTGGTAGTCAGGGCCAGGTCCGCTTGCGCTGCTGTCGCGACTACATCCGTCGCGGTCGCGGAGTTGGATCCAAAGGACTGGTTCGCGGCGTTGACCGTAGCAGTATCGGTAATGATCGTTCCGGCAGCGACTGCATTCACTTTGTAGACAACGGTAAATATTCCCGTCGCGCCGCCCGCCACGCTCGGATTCTGGCAACTGACCGGCGGAGGAGCCGGAAGGCAAGTCCACCCGGCCGGCGGCGTAATCGAGACGAACGTCGTATTCGCAGGCGTCGCCTCGGTAAACGTGGCGGTCGTGGCCGGAGTCGTGCCTGTATTCGTCACCACCTGCGTGTAGGTAATGTTGTTGCCAGCCTGCACTGGGTTCGGCGAGGCGGAATTGGTCACAGTCAAATCTGGTGAGGCCGTTCCTACGACCGTGGTCGCCGTGGCTGTATTGTTCAAGGCGTTCGGATCCGTGGCCGACGAATTCGCCGATACCGTCTGCGTAATCACAGTTCCATTCGCAGTTCCGGCATTCACCTTCGTCACCAGACTGAACGTCGCGGCGGTCAGGCCGGACATGCTGACGTCGGTACACACGACATTGCCCGTACCCCCGATGGCCGGGGCTATGCAACTCCATCCCGCCGGCGCAGCGATCGACACGAAAGTTGTGTTCGCCGGAATCGTGGTCACGACCGTGGCATTGTCGGCAGCGCTCGGCCCGCTGTTGGTCACAATTTGTGTGTAGGTAATATTGGCGCCCGCCGCGACCGGGTCCGGCGCCGCAGCGTCGGTCACGCTCAGATCCGCGGTGGAACCGACATTCGCTACGTCGGTCGAAGTGTCGTTGATCGGGCTGATGTCGCCGCCACCGCCGATCGCGCCGGTATTCGTGATCGTGGCCGGAGCCGATTGCGATACGTTGACGCTCACCGCGATCGGGGGATAACTTGCACCGCCTGCCAGCGCGTCCGATCGGGTGCAACTGACGGTCTGACCTGAAACTGAACAGGTCCAACCAGTTCCGATCGCGCTGGTCGGAGTCACTCCCAGAGGTAACGTATCGTTTGCGGTCACCACGCCGCTAGTGGCTACGGTGTTGACATTTGAAACTTGAAGCGTATAGCTGGCCGTGCTGCCGCGCGTAAATGTCCCAACGTGACTCTTGACCACACTGACGTCCGGCAGCCGCGTGCATACTTGCGCTGACTGGAGTCCTGTAACTTGTGACATGGTGGCGGTGTTCGCGCTCGTGCCAGCCGTACCTGCGGTCGCCCCGTAGGCGACGCCGGGATTCAACGTAAGCCCGGATGCACCCCCGGCGACGGTCGCACTCGCGGGAGCTCCGGAAACAAAGATGACGCCGCCCCCGCCGCCTCCGCCCGGGCCATGACGGTCGGCCAGACTGTAAGGTTGCGTCGACCAGGCGTTCCCGCCGGTTCCGCCTTTGGCCTGTAGTGTCAGCCCACCCTCTCCGCCGCTAGCCGCGAGCATGATGATCGTCCCACCAGCTCCACCGCCGCCTCCCGCGTCATTCGCGGTGAGGTTGTAAGCGTTCGCTCCGTTAGCTGTAATGGTGGCCGTTCCAGTGAAACTGAAGGCGCGAATGAATACGATTCCACCGCCGGCTGCGCCGCTGCTGGCCTGGTTGTCACCGTCGGAATTGTTCCTCGAGCCAGCGCCGCCGCCGCCTCCGATGGTGATCCGGTCGATCGTCGCCGGGAACGGAGAGCCACCCTCGCCGCCCGAGCTGAGATTCGTGTTCCAGGAGTCGCCGCCGAAACCGCCGGATCCTCCGTTACTGCCGCCCCCGCCGCCAGCGTTCTGAGTGTTCCCTCCTTGGTCGGAATCGGTCCCCCCGCCGCCCGCATTTCCCGGCGCACCACGCGCCATGCTGGCGTCGGCTCCGGCCGTCCCGCTGGGATATCCCACGGTCGTGGTCGTCTGCAAGAACGTGACTCCAGACTCCACCCATTCTGGCGTGCCGGCAACCCCTTCACCTTTTGATCCATCTACACCTGCCGCCCCGCCTGCTGCCCCTGTGTAGGCGGCCGGAGACAGATGCAGATAATCCGTGGTTGCTCCGCCACCTCCACCGACCAACTGCATTCCTGCACCGCCGCGGAAACCCATGCCATTGACGGAGACATTCGCACCGTTCAAAGTCAGGGTGTTGGCAACATCAAGCGCAAGGATTCCGCCCGTCGACCCATTCCACGGTGCCGCCGTCGGCGGAGTGGCTGCACTTAGCGTGGCTGACAGATACTGCGGCACCAGCACGACCTGGTATGTGCTGCCTCCACTCGTCGCCGATGGGGCCGCCGCGTTATAGCCAAACACCAACCCGCCACCTACGCCCGCGCCGAGGATCGGCACCGATCCGCCGCTGATCGGACCCGTCGCAGTCACAAATTCGTAGTTGCCGGCATTATTGATCGTTGTAAATCCGGTTCCGGTGCTTCCGTTTCCGTATGCGACCGAATTCGAAACATTGATGCTGGCATCCTGCATCTGGATGACGAGCAACTCCGTTCCCAGCGCGATCGTCCCGGTACCGTTGACTGTGCCCAGTGGAATGGAAGTTGCCCCGGCGGTCACCGATGCCGCTCCCGGATAGTACGTGTTCACAACTCCGGTCAGGGTTCCGCCCGCAGCCAACGTGCCCGTCGAGCACACCAGACTCACGACCGGAGCCAGGGCAACATACGTGTTATTGCCTGTGTTCGGATCGGGAGGCGTGCCGGAATCTGTGATGGTCGCCGTGTTTGGATAGAATCCCGCCGCCGTGGTCGCTACCTTCACCGCGATGGTAGCCGACGCACCACTCGCTAGAGGAGTAGGCAGCGTGCAGTTGATCGTGGTCGTGGTAGTGCAAGTCGTGCCCGCGCTTGGCGTCACCGAGACGAGAGACAATCCGGCCGAGGCAAACGTGTCGGTCAACGTCACGTTGTTCGCCGCCGAGGGCCCATTGTTGGTGATGGTGATGTTGTAAGTTGAGTTTTGTCCCAGAGCGACCGCGCTGACGCCGGTTGTAACCCCGATATCAGCGCTGGCTGGATTCACCGACACCGCCCCCAGCGACCAGTTTGAAGTGTTACTGAAGGTTTCTGAAATCGGGACGATTGGTGCGCCCGTCCGCGTACTGCCCACCGCGGTAACGTCAGTATTAGCGTTACCTCCGCTGTTTACGTTCCACTGCGAAACCTGTGGCCCCGAGACCGCCGCCGTCCGGTTGCCACCGATGGCCAGAGTGTCCAGAATCATCCCGTTGACCACGCTGGGAACATCCGCTTGCGAGTTCCCTCCAGTCGCTCCATCGTTGGAGGTAAACGTACCCAGAGGCACCGTCTGGTCCACTCCGGTAAAGGTCGTGACTCCGGCGGCTACGCCTTCGGTGGTGGCCAACGGCAAAGTGAATGTGACGATCACAGTAGCCGATACTGCGGCGGGCGCCTTGATATACCATTGCTCAACCCGGCGCGTGTTGCCCGCGTCGTTGTGCGCCCCGATCAAGGTCAGGGCCGTCCCGTTCCAGGTCACGCCGCTAACGGTGCTGCTGCCTTTCCCGATATTGATGGAAACGCCGACGATCATCAGCCGATTTGTGCCCGCTGT
>Ga0210409_10008372_pt1 | contig 10525 bp, 7 predicted proteins | sample IncBWH17MmetaG_FD_161649 | JGI IMG/M metagenome (GOLD analysis project Ga0210409, IMG submission 161649) | Forest soil microbial communities from Barre Woods Harvard Forest LTER site, Petersham, Massachusetts, United States - Inc-BW-H-17-M | ecosystem: Environmental > Terrestrial > Soil >...
ACCAATTCACTGGTACGCGACCAGATGTCGACCACCTTGTTGTAGCGTTCGCCAGCGGTGACCAGACCCGACTGGTACTGCTGCTGGATCTCGACGACTTCCTTCTCGGACTCTTCGAGGATCGGCTTTTTCTCGGCCGGGATCAGCATGTCGTCGATACCGATCGAGATGCCCGCACGCGTCGCGAAACGGAAGCCGGTGTACATCAGCTTGTCGGCAAAGACCACGGTTTCCTTCAAGCCCAGCAAGCGATAGCTGGAGTTGATCAGGCGCGAGATGTTCTTCTTGGTCAGCTCGGTGTTGGCCAGCTCGAACGGCAGGCCTTCCGGCAGGATTTCCGCCAGCAGCGCACGACCCACGGTGGTTTCAACGATCTTGGTTTCGTGCGTGCGGGTACCGTCTTCGGCAATATGCACCAGCTTCAGACGCACCTTGACCTGGGCGTGCAGTTCGACCGCACGGTTGTCGTAGGCGCGACGAACTTCGGAAATGCCGGAGAACACCATGCCGGTGCCCTTGACGTTGATCAGCTCGCGGGTCATGTAGTACAGACCCAGCACCACGTCCTGCGTCGGCACGATGATCGGTTCGCCGTTGGCGGGGCTGAGGATGTTGTTGGACGACATCATCAGCGTACGCGCTTCCAGCTGCGCCTCGATCGACAGCGGCACATGGACAGCCATCTGATCGCCGTCGAAGTCGGCGTTGAACGCGGTACATACCAGCGGATGCAGCTGGATCGCCTTGCCTTCGATGAGCTTCGGCTCGAACGCCTGGATGCCCAGACGATGCAGGGTCGGCGCACGGTTCAGCAGCACCGGATGCTCGCGGATCACCTCTTCGAGGATGTCCCACACCTGGGCTTCCTCGCGCTCGACCAGCTTCTTCGCCGCCTTGATGGTGGTGGCTTCGCCACGCGCCTGCAGCTTGGCGAAGATGAACGGCTTGAACAGCTCAAGCGCCATCTTCTTCGGCAGACCGCACTGATGCAGGCGCAGGGTCGGACCGACCACGATCACCGAACGACCGGAGTAGTCCACGCGCTTACCGAGCAGGTTCTGGCGGAAGCGGCCCTGCTTGCCCTTGATCATGTCGGCGAGCGACTTCAGCGCGCGCTTGTTGGTGCCGGTGATGGCACGACCGCGACGACCGTTGTCGAGCAGCGCATCGACCGATTCCTGCAGCATGCGCTTCTCGTTGCGCACGATGATGTCGGGCGCATTGAGCTCGAGCAGACGCTTCAGACGGTTGTTGCGGTTGATGACGCGACGATACAGATCGTTCAGATCGGAAGTGGCGAAACGGCCACCGTCCAGCGGAACCAGCGGACGCAGATCCGGCGGCAGCACGGGGAGAACGGTCAGCACCATCCACTCCGGCTTGTTGCCGGATTCCAGGAACGCCTCGATCAGCTTCACGCGCTTGGTCAGCCGCTTCAGCTTGGTCTCGGAATTGGTGGAGGTGATCTCTTCCTTCAGACGGATCACTTCGCCCGGCAGGTCGAGCGACTTCAGCAGATGGAACACCGCCTCGGCACCCATCCGCGCGTCGAACTCGTCGCCGTGCTCTTCGGTCGCTTCCAGGTACTGGTCTTCGCTGAGCAACTGGCCGCGCTCGAGCGCGGTCATGCCCGGATCGATCACCACGAAGGCTTCGAAGTACAGGATGCGCTCGATGTCGCGCAGCGTCATGTCCAGCATCAGGCCGATGCGCGACGGCAGCGACTTGAGGAACCAGATGTGCGCGGTCGGGCTGGCCAGCTCGATGTGGCCCATGCGCTCACGACGCACCTTGGCCAGCGTCACTTCCGTGCCGCACTTCTCGCAGACCACACCGCGGTGCTTCATGCGCTTGTACTTGCCGCACAGGCACTCGTAGTCCTTCACCGGTCCGAAGATGGCGGCGCAGAACAGGCCGTCACGCTCCGGCTTGAAGGTGCGGTAGTTGATGGTTTCCGGCTTCTTCACTTCGCCGTACGACCACGAACGGATCAGCTCCGGCGAGGCCAGCGCGATCTTGATCGCGTCAAAGTCCGGCGTCGCGCGCTGCTGGTTGAACAGATTGAGCAGGTCTTTCATTGCATGGCTCCTGTGACTGCGCGGGTCACTTGATCTCTTCCAGATCGATGTCGATGGCAAGCGAGCGGATTTCCTTCACCAGCACGTTGAAGGATTCCGGCATGCCTGCGGTCATCTCGTGGTTACCGTCGACAATGTTCTTGTACATCTGGTTGCGGCCCTGCACGTCGTCGGACTTCACCGTCAGCATTTCCTGCAAGGTGTAGGCCGCGCCGTAGGCTTCCAGCGCCCACACTTCCATTTCGCCGAAGCGCTGACCGCCGAACTGCGCCTTGCCGCCCAGCGGCTGCTGGGTGACCAGCGAGTACGGGCCGGTGGAACGCGCGTGCATCTTGTCGTCGACCAGATGGTTGAGCTTGAGGTAATGCATGTAGCCGACGGTAACCGGGCGATCGAACGACTCGCCGGTGCGACCGTCGAACAACATGGTCTGACCGGATTCCGGCAGATCGGCAAGCTTCAGCATCGCCTTGATCTCGGTCTCTTCCGCACCGTCGAACACCGGCGTCGCCATCGGCACGCCTTCCTGCAGATTGGTGGCGAGCGCGAAGATCTCCTTGTCGGTGAGCGACTTCAGATCAACATGCTGCACGGCACCGGCCACATGGGTGTTATAGATCTGGTCGAGGAACTCGCGGATCTTGCCGACCTTCTCCTGCGCTTCGAGCATCTTCTGGATCTTCTTGCCCAGGCCCTTGGCGGCCCAGCCCAGATGGACTTCCAGAATCTGGCCGATGTTCATACGCGAAGGCACGCCCAGCGGGTTCAGCACGATGTCGACCGGCACGCCGTCGGCGGAGTACGGCATGTCTTCCACCGGCACCACGTTCGACACCACACCCTTGTTGCCGTGACGGCCAGCCATCTTGTCGCCCGGCTGGATGCGGCGCTTCACGGCCAGGAACACCTTGACCATCTTCAGCACGCCCGGTGCCAGATCGTCGCCCTGGGTGATCTTGCCCTGCTTCTCCTTGAAGCGCTTGTCGAACTCCTCTTTGTGGCGCTTGACCTGGTCGGCCGCGCGCTCGAGGAACTCGGTGACTTCCTCGTCCTTGACGTTGATCTTGAACCAGTCGTCCTTCTTCAGGCCGTCGAGGTAGGCATCGGTGATCTCAGCGCCACGCTTCAGGCCACCCGGACCGCTCATCGCGGACTTGCCGAGCAACTGGGTGCGCATACGGCTGTAGATCGCGCCTTCGAGGATGCGGAACTGATCGTCCAGATCCTTGCGGATCCGCTTGACCTCGGTTTCCTCGATCTGCTTGGCGCGCTTGTCCTTCTCGATACCGTCGCGAGTGAAGACCTGCACGTCGATGACGGTGCCGTCCATACCCGGCGGCACGCGCAAGGACGAGTCCTTCACGTCGGACGCCTTCTCGCCGAAGATCGCACGCAGCAGCTTCTCTTCCGGCGTGAGCTGGCTCTCGCCCTTCGGCGTGACCTTGCCGACCATGATGTCGCCGGCCTTCACCTCGGCACCGATGTAGACGATGCCCGACTCATCCAGACGTGCGAGCGCCTGTTCGCCCACGTTCGGAATGTCGGCGGTGATTTCCTCGGCACCCAGCTTGGTGTCACGCGCGATGCAGGACAGCTCCTCGATGTGGATCGAGGTGTAGCGGTCTTCCTGCACAACGCGCTCGGACAGCAGGATCGAGTCTTCGAAGTTGTAGCCGTTCCACGGCATGAAGGCGATCAGCATGTTCTGACCGAGCGCGAGCTCGCCCAGATCGGTCGACGAACCGTCGGCCAGCGTGTCGCCCTTCGCCACCACGTCACCGACATTCACCAGCGGACGCTGATTGAGGTTGGTGTTCTGGTTGGAGCGGGTGTACTTGGTCAGCGTGTAGATGTCGACGCCGGCGTCGTTGTCGCCAACCTCTTCCTCGTTCACGCGCACCACGATGCGGGCCGCGTCGACCTGGTCGATCACGCCGCCACGCTTGGCAGAGACGATGACGCCGGAGTCACGCGCCACCGCACGCTCGATGCCGGTACCCACCAGCGGAGTCTGCGAACGCAACGTCGGCACGGCCTGACGCTGCATGTTCGCGCCCATCAGCGCGCGGTTCGCATCGTCGTGCTCGAGGAACGGCACCAGCGCCGCGGCGACCGATACGGTCTGCATCGGCGAGACGTCCATGTAGTCGACTTCGGCCGCCGGACGCAGCTCGGATTCACCACGGAAACGGCAGGACACGAAGTCCTCGACGAAACCGCCGTGCTTGTCGAGCGGCGAGTTCGCCTGCGCGATCACGTGATCGCCTTCCTCGATCGCGGAAAGATAATCGACCTTGTCGGTGACCTTGCTGTTCGCCACTTTGCGGTACGGCGTTTCAAGGAAACCATACGAGTTGGTGCGCGCGTATACGGCGAGCGAGTTGATCAGACCGATGTTCGGGCCTTCCGGAGTTTCGATGGTGCAGACGCGACCGTAATGAGTCGGATGCACGTCACGCACTTCGAAGCCGGCGCGTTCGCGGGTCAGGCCGCCCGGCCCGAGCGCGGAGACACGACGCTTGTGCGTCACTTCCGACAGCGGGTTGTTCTGATCCATGAACTGCGACAGCTGCGACGAACCGAAGAACTCCTTCACCGCCGCCGCGACCGGCTTGGCGTTGATCAGATCCTGCGGTGTCAGGCCATCGGCCTCGGCCAGCGACAGGCGCTCGCGCACCGCGCGCTCGACGCGCACCAGACCGATGCGGAAGGTGTTCTCGGCCATCTCGCCGACCGAACGCACGCGACGGTTGCCCAGGTGATCGATGTCATCGACGGTACCGTGACCGTTCTTGATGTCGATCAGCACCTTCAGCACGTCGAGGATGTCGGACGTCTCGCCCTGCTCCTTGACCAGCCGCTGCGATTCCTCTTCCTTGCGCTCGCTGAAATACTTGTGGTCGTACAGCACGCCCGGGCCGAGAATTTCCTTGCGGCCCACGCGGCGGTTGAACTTCATCCGGCCCACGCCCGACAGGTCGTAGCGGTCGAAGGTGAAGAACAGGTTGAAGAACAGGTTCTGCGCGGCATCCTTGGTCGGCGGCTCGCCCGGACGCATCATGCGATAGATTTCCACCAGCGCCTCCAGCGGCGTCTTGGTGTTGTCGATGCGCAAGGTGTGCGAGATGTAGGCGCCACGATCAAGATCGTTGACGTACAGGGTCGGCACGACCTCGATACCGGCCTTGCGGAAGTTCTCCAGCTGCTCGGCGGTGATCTCGTCATTCGCCGACGCCAGCAGCTCGCCGGTCTTGCTGTCGATGATGTCGGTGGCCAGGATGCGACCAATCGGATAATCGTCCGGCACTTCCAGCGCAGTGATGTTCTCCGCGGCGAGCTGGCGCACATGGCGTGCAGTGATGCGCTTGCCGGCTTCCACCAGCACGGTGCCGCCGATCGCCAGATCGAAGCTCAGCGTCTCGCCGCGCAGACGCTCGGCGACCAGCTCCAGCGTGGTGCCACCCTTCTTGCCGAGGTGGAACACGTTGTGCTCGAAGAAGATGCCCAGCATCTCCTGGTTGTTGTAACCGAGCGCGCGCAGCAACACCGTCACCGGCAGCTTGCGGCGACGGTCGATACGGGTGAACAGCGCGTCCTTCGGGTCGAACTCGAAGTCCAGCCAGGAGCCGCGGTAGGGAATCACGCGCGCCGAGAACAGCAGCTTGCCTGAGCTGTGCGTCTTGCCGCGGTCGTGGTCGAAGAACACGCCCGGCGAACGATGCAGCTGCGAGACGATTACGCGCTCGGTGCCGTTGATGATGAAGGTGCCGGTGTCGGTCATGAGCGGAATCTCGCCCATGTAGACCTCCTGCTCCTTGATGTACTTGACCACCTTCTTCGAGGCCGGGCTGTCCTTGTCGTAGATGACCAGACGCACGGTGGTGCGCAGCGGCGCACCGTAGGTCATGCCGCGGTTGCGGCATTCGCGCTCGTCGAACGCCGGCTCGCCGAGCCGGTAGTCGACATATTCCAGCGCGGCATTGCCCGAATAGCTGGTGATCGGGAATACCGACTTCAGTGCTGCATGCAAACCCTTCTCGCCGCGCTGTTTGGGCGCGACATGCTCCTGCAGAAACTCCCGGTAGGAATCAGTCTGGATGGTCAGCAGGTTCGGCACGCCCAGTACGGGCGGACGCTTGCCAAAATCCTTGCGGATGCGTTTCTTCTCGGTAAACGAGTAGGCCATGATCGGTAGCGCCTCGGTTCGCAGTGACGCCGGTGGTGCACACACCGGCTGAATGAAAAATCAGATGTTCGACAAATCCGTGGATTTGGGAATCGAGAATCGGGACTCGTGTAACGAATCCCGATTCTCCATTCCCCTCCTCGTTCAACTCTTTCGCGCCTAAGCAGGCAAAGCCCGGGGGCTCACGCCCCCAGGCTTGCTTGACGCTAGATCAAACTGACGGCGCGCAAGGCGCCAATTACTTCAGTTCGACCGTGGCGCCGGCGGCTTCGAGGTCCTTCTTGAACTTCTCGGCGTCTTCCTTCGAAACGGCTTCCTTCAGGACGCCACCGGCCTCGGTGAGGTCCTTGGCTTCCTTCAGGCCCAGGCCGGTGATCGCGCGAACAGCCTTGATCACGTCGACCTTCTTGGCGCCGGCGGTCTTCAGGATGACGTCAAATTCGGTCTGCGCTTCGGCAACCGGGGCGGCAGCGGCCGGGCCAGCCGCGGCAACCGGGGCAGCGGCGGTCACGCCAAACTTCTCTTCGATGGCCTTGACCAGGTCCATCACTTCCATCAGCGACTTGGCGGCTACGGCTTCAACGATTTGTTCGTTGGACAGGGACATTTGATTTACCTCTGGAAATTAGGTTCGGTTTGAATAGACGTTGAACTTAGGCGGGCTCGGCTTCGGCCGGGGCTTCGGCGGCGACTTCGCCACCACCCTGCTTGTCGGCCACAGCCTTGACGACACGGGCAAACATCGTGGCCGGTTCGGCCAGCACACGGGCCAGCATGGCCAGCGCCTGTTCGCGGGTCGGCAGCGAGGCCAGCACGTCGACGTGCGCAGCCGGCAGCAACTTGCCTTCCACTGAGACGATTTTCGCCTTCAGCTTGTCGTTGCTCTTGGCGAATTCCTTGATCAGACGCCCGGCGGCACCGGGTTCTTCCATCGAGAATGCGTACAGCAGCGGACCGACCAGGGCGTCCTTGACGACCTCGAACTCGGTACCGACTACAGCGCGCGAAGCGAGCGTGTTCTTGACAACTTTCAAGTACACACTGGATTCACGAGCTTTCTTGCGCATCGCGGTCATCTGTTCGACCGTGGTGCCCGCATACTCGACAGCAATCAAGGAGTGAGCCTTCGCGGCGATTTCTGCCAGTTCGGCGACTACTTCATGCTTCTGAGACAGATTTAGAGCCATTGCACTCCTCCAAATGAACTCCGCTCACGGCTCCTGCCGCTTGCGGTCCTGGGCGACGCCATCCTTGACGTCGGGGACATGGGATGTCCCGGGTGGTGGCCTTTCCAGAACACTTCGAACAATTCCAGAACGGGCAGCACCATCTGCGCAGGCCGGATTCGCGAGAAACCCGATTAAGCAGTCCCGCTGGCGACGACGGCGATTCCATGCCAATACGAGCTCCCTGCCCGTCGTCATCACGCGCTGACTGCGCCTGCGGTCTTTGACAGCGGTCCCGACCTTCATGCGAAGAACCGGAACTGCCCTCAAAAACTGCCCACACCAGCGAGATCGCCGGTGTGGGACTTGATACTTACTTGGTGGAGATCGTCAGCGACGAGGTATCGACGGCAACGCCGACGCCCATCGTGCTGGACAACGCCACTTTCTGCAGGAACTGACCCTTCGCCGTGGACGGCTTGGCCTTCAGCAGGTCGGCAATCAGCGTATTGAGGTTGTCCGCCAGCTGGGCGGCCTCGAAGCTGGCCTTGCCGATGGTGGCGTGGATGATGCCCGCCTTGTCGTTGCGGAACTTCACCTGGCCGGCCTTGGCGTTCTTCACCGCGGTGGCGACGTCGGCGGTGACCGAGCCGTCCTTCGGGTTCGGCATCAGGCCACGCGGACCGAGCAGTTGGCCGAGCTTGCCGACGACGCGCATCGCGTCCGGCGTGGCGATCACGCGACCGAAATCGAGATCACCAGCCTGCATGCGCTCGGCCAAGTCGTCCATGCCGACAGCGTCGGCACCGGCGGCCTTGGCGGCCTCGGCCTTCTCGCCCGGCGGGCAGAACACGGCAACCTTGACGGTCTTGCCGGTGCCGTGCGGCAGCAGCGAGGAGCCACGTACGCCCTGGTCCGACTTCTTCGCGTCGATGCCCAGACGCACAGCCACGTCCACCGACTCGGCAAACTTGGCCTTGGCGTTGTCCTTGACGATCTTCAGTGCTTCTTCCAGGCCGTAGAACTTGCCCGGCTGCACGGCGGCCGTAGCCGACTTCATACGCTTCGTGAGCTTTGCCATGTCTTAACCCTCCACCACAAGGCCCATGCTGCGGGCGCTACCGGCAATGGTGCGCACCGCGGCGTCGAGATCGGCAGCCGTCAGATCCGGCTCCTTCTGCTTCGCAACGTCTTCCAGCTGCTTGCGGGTGACCTTGCCGACCTTGTCGGTATTCGGCTTCGGCGAACCCTTGGCGACACCGGTGATCTTCTTCAACAGGATCGTGGCGGGCGGGGTCTTGGTGATGAAGGTGAAGCTGCGGTCAGAGTACGCGGTGATGATCACCGGAATCGGCAGACCCGGCTCCAGCTTCTGCGTGGCGGCATTGAACGCCTTGCAGAACTCCATGATGTTCAGGCCGCGCTGACCGAGTGCCGGACCGACCGGCGGCGACGGGTTGGCCTGACCGGCCTTGACCTGCAACTTGATGTAACCAGTGACTTTCTTTGCCATGGGATTTTCCTCGCGAGTCCAGGCGCCTTGCGGCTCCTCGCTGTTCACCGTTCCGTGGATGGAAGGAAGATCTGCCTCGTGCAGATCTGAAACGCGGACACGCCGAGTCAAAAAGACCCAGCGTGAACCGCGCAGTATAGAGATTTATTGGGGCGTCAGCAATCCCCGTGCCAAGAGTCGCCGAACTAGAACCAGATAGGGCGGCCCGACCATGCGGGCCAGGCCCGCTCGGCCAGATATCAGGCTTTTTCGACCTGGCCAAACTCCAGCTCGACCGGGGTCGAACGACCGAAGATCAGCACCGCGACGCGCAGGCGACTCTTCTCGTAGTTGACTTCCTCGACCACGCCGTTGAAATCGTTGAACGGACCCTCAGTGACGCGAACCATTTCACCTGGCTCGAACAGCACCTTAGGCCTGGGCTTCTCGACGCCCTCACGCACGCGACTGAGGATGGCGTCGGCCTCGCTGTCCTTGATCGGCAGCGGACGATCGGCGGTGCCACCGATGAAACCCATGACCTTCGGGGTTTCCTTGATCAGGTGCCAGCACTCGTCGTCGATCCGCGGCGCCTTGCCCTCGGTATTCGTCTCGATCTGCACCAGCACGTAGCCAGGGAAGAACTTGCGCTCGCTGCGCCGTTTCTGGCCGCCGCGCATTTCGATGACTTCCTCGGTCGGCACCAGCACTTCGCCGAACTTCTCCTCCATCTCGGCGCGCTTGATGCGCTCCTCGAGGGAACGCTTCACCTGATTCTCGAAGCCCGAATAGGCGTGCACCACATACCAGCGCTTGCTCATGCTCACCTCAGCCACCCAACTTCAGCAGCCAGTCGAGAATGACCGACTTCAGGATCAGATCGATCAGACCCAGCAGCAGCGACAGGACAATCACCACCAGGATAATGATGCCGGTCGTCTTGATCGTCTCGTCGCGAGTCGGCCAGACCACCTTGCGCATTTCGAACTGCGACTCGGCGACGAAATTCCGCACCCGGCGTCCCAGCGCGGTGAACGCGGCGATCGCCAGCGCAAGCACCAGCGCGGCCAGCACGCCCAGCAGGCGCACCGACGAGGAAATGTTGCCGTCCCGGCCGAACCAGGAATAGGCAAAGATACCGGCCGCCAGCACCAGCACCGCCAGTACCAGCTTGCCGATGTCGGCGGCGTTCGTGCCCTTGGGCTGTTCTGCCTTGGTATTCATGCACTAGTGATCAGGTGTCAGCAGCATGCCGTGCCTTGCGGCCGACCTTGCCATCGTCACCCGTCTCGATCCTCGGGGAAGTGGCACGCCAGGAGGGACTTGAACCCCCAACCTGCGGTTTTGGAGACCGCTGCTCTGCCAATTGAGCTACTGGCGTACATGGCTTGAACTTGAAACACGACAGCGAGCGGCTTTGAGTCCGCTCGCCCCGTGAACTTGAAGTGGCGCGCCGAAGCGCGCTACTCCCAATAGCTTACTTGATGACCTTGGCCACCACGCCGGCGCCGACGGTGCGGCCACCTTCGCGAATGGCGAAACGCAGACCTTCGTCCATCGCGATCGGGTGGATCAGGCTCACCACCATCTTCACGTTGTCGCC
>Ga0210409_10008375_pt1 | contig 10523 bp, 8 predicted proteins | sample IncBWH17MmetaG_FD_161649 | JGI IMG/M metagenome (GOLD analysis project Ga0210409, IMG submission 161649) | Forest soil microbial communities from Barre Woods Harvard Forest LTER site, Petersham, Massachusetts, United States - Inc-BW-H-17-M | ecosystem: Environmental > Terrestrial > Soil >...
GACGTGACCGCAACGGCACTACACAACTCGAGGGACGCTCGTCGTGAGCATGAGCTTTCGTAACCCGGCGCGGACCGCGCAGAGTGCGCAGCTGTTTGAGAAGGCTTGCGAACTGATTCCGGCGGGTGTCAACAGCACCGCCCGGGCACAGTTCTCCGGCTGGGATCCGTATCCATTGTTCGTCGAGCGCGGCAGCGGCGCGCATCTCTTCGACGCCGACGGCAACCGCTACATCGACTATTTGCTCGGGCTCGGCCCGATGATGCTCGGACACCGGCCGCCGCGCGTGACCGCCGCGGTGGTACGCGCCATCCAGGAGCAGGGTACCTGCTTTGCGCTGCCCACAGCCGCCGAGGCTGTGCTGGCCGGCAAGATCGCCGCGCTGGTTCCGTCGGTCGAGCAGGTGCGACTGTGCAACACGGGTACCGAAGCGATCATTTATGCCCTGCGGCTCGCGCGCACGTTCACCGGCCGACGCAAGCTGATTCGTTTCGAGGGCATGTACCACGGCTTCTCCGACGGTGTGTACTGGAGCAAGCACCCGCGGCTGGATCAGGCCGGCAGCGACGCGCGGCCGATTGCGGTCCCGCAGGGGCCCGGTATGCCGGCCGAGGCAGGCGAGCAGCTGGTGATCCTGCAGTGGAACGATCTGGCGGCGCTGCGCGAGGCGATCGAACGCGAGGGCCATGACATCGCTGCCGTGCTTACCGAGCCGGTGATGTGCAACACCGGGTGCATTCTGCCGGAGCCGGGCTATCTGCAAGGGATGCGTGAGCTCACGGCGGCCCGCGGCATCGTGCTCATCTACGACGAAGTGATCACGGGATTTCGACTCGGCTTGGCCGGCGCGCAGGGTCACTATGGAATCAAACCTGACCTGTCGGTGTTCGCCAAAGGCCTCGGGGGCGGCTTCCCGGTGGCCGCCCTCGGCGGCCGGCGCGAGATCCTCTCTCTGGTCGCAGACGGCACGGTCTCGATGGCCGGCACTTACAGCGCCAACACGATCGCAGTTGCCGCGGCGAACGCCGCGCTCGATGAGCTTGCGGCGCCGGGCATGTACCAGCGCCTCTACGCGCGCTGCGGACGCCTCTGCGAGGGGCTGCAGCAGGTGCTGCACGATGCCCGCCTGCCGGCGTACGTGGCAGGAATCGGACCTGTGCTGCAGGTGTGGTTCGCCGAGCATCCGATCCGCAATTACCGCGATGCGGCCCGATACGCCAGTCATGAGCGCTTTCGGCGCTGGTGGGAGGGCATGCTCGAGCGCGGCGTGCTGTTTCATCCGGGTGCATTCGAGAATCTGTTCGTGTCGTTTGCGCACGGCGACGATGACATCGAGGCGACGCTCGCGGCGGCGCGCGGCGTAGCAGCGGAGATGCGCGCTGGTGGCTGAGGCGGGCTACCGCACTCTCACGCTCGGCATCGATCTGGGCACTTCGGCCCTAAAGCTGCTGGCCGTCGACGACCGCGGTGTCGTGCGGGCGGCCGCGGCCGCGGAGTTTCCGACATTCAGTACGCTCCCCGGGCAGGCGGAGCAGGATCCGGCGGACTGGACGGCGGCGGTGGCGCGTGCCGCTGCGGACCTCGATGGGGCTCTGACGGGGCGCAACGGCGCCTGGCGCGACGCCGTCGCCGGCATCGGGCTGAGTGGCCAGCTGCCGACGCTTGTGTGCCTGCAGGCCGGCATCCCGCTCGGGCGCGCCATCACCTGGAAGGACAGTCGCGCCGATATGTGGGCCTCAACGGCGGTGGATGCTGCCGAGCGGGCGGCGCTTTATCGACGCACCGGGATGCCGATCGATGGCCGCTATCTCGGGCCCATGTTCTGTTACCACTTCCATGGCCGTCGCGCTGTCGAGGCGCTGCTCTCCGCGAAGGACTATCTCTGTTACGTGCTGACCGGCGAGCGGCTTACCGACCCGTCCACGGCCGCCGGCTACGGCGTGTTCGATCTCGCCGCGGGCGCATTCGATGGGGGGCTCGCCGAACGCTGGGGTGTACCGCGCAGCGCCTTTCCCGCCATCCGCCCCGCACACGCGCTGGCCGGCCCGCTCAGCGCGGCGGGCGCGCGGCTCCTCGGGCTGCGTGCCGGCATCCCGGTGACCGTCGGCAGCGCCGACTCGGTCGCCAGCGCATTTGCCATGTGCGGCCTGCAGACGGGGGTAGTCTGCATCACGATGGGCTCCAGCACGGTCATTCTGGATGCCGTGCCGGAACGCGCCCTGGACCATGCTGCGCGCTACCTCTTGACCCCCCATGTTGCCGATGGCTGGTACGGGCGTGAAATGGACCTGCTGGCCACCGGCACCGGGTATGCGTGGCTCAGCGGGCTGCTAGGGTGGTCCGACGGCGTGTTGGATCGGTACGCCGCCGATTCCGCTCCCGGCGCACAGGGCGTCACGTTCGCTCCTTATCTGGCGGGTGGCGAGCAAGGAGCGCTCTGGGATGCGACGTTGCGCGGCAGCATCCACGGACTGACCGTGCGCCACCGTGCCAGCGATCTCGCTCGCGCGTTCCTCGAAGGTGTCTGCTTTGAGATCCGCCGCTGCGTCGACGTGCTCGCTGAGCGTGAACCCCTGCGTGAGGTGGTGGTGGCCGGACACATCGTCAACCAGCCCACCAGCCTCAGGCTCCTCGCCGACATTCTCGGCCGACCCGTTCGGCTCTGGACCGAGGCTTCGCCTGCCGCGCTCGGCGCGGCGCTTGGCGCGCGGCTGCTGGTTGAGCCTGCAACCACCGTGGGCGCAGGCTCCAAACCGGCTGACGCCGCATCGGTGGCGCCCGGTCCGGACCGCGAGCATTACGGCCGCTTGTACCAGCAATACGCGGCGCGCAGCTGGCGCTGAGCCACAGGGGATTGCGAGATGAGCGGTTGCCGGGGCGTGCGATCCGAGCGCCCGGCGCAGGAGGGGCGATGACGGCAATCCAGGAATTTGCGTGCGCTTGGGTCGAGCGGCAGCGGGCGGAACTGTCCGCCTGGCATCGTACGATCTGGGAGTTCGCCGAGCCCGCCTGGCGCGAGTACCGCTCGGCCGCCTGGTTCGTCGAGCGGCTGCGGCGCGCCGGCTTCTCGGTCGAGGCCGGGAGTGCGGGCATGCCGACGGCGTTCGCAGCCGAGTGGTCCAACGGCCCGGGAGCCATCGTGGCGGCATACGCGGAGTACGACGCCGTGCCCGGCAACTGTCAGGCCGCGGCCACGACGCGTGGCCCGCGCGCCGGGCTGTCCGAGTTTGCGCCCGGGCACACCGACCCGCACTCCGCGCTCGGCATCGGGGCGCTTGCGGGAATGCTGGCCACGCAGCACGCCATGCGGGCGACCAACGTGACCGGCACACTGCGCTTCTTCGGCGAGCCCGCCGAAAAGGTGCAGGGGTCGAAGTTGGTGCACGGACTGCGGGGCTATTACGACGGCATCGACGCGATCGTCAGCTTCCATCCCTTCTACATGCTGCCGCTCTGCAACACCACGCGCTGGGACACGCACTGCGGCGCCTACTGCAGCCGCATCTACTCATTCATCTGCGATGCTCCCGAGACCTGGGGGGCGGCTGCGGGCGACAGCCCGATCGCCGCCGCGCACTCCGCCGCGCGCGCACCGGGCGCCAACGTCGCGCTCTTCACGATGTACGCGCTCACCAAGGCGACGATGGAGTCGATGCTCGCGCACACCGGCGGGTGGTCGCTGAACGAGGCGATCCTGAGCGCCGGGCAGGCGACCGCTGACAACCTCCCGGCGCAGCTGGCGCAGATCAATTACGCGTGGCGCGCGCCCGATATCCGCATGGCGGACTCGATCCTCGAGGTACTCGACCGAAATGCCGAGCACGCCGCGAGCATCGCGCACTGCCGCGTGGTCAAGCGCTGGGTTTCGCGCACCCGCCCCGGGGTGGCGAACCATGTGCTGGCCGAGCTCACTTACCGCAACCTCGCCGCCGTCGGACCGCCACGCTACGGCGCCGCGGCAATCGCGCTGGCGCAGGAGATCCAGCGCAACCTCGGGCTGACGCCGCTGGCGCGCCCGTTCCTGCCGGCCTGCGAGGAGCTGATCGAGCCGCAGGTCGCGGAGGCGCGGCTGCGCCAGCAGATGCCGGCCTGGCAGACGCACTGGACCTCCGACGACTACGTCGAGATGACCTGGTACGCGCCGACCGTGCGGCTCTACGTGGCAAGGCCCACCCTCGCGGTGCCGCCCGGCTACGCCGGCTATCCGGCGTGGGTGTCGAACGCACTCGGCGGCTTGGGGCCCTGCATCGATCCCACCATTGAGGTCGCCGCCAGCACGATTGCCTGCACGCTGCTCGAGCTTCTGACGCGACCCGACGCGCTGGCGGCGGCGCGCGCGGAGTTTGCCGAGCGCACCGGCGGCGCGCGCTTCATCGCCCCGCTTCTGCCACGGGATTTCGCTCCTCCGCTGGAGTATCGCTGGCCGGAGTACATCACGACGCCACGCGGGGCAGACTGGTGGATCCCTGCTGCGCCCGACCTCGAGGCATCCCCGCCACGCTGAAAGGCGACCCACAGCCGGCAGATCGTGCACAATGGCGCGCCTTACGACGACCGCGCGGACCTGTAGCCGTGAAAAGACCGTCGCTCGCTGCCCTGCTCCTGGCGCTGATTCCGTTCACGGCGATGTGCTTTTCGGTTTCGCTCTGGGATCGCATCGATCCCATGCTGCTCGGCCTGCCGTTCAACCTCTTCTGGCTCATCTGCTGGATCGTGCTGAGCTGCGTTTGCATGTGGGGCGCGTACCGGGCGGAGGCTGCGCGCCACCGGCAGGACGGCCCTCCGGCATGAGCCCGGCCGCCATTTGCCTGACGACCATTTTGGGCATCGTCGCCATCGGCACGGCCATCGGCTTTCTGGCCGGCGTGCATCGCAAGATGGACCTCGAGCAGTGGACCGTGGGCGGTCGCGGTTTCGGCGTGGTGCTGATCTTCCTGCTGATGGCGGGCGAGGTTTACACGACGTTCGCCTTCCTCGGAGCCAGCGGCTGGGCCTATTCGCGCGGCGGGCCGACGCTGTACGTTCTCGCCTATCTGACGCTCGGTTACGTGGTGTCATTCTTCATCCTGCCGCAGATCTGGGAAGTAGGGCGAAAGCTCGGCATGCAGACCCAATCCGATTTCTTCGCCCTGCGCTACGGGAACCGGTATCTCGCCGCGTTCGTGTGCATCGTGGGTATCGCCTCGTTCGTTCCCTACCTGCAGCTGCAGCTCACCGGAGTCGGCATCATCGTCTCGGTGGCGAGCTTTGACGGCATCGGCCGTACGCCGGCGATGACCATCGCCGTGGTGCTGTTGGTGGCTTTCGTTTTTGCGAGCGGGGTGCGGGCCGTCGCCTGGGTGAGCGTCGTGAAGGATGCGCTCATGGTCATCGCGGCGCTCTCCATCGGCATCGGCATTCCGCTCATCCATTTCGGCGGCATCGGAGCGATGTTCGCGGCGCTGGCGCACGCGCGGCCGGCGCACCTGACCATGCCGGGTGCGACGCCCAACCTCGGGCATGCGTGGTACGTTTCCACGGTGCTGCTGACTTCGCTCGGCTTCTACATGTGGCCGCACGCGTTTGCGGCCTCCTTCACCGCGAAGAGCGGCGATACTCTGCGTCGCAACGCCGTGGTGATGCCGCTATATACGCTGACGCTGGCTTTCATCTTCTTCGCCGGCTTTGCCAGCGTGCTGGTGCTGCCCGGCATGAGCAACGGCGATCTGGCACTCCTCACGGTCGTGCGCCGCAGCTTTCCGCCCTGGTTTCTCGGAATCATCGGGGGGGCCGGTGCGCTCACCGCCATGGTGCCGGCCTCCATATTCATCCTCACCGCGGCTACGCTGTTCGCGAAGAATCTGTACCGGCCGCTGTTCGCCCCGCGGATGAGCGATGATCAGGTTGCCAAGCTGGCGCGCGCCACGGTCGTGATGCTCGGTCTCATCAGCCTGATGCTCGCTATCTTCAGTTCCACGACGCTGGTGTCGCTGCTGCTGACGGGATACGCGGGGGTGACCCAGTTCTTCCCCGGAGTAGTCCTGGGTCTTTACTGGAAACGTGTCACCACGGTGGCAGTCTTTGCGGGCCTCCTTGCCGGCGTCGCCAGCGCCGTGTTCCTCATGCTCAGTCATCGCGATCCGCTGTTCGGTGTGAGCGCCGGCTTCCTGGCGCTGTGTCTTAATTTCCTGATCGTGGCAGCGGTGAGCCTGCTCACGCCGGCGCGGAGCCGCGACAACCGCGGCCTGCCGCACCCATGGGAGCTCCAGCACGCATGAAACCGATCGAGTCGATCCTCGCCGAGGCCGCCGCCATTCAAACGCTGCGGCGGGACATTCATGCTCACCCCGAGCTCGGCTACCAGGAGCAGCGCACCTCGGAGCTGATCGCGAGCACGCTCACCGGGTGGGGCATCCCGGTGCATAAGGGCCTGGGCGGCACCGGCGTGGTCGGCATCGTCAGGAACGGCGAGGGTGCGCGCGCGGTGGGGCTGCGGGCCGACATCGACGCGCTGCCCGTGACGGAGCACAACACGTTCGCCCACGCCAGCGTGCATCGCGGCAGGATGCACGCCTGTGGGCACGACGGCCACACCGCAATGCTGCTGGCGGCGGCGAGACACCTGGCGCGCCAGCGCGATTTCAACGGCACCGTCTACCTCATCTTTCAACCCGCCGAGGAGGGCGGGGGCGGCGCGCGCGCGATGATGAAGGACGGCCTGTTCGAGCGCTTCCCGATGGAGGCCGTCTTCGGGATGCACAACTGGCCGGGCCTGGCCGTCGGTCAGTTCGCGATCAGGTCCGGGCCGGTATTCGCCTCCAGCAACGAATTCCGCATCACGATCCGGGGCACCGGCGCGCACGCGGCCATGCCGCACAACGGCATCGATCCCGTGCCGGTGGCTTGTCAGATGGTGCAGGCGTTCCAGACGATCATTTCGCGTAACAAGCGTCCGATCGATGCCGGGGTGCTCTCGGTCACGATCATCCGCGCGGGGGAGGCGACCAACGTGGTGCCGAGCTCCTGCGAGCTGCAGGGTACGGTGCGGACATTCACCGTGGACGTGCTCGACATGATCGAGCAACGCATGCAGCGCATCGCCGAGGCCACCTGCCAGGCCTTCGGCGCCACCTGCGAATTCGCCTTCAACCGCAACTACCCCCCGACCATCAACCATCCCGGGGAGACGAGCTTCGCGCGTCAGCTGCTGAGCACTTTGGTCGGAGCCGATAACGTGAAGGAATTCGAACCCACGATGGGAGCCGAGGACTTCAGTTTCTTCCTGCGCGAAAAGCCGGGCTGCTATTTCCTGATTGGCAACGGCGACGGTGCTCACCGCATCGGCGGGCACGGCGGCGGGCCGTGTCTGCTGCACAACCCGAGCTACGACTTCAACGATGCGCTCATTCCGCTGGGGGGCTCCATGTGGGTGCGGCTTGCGGAAGCGTGGCTGAAGGCCGACGCTGCGCCGCGCCACACCGCCTAGCCTCGCCCACAACTCATGCCGGGCTGTTGGCGGCGTGCCAGGCGCGCAGCGTGTCGGCCTCCTTCTTCGGGTCGAGGCCGGCACGCAGCTTCGCCTGCCGCTCCGCGGGCAGCGATTGAAACCAAGCGAGCGTGTCGCGCGCCGTGTCCGCCAGGGGGCGACAGCGAAGTCCAGCCGCGCTGGCCCTCTTCACCGAGGTGAGCGAGGCACCCGCCGTCTCACCAGTGGTCGGCGACCACGGCGGCAGATCGAGCTCATCGGGCTTCCAGTGCGCGGCGAGGAACCCTTCCGGCACCCAGGTGACGGAGCTGCCCGCCGGCGGCGCAGCGCGCTGACAGGCACCAATGAGATCGCCCATGGTGAACGCGCCCGGGGGCGAATCGGCGTTGAAGCAGCCGTTGGAACGCGACTCCACGAGGCGCATCATCCAGGCGCTGAGGTCGCGCACGTCGATGACCTGAATCGGGTCGCGTGGGGTGCCCGGGGCGAGCATCTCCCCGCCGCGGGAAGCGCGTACCGGCCAGTAGGTGAAGCGATCGCTGCGGTCCAGAGGCCCCACGATGTAACCGGGTCTCACGATGCTGATGCGGCCTTTGAAGGCCTCGAGCGAGTACTGCTCGCAGAGCGCCTTCATCGGCCCATAAGTGGTGTCGGTGACCTGCTCGGTCTGCGGATCGGACAACTTGCCGGTCGGCGAATTCTCATCGTTGGGATGCGCGAAGCCCTCGTAGACCGAGATACTCGAGACGAACAGGCAATAGCCGACATTAGGCGCCAGCAGCTGCGCGGACATCCTCACGAACTTCGGTACGAAGCCGGTATCGTCGACCACGGCGTCCCACTTGCGCCCGCGCAGCGCATCGAGCTGGCCCTTGCGGTCGCCGACCAGTGTCTCCACGCCCGCCACTCCTTCAGCCGCGGTCTTGCCGCGGTTGAAGTGCGTCACCTTCCACCCCTTGCGCTGTGCCTCCTGCGTCAGGTGCGGGCCGATGAACCCCGTGCCGCCCAGGATCAGGAGGTTCCCCGGGGCGCCTGCGCCGGCGGCACGCGCTGCCGGGATCGCGCGACTGGCCGCCAACCAGGCGCTCGCTTGCAGCACTTCACGGCGCGTCGTCATGAGACATCCTCCCGGTGAGTGGCTGCGCTGCTCACTTCTTCGGCAGCACAGCGACGATTGCGTCGGCGGCGGCCGGCACCGCCTGGCGGTAGTCCTTGCCGAGCAGCGCCGCGATGGTGGCGGCAATCTGCGCCTGATGCACTTCGGCGGTGTGCGTGCGCTCGCCGAGCGGCGCAGTGTCCGGACCGATTACCGCGATCCAGATGTTCTCCGAGCCTTTCTGCTCGACGCCGTGCTCTTTCCACTCCACCGGCCCGCTGCCGCGGCCATGATCGGTGGTGATGATGAACGTCGTCTGATCGCGATACGCCGGCAGACGCTGCATCGTATTCCACAGCTGCTCGACGAACTGGTCGAAGAGGTGCGCGGCGTGCAGCACCAGGTCATAACGGCCGGCGTGCCCCCAGTTGTCGGTCTCGCCGTAGCCGACGAACAGCACGCGCGGCTGCTGCTCAGCGAACGAGTCGAGCAGCGGGACCTGCAGGAACGCGTCGTAGACGTCCTCATCGTCCATCCTGGTCGTAGTCCGGTAGAGCTGGTTGAGCAGCTCCTGCCGCGCAGTGAGCTGACCGCGATAGGGCAGGTCCCAGCCAACCTGCAGCGGAAGATGGCTGCGCTGGACATTGAAGATGTCCTTGAAGGTCGCCCAGGTGGCAAAGACGCTGACGCGCCCGTGCAGATCGGGCAGACCATTCAGCCACTCGAACACCGAAATGTTGGGATTGGGGCCGAACTCGTTGGCATTGATGCGGGCGTCGGGATGACCCGTCAGCATTTCGTTGTATCCGGGATAGGAGAAGGCCAGTCCGTTGGTGACACGCGCGATGCTGCCTCGTGCCTGGTTGCCGAAGATCTGACCGTGCGCGGCGACTGTCGTCCACAGGAATGGCAGCAGCGCCTTGCGTCGCTCGCCGGCATCGGTGCGCCAGAACTCGCGCCGCAGATCCGCTTCCTTGTCCCAGATGCCGCCGTTCTTCTCGTTGAGCAGCGTCGGGTCGGCGCCGGTGAACACCTCCTGCCAGCGAAGGCCGTCGCTGACGATGAGTACGACGTTACGTGTCTTCGGCGCAGGCGCCGCCTGCGCATGCGCCGCGGGCGGCAGCGCGGCAAGCATCAGCAGCGTGCCGACAGTGATCGGCCAGGCGATCCGGGTCAACATCTTCGCGATGACTCCACCCACTGAACGAGCGGGGCTTTCTGGAGACGAAGAGTAGCGCGGCGCGAAATCCCGGCACAACTCGCCCCCGCCCGCTGTGACTGGCGCGGGCGGCGCGGCCGCCACGAGCGGTTAGTGCCGCGGGGCGCTAGACTTTCGCGCAGTCCTTTTCAGGCGAGCCCGATGAGAGCGTGCCTTGCGAGCACTCCGTTGCTGATCGCGTGTCTCATGCTGCTCGGCGCGCGCGCCGCGCTTGCCAACGTCGCGGCGCCGCAGGCGCGGGAGTCGCCGGGCGCCCTTGTCAGGACACTCGGAGTGGGAGAGCTGCGCCTGCATCGTTGTGCTACCGCGGCACCCTGGTGCGGCACGCTGCTGCGCGCCCTCGATCCGGGCGGCGCCACGCCCGGGAGCGTTCCCGTGTATTTCGAGTACTACCCGCACAGCGGGGGTGGAGCAGCAGCGGGCACGCTGGTGGCGACCGAGGGCGGCCCCGGTTATCCGGCCACCGAGTCCCGCAAGGAGTACCTGGCGCTGTTCGCGCCGCTGCGCGCGGACCACGACGTGCTGATCATGGACAACCGCGGAACGGGGCGCTCGGGTGCCATCGATTGCCGGGAGTTGCAGAAGGCGCCGGCCCTTACCGAGACCAACATCGGCGCTTGCGGGCGCTCGCTGGGAGCGGCCGCGACCCTGTACAGCAGCGCATTGGCGGCCGATGACCTGGCTGCGATCCTGGACGCGCTGGCGATCGGGCGCATCGACCTCTACGGCGACTCGTACGGGAC